>Ga0070731_10004167_pt1 | contig 12593 bp, 14 predicted proteins | sample Coa_R1_2_FD_66448 | JGI IMG/M metagenome (GOLD analysis project Ga0070731, IMG submission 66448) | Surface soil microbial communities from Centralia Pennsylvania, which are recovering from an underground coalmine fire - Coalmine... | ecosystem: Environmental > Terrestrial > Soil > Unclassified ... | reverse complement strand
GAACTTGCCCTGGCCGCGCGGGTTCGAGAACAGGCTCGCGAGATCCGGGCCGTCGGTGGCGAAGCTGAAGTTGCCATCGAGCTTGCCGGTGACCGAGACGTCCTTCGTGAAGTTGGAGACCAGCTCCTTCGCATCGATCTTGGCGAGCGAGAGGTCGCTCTCCATCTTCACCCCGGATGTCCAGTCGACATGCAGGGTCCCGTTCACCTTGCCCTCGAGCGTGGTCGCCTCGAACTCGGGCACCGTGATCTCCTTGCCGGCGATCGTGCCCTTGATCGAAGCGTCGCTCACTTCCTTCGAGATGCCGAGCTGCGGCGTCCAGTGGCGCGCGTTGAACTCGAAATCCATGCCCTTCTCCGCGGGCTTGAGCGTCACGTTCCATCCGTTCGGGGAGTTCAGGTAGGCGCGCTGCAAGGCACCGTCCTTCCCGAAGGAAAGGTTGGCGTCGAACGGCTCGAGGTCGGGCTTCACGTCCATCTTCACGTTGCGAAGCTTGATCGTGGCGATCGAGCCCACGCTGCTCTTGCCCTCGGTGGCGCCCCATCCGGGAATGCGGCGCACGGCCTCGTTGCTGATCGTCACGTTGTCCAGCTCGATCGAGTTGATCGAGACGCGCTCGGAAAGCAGCGTCATGAGATCCAGGTAGATGCGGCCGGTCGACGCCTTGGCATCGAGGAGCTTGCCCACCGCGACGTTCTCCACGCGCAGGTGCGGCGTGGGCACGAGGCGGAAGGTGAGAGAGGCGATCGACACGTCGTCGTGGAGCCACGCACCCAGCGATTGCTCGATCTTCACTGCGACGTTTCGCAGCGGGATCACGTGCAGCAAACCGACGGCGACGACGAACGAGATCACCAGCGAGATGACGATGGTCTTGAAGAGTCCCTTGCGCCGGCCGCGACGGCCGCGGCGTGCCCTGGGCGAATCGTCGGGCGCCACCTCGTCGGGCTCGACCTTCGTGCGCAGGATGTCGGCGATCTCGCGCGCCTTGCGCGCCTGCTCCGCACGCAGGCGCTCGTCTTCGTCCTTCTCGGCCTGCTCCTTCGCGGCGATGTACGCCTTGGCCTGGGCCTTGCCCTCGATCTCGGCGCGCTTGGTCATGTCGCCTTCGATCTCGGCCTGCACCTTCGCGCGCGTGTCCTCCGCGATCGTCTCGCGTGCGCGCGCTTCGATGCGCGCGCGAGCCTCGGCCTCCTGCTTCGCCTTGCGCTCGGTCTCGATCGTCTCCTGCAGCTCGCGGTGACGCTTGTCGGCTTCCTCGGCCTCGATCTTCGCGCGGGCCTCGGCTTCGTACTTCGCGCGGCGCTCCGCTTCCACGCGCTTCTCGACTTCCGCGCCCTCGCGGGCCCGCGCTTCGGCTTCTTCCTGCGCGCGCGCCTGGGCTTCACGGGCGCTACGCGCCGAGGCTTCCGCCTGCTCCCGGAGCTTGCGCGCCTCCGCTTCGGCCTGCGCCCTGATGCGTTGCGCTTCCTCCTGGGCCTTCTGCGCGGCGGCGGTCGCCGCGACAGCACGCGCTTCGGCCTCCTGGCGCAGCTTCGTTTCCTTCTCGGCGCGGGCACGCGAATCGGCCTCGGCCTTGGTGCGCGCCTCCATCTCGGCCTTGTGGATCGTCTCGCGCTCCTCGCGCAGGCGCTCCTCGAGCTCCGCCTTCGCCGCGAGCTTGGCTTCCTCGAGGATCTGCGCGCGCATCTCGTCGCGCGACTTCTCCTCGACCTCGTTGCGCAGGAGGTCTTCCATCTCCGAGCGGATGCGCAGCTCGATCTCCTCCTTCATCCGCGCCTTCATCGCGGCATCGGCCTGGCTCGCCTCGGCAGCCTGCTTCTTCGCGGCCTCCTCGGCCGCGGCGCGCGCCTGCGCCATCGCCTTGGCTTCGGCTTCCGCGCGGGCCCTCGCTTCGGCGAGCGCCTTGGCTTCCTTCTCCGCACGCACGCGGGCCTCTGCGAGCTTGCGTCCCTCTTCCTCTTCCTTCGCCTTCTGCTCGGCAGAAAGCTTGGCCTGCTGTGCGGCGAGCGAGGCCTTGCGCGCGGCCTCCTCGCGCATCTTCGCTTCGACTTCAGCCCTGGCGCGCTCCGAGGCTTCCTTCGCTCGCTGCGCCTGCTCCATCGCCTTCGCCTCGGCCTCGACGCGCGAACGCGCTTCCGCTTCGGCCCGGGCCTTCGCCTCGGCTTGTTCCTTCGCCTTGGCGGTGGCAGCGACCTGCGACGCGGTGGCGGCCTTGCGCGCCGCGTCGGCCTTTTCCTGCTGCTTCACCAGCTCGCTGATGTCGTTGGCGGCACCGGCCACGACGCGCTGCGTCGCCGCCGGCATCTTGCCCGGAGCCGTGAAGTCGAAATCGTCCTCGCCCGCGAACGGATCGGCTTCTTCCTTGCGGACCTGGAAGACGCGTGCGAACCCGTCCTTCGCGAGCGTGTTGAGGGCCTTCGTGAGGGAGGGCGCGTCCATGTCGGCCTTCTCCATGATCTGGCCGAAATTGGACTTTCCGTCGATCAGCTTGAGGACCTTCATCAGGTCCTTCGAAAGCGATGCGGATTTCTGGTTGACCTGCGTGATGCCCTTGGCGGTCTTGGTGTAAACCGTCGTCTTGTCCACTCGATTCCCCGGGCGAAGGCGTGATGCCGAGGGGCAATAATGGCATGAATTCAGCACCTTGAAAAATGAACTCGTAACGAGCCACGGCCGGGCCATTCGGTGATAGGGTCGCAACCTTGCGACAGCCTGAAAGGCCGCTCGATGGGTGGGTTCCGTTTCACCGCGCTCTGCGCCGCCGCCGCCCTCTCGGCGCCGGCGTTTTGCCAGGACTTGCCCGCGCGAACCGGACGCATCGCATTCATCGAGGGCGCGACCTCGATCCAGCGCTCTCCGGAAACTCCCTGGGAGGTCGCTGCGATCAACATGCCGCTTACTGCAGGCGATTCCATCTTCACCGAGCCGGGGGCGCGCGCCGAAGTCCGCGTGAGCGCCACGGCGATCCGGCTCGCCGAGGGCACCGAGCTCGAGGTGCGGCGCGTCGACGATGACCGCTTCGAGGCGAACGTCGCGAGCGGAACGGCGAACGTGCGCCTGCGTTTCGCGCGACGCGGCGAACGCTTCGTCTTCGCGACGCCGCAAGCGGTGTTCGTTCTCGACGCCGAGGGAGCGTATCGCGTCGACTACGATCCCGTCGTCGACGAGTCGCGCCTCTCGGTGATGAGCGGCTCGGCGCACATCGAGGGCGGACCCGGCAACGTCGTCGTGCCCGCGGGACGAAGCCTCAGGCTCGCCGGTGGAACCGAACCGTCGTACGGACTCGAGAGCATTCCCGATGAAGACGACTTCGACCACTGGGCCCGTTCCCGCGATGCGGGATGGAGCGACGCATCCTCGCGCCGCTATGTCTCGCCGTACATGACGGGATACGAGGATCTCGACGCCAACGGCCAATGGTCCGCCGATCCCGACTACGGAACGGTGTGGACGCCCTCCCGTGTCGATCCCTCGTGGTCACCTTATAGCGATGGGCGTTGGGCGAACGTGCAGCCATGGGGATGGACGTGGATCGACAACGCGCCCTGGGGCTACGCGCCATTCCACTATGGCCGCTGGGTCTATGTGCGCAATCGTTGGGCGTGGTGTCCGGGCCGGCGCACCGATCTCCCGGTCTACGCGCCCGCGGTCGTCGGCTGGACCGGAACGGGAACGGCGGGGCCCTCGGCATCGGGGTGGTATCCGCTCGCGCCGTGGGAGCGTCTGCAGCCCTGGTATCGCGCGACGCCTGCGCAAGTCGATCGCGTGAATGTGGCCGTCCGCGATCGCACGCCTCCGCGCGACTGGAAAGGGCCGCCCGACGGATGGCGCAACTGGAATCGCGACCATGCGACGCGCACGGTGGCCCACGAAACGTTCCCGCCACACGCGGCGATGCCGAACGCGCAGCATCGTCAGCCACCGCGCCCGCAACAACAACAGCAGAAGGAGCCGCAGCCGAAGCAGCCGGCGCAGCAAGCAAAGCCGCCCATGCAGCCGGCGCGGCCCGCCGAGAGGGAAAAGGAAAAGGAGAAGTAGCGCGCGCTACCTCAGAAGCACCATTTGAAGCTGAGGAAGTACACCATCATGTCGGGCGTGAGGTAGCCGCGGAATATCGCCCACGACGCAGCCGCGAACGCGCAGAGGCCGACGAAGACCCACGTCGCCTGGCGCGTGCGCGGATTCATCTCACGCGGCGGCCGGCACGGGACGCGCGATCGGGCGCTCGTTGATCGGCGCGCACACGATCGCCGCGAATACGCCGAGGCCGATCGAGATCCACCACGCGAGGTCGTAGCTGCCCAGGCGCGTGAAGATGAGCCCTCCCACCCACGCGCCGAGGAATCCGCCGATCTGGTGGCCGAAGAAGACGGCGCCCGAAAGCATCGACACGTGCTTGAGGCCGTAGATCTGCGCGACCAGCCCGTTGGTGAGCGGCACGGTCGACAGCCACAGCACACCCATTGAGAACGCGAAGACGTAGAGCGTCGCGGGAGACTTCGGCGCGAGCAGCAGCGCGAGGATCGCGAGCGAGCGAAGCCCGTAGATCCACGTGAGGATCCATTTCTTGCTCACGCGGCCGCCGAGCCATCCCGCGCCGTACGAGCCGAAGATGTTGCCGAATCCGATGAGGGCGAGCGCCGTCATGCCGACCGCGGGAGACAGACCCGAGTCCTGCACGTAGCTCGGCAGGTGCAGCGCGATGAACGCCGTGTGCGCGCCGCAGACGAAGTAGCTCCAGAAGAGGAAGTGGAACGAACGTTGTCCGAGCGCCTCGCCGAACGCCTCGGAGGCCGTCTGCTGCGACGCCTGGGGAGCGGCCGCCTGCCGCCCCGAAAGGCCCGCAGAAAGCGGAATGATGAGCGCGACAGTCGCGGCGAGCGTGAACAGCGCCGCGTACCAGCCGATTCCGGAGATCAGCGCCTGGCCATACGGCACCATCGCGAACTGGCCGAACGATCCGCCCGCGCCCACGATGCCGAGCGCGATGCTGCGCTTCTCGGGCGGAGCCACTTTCGCGACCACGCCCATCACGACGCCGAACGTCGTGCCCGAAAGCGCGAGTCCCACCAGCAATCCCGCGGAGAAATCGAACGCGAGCGGCGTGGCCGACATCGCCATCGCCGCGAGGCCGGCCATATAGAAGAGCGCGCTCGCGATGAGCACGCGTCCCGCGCCGAAGCGATCGGAGATCGCGCCCGCGAACGGCACGAAGGCGCCCCACAAGAGGTTCTGCAGCGCGATCGCGAAAGCGAACTCGTCGCGGGTCCACCCGTTGGCGATTGTCATCGGAGGTAGCAGCAGGCCCATCGTCTGGCGCACGCCCATGGCGAGCATCAGGATGAGCGCGGCGCAGGCAAGGACGGTCCGGGTGTATTTCATGGCGCAAGATTACTCGCAAGAAAACGGTCCCGCGAACGAATTGGAGGCATCGCCTGCATGCGCCGCCCGCATGCGAAAACCATCGAAATACGGGCCTCTTCCGGGTGACAAACCGTAACAGGCCGAAAGCACTAGCTCATTGTGACAGTCCGATCGGGGGTGCACACTGCAGTCATCAACACGGGATGAAACACACACATGAACTATCGATTGATTTCGGCTTGCGCACTCCTGGCAGCCGGCAACGCGAGCGCCAACTGCAATTGGGAATGGCTTTGCAATGGCGACGGATCGTGCAAGCAGCTGCCGGTATGCGAGACCCTCTACGACACTCCGGCCCCGCCCCCCGAGTCCGGAAAGCCACCGATCCCACCGCCCATCAGCATGCGGCCTTCGAAGATCCCCGGGAACATGGGACAGGCGCAATGCGAATACATCATGCGGCAGACGAAAGCCGGCCGCTGGGTGTGGGACCAGGCGTGCTTCTGCTCCGATCCGACGAAGACCAAGGATCCGGACGCGCCGCTGCAGAACATCGTGCGCTGCACCCCGCCCTGGGAGAGCCGCTAGCTACTTGACGCGACGGGGAGTGAACTCCTCCTCGATCGCTTCGCGGTAGTAGCTGCCCGGGGTGGGCGAGCTCATGAGCCGCCGGTAGATTTCCGGCGACACGTTCTCGTACTCGAACGTCCCGGTCGCGGTCTCGACGACGAGCTTGCGGTTGCGCTCGTCGTAGCCGGCGGCCTTCATGCCCTGGCCATTCAGCCGCTTCATCTCCATCAACGCGACTCCATCGGCGAGAGAGACTCGATCTCCTCGCGGTGGCCGCGGTCGTGCTCGTCGATCATCGCGGCGAGATCCGAAAGCGTGATGCGCTTGCCGAAGATCGTCGCTTCGCGCGCGAGCTGCGCGGGCGTGGCGCGCGAAAGGATCGATACCACCTCCGCGCGCGCGATCGCGAAATCGCGGGCCGCGGTGCGCGCGTCCTGCGAGTTGTAGTCGCGCGCGGCCGCGACCGCGGCTCCGTCGAATCCCTCGAGATCGGGAACATCCTCGTCGAGGATGCGGCGCACGCGCAGGAGATATCCCTCGCGCTCGACATCGCGCAGGTGGCAAGCCTGCTCGCGCATCGAGAAGGTCTCGCCGGGCCCGCGCGCGCCGAGCTCTTCCTCGCCCGCCGATTCGACCGCGTCTTCGAGGAAGCGCGGCATTTCCGCGATGCGTTCGAGCAACTCCTTCATCGTTCAGTGTCCTCCGGCCTTGTCGCCCCAGAGCTCCTTCAATCGCGCGTCGCGTCCGCAGCCGCTGCGATAGATCTGGTAGCGCACGGGGTTCTTCTTATAGTAATCCTGGTGGTATTCCTCGGCCGGATAGAACGGCCCCGCCATCTCGATCACCGTCACGACGGGACCCTTGAAGGGCTTGCTCTTGTCGAGCGCGGCTTTCGACGCCTCGGCCGCCTTCCGCTGCTCGTCATCCACGTAGAAGATCGCCGTGCGGTATTGCGTGCCCGCATCGCAGAACTGGCGGTCCTTCACGGTGGGATCCACGTTGTGCCAGTAAACGTCGAGGAGTTTCTCGTAGCTCACGACCTTCGGGTCGTAGATCACCTCGACCGATTCCGCGTGGCCCGTCGTACCCGACGAGACCTCGTGGTAGCTCGGGTTCACGGTGCGCCCGCCCGTGTAGCCCGAGATCGTCGCCTCGACGCCGGGGGTGTTGTCGAAGGGCGGCTCCATGCACCAGAAGCAGCCGCCGGCGAAGATCGCCACGGCCTTTCCGGGAGGCGCGGCGGGCGGCGCGGCGTTCGTTTGCGCGGCAAAGGCGAGCGCGAGTGCGGCAAGGAGGTATCGCATGGGAAGGCTCTCCGTTTCTCGAAAGGTGTCTCGTATGAGTCGTACGACCCGGACGGGGCTTACGGATTCAATCGTTCCACAGCCATGCCGCGCCGCGCACGCCGCCGGAATCGCCGTGGACCGGGGGAACGAGGCGCGTCCGCACCTCCTCGGAAACGATGTGCGCGCCCCACAGCTTCGGCACATTCTCGTACAGGCGGCCGACTTGCGAGAGTCCGCCGCCCAACACGATGACGCCGGGGTCGAGGAAATTCACGACCGAAGCGAGCGAGCGAGCGAGGCGCGCCTCGTAGCGTTCGAGCGTCGCGGAGCACGCGGCATCGCCGGCGGCGGCGCGCTTCACGATCTGCGCGGCGTCGGTTTCCTCGCCCGTGATCTTCCGGTGATCGGCCGCGAGTCCCGGACCCGAAAGATAGGTCTCGATGCATCCGCGGTTCCCGCAGAAGCAGGCCGGACGCGGCTCGTCTTCCTCCGAAGTCCAGGGCAGCGGGTTGTGTCCCCATTCGCACGAGATCCCGTTCACGCCTTCGATCGCGCGCCTGTCCACGACGATCGCGCCGCCCACGCCGGTGCCGAGGATCACGCCGAAAACGACGTTCGCATCGCGCCCTGCGCCGTCGACCGCCTCCGAAAGCGCGAAGCAGTTCGCGTCGTTCGCCATGCGCACCTCGCGGCCCAGCCGTGCCTCGACGTCTTCCTTCAGCGGCTTTCCGTTGAGGCAGGTGGAGTTCGCGTTGCGGATGAGACCCGTCGCAGGCGATCGCGACCCGGGCGTGGCGATGCCCACGCTTGCGCGAGTGCCGAGTTTCGCCTCGACTTCATGGACGAGAGTCGCGATGGCCTCGACGGTGCCCCTGTAGTCGCCCGCGGGAGTCTCGATGCGCTTGCGCTCGACGATCGCGCCCTTGGCATCGAGCGCGGCGATCTCGATCTTCGTGCCGCCTAAGTCGACTCCCAGCCGCATCGACGAACGGCTCAAGCGCTAGCCGGCTAGGCCCGGACGGAACGCGAATACCGATTCGACCCACGCGGCGACCTTGAGGGCGCTTTCGTCCTCGCGATAGCGCCCAACGACCTGGAAGCCCATGGGCAGGTTGTGCGGGCCGAATCCGCAAGGGATGTTCACCGCGGGCATTCCGGCTTGCGTCCAGAGGGAGCAGAAGGTCGCGTCGCCCGTGTTGGCGAGGCCCTCGAGCGCTTCGCCGGTGGCCGGGATCGTGACGATCGCATCGTTCCTCTCGAAGACGCCGTCGAGCCAACGGCGATATTCGTCCCGGCGCGTGCGCGCCCGCGCGTATTGCTCGGCCGTCACGCGGTGGCCGCGGTCGAGAAGCTCGATCAGGTGCGGCGACAGGCGGATGCGGTGGCGCGATTCGATCGAGGCCAAGCTCTTCACGGCATCGACCGACAGGATCGTCATCACGTTGTCCCACGCGTTGTCGAAGAGCTTCGGCAGGTTCACTTCGCGCACGGAGGCACCGGCCGCCTGCAGCTTCGCGACCGATTCGTCGAAGAGTTGCTTCTGCGGATCGGTTGCGAGCGGCCACTTGGGCGTGCGCACGACGGCGAGGCGCGGAAGCGCCGCGAGCGGCTCCAGCGGCACGCGAAGCGTTTTCTCCGGCGGTTTTCCGAGCGTCGCCTCGTCCCGCGGATCGGTGCCCATGAGGCATGCACCGAACCAGGCGGCATCGGCGACGGAGCGCGCGAAGACGCCCACCGTGTCGAGCGTCGGGCTGAATGGGTGCACGCCGGTGCGCGAGATCGCGCCGAACGACGGCTTGTATCCCACTACGCCGCAGAAAGCCGCGGGCCGGATCACGGAGCCCAGCGTCTGCGTGCCGATGGCGATGGGGACGAATCCCGCCGCGACCGCCGCGGCCGAGCCGCTCGAAGAACCACCGGGCGAATGCGCGGTGTTCCATGGATTGCGCGTCTTGCCGGGCTGGCGGAATGCGAACTCGGTCGTGACTGTCTTGCCCATCACGAGGCCGCCGAGCGCCTCGAGGCGCCGCACGATCCACGCCGAATGCGTCGGCACGTTCGTCGCGAAGATTCGCGAGCCGTAGCGCGTCGGGATGCCGCGCGTGGCGATGATGTCCTTCACGCCGACCGGGATTCCGAAAAGGGGAAGGTCCTGGAGAATGCCGCCGGCGCGCTCCTCGGCTTCCGCCATGGCGCGTGAGGCGTCGAACCACTCCCAGGCCTGGACGCGAGGCTCCAGCGCGGCGATCCGAGCCGAGCACGAGGCCACGTAGTCCTGGACTGTGGCGCGGCCCTCGCGGTAGGCGCGCAGGGTATCGAGGAGGCCGAGGGGATAAAGGTCCATTGTTTTAATTAGTTACGACGACCGCCCCTGGAGGGGCGACCCGGCCTCTATTTTGCCGGGGCGCGCTCTGGATTACTAGCCGAGGGCGTGTTTCAGCGCGTTTACCCCGGCGAGGGCGATCGTTTCGTCGTCGGAAGCCTTGACCCCCGAGACGCCGATGGCTCCCACGATCGTGCCGTCCACTTCGATCGGGACTCCGCCCTGCAGGAGGGCCATGCCCTGCGCGATGGAGACGAAGGCCGTGCGGCCCGCGTTCACCGACTCTTCGAGCAGGCGCGACGGGCGCTTCCACGCCACGGCCGCGCGCGCCTTCTCGACGGCCGTGGAAACGCTCGACCACTGCGCCCCATCCAGCCGAACGAGGAGGACCGTGTGGCCGCCTTCGTCCACGACCGCGATGACGACGCGCCAATTGTTGCGCCGCGCCTCGGCTTCGGCGCCCTCGAGCGCCACGCGAGCGGCTTCGAGCGTGAGAATCTTTCGTTCCGGAAGTGTCAGAGCCATGGATCCAAATTATCCATGAGAACATAGAACCCATGAAAATCACGCCCCGGATCGTCTTCGCCGCGATCTTCGTCGCCTGCGCGGGCCTCATCGCCTTCGCCCTCTACCTCCAGGAACAGCTGGGCCTGGAGCCCTGCCCGATGTGCATCCTCCAGCGCTACGCGTTCATCACGCTCGGCATCGTGGCCCTCGTGGCCGCGATCCACGGCCCGAAGGGGCTCATGCTCAAGGTCTATGGAGGACTCGTCGCCCTCATCGCGATCGCCGGTGGCGGCGTTGCGATCCGTCACAGCTGGGTGCAGCACTTCCCGCCCAAGACCGAATCCTGCGGCGCGGACCTCGATTTCCTCGTGAGCTCGTTTCCGCTGTCCAAGGCGCTGCCGAAGATCTTCCAGGGAACGGGTTCCTGCTCGGCCGTGGACTGGACGATGCTCGGACTCTCGATTCCCGAATGGGCGCTCGTCTGGTTCGCGGCGTTCGCCGCGGCGAGCCTCTGGGTCGCCTTCCTCCGCAAGCCGCAATAAAAAAAACGCCGCGGAGACCGCGGCGTTTTTCCTGGAACCTTCCGGCTGCTTACTTCGCGGCGGCGGGCGACTCGATGCCGAGGATCTTCTCGGCCTTGGCCAGCGTGTCGACCGATTCCTGGTGCTTGCCGGCCTTGTGCAGGGCCTCGCCTTCGGCGCGCAGCTTCTTCACCTCGGTGAGCTGGGCATCCGTGAGCTTCGGGTTCTTGGCGAGCGCTGCGTCGATGGCCGCCATGTCTTTCGGGCAGTGGAAAGCGAAGGCGGCGCTGGAGGCGAAGAGCAGCGCGGCGGCAAGGGCAGATACGCGATTCATGGAATCTCCTTTTGTGATTTGGCGGAAGCGCAAACGATGCTACTGCAACGGGGCGAACAACGCACGCGGCCCCTCTATTCCGTCAGGGCGCGGCGAGCTCCCGCAGGTCCGCCACCGGATTCGCCGCAAGGCGCCCCGACCGCTCGGCCCGAAGGATGTCGGCGGCGACGTCCCCGGCGCGCCGCAACGTTCCGTCGGCCTTCATCTGCTTGAAGCGATCGACGTCGGCGAAATCGCCCGCGTCGGCGCCTCGCACGCGTTCCTGCATCGCCGTATCGATCACGCCCGGGGCGAGGCTCACCGCCTCCACCGCGAGGCCACGCGATTGCGCCTCGAGCGCGACGACCCGTGTGGCCATGTCGAGACCCGCCTTCGCCGCGCAGTAGGCCGACCAGCCGCTGATGGGACGGCGCCCGGCGCCCGAGGAGATGTTCACGATGCGCCGGAGCTTCGCCACGCCCTCGGTCACGCGCAGGAACTCGCGCATGAGCAGCATCGGCGCGACGAGGTTCACGGCGAGGTTGCGCTCGAGCTCCGCGGCGTCGGCACGCTCGAGCGGCGCGACGGGCTGCACGATGCCTGCGTTGTTGATGAGCACCGCCTTCTCGTAGAGGCGATCGCGGATGCGCTCGTGGATGCGCGCGGCCACCTTCCCGACCGCCGCAAGGTCCGCGAGATCCGCCGAGAAGAGCACGCCGCCCGCGATATCCGAATCCGCGGCGCGTGCGATCGCGATGAGCTCGCTGTTCGAATCGCGCGCGATCTCGTCCGCGAGCGCCTTTCCCAGGCCACGCGTGGTCCCGGTCACGATGTAGAGGTCCATGGGCTGCATTATAGGAATATCATGCGGCCCATGACGCGAACGAACTCGGTGATGATCGTGACCGGCGGCGCGCGCGGCATCGGCGCCGCGACCGCGCGGCTCGCGGCGCGGCAGGGCTACGCGGTCTGCGTGAACTACCTGAGCAACGCGAAGGCAGCCGACGCCGTCGTGAAGGAGATCCAGGCCTCGGGGCGCGCCATCGCGGTGCAGGGCGACGTCGCGAAGGAAGCCGACGTGATCCGCATGTTCGACACGGCGGCGCGTGAGCTCGGTGCCGTGACGGTGCTCGTGAACAACGCGGGAATCCTCGAACGGCAGACGCGCCTCGACGACATGGAGGCGGCGCGCTTCGAGCGCGTCTTCGCGACCAACATCACGGGCTCGTTCCTGTGCGCGCGCGAAGCGGTGAAGCGCATGTCCACGCGCCACGGCGGGAAAGGCGGCGCCATCGTGAACGTGGGCTCCATGGCCTCCACGCTGGGCTCGCCCGGCGAATACGTGGACTACGCGGCCTCGAAGGGCGCGATCGACTCGATGACGATTGGCCTCGCGAAGGAAGTCGCCGACGAAGGCATCCGCGTGAACGCCGTTCGCCCCGGCGTGATCTACACGGACATCCACGCCTCGGGCGGCGAACCGGGGCGCGTCGATCGCGTGAAGTCCGCGGTGCCGATGAAGCGCGGCGGCACCGCCGAGGAAGTGGCGCGCGCGATCCTCTGGCTCGCATCCGAAGAAGCGTCGTACACGACCGGTGCGTTCATCAACGTCTCGGGTGGGCGCGGATGACGGCGGGATACTCGGGAACGCCGCTCTCGAAGAAGCTGGGATTCAAGCCGCCCATGACGGTGCTCACGGTCGACGC
>Ga0070731_10004166_pt1 | contig 12598 bp, 11 predicted proteins | sample Coa_R1_2_FD_66448 | JGI IMG/M metagenome (GOLD analysis project Ga0070731, IMG submission 66448) | Surface soil microbial communities from Centralia Pennsylvania, which are recovering from an underground coalmine fire - Coalmine... | ecosystem: Environmental > Terrestrial > Soil > Unclassified ... | reverse complement strand
GAATTATTAGGCGATAGAGTTGTCGATGTTCCAAAAATCCAACATATATACAACAACTATCCTGGAGATATCAAACGGCTCTACGGCAAGGGTTTTACCTATACTAAAAATGTCGAAGATCTTGCTATAGATAGGGAAACCATCGAAGAGAGAATTGAAAATAAGGAATTCGATCTTATCATCTATGGTTCAGCGCACCGAGGACTGCGTTACCATGATTTAGTATGCCAAACATACGATCCAGACAAGATCCTCTATATGTGCGGTGAAGATTATCATCGATGCCCCTTTGCGCATGTGACTCACTTATTTTTAAGAGAATTTGAAGCTATCCGTTAACAATCTCTTCGATCGTAGAAGTCTCTAATTCTTTTTTTGGGGAATTGAGAAGAAATGCTCATTCTTAATTCCTCTTTCCTTATTCAAAAATGTCCAATAATAAATTGAAAATAAAAATTTACTTATTTTTAATTTAATTTACTAACTTTTTTTGTTATTTTAATAAATGTCAAATGTAATATATAATTAACATGTAATTATATGTTGTTATATAAAAAAGGATAAAAATCATGTCTATTTATGTTAAAAGTGGAAAAAATATTGATCAAGTAATTAATATGTTAGGTTCAAAGATAAAAGAAATTGAAAATACAAAGAAATTAAGAAAGGACGAACCCTATATTAAAAAAGCCCATGAATGCCTCGAACTTCTGAAAGAATGCCGCGAGGAAGGAATGGAAATAGAAGATACTGTGCTGACATTTGCAAAAGTGACAACAAGCGATTTACATAATAGATATAGGCATCTATTTAAATAGAAAATAATTACAGTTTGATTGGATGAGATTGAAATAATTTCAAAAATCCTGTCTTATCCAATCTAAGAGACTGCCTATGCGTTTGGTCAGTCTCTAAGGACTTCTAGGAGGTTTTTCGTGAGCTCAATCGACCCGCAACGGCGTGTCTCAAAATCTAAGCTTCAATGCGCGATACACAAGGAAAGCAAAAAGTTCGAGGAATTTTACTCCTGGATCGAAGAACATATGCCTCCTCGCTTTTTTGAAGAGGTGGATCAGGAAAGCATCATTCTGATCGTCCATAGCTTGATGGGCCTGGATTTAAGCGATTATTTATCGCACATCCACTTAAAAGACCGCGCTTTTGTTTTATGCCTGGATAGTCCGGATGCGGATCTCACTGTGCTAAAAGACTATCACATGTACAGCATCAAGAGCTATCGCGCCTTTCTTTCCAATCAACCCCCTCCCTTTAAAGGTGCAAAAGCTCCCTTGCGCATCACGCATATTTTGTTTAGAGATGCCGTAGAAGAAACGCACGAAGAGCTTTTTTCTGCCGAGAGAAAAAAAGAGATCTACAATGAAGTCAAAGAGCGCAATCCTCAAGTGACGCCGTCTGATGTCAATTACCTACTTTCGCAGCTGAGCCCCACTTTTGTCAGAGGCCTCACTAAAGATAGATTAGTACTCGCATTAGACATGTTTTTCCGGGCAAAATCGCGCGACAATTGTCAGTATGAAGTGCGCTACAATGAAGACTGGCAGGAAAAAAAAGATACCCCGTCAATGCAAATCGTCTTTGCCTGGAGAAACGTTCCCAAGTTTAATTTCCTTTACCACATGGCCAAAGTCATCCATCGCCATGGCCTGCGGATGAAGTACATCTCGGCAACGCATACCGACCCATATAGCCAGCAAAATATCATTCTCATGTCTTTAGGGCTGCATGGAAGCAAAGGCGGGGCTGCCTGGGAAGAGGCAGACGTCTCTGATTTTTTAAAAGAACTCGTCACTCTGAAATACTTCGAGGGCATGGAATGGATCGAATCGACTTTTGTCGATACGGGCCTTTTAACAGGCAATCAAGGAAATCTCGTAAAGACAATAGTCTATTTCGTCCATCAGATCCTGACGCATTTGGATGTCAATATGTATTCTCTTTCCCATATTGAAGAAGGAATATGTCGTCATCCAGAACTGATCACCACTCTCATTCAAGCATTCGATTGGAAATTTAATCCAGAAAAAGTCGACCTCGAAAAGTATGCACAGGCCAGGACCTCTTATCTGCATCTGGTCGAAAATCTCGATACCGGAAATGAAATGAATGACACGCGGCGCAAAAACGTTTTGAAACAGGCGCTGAATTTTGTCGATCACATCCTAAAGACCAATTATTATCGCAATAATAAGACCGCGTTTAGTTTTCGATTGGACCCTGCCTATTTGGATTGCGTCCCCTTTCAGCGCAAAGAAAAATTCCCCGAGCTTCCCTATGCGATCTTCTTTATGAAAGGACTGCATTTCATCGGATTTCACATCCGCTTCCGCGATCTTTCTCGAGGAGGACTGCGCACAGTTCTTCCCACAAAAATAGACCAGGTCATCGTCGAGCGCAATAATGTCTTTGCCGAATGCTATAATCTCGCCTATACGCAAAATAAAAAGAACAAAGATATACCCGAAGGAGGCGCAAAAGGCGTCATTTTCTTAGAGCCTTTAGAATGGATCGCGACCGAAATGAAAATCTATAAAAAAGAAATGCAAGAACAGGAAGTGGATCCCGAATCGATCAAAGAACGTCTGGCAACATATCAAAAAGAACAAAAGATCGAATATCTGCATCAAACCCAACGTTCTTATATTGAAAGTTTTTTAACCCTCATCAACTGCGAACCTGACGGAAAATTGAAGGCTAAACATGTCGTCGACTACTGGAACAAGCCGGAATATATTTACCTCGGCCCCGACGAAAATATGCATAATGAGATGATCGAATGGATTGCGCATTTTAGCAAAATGTACGACTACAAACCCGGTGGAGCTTTTATTTCGAGCAAACCCGGGGCGGGCATCAACCATAAAGAATTCGGTGTAACTTCCCTAGGGGTCAATGTATACATGGAAGAGGTCCTTCGCTACCTTGGCATCGATCCTCTGCATGATGCATTCACTATTAAAATGACAGGCGGGCCGGATGGCGATGTCGCCGGCAACGAGATCTACAATCTCTATCGTTTTTATCCCAAAACAGCAAAGCTTCTCGCGACAATCGATGTATCTGGTACGATTTTTGATCCAGAAGGTCTCGATCTGTCCATTATGGCAGAGCTTTTTAAAGAATCCAAACCGCTGCGCTTTTACCCCCCGAAAAAACTCAATGAAGGCGGATTTTTGCTCGACACTTTTACCAAGCGCGAGCAAACCGCCTATGTACAACAGACGCTATGCTATCGCAAAGTTAAAGGAAAAATCGTGGAAGAGTGGCTCTCAGGAAATGAAATGAACCATCTTCTGCGGCATAATGTACACCAAGTCAAAGCGGATATATTTATTCCCGGAGGAGGCCGCCCGCGCACTCTGAATGAAAATAATATAAAGGAATTCTTCGATGAGACGGGAAAACCCACGGCTCGCGCCATCATAGAGGGGGCCAATCTCTACCTCACCCCCTTTGCACGTCGCAATTTAGAAAAAGCCGGCGTCATTATCATCAAGGACAGTTCGGCCAATAAGGGGGGCGTGATCTGCTCTTCTTTCGAAGTACTCACAAGTTTGGCTCTATCTGAAGAGGAATTCCTTAAAGAAAAGCCCACAATCGTTTTTGAAATATTACACATCATCGAAGCACGGGCCCGCGAAGAAGCGCACCTGCTTTTGCGCACCCACAAAGAAAAACACTTCTTTTTAACCGATATCTCCGAATGGATCTCCGAGCGCATCAACCTCTATAAAGATCAATTGATGGCTTATCTACAAAATATCACCTTATCCAACGATCCTTCCGATCCCCTCATCCGCTGCCTTTTGAACTATTGCCCGCCCCTTTTGCGTACCCGCTATCAACAAAGAATTCTCAAGGAGGTCCCTGACGTCCACAAAAAGGCGATCATCGCCTGCCATATTGCCTCCAGGCTCGTCTATTTCCGGGGTCTGGACTGGTCCCCTTCTTTAATCGATGTTTTACCTCTGGTCGTTCTCGACCCTATTGTAGTCGGAGAAAAAATAAATCCTTAATTATCAGTTATCTATAAAATAAATCAGCAGTCATAGCCTGAGACTGCTAATTTTATATTGCCTTTTTACCCATCTTCTTGGTATATTAGCCTTAAGATAGAAAAAATGTGATTGTAAGTAGCATGAAGACTCTCACGCCAAAAAAACCTGCTAAAAGCCAGCGAGAAAAACTAATCCTTTTCGCCTTGGTCGAACTTTATCTTAAAACAGGCAGGCCCATCGGCTCTAATACATTGAAAGACAATTGGTTTGAAAATTTAAGTTCTGCAACCATCCGCAATTACTTTTCCAGACTCGAAGAGGAAGGCTATCTCAAACAGCAGCACTCCTCAGGTGGGAGGATTCCCACAGCGCTTGCCTTTAAGATCTACGCAGAATCGCATTTAGACCAACCTATTTTAGGGGAAATAGAAAAAAAGTGGGTCAAGGACCATCTCGTCAAAGAAACCCGGGAAATCGCCTCTTATTTGCAGCGTACGGCGGAGTTTTTAAGCGATGCCACACGATGCGCTGTCTTCTTATCCGCCCCGCGCTTCGATCAGGACTTTCTTCTCGACATCAAACTCGTCTGCATCGACCACAACCGCATCCTCTGCGTCCTCATCACTGACTTTGGTATCATTCATACAGAGACTATTCACAGCGAAAAAAAATTGAGCACCTTTGCCATTAAGCGCCTAGAAGCCTATTTCAATTGGAAGCTCACTGGGCTCGATAAGCCCAAACTCGATCCCGAAGACGAAGTTTTTGCAGAGCGCCTGTACAAAGAGGTCATGCTGCGCCATATCGTCAGCTACACGAATTTCTCCGCAGAGGATCTTTTTCAAGCAGGATTTTCTAAACTTCTTTCCTATCCAGACTTTAATGATGCGGCAGCCCTTGCCAGCGGCCTTTCTCTATTCGAAAATAAAACCCAGCTACGCAATCTGCTGAATGCTTCCATCAAAAAAGGCAGCGCGACTTGTTGGATCGGCGAAAATCTCGAACAATTCTCTCCTGAAGCCACCGCTTGTTCCGTGATCGTCGTCCCTTACCGTATTCATCAAACTCTCTGCGGCGCTTTTGGCATTCTCGGCCCTAACCGCATTCCGTATCGCGAACTTTTTGGACTTTTGCAGTCTGCATCCGATGCCATCTCCGATTCGCTGACACGCAGCATGTACAAATTCAAGATCACTTTCCGACAGCCAAAATCTGCGGATCTCGAATTCAAGAAAGAAAATCCCTCGATCCAGGCCGGCGCCCATCACCTGCTTTTAGAAGATAAAACTTATGGAGACTCTCATGAATGACACGGAAGACCAACCTCTCTCGGCGCAAGCTAGCGTCCAAGAACAGCTTCGCTCTCTTGAAGAAGAGGTCAAAGAATACAAAGATAAATACCTGCGCCTTCTTGCAGAGATCGATAACACGCGCAAGAGAATGCAGAAAGAAAAACAAGACATGACGCGTTTTGCCATCGATAATGCCCTGGGAGAATTATTAGGGCCGATCGACAATATGGAAAACGCCCTCAAATTTACCGAACGCATGTCTGAGGAAGTGCGCAACTGGGCGCAGGGATTTCAGATGATCCTCGGCCAATTTAGAGACGCTCTTGGCAATCATGGCGTTGTCCCCTTCCATTCGGAGGGCACTGCTTTTGATCCCAACTGGCACCATGCCATCGAGACAGAAGAGACGGATAAAATCCCTGAAGGGACCATCATCCAAGAGTTCGTCAAAGGATATAAAAGCGGCGATCGCACCATCCGTCCGGCACGGGTCAAGGTGGCCATCGCCCCTGGAAAAAATAAGGGGCCAACTAACCCCATAGAAAATGAACAATAAGGAGAAAAACCATGGCTGAACAAAAGAAAAAAAGCAGAATTATCGGGATCGACTTAGGGACAACGAACTCCTGCGTTGCGATTATGGAAGGCGGCACGCCCAAGGTGATCGCAAACGCAGAAGGAACTCGGACGACTCCCTCTGTCGTCTCTTATAAGGGCGATGAACGCTTGGCAGGCATCCCTGCAAAACGTCAAGCCATCACCAACCCTGAGCGTACGATTTATTCCGCAAAGCGCTTCATTGGACGCAAACACTCCGAAGTGGCGGACGAGACAAAACACGTTCCTTACAAAGTGACAAAAAACGCCAATGGCGATGCGGTTTTTGAAGTAGAAGGCAAAATGCTCTCCCCTGAAGAGGTCGGAGCACAGGTCCTCATCAAAATGAAAGAGACTGCGGAAGCCTATCTCGGTGAAAAAGTCACTGAAGCCGTCATCACCGTACCTGCCTATTTTAACGACTCCCAGCGCCAATCGACAAAAGACGCAGGACGCATTGCTGGACTCGATGTCAAGCGCATCATCCCTGAGCCTACTGCCGCAGCGCTAGCCTATGGATTTGATAAACAGCATGAAAAGAAAATCGCTGTCTTCGACTTAGGCGGAGGAACATTCGACATCTCGATCATGGAGATCGGCGATGGAGTATTTGAAGTGCTTTCTACGAATGGAGACACGCATTTGGGCGGCGATGATTTCGACCAAGCCATTTTACAATGGATTTTGTCCGAATTCAAAAAAGAGCACAGTATCGATTTGAGCAAAGACAAAATGGCTCTACAGCGCCTGCGCGATGCCGCAGAAAAAGCAAAAATCGAATTGTCGGGCACGCCATCCACGGAGATTAACCAGCCCTTTATCACTATGGACGCAAGCGGCCCCAAACACCTGGCGCTCACACTCACCCGCGCTAAATTGGAAGAGCTTGTGCACGGCCTGATCGAACGCACAGTGGAACCTTGCTTAAAAGCCTTAAAAGATGCAGGCCTGACCAAAGACAAAATCGACGAGGTGATCTTAGTCGGTGGTATGACGCGTATGCCCTCTGTGGAAAAGAAGGTCAAAGAGATCTTCGGCAGAGAGCCGCATAAAGGCGTCAACCCAGACGAAGTGGTCGCCGTCGGCGCCGCAATCCAGGGCGCTGTCCTCGGCGGCGAGGTCAAAGACGTCCTGCTTCTCGACGTAATCCCCCTCTCTTTAGGTATCGAGACCCTAGGCGGCGTCTTGACTCCCATCGTAGAGAGAAACACAACGATCCCGACGCAGAAAAAACAGGTCTTCTCCACCGCGGCAGATAACCAGCCCGCTGTGACGATCGTTGTTCTGCAGGGCGAGCGCAAAATGGCCAAAGATAACAAAGAGATCGGCCGTTTTGATCTCACAGATATCCCACCCGCACCGCGCGGCATGCCTCAAATCGAGGTCGCTTTCGACATCGATGCAGACGGCATCCTGCACGTATCCGCTAAAGATATGCAGTCCGGAAAACAGCAATCGATCCGCATCCAAGCAAAATCAGGCCTTTCCGAAGCGGAGATCAAGCGCATGCTCAAAGAAGCTGAAGAAAACGCCGATGAGGACAAAAAGCGCAAAGAAGAAGTGGAGCTGCGCAATGAAGCCGACTCCCTTGTCTTCCGCGCTCAAAAGTCTTTAGACGAGTACAAAGACCGCTTGCCCAAAGAGATCGCAGGCACCATTCAAGAGAAGATCGACGCCCTGAAAAAAGCGCTTACCACTACCGACTCTGCGCTTATCCAATCAGCCCGCGACGATCTCAATACCCACATGCAAAAGATCGGCGAGGCAATGCAGCAGCAAGGCGGCAGCGCTCCTCATGCGCAGCCCGGAGCGGAGCAGCCCCAATCGGGAAAGGCTAAGCAGCCTGACATCGAAGAAGCTGAGGTCGAAATCCTCGACGAAGACAACAAGAAATAATCCTCTTTCCACCCAAAAGACGGGCCCTATTCAGGGGCCTGTTTTTTTTTGAAAATAAGAATTACGCTCGCTATTTCTAGACAATGACGCAGTACTGTTTGCTATTTAGACAACTGCCCAAACTTAGGTTGGACGATAGTGATGAGGTCTTTACCCTGCATGACGATAGACTCGGAGGGAAGACCGCAGTTGAACGCGACGGTATGCAGCTTTTTAATGCTCTCATCGAAAAAAGTGTCCATATTGAGAAGTTGGCCGCAGGGCGGTACTCCGCCTATGATCAAGCCATAGCGCTCACGGATCACTTCCGGATCTTCAAATTCACATTTTTCTCCGACGCATTCTGCGACGGCCTTCATGTCGAGCTTCAGATGCGAAGGAATGTTAAACTGGTAGTTTTTCTTAGAGTTTTTACCGCGCACAATAAGAGATTTCACCCCTTCTTCCAATTTGGTCCCGCGCACGCGTGCAGAATCTTCACTTGTAGGCGTGGGTTCGTGGACTAAATGTTTAAAGGGCATTTCCCGATCTTTGAGGAGATGGATGATCTCATTGCGGATATTTTCCCCGCCAAAAAAGACCTTTGCGCGGATGCGATTGCCAGCGATACGCTTGGGATCAGAAGGAAAGAGCGACACTTCGCGAATATTTTTTAATTTCAACAGAGTCATCGTGAGGCGTTCGAGCCCCATGCCGAATCCCCCATGCGGCGGCATGCCGTATTTAAAAATATCCAGGTAATCGGTGAAATTCTCTGGGTTCATCCCTTTGATTAAAATCCCCTCGACCATCGAATCGTACGTATGGCGGCGTTGTCCTCCTGAGGTGATCTCAGTGCCTGCACAAAGAAGATCGAATGTGTTGGTCAATTCCGGGTTGATTTCATTAGGAAATGCATAAAAGGGGCGCTTGACGGTTTTCCAGTCGATGACAAAGACGAGGTCCGTGCCATGCTCTTCTTGGGCATAGGCGCACAGTTCGCGCTCTGCCGCAGGGCTTAAATCCGTCTCGTGGCGCTCGTCGATGCCGGTCCTTTTGAAATACAGCTCTTGCGCCTCTTCAAATGTGAGGCGCGGGAAAGGCACGCCCGCTGGAGCTTTAATGATCTGGTTATCTAAAAGAGCGATCTGTTCGCTGCAATGCGCATGCAGGTATTGCACGATGAATTTAATCGCATTTTCCTGAATATCGAGAATCTCATGCCAATGCTCGAAAAAGCCCATTTCAAATTCCAGCTGTTTGCCTTCGGACAAATGCCGCGGCGTATGCGAGGGCTCTGCGCGGAAAAAAGGGGCCAGCGCGAACACTCTTTCATTGACGCCCACCATGATCTGCTTATAGAGCTGGCTGCTCTGAGCCAAAGTCGCAGTATATCCAAAATAATCGACATTGAAAAACTCCGCTCCACCCTCAGAAGAGGCGCCCACCATATTGGGAGAAAAGTATTCGACCGCCTTGACCACATCGTGCATGTAGAGCCGATAGGCATGCGCGATTTCGGCTTGGATTTTAAAAACGGCTTGAATCTTGCGGTTGCGCAAAGCGACAGAGCGATGGTCGAGAATATGTTCGAGATCCGATGGGATATCTGGCTTGTAATACTCTAAAGGAAGGGCCTCGTGGATCGCCACTTCGATGTCGATGGAAGGGTCGATCACTTCCACTCCGAGCTGCACCTGTGCGGCGCTGGCAACGGTCCCGGTGATCTTTAACACGCTTCCTGGCTGCAGATGCGAGAGGGTTTTACCTTGTTCGGAGTCCTTGATCACAATCTGGCACAATCCCGTCCTGTCCCGCAGGATGAGAAAGTTTAATTTTCCAAAAGAGCGCAGGTTATTGAGCCACCCTCTTAGGGAGACTTTTTGACCGATATGTTCTGGTAGTTGTGAGGCTAAGATCCTTTTCATAGCGTTTCATACTAGCCGAAAATGCTTTTATTCCCAAGCGATTTGAAAATGGATGCTGATCAAAGTTTCACATTTTTGGAGACAAAAACCTTTCTAAAAAAATTTAAAAAATTTTTACTTATTGACAATTCATAAATTTAATTTAACATAGTGCACGAATTTTTAATTCTTATGCATTATGAGTAAATTTCACATGTCTAAATTACACGTTCTTGTCCATCCTAGATGACTTAAGAGAAATGCCAGAAGAAGTAAAAAAGGAATTTGGTCATTCGTTGAGAGAAATCCAAAAAGGTAGAGATCCTGGCAACATCAAACCTCTCAGACATCTTGGAGTATCAGGAATATCCGAGATATCTGTAGACGAAAGGGAAGGAACTTTTAGAACTGTATATACTGTTGAATTTAAGGACATGATAGCCGTATTGCATGTCTTTCAAAAGAAAAGCAAGTCGGGTATTTCTACGTCAAAGCAAGATATTGAATTAATCCTCAGAAGGCTTAAACGAGCTAGAGAGAAATATCAGGAATTAAAGGAGGAAAAATGAAAAAAGAATCTATCGTTAGCAAGAATAATATTTTTGCTGATCTCGAATTAGAAGATGCAGAGGAAATGACAGCGCGTTCTGATCTGATGTCAGAGGTAGTTAATATCATCAGAAAAAGCGGCATCCCTCAAAAAGAATTTGCCTCTGTTTTAGGAATTAGCGAACCTAAAATTTCTGCTCTCATGTCTGGTAAGATAAATGATTTCAGCAATGACACATTAATGCATTATCTCACTCTTCTCGGATGCAATGTTGAAATCAAAATATTACATAAAGTCCATGTATCGAATTCTGTCAAAAAGGGAGTGATGAAAGTAAAAAAGTTTCCGCCTAGAAAGAAAATTACTAACGCAAGAAAAAGAAAAGTTAGATCTAAGAGACTGTCCACGAACTAAGGCTTCGTCAATTTTGGGGATTATTTTGGCCGATTTTCGACCCTTTTTGCGGGGGTAGTATACGAAGTTTGATACAGCCCCCGCAAAAAGAGTCGAAAACTCGGCTCAAAAGAACCCCAAAATTGACAAAAGCTTAGTTCGTGGACAGTCTCTAAAGCACACTAAATTAGGTACAAGGCTTTATACACAACAATTCGCTGCAATCTCCTCTTGCATGGGAATGGGGAATAATAGTGTAGCGGTCACCGTCATCAATTAAGAGGACCATTCCGATCCTTCCCATTTCTTGGCTGTGTTGAAAAAATCGATGGAACCCGTTGATGATTAGTAGATTTTTTTTCACGGCTCAATGACTTAGGTGAATTTTTCAACACAGCCCCATTTCTTCCATCATGAACTAGCTACGCAATTCAGGTTTTTTCTTGTCTCCTGAAAATATATCTATTAATTCTTCTATGAAAAGCCCCAATTTATTTGGTTCACTATTTTCATCGATTCCTTTAAGAGTGAATAAGAATGTAAGCTCATCTAAAATAGCTTCAGCTTCTTCTTGAGTAAGCTGAAGAGAAGAACTATTGATTTTCTTTTATTTATTTTTTAGTTCTTAGACCCTCTATCTCAGTAAGTACGTACAGTTTATTTATTCTTTAACAAAAAACTTTTCATATTTGTTAATTCTTCTGTAGCTTTTTGTTGATCAACATTATTTCCCTCGATTGAACGTCTTGTTTCAAGAGGTGTCCAAAAATCATACTATTGCTTAACAAGTTGATCATCTCTAATGTCTGAAGCATCTAATGCTCCTTCTAGCCTACCTACCAAGCCATAGAAATCTTCAGTTTCTCCATCAAGGTAATGTTGTATTTCATCAATCATACCTTGCCAAAGTCTACTCTGATGATCTGTCATTTTCATGTTACTTCCCTGTAGTAATTACCGTTTCTAAATCATATGAAGGGACAAAATCACTGCAAAAAGCCGCCTCATTAATTTTTTCAGAAAGATACATGTCTATGAGCTGATATATTCTCCGTTTGTCAATTCTTTCGTACATATTACTCGGAGGGTTTTGGTATCTTTTTTAACGCTCTCAATCCGGTTTTGCATTGCCGAATTTATAGACAAGACCTCCAGCACCAAGGATGCCAAAAAATTCCTTACTATTGTTCAATTTGATTCATCCCTTCTCGAATAGCGCGAAAATTATTTGGCTTCAGTTTTTTTCTTGCCTCATGAAAATATATCTATTAATTCCTCTATGAAAAGTCCCAATTTATTTGGTTCGCTATTTTCATCGACTCCTTTAAGAGTGAATAAGAACGTAAGCTCATCTAAAACAGCTTCAGCTTCTTCTTGAGTAAGCTGAAGAGAAGAACTATTGATATTCTTTTCTTTATTTATTTTTTGCAGAATTTTTTCAATTTTTGTCAAAACAGAGATGTTCTTAATATTTTCTTTTAAGAAAATTAATTTGTTTTTTTTTATAATATATTTAGTTTCTTTCATTTTAATTATTCACGTTGTTATTTCTATATGGCTGAACTACACCACTTTTATCCCATATCTGTGGTCCTCTTGCTTTACCAAATGTGGTGATTATTTTCCCATCAGAATTTAAAATAACTGTAGCATCTTTACCAACGTATTTTATTGCCCCCTTAGCTTGTGGGATCGTTTTTTCTGAATACTTTATAGCATCCAAAATTGCGCGAGCGCTTACTCCTTTTCCTCCATCTCTTCCAATCGATTGATTCAAACCATGCATTGTATGTCCACTAATTTTATTGGCAATATATTTTGGTTGTTGTTCAATTGCTCGATTGATGCTTGGCATGAAATGCGAAGGTAAACGAAATGAAGCCACAGCTTCTTGTCCTAACTTATAGGCAAGACCTCCAGCACCCAGGATACCAAAAAGGTTAGCGTTATCATCCCAACGGTCGGCTC
>Ga0070731_10004165_pt1 | contig 12599 bp, 14 predicted proteins | sample Coa_R1_2_FD_66448 | JGI IMG/M metagenome (GOLD analysis project Ga0070731, IMG submission 66448) | Surface soil microbial communities from Centralia Pennsylvania, which are recovering from an underground coalmine fire - Coalmine... | ecosystem: Environmental > Terrestrial > Soil > Unclassified ... | reverse complement strand
TCGCTCGGCCCATGGGACGAAGACGTTGTACCCGAACGGCTTTCATCCGACCCCCTGCGTCTGCATGCGCTACAACAGGAAAGCCTATAATGAGCGCGGCGGTCCACATGGTGACTGGCGACTCCTGGACTGGCGACTACCAACCAGCACTGGTATTCCGATCGACAGCCTAGCTCTGATGATTAGCGATCTGGATTCCAAAATTCGAAGCTCGACGGGGCGGATGGGATGACGATGACACAGCACCGCACCATATTTATAACGGACTGCCTCGCGACCGAGACGGCCCGACTGCTTGATAGCTTTGCGCGGTTACACCCTTCCGAGGGCGTCGTATATTGGTTCGGAATAGAGAGTGCTGACTGCGCAGTTGTAACCTCACTCATCGTCCCGGATGCAGATACGAGCCATGGTTGTATAAGGACCACCGTTGAAGCGAACGCGTTGGCGGTTGCTGCGACGGTAAATACCCCGCTCGTGTATCTTGGCCAGGCCCATTCTCATCCGGGGTCTTCAGTTGCGCATTCCTCGATCGATGACACAGAGACCTTTGCACGTTTCGACGGTGCGATTTCGGTCGTGATTCCGTGGTTTGGTCGTTACGGGTTCAATCTGGAGGATTGCGGAGTATATAGACACTTGGACGGTCGATTCCGGCCGGTAAAACAAGTCCACTCGCACTTGCGAATCATTCCGGGGGCACTCGATTTTCGAAGGAAGGCGGCTGGAGAGGAGAGATGAAACAAATCACATCAGCCTCCCCGTGGTCCAATGCCGAAGCGTTTTACCGCGACCGCGACCATCGCACGCAGATTGAAGTGCCAAATCTTCGCTCTTACTGCTCGGTGCCAGTCGAAATACATGTGGATCCATCCGCTGCAGAAGACGCGACGTTGCAGCGAGCAGTCATTGTTGCGTGCAATCTCACCGCACGTTGGGCAAGAAACATCAGAGTTGTAGTTCCTAACGTGAGTTTGGTCGGGCCTTTGCGATATGGCGCCGATAAGTCACTATCACACCGCATAGCAAGAGAGATGAGAAATGCCGATCCCTTCGGCGATTTCGAGATCGGAGAGCACTATCGTGCATCTCTTCGGAGAGACCCGCTCCGACTCTGGATTGGTGCAGGCGACCTTCGAGGGGCATCGGAGCTCGACTATGTGGTTGATGCAGCTGGGTGGTCGGTGATCGGACAGCGCGCGGTCCGCTGGAAGAACATCTCACGTACACAGGCAACGGCCCCTGCAGCTGCGCTGGCCGGCGCTATCGGTGCTGCTGATTTGTTCAAACGAGCCATCGGTCATCCGCCGGCCCGATGGTTCAGTGAATTCAATTGGTGCACGTGGGACAACAATTTTTCTAATGATCCGTTGCACTTGCCGTTCGTGCCAGCGGCTCCAGAATCCGTAGATACGGGTAACATTCTCCTCGCTGGCGTAGGCGCGGTTGGCTCTGCACTGATCTATATCTTGGGCCTGATGCCACTCACAGGTCGGTTCACCGTGCTGGATATCGATTGCGTTGAAACCTCCAACCTAAACAGATCGCCCTTGTTTTCGGCCGATGACGCCGCTGCCGGGCGAAGGAAGACGTCAGTCGCGAAGCGCTTCCTGGGCTCCTTGGGCATCCAAACGGATGTGCTGGACGGATCATGGGCCGAACATTCTGAGTCACTGAGCAGAGCAGGGCTGGATGCTTGGATTAGTCTGACTAACGAACACGCCGCGTGGGCGCAGGTGCCCTTCCAGCTTCCACCGGTCGTCCTGCATGGAACGACCACAAGCGGATGGGGGGCCGGCTTTGGAAGGCATATTCCGCGAAAGGAAGATTGCACGGCCTGTCGAATGCCTCGGCCATTCGCAGAGTTTCGGGGACCCTGTGCTGAAGGCAACATCAACACGGAACAAGCCCCGCCACTACGTGCCTCCCTTCCGTTCCTGTCATCGGTCTCCGCGGCTTTGATTGCCACTGAATTGCTTAAGCTCGACATGGGAGTGCAAAGCCCTGGAAACTCGATCTCTGTTGACTTCCTGTTTGGCCTTCGATCCGTCGTCTCAACCTTCTATGGAGCCAACCCACATTGTCCCGGATGCCGGATGGCCGCGTTACCTTTATGGGTCGAGCGGGGAGGGAAAAGCCGGTATGCAAAACTGTCAGCCGCATGACGGCAACGCAACAGGAGTAGATGCGTGCTTAAAGGCGACCGAGAATTACTCTCCACAAATAGGCAAAGCTGTTCCAAGACGCGCCGTCGACCGTGGGAGCAATGCACCAGTGTAGCTGGAGCCGAAACCCAAGTGCGACAGGGATAGGTCCGGCTAATCGGTTAACCAGAAACTGAAGCCGACGCCGGAACCAGGATGGGCAAGCGAATTCGACCGACATCCAGCGAGGCCTCTCACGTGTCGGATAATTGGGTGATCGAGGACAAAGCCTATCGGGTACGGCCTGAGGGCCGATCCACCTCCACTTCCATTAACTCGGTCGCCGTTTTCCTAACAGCGGCTTGGTATCGACCCAACCAACCGCCCCACCCATCGTCCGGCGGGGCGATGCCACGTGCCAGAAATCGCTTTGCTGTCTCGCCGAGATGATGTCTGTTTTTCAGCGCCCTTTCGGCATCGCCGTAATCCTCGATTTCCAACACGGGGCGCCCATTTTCAAACTGCTTCTGCAGGCGAATAAACGAGTTCGCGCGAAGGTTTCCTTTGCTACGGGCCTCCTCCATCTCTGGCGTGTAGTAGATCAGATGAATCTTTGCGTCCGTGCCCTCCAATAACAGGTAGTGGCGGCCGGCGCTCTTACCGGCTTCCTCTTCGCCATGGCAAAGCACCCTCCCTGCGAGCGTCCTCAGCTTTCTCATGTCGAGCACGACCAAGGAGAGTCGCTCGTCGGACAGCAACGCTCCGTGCGAAGCAAGCATCTTTTGCCGATCGCCACTCCGTTGCATCGCCTTCAGCACCGTCTCAAAGTCACGGCGGACCAGCCATTCGCGGGTGCTTGTCAGTTCGGCCAGACCCATCTGCTGAAGAACGATCAATCGTGCATCGATGTGTTGTTCTCGCGGCCGTCCTGCGTTTTCACCAAGCCGTCGCACTACGAAATGCTCTGCAGTGGAACCCGCGTCCGCCTGCTCGGGCGAGTTTGCCCGGTTGATCATCCTGTCCAGGGACGTAAATCGGCGCTCCTGGATCTCTCGGCGTTCCGATTCGATCGCATCTAATTGATTACGATGTCCCAATTGCCGGGTACAGAGGTCCTCCGCGATGGCCCGGATTCCATGGCGAACGTAGTCGCGGGGCAGTTCCAAAGCAGATCCGTCCTCGCGAATGCCCCGCAGGGCGACATGTACATGGGGATGCTCAGTATTGAAATGCGTCACGGCCACCCATTCCAGCTTTGTTCCGAGGTCTCTCTCCATGCGTGTCATCAGCTCTCGGGTCAACCGGTCAAGGTCGAGCCGCTCGCCGAACTCCGGCGATACGATCAGTTTCCACAGTCTCGGGTCTCCCTCGCTTTGCCACCGCTCCAGCTCCTTCGCTGGGTCGACCGTCAGATCGCCGCCTTCCCTGATGCCGTTCGTGCAAGAGCGGAAGACCGCCCCGCCGGCGCTCTCTCGCGCTATGTAGCGTCCGTGAGCCCGCCATTGTCCGGTTGTCTTATTCGCCGAGTACATCGTCCGGGCTGCACAGCGCTGGTTGAATTGTTTGCGCGGCCGTGCTCCGGAACCGTTACTTGCAGCTTTCCTCGACCGGCGTGAAGTTCCCGCATAGCGGAGCACAGTCCTCAATGCCGTCGACCAGGCGCGCGCTTCGTTTTTCCCGCCCGCGTGTGGGCGGTTGGGTCGAATTCGAAATTCGCCTGCTTCGTCAGTTGTCTTCGCCACGCTTTAGTAATTCCGTCATTGCGGCCTGAGAATCGCCAGCCATCCCGGCACCGACGCTCTTCAGAAAGCGGTCGTACCGTACCTTGCCACGAGCGACAGCCTGATCGTATGCATCCCTCGGCGGTTCAGCTACACACGTCAGCAGAGTCTTTACGAGTGAATCAACGAAAGCGAAGAGCGCCTGTTGTGCCAGTTTGACGCCCCGAATCTCGCGCACCAAGCGGTCGAGGCTCGCGGCAATTCGTTCCTCAGCAGCATCGACTCCGCTCTCGCGACCGGCCAACTCCCGTTCGATCGCCGTCCTCATAAATGCGGTGGGGCTAGAGAAGCCGCCGTCTTTGGCGGCCCGTTCTATGCGCTCGACCAGCAGTTCGTCGATGCGCAGTCCACGACACACTGTTTTGCCCTTCGACTGCCTCTTCACAGCCGGTACGCCTCGGCGAAACGTGTCCGTGACGGACCCGTGCACGAACGTGCACGAAAGAAGGCGGGTCGTGCACGCCGCAACTACTGGCCCCCACGGCGCTTAGGTCCCCGGAAACCAGAAAACGCGCAACAACCCTTTATGTTCCACTACCCGTCTGTTTTGGCGGTATGGTCTTTGCTGCGGTTTTCGATCCCGAGAGAACTTGGTAAAGAACTGAAACAATCTGAAACCGGCCCAAACTCCGGTCGCCGGTGAAACATCCCGAAACTTTGCGTGGAAATTCTGAAAGGCCCTGTCACACACGACCTTTTTCACGGCCTACGGAATAGAGGCCGCTTGGATCACACCGCAAAGGACAAACTCGACCTCACCCGACTCCGCGCACGCAAGGGGGAGAAACCCCGCACGAAGGCAGGGCAGGTACGTCAGGCGTGGCCGGACATCAAGGCATTGTTCGACGCCGGCCATAGCCTTAAGGACATTTGGATATGGCTCAACGAAATCGGGATCGAGATCGGCTATGCACGACTCTCCCATTACACAGGCCAACTAAAGCGGCGTGATCAAGCCGCGGCGCGCGCGGAGAAGGTTTCGGCGGTCCCGGGCGGTGTGGGTGATGGCCGATTGCCGCTGGCTTCGGCAGGAGAGGCGGCGCGGGAAATCAGATCGCAGCCCGAGAGCGTTCCCACCTCTGACGACCCGCTCGCAAACATCCGGGAGCGAGAAGACCGACGTTCGGGTTTTCAATACAACTCCGAGCCTGACATGAAGAAGCTGATCTGACCGGAAGGAGAACTATGGCGAAAGCTACGAACACAAACGGTACGAACGGAACCGAGCGCATGGGCGCGATTCATCTCACCCTACAGGGGAAGGGCGGTGTTGGCAAAAGCCTGGTGGCATCCATCATCGCGCAATACCTGAGGGACAAGGGTCGAGAGGTGCGTTGTATCGACACCGACCCTGTGAACCGCACGTTTGCGCAGTACGCCGCCCTTTCGGCGGACCGGCTCAATCTGCGCGACGAGCATAACCGGATCGAACAACGCGCGTTCGATTCCTTGATGGAACGGTTCTTGACCGAAGACACGACCACGTTTGTGGTCGATAACGGGGCGTCAACGTTCCTACCGCTTTGGCACTATCTGCTGGAGAATAACGCTCTCGATTACCTGCGGCAAAATGGCCGACGCGTCTACGTTCATACCGTGATTACTGGTGGTCAGGCACTGCTTGACACCCTGAACGGCTTCCATGAGCTTGCCCAGTCGACGGAAGAAAGAAACATCGTTGTGTGGGTCAACGAATATTTCGGCCGAGTCGAAGCAGAGGGGAAGAAATTCTCCGAGATGGCAGCCTATCGAGATAACGCTGAGAAGGTCTGCGGTGCGATTGTGTTCTCGAAGCGGAATCAAGATACGTTTGGCCGCGACGTCGAAGAGATGATCGCCGCCAAGTTGACGTTCAATGAAGCAATCGGTAACGGCAAGTTTCCAATCATGGCGAAGCAGCGCCTGAAGATCGTACAGCGGGATTTGTTCGACCAATTGGACCGGGTGGCATTTTGAAATGGGCACACCGTTGACCGCGATAGATCTGAAGCGCCTCGCTGCTGAGGTCTCCTTCCAGCACGGAATTCGAATCGACCCTGATGATCCGATGCTCGCGGTCGTGACCCTCAATCGCCTGGTCTTCGAACATGCCGTGGCCCAGGTGTTGGAGCGTATGCAGACTTCGGTACAGGACTTTGAGGCGGCCACAGAGAAAGTACAGATTCGCGCCGGAGCGATCCTGGCGCAAGAAGTTCGCAACTGCGGCTCCGCGTTTAGGCAGCAGTTTGACCAGGCGCTCGAAGGGTCGAGCCGTTCCGGTTCGGCCACGCGAACTTCGAAACATGGGGAGATTCTACTGAACTGGTACGCCGCGCTGGGCGCAATCACTCTTGCGTTGGTGTTGTTTGCCGCGGGCATTTGGGTCGGCAGAACGTTCCGTTAGATGGTCGATTTGAGGAGATAATAGGGTTATGCGAATGTTCATGTTTTGGTTCGCAGTCTTGGGTCCGAAAGCACGACTAGGCTTCCTTGCCGCCTGCCTGCTGCTTCTTTACGCCGTTTCGCGATAGGGCCGAGTCGCCGATTCTACGGGTCGAGTATCGCATCCAAATCGCGATAAAACACATCTCCGCGAAATTCCACGGTGGAAGCTGCGAAAATGTTTCTTGAGCGCGAATTCATGAATCGGGGATTTGATCGAAAGCCTGAGATGCTTCCCGGGAAACCTGGAAAGCAGGCCGCGCAAAAGAGCTGTCTGCGATTGCGGCAGTTCAGACATTAGGGCTGGAGAGTTCATCGCGAACTCCGGTGTGATTTTGATATGGCAAAGAAGCAACGGACGCCGCGCGTCAAATGCCGAAGCGTGACAGCCCATTCCCTCGCTCAGTTCGTCGACATCGTTCATGAGCTTCAGGAGGAATGGTCCGACTGGGAGCAGGAACGCACCAATTCGAGCGACGGAGGGTTCGCCCATATCTGGTTCAGAGGTCACGCAGACAGCTCTTGGCAACTAACCCCAAAGATATTCAGAACGAAAACCAGAATCCGCGTCAGCGATGAAGAAGAGCTCTACAGCGAATTCGTCCGCCGCGGCGGCGCGCTCATCGGTTCATTTCCAGATGGGTGGCACTCCTATTTCCGACCCTGAGACATGGGTAACAGTTCGTTCCTAAGACATAGGTAACACTTTAAGCGGCCCGAAGGGGTTTTCGAGGGGTTGCAGCGTTTTTTCCTCCAGATCGATATAGCCGAGATCGTAATCCATGAAGCTGACGAGCCAGATGCCGTTGTCGACTTCTTTGACGCCGACAGCCTGACCGGCCAGCGATTTGCTGAGATTGATTTTCTTTCTGTAGATGCAGACGCGGCCGCAGCTGGTGACGACCACGGTGCGGTCGTGGAACGGATAGTGCGGCTCCGGGATACCGGTGTAGGGCCGAACCGACGCGGTGTACAACTCAGCCGGGCACTTCATCTCCAGCGCTTCGTGCGGCCTTTCCCGGTTAAATTCTTCTATGAAAGTGTCGAACTTCGCCTGTTGTTGCAGCATGTTGGCGCCAGCCGGCCGGGTGGCTTCCTTCTTCAGGGTCAGATGCATGCGTTCATGCCGCCCATTCTGCTGCGGATGACCGGGCCGGATGCGCTCGATCGAGATGCCCAGCCGCAACCACCACACCGAAAGCCGCGAGAGCTGAAACAAACCGTGAGGCGCAGCGAACGGAACCCCGTTATCGGAACGAATGGCCCGCGGTAAACCCCTTTCTTTGAAAAGGCGCTCGAAGGCGCCGAAGGCCAGCTCTTCACGGGTGGACTCCAGTGCTTCGCACAGCAGCAGATAGCGGGAAGCATGATCGGTGACAGTCAGCGGATAGCAGTAGCGCTTGTCGGAGAGCTGGAACTCGCCCTTAAAGTCGGTCGCCCAAAGATCGTTGGGATGCAGACCATCGGAGAGCGGAGTCCCTTCGGCTTTGGTCCGCGGTCTGGCCATCCGAGTGACCAGGCCATGACGATCCATCACAGCGTGGACGGTGCTGGCCGCCGGCACCCTCACTGCATGCGGCAGACGCCGCAGCAGCCGTTCCCGAATCTTGCGCGCTCCCCAGTGCGGCTTCTCTTTTTTCGCCGCCACGATGGCCGCTTCTACCTGCGGGGGAAGCTGGTTGGCATAGCGGAACGGCCGCCGTGTGCGATCGCTCAGCCCTTCCACCCCGCACTGCTCATACCGCTCAAAGATCTTGTAGCCGGTCTTCCGTGAGATGCCAAACTCCCGGCACAGCAAAGCCATGCTTTCACCGTCCTTGTGCCGGATCACAAACCGCATTCTTTCGTCCATAACAGAGCTTTCCTTCCATGGCATCCCCTCTCCCGCCTCCCTTCAGGCGAAAAAGTGTAACCCATGTCTCCGGAACGTTCTGTTACCTATGTCTCGGTTCGCTCACATGTCAGCATCATGGTCTACCTACGCGCCTGCTGGACTGGACGGACGCGGCGTTAATCGCGTTGTATTTCTCCTTGAAGGACAGCCGCACAGACGCTGCCGTCTGGGCGATCAATCCTCTATGGCTAAATTCGAAAACGGTCCAGCGCGAGGCTCTTGTCGATCCGCGCTTCGATCCCATCGCCCTCGCCTTCAGGGTGGACGCTGTTCGCGCTAGCCTTCAGGGCAAGGAAGGCGGCCCAACACTGCTTTCGATGGCCGTGCGGCCGCCGCTCGTCAGCTCGCGCATGTTCGGGCAACGAAGTCTTTTTACCCTTCATGGCTCCCGCGATCTACCCATCGAAAAGTATGGCTTCGTGAAAAGAGATGCGCCACTTTGTAGGATTGTCATACCCCTGAAGGACCAGCGCGCTTTCAGGATCGGTCTGCGGCTTTGTGGCGTGGCTGAGACAACGGTTTTTCCGGATCTCGACGGTCTGGCAAAAGAGCTGATCGTTGAGTACGGGGCTCTCGATGGCCCAAGGTAGATCCGGACGCGGTACTAAGAGAGGCAATGAACATTTATCTTGACGAAGCAGGGCCGTTTATCCCGCCGCACGGGAAGCGCCGCTATTCCCTCGTCTTCGCCCTCGTCATTCCGCAGGCTACCGAAACGGAGGTGTTTTACAAGTTTCTGCGCCTTCGCGATGCTTGGCCGCAGCAGGCAGTCGAGATCAAGGGGAGCAAGCTAAATGAGCAACAAACTGCGGCTGTGCTCGAGATTTTGGCAGAACACAATGTCATCGCGGAATATTACGCGATCGATATGTCGCTGCATCCGAAGGTCGTCATCGACGAATTCAAACAGCGGCAAGCTGCCGCGATAACAGCCAATCTCACATCGGAACACGCCGAGGCCGTTGTCCGGCGCCTGCACGAAGACGCCGAGGGCATTCGACGATTAGCGAACCCTCTCTTTGTACAGGCCTTCATATCGATCAAGCTGAGCCTCGACATGATCGATGTTGCGATGAACTACTATGCCCAACGACAGCCAAGCGAACTCGGGGAGTTTGCGTGGACAATCGATCGTAAGGATCGCGCAGTCACCGAAATGGAGCAGCTTTGGTCCGCACTGATGTTGCCGATGGGAGAATCACGCAGCTCGCTGTACCCCTATGCGAGGGTAGAGGGCTTCGACTATACACATTTCGCTAAGTATGAAGTCGACGAGGCCACAGCGGAGGACAAAATGAGTCGCCACCTGAAATGGATGCGGGAGACACTGCCTTCCGCATCCCCTAGGACTGAGCCTCTCCGTTGTATCGATGCCAAGAAACTGTGGACGGAGAAGCGGTCGTTCGAAGATTCCAAGAACAGCCTCGGTCTGCAGTTAGCGGACATTGCCGCCACAACTCTATGCCGTGCCTTGAATGGAAACCTTCAGCAAGCGGGATGGAAACCCATCTCCCGGCTACTCATCCGCAAGAAAACGGCGCCGTTCTTGCAGATTGGACGAGCTGCTCGCGGCCAACATCCTGCCTTGGACCCCGTCGCAGAGAAGGTCTGGAGAACGCTTGACGCTAACAGCCAAAGCATGGTTCTCGACTAGTTCGACCACGCGCAAAGTCGCCCCGCGGCAAAACGGGCTTGCCACCGGCCAAAGGCAATGGCGAGAAAGCTGCCCCAGTCGTCGGCTATGAGCTTCACCGGAAGCTTTCCAAGTGCTTCGAGGGTTCACTGCATGCAGGGCTCTCAGTACATCTGGAAATGGAGCGGCCCGAAATGGATGACGCAGAAACCCCAATCGGGCCAGAAGGCGTTTCCATCCACAACTGCCCCTTAGCGTTTGTTTATACCAATTGAATTTTGACCGGCGGCCTAACCAAGGCATTTGCTTTCTACCCGCGTGAGAGCTTTCGAAATTGTCCGATCAACGTACTGATTCTGACGCTTCTCATCGCCTTTATGGGAAAGGTCCCTGGAGCGGAGGGTGGCTGCTACGTTGTCGGTCGTCGACCCATGCGAAAGTGCATAGATCGCGAAGGCCAGGTCCTCTCGCGTCGCATCGCCGCCGTACTGTGGATTGGATCGAAAATCATCGATGCCCTTGATAGCCTGCCGCCTGGGAATGGGCGGCTCGCGACGCCGGTTCTCTCGGGAGCGGACTTCGATCTCCCTTTCTGCGGAGAGCGCCGAGACAAAACGCTCCCCCTCTGGATAGGAAGTCCCCGACGCCTCGATCATTCGAACGAACGGGAAGAGTCCGCCCTCATTCATGTACTTCTGTTTCCGATTGGTGAAGCCCGCCAGCCTGCCGAAGTGCCGCCAGTCGGCGGCTCCGCGGTCACCGCCGAACTCCTCCGCGAGTTTCCGCGCCGCCAGAGTACTCAACTCACGGGACAGTTGATGTGGGTGCTTCAGCCAGGCCTGAAAATTTCCGGGCGATGTTTCAACAATGGCAGCCGGAGCATATCCCGAGGACTTCATCCTTCTCACTGCATCGGCGGACAGATCGTCAACCAAACTTAAATCGTGTTCGCCCTTTGGCCGCACATAGATATTTCGCCCTTCGGCATTCTGAAGCCGCAGCCAGGGGATTGAGCGCATCAACGTAGTGCCGTCCCATGTCCTCGGGATCATCACGGCCCTACCTTCATCCGCCGCGGACGGTTTGAAAAGCCCGACTTCGAAAATCTGAACGCCCATCGCCGCGATTTGTTGCTGGGCCGCTTGCGTAGTTCGGTCCACGTCTGTTCTCCTGCGGGAGAGATTGGGGCGTGATTGCCCCGCACTCTGTACGGCGCGACCCGAGCCCCATGTGACAGTTCAGGCTTCCGACCTTTAAAATGGGAGGTTGAAAGTATCTGGAAACTCCTTGAAACAAATGCGCCTTCTGCACCTTCATAGAAGTTCGGGCTGAAACCTTCCGGAAACATTCTGCAAATTTCTTGAAAGTTTGTGTCACGGCCGACCGCGCCCAAGGCTTACAGGGTGAATGGTGATTACTCCATGCACTCATACAAAGGCAATCAACCGTATTGCACCCGTCGCTGGCTTCAGGCGATTATCGTCGCTAGCCTTTCGGCATTGTGCGTCTATGCACAATCGCCAGCAGAACTTCTCGCGCAGGCTGATCGGCTCGGCGACCGAAGCGATTGGCGCAGCGCCGGACCGCTCTACGCCAAAGCTGAGGCCGCGTACCGCTCCAACGGAGATGTGCGCAATGAACTATACGCAAGAATAGGGCGGCTACACCGAGACCTCGCGGACGGCTCCTACAGAACGGTTCGTGCCGAGGTCGTCAGGGTCTTGGCCAACCCGCTCGTCCAAAACGACATCCCACTTCGAATCCACGCGCTGGCTCTGCTGGGCAACATCGACCTTAATACAAACACCGCGGCCGCTCTCGTTGATTGGAACCAAATTCTCGCCCTCGCCAAGAAGTCGGGGGACCAGAAGTGGGAAAACCGGGCGGAAGGAGAACTAGGTCTCGTTGCCGGCGTTAACGGCGACATGGGTACCGCAGCCTTCGCGCTCTATTCAGCCATCACTAAAGCGGACCAGATCGGAGACGTTGCCGCGCATATCAATTTCGCGACATGGCTGGGCAACGGCATGGCGATTCACGGAATGGCGGACCGATCAGTCAAAGTCATCGACCAGGCCGTCGATCTGGCCAGGAAGAGCGGCTACAGCAGTGTGCCCTTGCAACTGTCGATCGCGAAGATTCGAGCTTTGGCAAACCTGCCGGAGCCTCAGATTGACCAAAGCCGCGCCATTGCGAAGGAGTTAATCGCCACAACTCTCATCCAGGCGCAAAACGAACACGTCCTCGGCGCGCAAACGGAACTCCTGAATGAAGCAGGTCAAATCGCGGCGAAGCAAGGTGATATTGCCGGCGCGGAGAAGGCATTCCGCCAGGCGGCAGATGTTGCAAAAACGGCTGCACTACCTCGGGAGGAAGGCGAGGCGTGTCTTCACCTCTCGCAGTTTTATCGCGCCACGAATCAGCCGGTCAAAGCCGCCGTCGTGATCGATCAGGGAATCCAAGCCGTGCAAAGAGTGGAAGAGGCCTACGATCTTCCTGTTTTCGTTGCCGAAAAGGCGGAGGTTCAAGCCGCGCTCGGCGCAGTGCAGGCATCTGACGCTTCCTTCCAGCGTGCGACCGACCTCGTGGAGGGGCTGCTTGTAAATGCACCCAGCTCCCAGGTTAAGAGCGGCATGATCGGAGCTTTAAGCCAGATCTATCTCGGCCACTTTCATCTAGCATGGGATCGTCTCCACAACGCGCCGTATGCGTTCTCGATCATTGAA
>Ga0070731_10004164_pt1 | contig 12599 bp, 20 predicted proteins | sample Coa_R1_2_FD_66448 | JGI IMG/M metagenome (GOLD analysis project Ga0070731, IMG submission 66448) | Surface soil microbial communities from Centralia Pennsylvania, which are recovering from an underground coalmine fire - Coalmine... | ecosystem: Environmental > Terrestrial > Soil > Unclassified ... | reverse complement strand
GCCAAACTCCTAGAGTAAGCCGGCACCCTCGTCGACGACGCCCCGCACCACGACCTACAGAAGATGCTGGTCCTGCTCGCGATCGCCGCCGGCCCGTTCCAGAAGGGCATCATCGGCCACATCCCACGCAAGGCCGTCGACTGCGCCGCGATCGACGGCAAGACGCTGCTGCTAACCACGCCCGCCAGCGCCATCCGAGTCACGCTCGACCTGACCGAGATCCAGGAGCCGGAAGATGACGACGCCAACTGACCCCGAGCCGCCCTGCTGCTGCGCAGCCGCTCCCGGTGGATGGGGATTCAGGCCCGGCACCGAACTGATCGTCAAGCCGATCGTGCGCCCACTCTCGACCCGCGAGGAAGCCCGCGCCGACATCATCGAGACCCTGCGCAGCCGCCACCTGTCCCTGGGCGGCCTGCGCGCCAACACCCTACGCTCCGAGACCGTCCTGCGCGCGGCCGTCAGCGAACTCATGAGCTGCGGCACCATCACCCGCGACAAGCGCCAGCGCGAAGGCAGCCGCGGGACGCCGAAGTGGATTTATCGGCTGGTGGGCGAGTGAAACAGTCGACCGGCATGGCCGGCATCCACAGCGCAGCGATGCAGAAGGACGAATGGCTCACACCGCCAGCAGTCATCGAGGCGCTCGGCGATTTCGACCTCGACCCCTGCGCGCCGATCAACAGGCCGTGGCCAACGGCCACCAAACACTACACCGTCGACGACGATGGCCTGATGCTGCCGTGGGACGGCCGCGTCTGGTGCAATCCGCCCTACGGCCAAGAGACGTGGCGCTGGCTCGATCGCATGGCACTGCACGGCAATGGCATCGCGCTGGTGTTCGCGCGCACCGAGACAGAGATGTTCTTCAAGTCGGTCTGGGGACTATGTTCGATCCTCTTCCTGCGTGGGCGGCTGCACTTTTACGACATCAACGGGAAGCGTGCCAAACATAATAGCGGAGCACCATCTTGCCTGTTGGCGTATGGGTATCAAAACAGTATTGCGCTGCGCGATTGCGGATTATCTGGCGCATTTATCGACAGGGTAATCACAACATAATCATGGCGCAGCGCAGCAATCATTTATCAGAGAGGGGTATGAACATGGGCGGAATGTGGTTGAATCTTCATCTGGCGAGGCTCAGGGCAAGGTTTTCAGCGACGCCGCCCGCGCCCGCGCCGGTGACAGGGCTGGAAGCCTCGCTGGGCAACCCTGCGGACCTGTTCCGGATGCTGGACGAGCGCTTGACCGAGCGCGCTCTTGGAGACCTCGACCACGTTGCCGACTGGTGCTTTGTTGCGATCGACTTGCGCAATTGCGCCGCGCTGCTCGGAGTGCAGCAGGAAACGTGGTTATCTTTTCCGAACACCTGGCTCGACTCACGCGAGGCTGAGGGCGAATACCCGCTTGACACCGATACCGATTAGCGCATTATCCGCACACGGCTGTAACGGGCCGAATCGAAGTGAGCACATGAGCCAGTTACGCGCTGTCCCATTCTCAGAGCCTATCGTCGCCCTTCGGGCCGCCGCTTCGGGCAACCGTTACCTGGGGATGGGGCAGCGCTTAGATGGTTCGCAATGAATTTTACCGATCGCGCACTCGAAAGACGCATCGCCGCGCAGGCCGCCAAGCTTGGCTTCGCCATGCAATGCGGCGGTGCCGAGGCTGCGACCAAGGAGCTTGACGTACTCAAGGAACTCATCGCGCAGCGGTCGCCAGAGGCTGTCGCAGAGATGGAGCGCAAGCGTGGATTGACGCACCGAAGTTAGCCTGTTAAACATACACAAGCTAACAATAAAACTAACAGGCGTTCGCCATGGCCGAAACCTACACCAAACTCCTATCCAGCATCACAACCTCCACAATCTGGATGGAGCCTGCTGGTACGCGACTCGCATGGATCACGATGCTGGCAATGGCCGACAGGAACGGTGACGTGTTCGCCAGCGTTCCAGGACTTGCAGACCGGGCGAAGATCACACGCGAAGAACTGGACGCTGCGCTCGCGTGCTTCCTAGCGCCTGACCCAGACAGCCGCTGCAAAGATCATGAGGGGAGAAGGATCGAGGAAATTGAGGGAGGATGGCGATTGCTTGGACATGCGCGCATCCGCAGCCTCAGAAGCACGGAGGAACGCCGCGAGTACATGCGCCAGTACATGGCCGAGAAGCGAGCGAAAGAAGCTGTGTTAGCAAATCCGTTAGCAAAGTTAGCAATGTCAACCGAGATCACCGAGATTAGCCCATCAGCTCCAGCTCCAGCACCAAAGAAAAAGAAGAAGCGTAGTGGTTCGGCTGCCGCCGACACCACCCCGCCCTACCAGGAAATCATCGACGGCTACAACACCACGATGACCGGCCTGCCAGCAGTGCTGGTGCTAACAAACAAACGCAAGCTTGCAATCCTCAAGGCTTGGAAAACCGACGACCGTTGGCGAGAGGAAGGTTTTTGGGAAGCGTTGTGGGATGCTTACGCCGCTGAGCCGTTCACCAACGGAACCGGCCCGTACCGTAACGGCCACGAGAACTGGCGCCCTGACTTCGATTACCTCATCCGGCCCGAGACGATCGCGAAAGCCTACGAGAAAGCCCTCAGCCGGCAGGAGCGTGAAGAGTGAGCATGCGACCACCACCGGCAGCGATCGACGCCGAGCAGCAAGTGCTTGGGAGTTTGATGCTTGTCCCGGAGTCGATGGCGAAGATTGGCGACTGGCTCACACCGGAGGATTTTTACCGTCGCGACCATCGGTTGATCTTCACCACCATTCGCGACCTGTTGGCGCGCAACAAACCTGTTGATTGCGTCACCATGGCGGACTGGTTCGTGGCAAACAACCTCGCCGACCAGGTTGGCGGAACTGCCTACGTGTACGAACTTGGAAACACCCAGGGAAGCGCCGCCAACATCGTTGCCCACGCTGAGATTGTTCGTGAGAAGTCGCTACTGCGCTCCCTAATTCAAACCGGCACCGAGGCGGTTAATACCGGCTTCGAGTGCAACGGCGTTGATGCCCAGACGCTGGTTGCCGACACCATGCGCAAGCTCACGAAACTATCGCTGACGGATCGCAATGGTGGGCTTGAACCAGTCAAGCCGATGCTGCGCTCGTGGTTCGATCTGTTGCGCGCGCGCTGGGAGTCCGGCGACAAGATGACCGGGTTGGTGACGCCATGGAAGCTCGTCAACGACCTGACGTTCGGATTGCAGCCGGCAGACCTCATCGTGGTCGGTGCCCGCCCGGCGATGGGCAAGAGCGTGCTCGGTTTCAACCTGGCCGCCTTCACTGCGTTGCGTGGTGATCGCACGGCGCTCTTCTCGCTGGAGATGTCGAGCGAGCAGGTGATGCAGCGCATGGTGAGCGCGCTCTACGAGATCCCGCACGACTGGCTGCGCAGCCCAGCGAGTAGCGAGGATGACCATTGGCCATCGGTAACGCTCGGAATGCGAGACATCGGTGGATCGCAATTGTTGGTCGACGACACCCCGGCTCTGACGATGGCGCAGATCACTGCGCGCGCCAAGCGAGCGCACGCCCAGTCGCCGCTGCGGTTGGTGGTGGTCGATCACCTGCACATCGTCAAGCGCGCCGGGAAGAACGTCGTCGAGGAGATCGGCGAGATATCCCGCGGCCTCAAGGCGCTCGCGAAATCGTTGCACTGTCCAGTGGTGGCACTTGCGCAATTGAACCGCGGCCCTGCTGACCAGCACGGCAAGGGCGGGACCGGGCGTGAGCCGACGCTCACCGACCTGCGCGCATCCGGCGACATCGAGCAGGATGCGGACGTGATTTTCCTCATGCACCGCAAGGATTACTACGCCAAAAGCGTGCTCGACCATGACGGAAGCGTGGAACTGATTGTCGGCAAGGGTCGCAACATGCCCCAGGGGCAGACGTTGACGCTGAAAAATCGCTACGACGTGATGCGCCTGGATGACTGGCGCGGCCCTCTGCCGTCGCAGCCGGTTGCTGATTCCAAGCCGGCCCGCAAGTTCCGTAGGCCGGATGGCCGATGGGCCGCTACGGGCGACAACTAGACAACCCCCACACACCCGGCGCATGATCGCGACCCATGAGCGATCAGCCGCAGGTTCCGAAGCAGCCGGGCATCCCCGAGGCGATCGCCACGGCCATCATGCCAGCCTCGATCGCGGCCAAGCTCGACGCATCGAACCACTGGTCCGACCACTGGCGCTCCGCGCTGCGGTTCGTGAGTACCTACGCCGACCTGACCACGCTGTCATCGCTGGCTGTCGCTGGCACAGCGACGTTTCAGGCCGAGAAGGCGCTGGGGATTTCGCTGGGATGGGGGCTCAAGGCTTCGATCGCGCTGGGCATCGTTGGTGTCTTCGTCTCGTTCGTGATGAAGTTCCGCACCCAGCGCTTGCCACCCCCGCCACCACCTGCCCACGACCCCACGAACGACGCCGGAGCCTGACATGCGCGCCCGCCACCTGCACAGCGTTCCGGTCGATGGGTTTGCCCAGCAGAAGCTCGACGACGACGGTGGGCGAATCTGCCGCGACCTGGGTGAGCGTGCTGGTAGCCTCAACAGCGCGATGCACCGGGAATTCATACCGCAGCCAATTCCCGACACGATCACCCCAATGGAGAGCCATGGGCTTCGCTCGCACGAGGAATTCGACGCGCTGCGCCGCTGCCGCTCAAGCGCGGTCAACTTCGGCGAGCTGACCAAGGCCCAGAAGGCGGCGATCTCGAAGTCGCTGTGGGATGCGGCGCGCGCGCCGAAATATCCGTGGCCACGCTTCGTGTTCGCTACGCCGACCCGCTGGCAGCGCTTCAAGTCTTGGCTGCGCAGCGTGCTCGACCGCATGACCGACGATTCGGAGCCGCTGTGAGCGATGCTGATGCCAACGTCGTGAGGCTACAGCGCTTCGGCTCAGGCTTTGCATGTGCCGATGAGCAAGCCCTGTTCGACTTCATGCAGGAGTGGCTGGACGAGATGCGCACTGGCGCCCAGGGCAAGATCCGCACGATCTGTCTCGTGGTCGAGCGCAACGATGCGACACAGTTCCACGTCACCCAGGCGATCGCTGGCGTTGGCAAGCAGGACGTGGTGCGCACCGCTGGCCTGCTGACCCGCGAGATCCACAACATGCTCGCCGATGTCGCGTGCGAGTATGCTCCGCGCGAAGTGTCCTAACCGAGGTTCATGACCATGGCACGACTCTCAGCCAAGACCCGCAAGGCGATGCCAACCAGCGACTTCGCCGGCGGCGGCCCAAAGGGCGCCAAGGGCTTCCCGATGAACGACGCCACCCACCAGCGCCTCGCCATCTCCGGCGCAACGCGCTCCGAGCGTGCTGGCAACATCAGCGCATCGAAGGCCGCCAGCATCAAGGCCGAAGCCCGCGCCAAGCTCAAGAAGGGCGGCGGCATGACTGGCGGCGCGCACCGCTCGCCCGCGGTCGGCAAGAAGTTCCTCGGCGATGGCGAAGGGAACTACTGACCGTGGCAACGCCTCCACGCGCTGAGTTGCTCCTGCAGCTCGACAACATCCAGCACGACGGCAACCTGAACCTGCTGCGCACGGCCGCGAGCGCCCATGGCGTTCCGCTCGAGTTCGCCGTCGCGATCACCAGCCGCGAGACCAACTGCCGCAACATCCTCGGCGACAAGCGCGCCGACGGCTACCATGGCGTGGGCCTGATGCAGGCCGACATCCAGCACGACATCGCCCGCCAGGCGCGCGACGACGGAAGTTGGCAGACACCGGACGGCAACGCCCGGCTGATCGACTTCTGCATGGGCATGCTCGCCAGCAACATCGCCACCGCGCAGGGCTTCTTCGACGACCTCGTCACCAACGAGGCCTTCCAGATCGCCGCCGACGGCTACAACGCCGGCATGGGCCGCGCAGATGCCGACGCCGAGGACGGCGGCGACCCCGACCGCCATACCACCAGCCACGACTACGGTTCCGACGTGGTTGCGCGTATGCTGGTGTTCCAGTCCCTGCTCAACCCACCTGTTGGAGCATTGTCATGAACCTCATCACCCTGATCCTGATGCTGGTCGCGTTCGTGTCGTTCGTGATCTACGCCGTGCAGCCGGCGCCGAACAAGTGGCTCGGTATTGGCCTTGCCGCATGGGCGCTGTCGATCCTCGTCGGCGGCTTCGTGTCGACGTTCCACGTCGCCCAAGCCGGGCTGTTCCTGCCGTTCGCGACCCCGCGCATGCGCGGCTTGTTCAACAGGAAGCGCCTCGGTTTGCTGCTGGCGCTGGGCGCGTCCGTGAGCATGGCATTCGCCGGCTGCGTGAAGCTCGGCATCGTTCCGGGCCAAGCCGTCTCGGCTACCTGCCATCTGGTCGACGGCGGCGAGAAGGCAACCCTGCTGGCCTACGCCAACAACCAGCTCAACCCAGCGTGGATCAAGCCGATCAAGGCCTGCGTGCGCGCATCTGAGGTCAGTTGCGTGGATCCGCTGCCGACCTCGATCCCGGCCGACCAGTACACCAAACTCCAGGACTGCATCGACGCGACCAACCAGGCCAAGGTCGCTGGCAGCGTGCCGTCGCAGGCGGTCCTCGACAAGCTCAAGTGAGACAGCCGTGATTATCTGGCCGCGCGAGGCGTGGTTCTGGAATCAACCTAATCCAATCGAGGCATCGCCATGTCCAAGTTCAGTGACTTCTACGCCAAACTCCAAGCGCTCATCCCCGAGGCAGAGGCTGCGTTCGCCGAAGCCGCCCCCCTCGTGGCTGGTATTGCAGAAGCCGCCGACCCGGCGCTGACCGGACCCATCACCATCGCCGAGAACGCTGTAGCGATCGCGGAGAAGGCCGTTCCAGAAGTGACCGGCGCGATCAATGCCGCGACCTACCTCGTGAGCGGGCTGCAGGCTGTCATCAAGGGCGAGACACCCGCCGAATGGTCCGCTTTCATCGCGCAGAAGAAGATCGACGACGCTGCTGTGCTCGCGATCCCCGATCCGGCGCCCTAACCCCTTGCGCCCAGCCCAACGCAGTCGCACACTCCGCGCAGCCAAGACCAGACCACCCAGAGGACCGATGCCATGCGTGACGCCGTCAAACTCGTGCTCCTCTGGCCGGCCAACACCACGCTCGCCGTGATCGCCAACCAGATCGGGCAGCTCCTGCGCGAAACCGGCATCAAGCCGCTGATCCAAACCGACAACACCAACGACGGCGCGGACGTGCTCGCCAAGCTGATCCCGCAGGCGGCCAACCGTTCGACCGTTCAGGTCAACACCGCCAGCGTCCCGGCGCCCTACGCCCAGGCTGCGGGGATCACCTTCACCGGCACGCTGCTCGATCCGATCGTCAACGTGGCCTACACCGATTCGCATGTGGCGATCGTTGGCGGCGTGGTGCCGTTCACCTGCACCGCCCACACCACACCCGCCGGCATCCCGGCGCCGACCGTCTCCGGCCGCACCGTGACCTTTGCCGGCACGCCGACCGTGGCGGCATCGACGACCTGGTCCGCGACCTTCACCGACGCCAACGGCAATACCGGCACCTTCACCCAGACAGTCGATGTCGAGGCAGTGATCACGGTAACCGGCACGCTCGCCGATGGCACCCACAACGTCGCATACAGCCAGACGCTCACGCTGGGCGGCGGCGATACGCCTTACGCCATCAGCACGCAGACGCTGCCGACCGGCCTCACGGCGGTCATTAGCGGCTCCAGTGTGAACGTCACCGGCACCCATACCACAGCGGACGCCACGGCCTCGAGCATCACCGGCACCGATGCCGAGGGTCATCCGTGGAGCTACAGCCGCACGATCACGTTTGGTTAGCCATGCGCCGCGTCTACCATCTACGCATCATCGCCGAGGGGCATCACATCACCATGCCCCAGATCGCTCAGGTCATGGCGACCGCGCCGATGCTGCCGTGGGCCGGACAGACGGTCGCGTGCGCCGCAGGCGATGGAAAGGTCACCATCGAGTTCGCTTTCGCTGCGCTCGAGCAGGGGCCCGACCCAGCATCATTCCCCGCAACCGACCCCTGCGACCCCGCCGCGTGAGGGGCGTCACCCGCTGATTCACCCAAGGAGCAAGCCACCGTGAACAAGCCCTTTCTCTCGCGCTGGCTGATCTTCTTCCTCGCATTCTGTCTCACGCTGCCGGCCATCGCATCGCAGACGCTGCAGCTCAGCGCCGGCCAGACCGCGGCGAACTCCAGCAACGTCGTCGTGCCGAACTCCGGTATCCTGGCGATGTTCCCGAGTTCTGGAAGCCTGCCGCCGGTTACGCTCGTCGTCCAGTTCTTATCCAACGGTGTATGGATTCCTGTTGGAACGCTGACCAACGCCCAACCCACCTACATCATGCTGCAGCCAGGCACGTACCGCGTCGTGCGTCCGGACATCAGCCGCTATGGCGTTTCGGTAGGTGTGACCTCGGACCTGCTCGATGGCAGCGGGCCAGTTGGTAGTGTCACCATCACGGGCACGCTGCCAGCGTTCGCGGCGACACCGACGTTTAACCTCGGCACTATTAGCACGGCTGCTACCGCCGCAAACCAAACCAGCGGCAATACCTCGCTGAGTACGATCGCGACCAATACGACAGGCGTGAGTACGGCTGCCAAGCAACCAGGCTTCGGCACGGCTGGCACGGCGAACGCAAACGTGGTCACCGTGCAGGGTATCGCGTCGATGACGCCGCTGCTCACCACGGATACGCAGTCCGGCACATGGACTGTGCAGCCTGGCAATACGGCGAACACAACCCCATGGCTCGTGACTGGAGCCGGGCAGACGTTCCCGGTGACCGGAATCTTCTGGCAAGCCACACAGCCAGTATCGTTAGCCACTGCACCTGCTCTGGTTGCTGGCTCAGCGATCATCGGCAAAGTCGGCATCGACCAGACGACGCCGGGAACGACGAACGCGGTCTCGTCCACCAACCTGCCATCTACGGTCTCAACTGGCTCCGGCGCAACCGGCGCATCATCTCCGCGCGTCACTGTTGCTGTGGATTCCGCAACGGTCGCAGGCTCGGCCAGCTTGCCGGCTGGTACGAACCTGATCGGCAAGATGGGTATTGACCAGACTACTCCAGGCACAACCAACGCCGTCTTTGACACGAATTGGCCGACGACTGTCTCTACTGGTACGGGAGCGCAGGGTGCGTCGTCTCCCCGCGTAACAATCGCAACCGACTCGGCGACCGTTGCGGGTTCTGCAAGTCTTCCGGCGGGCACGAACGCCATCGGTAGCGTCACCCTCAGCGCCGCATCCTCTGGGGGCCTCTCGGCCTATTCGGCCAACGTCACCAACTCAGCCGTCGCGGTGGATGCCTCGGCCGGCCAGATCGGCTGGTACATGATCGGCAACCAGAACGGCGCCGTCTGCTACCTACAGGTCTTCAACCTTGCCGCCGCCAGCGTGAGCCTTGGTTCAACCACGCCGACCTACTCGCTGCCGATCCCGGCCTTTGGTGGTGCGAACGCGACCGTAACCTCCGGCCTCGCGTTCGGCACCGCCATCAGCGTCGCTGCGACGACCACACGCACGGGTTCGACCGCATGCACGAGCGGGCTTGACGTGAACATCGGCTACAAGTGATGAAGACCTTCCTTCGCGCGCTATGGCTTGGCCTGCTGCTGGCGGTCACGCCGGCATTGGCGACGACGACCACAGTCGTCATCACCAACACGTCGCAGACGACGTACACATTTCCGCTCGACTGGAACAACGCAGCATTTGACATCAGTTGCCTCGGCCCAGGTGGCAACGGGTCGGCTGGTGTCGCCGCGACGAGTGCAGGAGCTGGCGGCGGCGGTGGTGCATGGTCGCATCGCAACGTCGGCCCCTACGCGCCGATCGGCGTTACCACTTCCATTGTTATCCCTGCTGGCGGATCGCAAACAGCTACCTCGCTTACTCAGCCAGGACCTGGCGCCGCCGCTAGCCTTTCCTGCGACTTCGGCCATAACGCATCAGGCACCACCGCAGGCACGCGCGGGCTGGCGAGCAATTCATCGGGTTCCAGCAAGTTCGACGGAGGCAATGGTGGCACCGGCAATGCAGCATCCCTCAAGGGCGGCGCTGGTGGGGGCGGTAGCGGTGGATCGACCGGCGTGGGTAAGAACGGCGCTGTGCAGTCTGCCGGTGGTGGTGGTGGTGGTGGTGGCTCCAACGGTGGCTCCGCAACCGTAGGAGCATCGGGAACAGCAACCACAGGCGGCAACGGCGGCGATGGTACGGGTGGCACGGGTCACGGTGTTGGAGCGTCTACTGGCGTACCTGCGACCGCAGGCACGGCGAACACGGGCGCTGGTGGTGGTGCAGGCGCTGGATTGGTGGCCGATGCCAATGGCGCTATAGGGGCGTGCGATCAATCCTTCGACAGCACCCACGGCGCGTGTGGCGGTGGTGGTGGCGCAGGCGGTCTGGCTGCCGCAGTCGGCAACGGAGCAAACGGCGGCACGTATGGCGCTGGTGCTGGTGGTGGTGGCGACAACGCAACCACCTTCGGAACAGGTGGCACAGGCGGACAGGGCATCATCGTCATCACCTACACGCCCAAGGGCAACTCCACGATGGCACTTGGAATGTAACCAACAAGGAAGCGCGCCATGTTCCGTAAACTCCTCACCTTTTTTCTGCTCACGCTATGCGTCAACGCAATCGCGGCGCCCTCCATCGCCCGCTGGGGTTTGACGGTCAACAACACCGCCGAAACCTATCCCGGCAATGTGCTGTTCGTCGATTGCGCGAACAAGAATCCAGCCGCATGGGCGCGTGCCTACCTGGTCAACCAGAGCGGCGTGGTCATCCAGCAATGGCACACCGGCTCGTTCCAGTGGCTCGCGAAACCGCTCGGAACGGATGGCTCCCTGTTGGCGATGCACCAACCTGGCGGCGTCGGCACGACCGCATGCAGCCAATCCAGCGGCGCGCTGCGGCTCGACAAGATCACCCTGGCCAACGTGGTCTCGACGGTCTACTACGATCCGGCCTGCCGCATCACCCACGACTTCGAGATCATCGGCGACGGCACTTATCTGGTGCTGTGCTCGATGCTCATTACCGATCCGAACGTCTCGACGCAACCGTTCTTCGACGAGGTCATCCGCCGCGTCGATGGCAGCGGCAACATCCTGTGGTCGTGGAGTACGGACGCGCACTATAGCCAACTGGCGCTCTCCGACGCGGCAAAACAAATCATCATGGCGGGACAGACCTACTATTCCCCGACCGTCGCTTCGGGCTATCCGGTTTCGTCGGATGTCTTTCATACCAACAACATCCAGTTCATCCCACCGAACAACTCGGCGGCATCGAACCCGGCGTTCTCGGCCGGCAACATCATGGTCGATGAGCGCAACACCAACCTGATCTTCGTCATCGACTACGCCACCGGCAACATCGTCTGGCAGGTCGGCAACATCAGCGTCGGCCAGCACCATGCGCGCGTCATCCCGTCCGGCTTGCCGGGCGACGGGCACATCCTGCTGCTGAACAATGGCGGCGAAGGAGGCTACCCGCCGGTTGTGAGCTGGAACAACCTGCACTCGAGCGTGGACGAGTTCGACCCGATCGCCAACACGCTCGTCTGGACCTATGTCGCGCAGGCGCCAGCGATCGACGGCTTCTTCACCGATGCCGAGGGTTCGGCGCAGCGCCTGCCGAATGGCAATACCTTCATCGACGAGGCCGCATGGGGCCGCTTCTTCGAGGTCGACCCCGCCGGCAACATCGTCTGGGAGTACGTCAACTACTTCCAGACCCACGCCGCGGCCACGCGCTACATCTACCGCGCCTACAAGGTCGAACCGTGCTGGCCAGGCTGTAACCCGGAAGCGAGCATCGCCAACACATGGACGTGGTGAGCCATGACCGAGACCGATGTCGCCTCCATCCTTCGCGGGCTCGACGACCTCAAGGGTATGGTTGAGTCTGCGGCGATCGCTGCAATGAATGCCCGCGAGATCGCCGCCGACGCTGTTCAGCTCGCCGCCGACGCAGCAGCCAACATCGAGTCGGTCAGGAACGACGTGGCCGCGCACGCGTTGCTTGACAGCCAGCAGCACGGGCAGGTCTCGCAGCAGATCGCGAGCCTCATGGCGCTCCAGCGCGACTCGGCACAGAAGTCCTCAAGCGAGCGCGAAATCATCATCAAGCAGCTCGACGGCCTGACCGAGATCAAGACCTTCTGGACCAACGCGCAGGGCGTGCGCAAGCTCCTGGTCGGCACCGGCGCCATCGTCATCGCCATCTCGGCGATCGCGACCGCCATGTACTGGGGCGTTCACTTCCTCCAATGGTTGTTCGGTGGGCATCGGTGATGACAACCAAGCTCGCCAAGAGGAAGCCCGCGCGCCCGCTGGTCACCCAGCAGCCGACCTTCGCGCTTCCCGACGGTGCCGAGTTCTACAGCACAGTGCTGATGGACAAGTACAAGCTGTTCGTCGACAGCTACCTCACCCATGGCAATGCAACCCAAGCCAGCATCGAGGCCGGGTTCGTCAAGCGCACGGCGAAGGAGCAGAGCAGGGCCGCCTGGAGACTGACGGAGACACCGATTGTCCGCCGCATGGTGGTCGAGCGCGCGCGTTCGGTCATGGCGCGGCACGCGATCACCGTCGACCG
>Ga0070731_10004162_pt1 | contig 12603 bp, 6 predicted proteins | sample Coa_R1_2_FD_66448 | JGI IMG/M metagenome (GOLD analysis project Ga0070731, IMG submission 66448) | Surface soil microbial communities from Centralia Pennsylvania, which are recovering from an underground coalmine fire - Coalmine... | ecosystem: Environmental > Terrestrial > Soil > Unclassified ... | reverse complement strand
ATTAGGGAATCTGTATATCAAAATCTCACATCGATTATGGAAAGCTTGATTTGGATTTGGTACACAGGTAGCAATACACCCAATGCGGCGACGTAAGTGGTCGTTGTAAATCACTTTTATTAATATTACAGATTTTGTAAATGAAAACAGTATTTGACAAAATAACAAGAGATGAATTGATAGGCAGAATTAGCAGGCTTGACGAAAACAGTACAGCTCAATGGGGCAAGATGAATATTTACCAGATGTTGAAACATTGTACATTATGGGAAGAATGGATATCAGCCAATCAAAATAATAAACAAGCATTTATTGGTCGCTTGTTTGGTAAAATCGCTTTGAAAAATATCTTGAAGGATGAGAAACCCTTGCGACGAAATACACCCACACTCCGTGAATTCAGAATAAGAGAGAAAGAAGGTGATCTGACATCTGAACGAACAAAATGGATTGCACTTATTAAAGATTATGAACATTTTTCAAAGAAAGACTTCATGCATCCTTTTTTTGGAAAGATGACAAAAGAACAAATTGGCTATTTGGCTTATAAACATTCTGACCATCATCTTCGGCAATTCAATACTTGACTAAAAAACTTCAGCAGTGAATCAGTCATGATATTTCTTTTCTGCGCTCATGTGGTGATGAACTTCCATATTTTTATTTATTTACTCCGGATGATACTATTTATTCAATAAGTCAATCATTTTTTGTTGTCCGCCAATTATTTTGTTTCCAGCCCTAGATGGCTATCCGGCATCATCATCAATGACTTTACCTTATTGAGGTATTCTTTTAACAGTATAGTATCCGTGGCAATTAATCTCAGGGACAGGGCATAGTTCAAGAATATTTGTTCGCCTCCACGAAAGCCAAATATGTTGATGAGGGAATTATCAAATATTTTTTGCGACATTTTATTGAGGTGATTCATCCAGCCTCCCACGCCAACAGTTTCGTTTTTAATGGCGCTTTCAAAAAAATTGTCATAAAAGCGATGTTGTATTTGCAGCCTTTATTTTCAATCAGCTTAAAAGATCGGGTGCTATTAATTTGTACAATGGTTCTTTCATTTTGATCGAATACGATCAATCCAAAAAATGGTTCGGTAAATAATTATTTTTCCAAATACCTCATCCTTTCTGACACCGGTCATTCTTCTCTCAATCCTTTTATAACTACATTGCCTGTTCCATTTTTATCACAAGGATAACCGAATTCTTTTTTCAGCGTAGCGGGATTATTTATCGTCGCGTAAAAATCATCAAGAAACTTTATCGTTGAATTAATATATTTCGCATCCAGTAAACTACAATTGGTAATAATGCCATAGATATCTTTTTTTACGTGGTTGTACAAAGCAATAACCTCATCAAATTTTGTCATGTCCTGCATGCAATAGCCCCGGTACCTTCTTGTGCGTACTGCGTTCAGATCCAGTTCTTCAGCTGGTTTTGCATAAGGTGTATTCACCAGTCCGGACATGTCAAAATCGTATGGAACTGGAATGGGAACCGCATTTGAATCAGCTGAAAGCAGTTTGATGTTTTGCAGGTATTGGATGGACCAGTCGGTGTTGCCAATCATATATTCAAATACCGCCATGGTTAAGAAAGAATTGATTTCAGTCTGCTCTGGTCTTAATTTCCTGTTGATTTCAATAAACCCGTTTCTTTTAGCCATTTGTTGCTCTTCTTCTAAGAGCATACCATAAAATGGTGCAACTGGTTTTTTACCTTTCCCATTATCGAGAGCGACTCTTACCAGCCTTGCCCTGAAACTTTTCGGTGTTAGGAGGTTATACAATTTATATACAAGCCATTCATGTATAATATATTGATCTCCCTGACAAGGCATCGCCAATTTTAATTTATTGTTCTCTTTGAAAATGGAAGACCGTAAAGTATCGTTGTGTATAAAATGCAATAGAATGGGTGGATAGTAACAGTTATCCTTAAGCCTGCGGAAATGCCCTCTTGTTTTTGCTTCGACGGGAATGGAAACCATACTGCTATCTTCAGCTCTATATTCAAGACGCAGGGAGAAATACTCTGGGTTCTTGCTGGTCCTGTCATTCAGTAATCCACGAATATTGCCACCCAGGGTAATATCGAGTACTTTGTCAGTTTCAAAGAGTCCTTTTTCAAAAGATGCATGATGCATTTTAAAAGGAGCGGCGGCGTTTGGAACCTGTACATTACCATTTAGCGCATAAATTACAAAGCAAAGTGCGAGAACAGGAAAACTGCATAAAAATATTTTCATAAAGATTTAAGCATTTTACAATGTGTGATTAATGATAGATATTACTTGATCAACCAGGATAATAATATCTGGATAGCAATTGATCTTACAGGTACGCTCATGATTACAATTGAATAATAAAGTTACTGCCTTCTCCCTCTTTTGTTTCCACTTTTATTTCCCCGCCATGCGCTTTGATAATATCGTAACTCAAACTCAACCCCAATCCGGTTCCCTGCCCGGTTGGCTTGGTGGTGAAAAATGGTTGGAAGATTTTATCGACTTCTTTTTGCGGGATACCGTTTCCATTGTCCCGAACGCTGATGGATACCAGATTCCCATATTTATTTGTACGGACGAAGACCGTTGGTTCATAACTTTCGGCAATTTGTTTCTTTTTCTCATTAACGGCATAAAATGCATTGTTATACAAATTCAACAACACTCTTCCAATGTCTTGGGAAATGATATTTATTTTTCCAACGCTTTCGTCAAAATCAGTTTTGATTTTTGCATTAAAGGAATTGTCTTTTGCTCTTAATCCATGATAACTTAACCGCAAATATTCATCAGCCAATGCATTAATATCAGTCGGTTCTTTTGTTCCTGTGCTTGACCGTGAGTGCTGTAACATTCCTTTTACAATAGCATCAGCCCGCTTGCCGTGATGGTTTATTTTTTCAAGATTCAACCTGATATCTTGGGCAATCTCTTTTGCCTGATCAAACTTTCCATTGTTTAGCTCTTCAGTCATTTCATCAATCAACTCATTGCTCACTTCGGAAAAATTGTTTACAAAATTCAATGGGTTCTGAATTTCATGCGCAATCCCAGCGGTAAGCTCTCCCAGCGAAGCCATTTTTTCCGACTGTACCAATTGCTGTTGCGCCAGTTTGAGGTTCACCAATGTTTTTTCTACTGTTTGTTTGGCTGCTTCTAATTTCTTAAAGTCTTCATACCGGGCATAGGCTGTAGAGAATGCATCTGCAACTGATTGGATCAATTTTGTTTCTCCAATTTCCAACCTCGTGGAATTACCGACGTACAACATGCCCTGCAAAAAAGGGAGGAAATGCAAATGAAATCCTCCATGCGGAATAGTTTGTAAATATTGTTCCGATGAAGCCAGTGCTCCTTGTTTTACCAGCGTATCTGCAAAATCTTTGAATGCCTTTTCGTCCCAATGATCAATGTAAGATTCCCTTTGTCGCCAGTGATGCAATACCTGTTGTATATTTCCTGGTGTAGTGTAAGGAATATGAAAAGCGGCAATTGCTTTTCCTTCGGGTGTAGACAGAAATGTGTGGATGTGTTCAAGTTGTTCATCCATAATAAAAACCCCGCAGCGGATAAATGGTATACCCAATACCATTAGTTCACCCCATATTAATGGCGTTATTTTTTCCAGGTCGTCCGGAGTACGCATGGATGCAATGTCTGCACGTACACGATCAAGTGCTGCCTGCTTCACTGCTTCATTTGCATTGGCTTCTGATTTCTGCAATTCAAGATATCGCCTGAAGGTGAGATCAATGATCGCTTTGAAACGGCTAAGGATTTTGACCTCCTGTTCACTATATTGTTTTTGTGACCAGCAAAACAAAAAACCTTCGCTAAACATGAGAAAATAACCATACTGCTCATGATCCGATTGCTCAGCAGTTACACCAAAGTTTTCCGATAATTTTCTATAATAGCTTTTCAACAATTCTCCTTTTAATACCGGGAAATAATCTTCTTTTCGTAGCCAATATTTGTATTGATCTATTAATACAGGATGGTCTTGCAGCAATGTCCAGCCAACAAGGGTCAGGCTATCTTCATTTCCCGAAGTGGTGGAACCATATAATGTTACTTTATGCGTTTCCTTTGAAATCAATCCAACTCCGCTCCGTATCGGATTAATGCCGAGTTTCCTCAATTCCGTGAATACCATGCTTGCGGTCAAAGAAAGATCATTGCTGTTGTGCATCGCAATTGCTCTGCCACGCACTCTTTCCAAAGCCGCTTCGATCGTCGCTTCACGGGCCAGCGATTCTGCTTGTTTTAAATCCAAAAACCGGCGGTAAGCCATCTCAAATACTTTGGTAAATCGCAAAACCATTTCTTCCTGCACTTTGGTCAATCGTGCTCCGCCGATAATAAATAAATATCCATTTGAGAAATTAAAAGAATAGATAACTGCTTTTTTGGGTGATATGGCCAAAAACTCCTCCAACGAAAAGGGGATATCGGTTTTGTTCTTTACAATGAATAGTTGAACAAGCTCGCCGATGTATGTCTGATGTTTCACGGTAGCCTCCTCATCCAGTTCGATCACATTAAAAGATTCCTTCTTTTTCCAACTCGACAATATTGAGCGCATTACCTCTGTTTGGGTATGTGGGAATACAAAAGGGAACGGAGGAATTTTGCCATCAATAGGATTGATGCTATAGTAAGAAGCGTATTTCTCTTCTTCATCAACAAAGGCATAATTGATACTCATGCTTTCAATTCCCAGCGCGGTTAATTCTCTATAAACAAGTTCTGCAGCTCCCAGCAATTCATCTGTTTTGTGCATGGCCATTGCCCGGCTTCTTACTCTTTCCAACCCTGTTTCAATCTTTGCTTCCCTGGCTTGCGCCTCTGCCTGCTGCAAATCTGTAAAGCGTGTGTATGTGAGATTGAAAACACTTGCAAATCTTTCTAATAAGTTAATGGTTGATAGTGGCTGTTCATCCGGCGCAGCCATGCCAATAAATCCCCTGGAAAAATAAGCCAGATGCTGTACCCTTCTCTTTTGATGAAGCCCAATCGTAAAAGGAACATGCAGTTCATTAACCAGGTACTGAAAATAATTTTCGAGTTCTTTTCCCTGGAGGTCAATGATAACAGATGTTTTTTGGGCCTTCCACCCGTCGTACATTTTTTTTATGGAAATATTTTTCTTGCTGCTGAGGGTAAATTGCCGGCTCACTTTAATTCCGTCTTCATCAGTGGCCCATGCTTCAATATCGTCGCTTTCATCTTTAATAACTCCTATGAATAACCGGTTTGGTTCAATGCCCAGCCCGATCAATTGATGAAATAGAACGGCGGATGTTTCGGCAAGCTCATCGCTTTTGAACATGGCCATCGTTCTTGCCCGTACTCTTTCGAGCGCTAATTCAATTTGTGCTTCTCTGGTTTGCGCCTCTGCCTTTTGCAGATCAAGAAAGCGAGTGTAAGCGAATGAGAAAACAGAGGTGGCACGGTGTAACAGATCCCAGCTCTCTGCAGAAATATTTCCGGGCGATGCGGCGCCTATATAACCATTGGAGAATTTTACTAAATGATAGGTTCTTTCAGGAATCTCATCTCCGTAATATCCTTGTAGTACCTTTGAAAGTGCAGCGCAATAGTTGATCCATTCCTTCCTTTTCTCACCTTCCATTAATATGGAAATTTGTTTTTCTTTTGAAGAATAAAATTTCTGCATTTCTCTGCCAACCCATGTGTCTTGGAGGTTGATGATCATGTGGTCACTCACTAATTTTTTATCTTCTATGCGAATATCCCTGATGGCGTACCAGCATTCACTGCTCGCTTTATTTTCATCAATAATATAGATAGAACTTGTTTCTAATTCTTCTATTCCGAGCGATCCCATTTCTTTCCGTAACACTTCCGCCACTTCGACCAGCTCTTCCGGCTTTTGCATGGTCAGTGATCTTGCTCTCACTTTTTCCATTGCAGCTTCAATATGTGCCTGCCTTGCCTGTGCTTCAGCCTTTTCCAGGTCAAGATAACGCCTGTATGTTTGTCCGAATACGCCTGCAAAACGTTTCAATATCTTTGATGCTTCAGTTGTCAGCGGTTCTGGTGCAAAAGCATAGAGGGCTCCTTCCGGAAAAAAGAATGAACGGTGTGCAAGCTTTGACGGCTGAGTTTGCAGGTCAAATTGCACGGGATATTCCGGAGAAGCATTTAGTGCATTGAAGTAATCTGTTAAATCCCCGCCTTCCAATGCGTAGGTGTAATCAGTTTTCTTTTTTTTCCATGCTTCGTGAAATCCTTTCATCAACGGATGAATGGTTAACCCTACGCGGCCGATATCCAAACCAATTTGTCCATTATCCCTTGAAGAGGCTGTCCATATTTCCATGTCGTCCTTCTTGCCAATGATTGCAATACCGCATCGAATTGTTTTATCAATTCCCAGTTTTACCAATTCATCAAACATTGCGACGACAGTATCTGCAACATCCTGACTGTTGTGCATCGCCATTGTTTTTGCACGCACGCGTTCAAGAGACAATTCTATTTGTGCTTCTCGTGCCTGCGCTTCTGCCTGCTTTAGATCATTGAAACGGGTGTAGGTGAGATCAAAGACTTTTCCGAAGCGACTAAGTATATCGAGGTTTGCATCAGATAACGGTACCTCGCCTACTGTTTGTAATCCTCCGAAATTACTGAACGAGAATGAAACAACATATTTTTCAATTGCTCTGGAAACTGCCTGTGCTTCTTTGGGCACCCTGCTGAATTCGGTTTCGTTAAATAAATATTCGTCGTAAGTCTTCTTTTCAAGCCCTTCCAGAATATACACATATTTTGTCTTTCTCTCTTTCCATCCCTTCATCATCGCATGATGAAAAGGATAATCTTCAAACTTCATGTGATAACTTTCAGGGGCTTTATCAATGTTTGGGTTTGCCGCCCAAACAGTATTAGACAATGAACTTTCATCTATAATATTAATGATGCACCATGTAAGGGCAAAATCAAGTTTAGTCAATTCTCTAAAAACGGTATCGACCAATTCAGATAACTCGCCAGACTTTTGCATGGCCATAGCCCTTGCTCTCACTCTTTCAAGGCTTAATTCAATTTGCCCTTCCCTTGTCTGCGCTTCTGCCGTTTGGAGATCAAGAAAACGGATAAAGGCCTGCTCGAAAACGCTCCCAAAGCGTTTAATAATTCCTTTTTCCTCCGCCGTATATTTTTTTTGTGAATAACTGACAAGAAATGTTGCGGAGTTCTTGAAAACTGGTCCAGTTAGCCCCCATCCCTCGAAATGTAAAGCCGCTTGCTTGTTATCATCTGATATATTTCTCCAATCCGAATTTTCAAACAAATATTCCCAGCTTGTTTTATTTTCTCGGGATGTCCAGGTTTGATCTATAAAACCCTGGTCTTTTTTCCTTAAGGCGTATATCGCTTTGCTGATTGGATGATCAAAATAAGGAGTATAGACTGAGGCAGCTGCAAACATGTCGGGATTGGCTGCCCAGGCAATATAGCCTTTATCATCCGGCTCGAAAGTTAATATACATGCAGAACTCATCGTAACCGATAAATCCCGCAACTTTTCAAATACAAGGCCAATCACATCCTTAAGCTCGTCACTCTGGTGCATGGCCAAGGAACGGCTTCTCACCGTTTCTAATGCTGCTTCGATCTCTTCTTTTCTTGCCTGCTGTTGCTCATTATAAATTAATTTCTTTTCTAAGCGCTTCAGTGCCGAACTTTTCTTCTTCAGCTGTTTTTGCAATTCTTTTTTGCTGAACGAAACACTAGTGCCTTTTTTCTTTTTCATATTACGAATGAATCTTGATGTAGAATGAGCTGAGCAAATAGCTCACTGAATTTCGGTTATTCTTTTTAACCATTAAAAGGTAAGAAAAACTATCAACAACTATGAAATCCCGCCGGGTTACTCCGATTTATTATGTTTTGTAATAACTTTCTTAACTTGAAACTTTGCACGATTTTTTTAATTGATGGTTCAATCTAAGGCGAATGAAACGCAAACAAAGGCGGTATAAACTGAGATTGAATATAACTCTGCATTAACCTCAATTTCTTACCGTTAGTTTATCATCCGATGCAGAATATTAAGCACTTCAAATAACTAAGTCTTCGACCTTTTTCACTCATTTTCCAAATGATATTGCTTCTGAATTAAGTGAATCATATTGATGGCCTTTTCTTTTAAATGTAAGGACGAACTTAATCGCCAATAAATTCCAAGTTGCCAAAAATCAAGCGAATTGTAGTATTCAAAAACCAGTTCCGTATTTTCTCTGTGAATCTTAAACGCACTTGGATCTGCAGTCAGTATTGAATCTAAATATGCGCGGCTGTTCTTCCGGTAAAGTTGCCGAAGTCCCGATTCAAATATTTTGTTTTGCAGGTTGTTCACCTGGATATATAATTTTTGACCGTGCGCCTCCTGATCTCTCAGTTGGCTTGTTATATAAGAATCATATTCCATTATTGAATCAGCCAGTGCCGCATCCAGGAGCCGAAAATTCCCAGTGCTCTTCAATTGTGCAATGGTTCTGTCATGATACTGAAAGTTGCCGTAAAATCTTACCTTCGTGGCCATTATATTGGCTACTTTCGTGTCCATGCGATTCCCTTTTTTTATTTCTCTCCTTAGGGTATCAATTGTTTTTATCTGGTTTTCCCAAAAGGGTATGTTGCCATTTAAATGAGCAGTATCATCTTTCAGATCGTGATATAATGTTTGCACATATTTTTTTTCTTTTTCCTGATCGGAAAAATATTCTCTTATATTCTCTGCAAAAAAACCCATCGTTACGGCAAGAAATATCATTAAGAATTCTAAAAAATATTCTTTGAATTTTTTTCTTTTGTGATGCACCTCGGGATGATGATGTACTTCCATAAAACAATATCAGTTTTGGTTATGTCGCTGGATGAGAATAATCCTTTTTGTAATTATTTATTAAAAATATGAAATGAATACGATTTGGTACAACTTGTATTTATAGCTCTTGTCCTGAATTGGAAACCAAAAGAAACAAAACTTACTTTCCGACGCAGAAAATTCAATAGCCCGGGTCTGCTGGAATCAAGAGGAATTATTGAAAGGTTTTGACGAGAATTTTGAGCATAAAATAAATGACTTTCCACTGCTTTCCTTGTTTGCTGTGCTCCGATTCAATTCAATATTTTGCTAAATTGCATTTGCGCAAAAATAAATTCAGATTGCTCAACAAAACGCAAGGGCGAAATGGAGGAGTCCGCAATGTTCCGAATTTGCGTATAAAGCAGCATCATGAAATCAATAGGTGACAAAGTAATTTACGTCGTTTTAAGTCTATGTATTTTCGCAGCCCTTTCCACGTTGAAAGTAAGCGCGCAAACTTTAGACTCCACCGGGAAGACAATCCCTGACGGGAAGCTTGAGTGGAATTATTATACAGGCCAAGTAGACTATAATTCAAGATACTGGGCGAACACCAACTGTGGCATTAATTATAAATTTAGCATAATTCCTACATTCAATGACACCGTTAAAATACTTTTACATTCCTGGATAGTTCTAAAAAATGATTCTTGGGTTCTGCCAGACAAGAAAAGCAATGAATTGTTGGAGCACGAGCAAGGTCATCTTGATTTCGCAATATTGTGTTCGCTGGAATTTGAAAAAGTTGTAAAATCTTCAACATTCCTAAAAATAAATTATTCGCAAAAAATAGACTCGCTTTTCAAAGTTACCCTGAACAAATATAAAATGCTTGAAGTTCAATATGACACAGAAACAAATCACATGCTTGACAGGAATAAACAGGCGGAGTGGAATAAGACGCTGGAGACAATGCTTAAAAGCCAATAACAATTGCGGAGTTCAAACATTGCGGAAAACTTCCTGTTTTAAATTATTATTTTAACGGCAGGCTTATAGTAAATTCGCTTCCTTCATTTTCTTTCGTCTCCACTTTTATTTCCCCGCCATGAGCTTTTACAATATCATAACTTAACGATAATCCTAATCCTGTTCCCTGTCCTGTGGGCTTTGTTGTAAAGAACGGCTGAAATATTTTGTCAACTACTTTTTGCGGTATGCCTTTGCCATTATCGCTAACGGTAATAATCACATGATTTTCAGCCGTCTTTGTGCTGACTGAAATTGTTGGTTCATAACCTTCACCAATCTGTTTTTTCTTTTCACTAATCGCATAAAACGCATTGTTATATAAATTCAAAAGCACTCTTCCTAAGTCCTGGGGAATGATATTTATTTTTTCAATTGAATCATCAAAATCAGTTTTTATTCTTGCATTAAAAGAATTGTCTTTTGCGCGAAAACCGTGATAAGCCAGCTTTACATATTCGTCAGCCAGTTTATTGATGTCTGTTGATTCTTGTACACCTACACTTGAACGGGAGTGTTGCAACATCCCTTTTACTATCGCGTCTGCTCGTTTGCCATGAATATTTATTTTTTCTGAATTGTCTATTACATCTTTTGCAATCGTTTTTACTTCCTCCATATTCCCTTTGTCTGCTTCATCCCTTAATTCAGCAAGCAATTCCTTATTTATTTCACTAAAATTATTTACGAAGTTTAAAGGATTTTGTATTTCATGCGCAATTCCTGCAGTGAGTTCTCCGAGCGAAGCCATTTTTTCTGATTGGATGAGTTGCGATTGTGTTGACTTTAAATCGGATAAAGTTGATTCGACCTTTTGTTTTTGTCTTTCCAGTAAAAGATTTGCTATTTGTTTTTGCTTATTGTTGCGAAATTGTATCATGGCGATAACAATAGCGGCCAATACAACTATTGCCAGCCCGGCTATCATAAAGTATTGCTGGTTCTTTATTCTTTTTGCCTCATCATCTTTTTTATCCTGTTCAGCTTTGCTGGCAGCTTGCTTTTTATCAAATGCGTACTGCATCGAAGCCTGCACAGTTTTCTTTGTGGATTTTTCATTGATGATACTATCCCGGTAAGTAATATATTTTTTATATTCTTCGTATGCTTTTTTATAATTACCATTGGCACTGTCAACAATCGAGAGCCCGTTATAACTGTTTTTAATTTCTTCTTTGATAAACGCTGAGTCCGATAATTTCAGCGCATGTAAGAAATGTTCCTTAGCTTCCGGATAACGATGGAGCCCGATCAGTACAAAGCCTATCTTGTTATCCACGGGCTGAATGTTTTCATAATCCTTTGTATTTATCAAAAATTTTAATGCAGCGTTATAATTATCCAGGCATTGACGATAATAATCCGAAGCTATTTTTGTTTCATTTTGCGCGGTTGCTTTCTCTGCAAGGTTTTTATAAATGTCTCCAAAGTTAACCTTGCAAAACGATTTCCCCCAGGAATAGGCTCTGGCGCCAAGTTCAGTGTACATTTTAAATGCTGCGGAATCCTCTTTGATCGATTCGGCATAATTTCCCAACTTGGTGTATTCTGCAGCGATCGAGCCCAGCGATTGAGCAATATCATTTGAATCTTTGAGTGCAATTCGAAATTGTAAGCTTATTGTAAAATTTTTTATAGCATCGGAGTCATTACCCTCTTCCATATAATAGGCGCCAATCCCCTGGAAACAATTTGCCGCATCGGGTTTGTCTCCTATTTTTTCAAATAATTTTAAAGCATTATATTGACTGTTTATTGCTTCGCCATAAAGCCCATTTGCATAATAGACATAAGATATATTCTCATAAACATGTCCAATGTATTTTTCATCCTTTAATTCCCGGTAAAGGGTTAAAGCCACATTCAGATCTGAAAGTGCATCATCAAATTTACCCATGGTAGCCTTAACTGCACCTTCTCTAAGTTTTGACAGAGCTATCCCTCTTTTATAATTCAGTTTTTCGGCGACAGATAACGCTTCTTTTGCCGCATCCAAAGCATTGTTATTATCCGAATTGTTCCATAACGCGATACAGAGATGGATTAAGGTTTTTACTTTATTGCTATCATCTTTTTCTGTTTTTAGAATTGATTTTAGTGAATCGATGGTTTGCGTCTGGGCAAAAGCAGGAAGTAAATAGAATGCCAAAAGAGCTGAAAAGCAGATATAGTGTATCATTTTTTTCATTATCCGGTTATAGGCAATTGAATGATGAATGTTGTTCCTTCTGTTTCTTTCGTTTCCGCATTAATCTCTCCGCCATGTGCCTTGATGATATCGTAACTTAAACTCAATCCTAATCCGGTTCCCTGTCCGGTTGGTTTGGTTGTGAAGAATGGTTGAAAGATTTTGTCCATTGCCTTTTGCGGAATACCGTTACCATTATCCATCACTGTTAGTACGACTTTATTATTTATTTGTTTTGTTTGGACCGAAACAAGCGGTTCGTATCCTTGGATTTGTTGTTTCCTTTTTTCATTTGCTGCATAAAACGCATTGTTATAAAGATTCAGCAATACTCTTCCAATATCTTGGGGAACGATATTTATTTTTCCGATGTTTTCGTCAAAATCGGTCTGAATGGTTGCGTCAAATTCTTTGTCTTTCCCTCTTAATCCATGATAGACTAATCGCAAATATTCATTAGCCAATGCATTAATGTCTGCCGGTTCTTTGACACCGGTGCTTGACCGGGAGTGCTGCAGCATGC
>Ga0070731_10004161_pt1 | contig 12607 bp, 13 predicted proteins | sample Coa_R1_2_FD_66448 | JGI IMG/M metagenome (GOLD analysis project Ga0070731, IMG submission 66448) | Surface soil microbial communities from Centralia Pennsylvania, which are recovering from an underground coalmine fire - Coalmine... | ecosystem: Environmental > Terrestrial > Soil > Unclassified ... | reverse complement strand
TGTGGCCAAGGGCGTCGGCGCACCGGGCTACGGCCCGAACGGTTTCGGGCCGGGCCTCGATTTCAACCGGCCGGAGGACTTCTACCTCAAGATGGTGGCCAATGTGGCCTGGGGCGACAAGGATGGCGACGCGGTCGCGGAAGCAAGCGACGCCGAGCTCGCGCTGTTCCGGAAGGCCCGACGCCACCTGCCTCCGGCGGTCTTTGATGAGGCGAAATGGACGCGCGCCGCGGGGCAGAAGTTCTGGCGGCGGGTGGTCTACGTGCTGAACCGCGGTGGCCGGTTTGAGGCGGCAGCCAAAGCGTACAGCGGCGCGTACGCGGGCCATGCTTGGGGCAAGCTCCTCGCCCTCTACGTGGAGCCGGTCGGTTCTGCCAAACACTCGATTACGAGCGAGCGCCTCTCGGGCGTCCCTCAGTTCGAGCGAATGAAGCACCTCGACGGCAAACTGGTGGAGGCCCCGCCGGAGTACGACCTCGCGCTGACCACGTACAAGGAGATTTTCGGCACCCAGTCGCGGACGGTCGGCAACTACGCCGGCCAACAGGCACTGCTGCCGGAGAACTTTATTTACCTCAACAAGCTGGACGCCACCCGCCTCGGATTGCGGGACGGGGATATCGCGCGGGTCGTCTCCCCCACGTTCAATGGCGAGTTCGACGTGACTCCGGGCATGACGTCCCGCGTCGAGGGCAAAGTCAAGGCCATCAGCGGACTTCGTCCGGGTACCATCGCCGTGTCTTTCCACTTCGGGCACTGGGCGTACGGTGCGAACGACGTGACGATCGACGGAGTGCGGATCCCCGGGGACAAGACCCGCCGGACCGGTCTGTCGACAAACCCCGCGGTCCTGGTCGACGGTTATCTGAAAGACGTCTGCCTCACCGACCCTATCGCAGGCGACTCTGTGTTCAATGGGACCAGCGTCAAGCTCGTGAAGATCGCAAGCGGACATGCGACAGGCATGCCGCGGGCCGGCTATTTGAACGAAGGACCGCGCATGAGCCTGGCTCAGCCCAAGGATGCCGATGATGCGCAGTGGGTGGCACAGGAGGCTCTCAAGGTCGCCCAAGGGCGGAGTCGCTCTGGCGACTTGCAAGCTCACGTCGCCCGGCGAGTTCGCCGGGCTCAGTAACGGTTGAGCCGCGCAGCAGGATAGGGGAGGGCGATGGCGTTGGCTCGCCCTCCCGGCGTGTTCCAGGGTAGTCGTTGCCTGCGGTGAAAAAGACGCCCGGCCAGGACTACGCCGCGGTGAGAGCTTTCACGTCGGGAGGTGACACGATGGAGGTGAAGGTGCCTGAGCACTATAAGCGGTTTCAGCGCCAGCACCCGGAGATCTGGCAGGCCTACGATCGACTTGGAACCGCCGTTCACGGTGCCGGACCACTGGACGCGAAGACCCGCGAACTCGTGAAACTCGCGCTGACCATCGGCAGTCGGCACGAAGGCGGCGTCCACGCCCACACGCGACTCGCCCTGCAGCATGGCGCCTCACCGGATGAAATCCGCCACGCAGTGTTCCTTGCGCTGACGACGCTGGGGTTCCCCGCGATGATGGCCGCCAGCAGCTGGGTCGAGGATATCCTCTCCGACGCTGGAAAAGCCCACGCCTAGAGGTCGGGGGAGAGGTCTCCTTCGAGGTCGATCCGGGCACGGATAGGCGGCCCAAGGCCGTACGGGTGCGGCGTCAGTCTAAAGGCGAATGGGCGCCAGGTCAGCCCCAAGTGAATGCGGCGCCGCGCCAGGCGACAACGCGCGAGGATACGGGCATCCCCGCGGCAGTCGAGGATGCGGGCGACGAAGAAGAGGAGATGCCGCAGCCAGCGTCTTCTGAAGTACTTCCTCGGCGGTCCGCTACCCAAAGGACGACCACCAAGCGCGTCCGTCTTGGTGCGGTACCCGGCAGACGCCCGGCAATTTCATGGTAAGGAGACTGAGCATCCTGTCCTCGCAGCCGCGGCGATGGACGTCAAAGGGCGCCGCTCTCGGCCTACGGTCTAACTCCTGCGGAACGCGTCCGCCGGTTTGAGCGACGCGGCGCGCCGCGCCGCGAGCCATCCGGCGAGCGTGCCTCCGCCAACCGCGATCAGCAGCGCGAGCCCCACGGAGGCGGCGCCCACGGTAATCGGGAGCGTGACCGGATTCGTGACCGGCGTTGCCGCGGCAAGCCCCACGAGACCCTGCGTGGGCGCAGTCGCCGGCGGGAGCAGGGGTAGCCGTCCGAGGATCCATGCCCCGGCCACGCCCGCGGCGACGCCGACGACACCGCCGGATGCGGCCATCACGGCCGCTTCGAGGAGGAATGCCCTCGCGACGTCTCGCGTCCGCCAGCCGAGTGCCTTCATGAGACCGATCTCCGGTGTACGCTCCGTGACGGACCCGCTCAGGGACAGCCACGTCAGCACCAGCCCGCCCAGGACGCCGACCACCGCGGCGACGGCCGCGAATCGGGCCGAGATCCGGCCGATGCCGCCCATCACCTGGAGGAGACTGTCCTCCGTGACGGCGCTCACTCGGCCCAGCTGCTGCTTGAGATGCTCGACGACGGCGTCCGCGCGTCCGGCATCGACAAGGCGCACGTAGACCTGGTTGACGTCCCCCGGCGCCACACCGGCCAGACTCTGCGCATCGGTGAGCGGCACGTAGAGATTGGCGGTCGCGGCCTGACTGCTCTCCCGCTGCTCGGCCACGCCGACGACCGCGAACCGCCGGCCTCCGATGGTGACCGCATCCCCCGGCTTGAGTTCGAAGAACGCCGCGTAGTGGCGGTCCGCCACCGCGACGCCGCGCTCTCCGGGTGCAAGCGCCCGTCCGGCGACGAGACCGCTCCGCAGCGCCCGCGCCGGCCCGACGCCGGTCTGGCTGAGATCGAGGCCTAGGACCGTCGTGTAGCTCGTCGGACCAAAGTCCCACAGTTGGAGCGCGGCGGAGATGGAAGCGACGCCATCGGCGCGGGCGATCGCGCCCACGTCGGCCGCCGAAAAGAAGGCCGTCCCGAACGGGGCGCGGATACCCCGCGTTCGCTGCGACTGCGCCGACGTTTCGGCCGCGCCGGCCGTGCGGGTCAGCACGATGTCCGCGGCCACGCCCGCCAAGGGCCGCCGCGCGGCCTCCCGGAACCCGCTCCCCAAGGACGAGATGGCGACGAACAGTGCCGCGCCGAGCGCCACGCCGATGATCACGCCCAGCGCGCGCCCCGCGCGCCCGCGAAACTGCGAGAGGACGTAGGTCGTCACCGCCGCCCGCCGGTTGCCTGCGCCAGCGCCGCATCCAGCGCATCGATCGTCCACGCACCCTCCGCCACCATGCCCGTGCCCTCGCCCTGGGGGAAGCTGTAGAAACGGACGCGGTGTCCGTTCAGTGTCACGTCCATGGATCCGTTGATGAAGATGGCGAGCGGCGTGTGCCCTGTGAGACGTTTGGCTTTGGCAAACGTGTCCCCGGCCGGTGTGTCCAGATCATAGCGGCTGACCTTCAGGCGGTCGCCGTACTTGGCGAGGACGCGATTCACGTGATCGAGAACGTCAAGGACAGGCCCGTGGTTGAGGTAGGCGATGTCCACCGTCACCACGCCCGGCCCGCCGCTCGGAGACTGGCCGGGGCCCCCAGGTATCGCACGGGCGCCTCCACTACACCCGGCGAGGACGACCATGCCTACCAACAGCGCGAGCGGCGCGAGCGCGGCGCGAAATGCCGGCCGGGTCTTCATGACACAACCCCCGCCTCGGCCGCCTCGACGATCCGTCCGTCGGCCATCCGGACCACCCGCCCGGCGGACTTGGCCACCTTGTCATCGTGTGTCACGATCACCAGCGCGATTCCGCTGTCGGCCTGGAGGCGGCGAAAGAGCGCGAGAATCTCCTCACCGGTCTGGCTGTCCAGGTTGCCGGTAGGCTCATCGGCCAGGACCAGGTCCGGCCCGTGCACGAGCGCGCGGGCGATCCCCACCCGCTGCTGCTCCCCGCCGCTGAGCTCCGCGGGCCGGTGGGTTGCCCGATCCACCAAGCCGACCTGCTCGAGGCGGTCCATCGCCAGACGCCGTCGCTCCGCGACAGGCATCCGATCGGGATAGAGGGGGAAGGCTACGTTCTCGAGGGCGGAGAGCGTCGGAATCAGGTGAAAGGCCTGGAACACCAGCCCGACGTGGCTGCGCCGCCATAGCGCGAGGGCATCTTCGTCCATCGTCGTGATGTCCTGGCCCCGGTAGAAGATGCGCCCCTCGTCGACGGCTTCGAGACCCGCCAGGACGTTGAGCAGCGTACTCTTGCCGGATCCGGACCGGCCGACAATCGCGAGGCTCTCGCCGTCGTCGACCCGAAGGTCGACCCCCTGCACGGCACCCACTCGGCCGAACGACTTCCGCACGCTTTCGGCACGGAGAAGCTCACTCATGACGCCACACCTCCGCCGGTTTCACCGCGGCGGCCCGCCGGGCGACCCACGTACTCACGAGCATCCCTCCAATCAATCCCGCGGCCAACGGCCCCAGCGTGGCGGCCGCATGAATCCGGGCATCGAGCGGCACTGTGACGGCCACCTGCGCCGCGCCGCCGGGCAAGAAGTGCGGTGTCGGCATCACTTCCCAAGGCACCGGGATCATGACCCGGGTCCACCGCAGTCCCCACGCCACGACTGCCGCGAGACCGAGGCCGACCACCTCCCCGAGCGCCGTCAAGATCAGCGTCTCAACAGCCACCTGTGCGATCACGTCCCGCCGGCGCCACCCGACGGCGCGCATGAGCCCGATATCGCGCCGGCGCTCCCACAAGCCGGCCGCCGCCGCCCGCAAGAGACCGGCCATCGCTACCACGAGGCCGGCGGCGCCCACGAGTGCGCCGAAGCGGTCGATCAAGGCGAACGTGGACCCGAGGACCTCCTCGAACGAGCGGGGCGTCGTGACGATCGCCGTCTTTCCCAACAGCTGCGTGAGCTGCGCGGCGACGCTCACCGTGTGGGCCGGGTCGGTGCGAACGTAGAGGATGTCGTCATCGTCGGCCCGGATATCGTGCACGGCCCGCACGTTAGGCGCGGCCGCAACCAGCGCGCGTGCATCGGCCAGCGGTAAATACAGGTTGGCTTCAACCAATTGTCCCGCCTGTGCCGTCTCGACGATGCCGACGGCCGTGACCGACTTTCCGCCGACGTCGACTGTTCCGCCGATCGTCAGGTGTTGCTGTGCGGCGTACGTTGCGTCCACCACGGCGACGTCATGATCGCCGGTGCGAAGAAACCGGCCTGCGCGAAGGCCCGCCCGCATCCGATCCGCGACCGCCGAGGCCGGATCCAAACCCATGCCGATAACGAACCCGCCGGGCTCGAAATCCCAGAAGAATATCGCCTCACCGACTTCCTGCACACCCGGCAAGGATCGAACAGCATCAACTTCGGACCGGTGAATCGGGGCGGTCGAGTGCGGCAGCACGATGCCCCGGAACGCTTTCGGGACCGTTCCCTGCCGCTGCGCCACCACGTTCGCGCCGATTTCCGTGAGCGGGAACCGCGCGGCCTCCCGGTACGCGGTAGCGTAGGCCGCCAAACTGATGAAGAGCGCCACGCCCACGCTGACGCTCAGGAGGCCCGCGAGGGTGCGCGCCGGCCGCCGGCTCAACTCAGCCCAGACGAATGACAGATTCATCGTCCCGTTTTCGCTGGGCACGTGATGTATGCTCATCGATCGCCCTTACGAGCACCTCAAGAGCCCTCAACACCGAATCAAGCTCGGTCCCGTTCATCTTGGCAGCCACCGCAGCGAATTTTGCCGCGCGTGAGGCATCCACTCGCTGCGCAACCTCTTGGCCTGCATCGCTCAGTTGAAGGAGTATCGCCCGGCCGTCTTTCGGATGCGGGGTTCGTCTCACCCAGCGCCGCAGCACCAACTGATCGACAAGGCGGCTCACGGTGCTCTTCTGCAGATGCAGACGGGCCGTCAACTCGTTCAGGGTCAACGGATGGCCCGAGGCCAGCTCCATGAGGGCGTGGGCGGCCGATACACCCATCGGATGGCCGCATGGAGTCAGATCAGGCCGGTGCAGGCCAAACGCCCGGATCAGGGAGGTCATCTGTCGCTGGAGCCGCAGGGCGGCCGGCGTTGTGGGGTGCGACGTGTTCATTTGCTCAAAGCCTACCTGTTCGGAGATCAGTTCGAAAATACAACTATGATCCGATCCTCAGTCGGCCCCCGGACCGATGGCCGGGTGTGAGCGTGCGTTCTATCCTTATTTGTGTGGCGGTCGTCGGAGCGAGCTGAGCGGCGGGCGCGAGAAGGGACGTGAGGCCTTATGGTGTGGCAGAACGTCGTCATCGCCTTGGCGGGTCTGTTCTTCATTGTCGCTCCGATTCGGGCCGGCTTTACCGGGGACATCGCGCAGATCTGGACCGCGATGATCGGCGGGGCGATCCTGCTGGTTCTCGCAGGCGCCGCCGTCGTGAACGCGCACGCGCGGCAGAGGTTTGGATCCAGTACGTGAACGGGCTCGTCGGGCTGTGGTTCGTCATCGCGCCCTGGGTCCTGTCATTCACGATGAAGCCGGCGCCGGTCATCGGCGGGCTGATCGGCCTGCTCCTGAGCGCGTGGCTGGCGTTCGGGGTCCTGCCGAAGGCGGCAGCCTCGCATCGAGGCGAGTCCCGTGCGTAACGAAGCCTATTTGACTCGACAACGCCGCATCCCGAAGGCCCGACGTACGCTGCGCAACGTGCTCCACGCGGTCACTGTGTGCGCCGTTATCACCGCCAGCGCCGCGGCGGCGGCCGTGCCGGTCCAGGCAGACGCTCCTTCCACGACGGTAGCGCCCCAGGTCATGGTCAGCACAGGACTCGCGGCGCGAAACCCGTTCGAAGCGTGGTTCGTGCTGGACAAGGCGTCCGATCCGGCGGTACCGGGCTACGCGGTTCCCGCCGGGGCGACGGTCCGGTTCACGTTCCCACAGGCGTTCACGCCGAGGCCCGGCGGGTCTCTGGAGTCCGTGATGCTCACGGGCTGGGCGCAGGGATCGATCCCGGTGCAGTTCACCGTTGCGCTCGACGCCCGGGATCCGCGCACGGTCGTGATTCACTTCGATCAACCGATCGTGCCGAATCCCCCCGGGAGCCCGGGGCTCAAGGGCATCCATCTCCGTACCAATGAGATCAATCCGGCGCAGTCCGGGGATTACCCGATCGCCGTGCAGTTCATCGAGGCCGGACCGCTGTCCGGTACCACGACGGCGATCGCGCACATCACGGCGCGGCCCGTACCGAACATTGCCCCCTACAACCAATTGCACCCGGGCAAAGACGAAGACTGGCAGCACGTCGCGGCGGGCACCGAGGCGACGCTCCCGGTCGATTTTCTGGTCACGTTGCCGGACACGTCCCGCTCGGAGGTCACCCTGCGTGCCGCACCCGACGGGATGCTTACCGTCTTGAGCGATGGGCGGCCGATCGGCTCGATTACCACCAGGGGCGTACCGGTGACGCTCACGCCGCAGGCCTTTGGCCCCGGCTTCTCGCGGCTCGGCATTATCGAAGTGCACGTCAGGGCCGGCACGACGCGGGGGAATGCCCAGGTCGTCGCCTCACTCGATGGCGGCACCCGGAGTGTGATCAACCTGGCCGTTGAGGGACCGTGACGCGTTCCGGGAGAGCGGCGGTCGACACATGAGCGTGCGTGAAGGAGGAAGAGACCCATGAAACGCGTTCGGGTATCCCAGACCGGTGCGGGCATCGCGAGCGCCGTTGTCTTCGTCCTGATCGTGGCGCTGCTGCGCCTCTTTTACGCTCCGGCCGTCGCGGTGACGGCCGTGCGCGATGGAGTGGTGACTGACGAAGTCACCGCCCCGGGCAGCGTCCAGACGCGCGTCATCGTGAACGTGAGCAGCAAGCTCACCGGCATTCTCGCCCGCCTGTACGCCGACCAGGGTGACGTCGTCCGACGCGGCCAAGTCCTGGCGGCAGTGGAGAGCGAGGACCTCGCCGCCCAGGCGGCGGGGGCGCAGGCCACCGTGGGCGCAACCGCACAGAACGTGACCGTGGCGGAGGCAGGGATCCTGCATTCGCACGCTACGGTTGCTGCGGCGGCGCAGAACGTGACCATGGCGCAAGCGGGTGTCGCGAAGGCGCGGGCGGACGTGGCGGCGGCGACCCAGAACGTCACGGTGGCCGAAGCGGGGGTCGCGAAGGCGCGCGCCGCGCTCGCGTTGAGCCAGGCGACCTATAATCGCGACATGGCTCTCCTCCGGGAAGGGGCGATTGCGGCCGCGGACATGGACGCCGCCCGCGCCGCGCGGGACAGCGATGAGGCGGGGGTCCACAGCGCCACGGCGGCGGTGGACGCGGTGCGCCAGCAGTTGGCGGCCGCGCAGGCCGACGCCCACAGCGCCGCCGCGGCGGTGGATGCGGCGCGGGAGCAGCTCACCGCCGCGCAGGCGGACGCGCAAAGCGCCGCGGCGGTCGCCTCGGCCAGCCGGGCGCAACTGACCGGTGCGGAACAGAACCTGCGTTACGCAACGGCCAACCTCGCGTACGCGCGCATCGTGGCCCCCATGGACGGGCTCATCATCGCGCGGAATCTCGAAGCTGGCACCACGATCGTCCCCGGCGTTCCGGTCTTCTTGATGGCCGACCCGCAGGACGTGTGGGTGGCGGCCACGGTGGACGAGACCGTCGTGGGCGGGGTTCGGGTCGGGGAGCCGGCCCGGATTTCGCTGCGCGACGGGAGCACCGCGATCGGCCGGGTGGCACGCGTGACCCATCAGGCGGACTCGGTGACTCGGGAACTCGAGGTGGACGTGCGGTTTACTCCGCTCCCCCGCTACTTCACGCTCAACGAAGAAGCGAACGTCGCGATCCAGGTGGCGCAGGCGCGCGGGCTCGTCGTCCCCGTCTCCGCGCTCGTGCCGCAGGCGGAGCCCGGCCAGATGACGGCGTTCATCGCGCGGGGCGGGAAGGCGGTGCCCGTCACGGTGCGCGTGGGACTCGTGGCCGGCGGCCGCGCGCAGGTCCTTGATGGACTGCAGGCAGGCGACCTCGTCGTCCTGGCGCCGCAGGGCCTGCGGGCCGGCTCGCGCCTCCGCCCGGTCATCTCGACGCAAGCCGGTTCCACCGGACAGGGGACGTCCAATGGATCTGGCCGTTAAAGACCTCCAGCGGAGCGCGGGGAAGTTCCTCGCCACCACGCTGGGAGTGGGCCTGCTGCTCGCGATCGTGTTCATCATGAACGGGATCTACCGCGGGAATATCGCCGACGGGGTCTGGATCATCAATCACACGCCGGCGGACCTCTGGGTCGTCGAGCGCGACCGCGGCGGGCCGTTCAACGAGTCGTCCGTGCTGCCCCAGGACCTGTACCACAGCGTCGCCGCCGTCCCCGGGGTGGCGCGGGCGGACCCGTTCATTACCTACACGGTACAGCGCGAGGCGGGCGGCAAGAGCCAGCAATTTACGATCGTCGGCTACGACGTCTTCGGCGGCGCCGGCGGCCCCGCGCGGCTCGTGGCGGGCCGGGGGATCCGGCAGGCGCACTACGAGATGGTCGCCGACCGCAAGCTCGGACTCCGCATCGGCCAGACGGTGCATCTCGGGCTGGACGACTACACCATCGTCGGGCTCGTGGCCGGGGCGGTGGATTCCGGCGGCAACCCCCTCGTCTACCTCTCGCTCCCCGACGCGCAGAACGTCCAGTTCCAGCAGGACGCCCAGGCGATCTATCGGGCGCGCGCCGCGGACCTTCAGCTCCTGGAGGCGAACGGGAACACGCCGGCCCAGGCCGAGAAGCTCCTGCCGCTGCTCGCCGCCGGCACGCAGACGGCCAACGTCAACGCCGTACTGGTGCGCCTCGCGCCGGGGGCGGATGCGCAGGCGGTGGTGCAGCACATCCAGCGCTGGCTCTACCTCAACGTCTACACGAGCGCGGAGGAGCGGCAGCTCATGCTGGCGGGCCGCCTCAGCATGATGACCAAAATTCTCGGCTTGTTCCGTTCCCTGCTGGTCATCGTCTCGATCGTGATCATCGGGCTGATCGTATACGTGCTGACGATGGAGAAGATCAGGTCGATCGCCACGCTCAAGCTCATCGGCGCGCCAGACCTGATGATCGTGCGCCTCATCATGGAGCAGTCGCTCGCACTCACGATGCTCGGTTTCATCCTCGGGTATGCGTTGGTGATCGCCACGAAGGACCGATTCCCGCGGACGTTGGTGCTGCTCCAGTCGGATACGGCCGTGACGTTCGTCGTCATGCTGCTCGGCGGGGTGGTCGCCAGCCTCTTCGGGATTCGGCGCGCGCTGGACACGTCGCCGTCCGTGGCGCTTGAGGGATAGCCGTGAGCGTCCTGCAGGTCGAGGGCTTGAAGAAGGTCTACGGCAGCGGCCCGCTGGCGGTCACCGCCTTGGAGGATGTAAGCTTCACCGTCAGCCCCGGCGAGCTGCTGGCCCTCCTGGGTCCGAGCGGGTCCGGCAAGAGCACCCTGCTCCTGTCCATCAGCCTGATCCTCGAGCCCACGGCCGGGATCATCACTATGAACGGCACGCCGATCTACAGGAACGGCTGGACGGGGCTCGACATCCGGCGGTTCCGCCGCGAGAATATCGGTTTCGTGTTTCAGGCGAAGAACCTGATCCCGTTCCTGAGCGCCGTGGACAACGTCGCGCTCCCGATGATCCTCAACGGGGTCGCCGCGCGGGAGGCGCGAGCGCGGGCGCGGGATCTTCTCGGGTACCTGGAGGTCGGTCACCGGGCCCACGCCATGCCGGCGGACCTCTCCGGGGGCGAGCAGCAGCGGGTGGCCATCGGGCGCGCGCTCGCGAACCAACCGCCGCTCGTCCTGGCCGATGAGCCGACCGCGTCCCTCGACACCGGGCGCGGGATGAAAGTCATGGAGCTGCTCAAGAAGATCGCGAGGGAGCGCCGCGCCGCGGTCATCGTCGTGACCCACGATGAGCGGATGATCGCGGGGTTCGACACGGTCCTCCGGTTGAAGGACGGCCATCTGACCACGGAGGCGACCGGCCCGGCCATCGGCGCGATCGAGCCGTCCACTCCGGAGCTGCCGTCGGAGGGTGGCGCGCGTCACGTAGCGGGACGCCGGTGATCCCGCATCCCTTGCTGCGACTGTCGCGGTCAGGATGACCGGAGGCGAGCGAGATGGGGCTCTTACGGCTGGTGTTCGGCAACTGGGTGACCAGCGTCGCGTGGCTCGTGGCACTGGCGATCGTGGTCCGGATCCTGGTTAGGGTACTGAGCACCGTGTTGCGGGCAGTCACGGGGCCGCTCGTCGGCGGAGTCTCTCGGCCGCACGAGCGCCGCCTCCTGATCATGGCCGTCGCCTCGGTCGTCTGGCTCGCCGCGATCCTCGGCGCCGCGTTCCCGCTGTCCCTCGCATCGCTGCCGGCCTTTCAATCGTTGTCGAGCGTCCCCGTCGAGCCCCTTCGCACCGCGTTTCTGGTGGCGCTCATTCTGATTCCGCTCGCTGTGGGTCTCGTCTCCCAGGCGCTGCCCCGGGAGGACCGCCCTGCGCGGCCGACGCTCCGGCGAGCGGCGGGCATCCTCTGGGGCTACCGGTACACGGCCGGCTTGGCGATTGCGCTTCTCGCGTCGATCGCGGGGACGGCTGCGAGCCGCGCGCGCGCCATTGTCAGGCGGTGGGGTCGCCGGACCGTCACCGTTCGCATCGCGGCCGCGCCAGAGACGGCGCCCGCCATCCTCGAGGATGTGCAACGGGCTCTCGACGCCGGCGGGGTGCACACTACGCGTGCCGCGCCGCCCTGGTGGCTTCGGCTCCCCGGCGTGCTGCTCCGGAGCATCGGCGGCGGGGTCTTCGACACATTCGTATCGGGGCCGCTGGCCGTCCTCGTCGCGTCACAGGTGGAAATTCTGGTGTTCCCGTCCGCGCTGAGCGTGAGCGGGCGCCCGCGGGAGGCGGCGCGCGCGCAGGCGAGCCTGGCCGAGCATCTCCCGCTTTCGCGGGTCTCCATGACCTGGACCCCGCAGGGGCGCCGCATCGAGGACCGACTGCGGACGATGTGGGCGGATCTCGCAAAGGGATCCGCGGGCCCGGTCAGCACGCAGACGCTGGACGATGTGCGCGAGATCGGGGGCCACGTGCGCGAGGCGCCGCTCTCGTACGAGGAGTGGGACGTGCTGTTCCGCGAGTGGCTGCTCGTCCAGCACCGCCTGCTTGAACGGGCTGTGCCGACTCGCGTGCCCGATGCACGTGTCTCGACGTCGTGACTGCGGTGCGAAACCCGGTCCGCGGTGAGACCGAATCGCTTCCGAATGCGCTCGCGGCCGGGTCCGAAGGATTGACCAGCGTGGAAGCAGCCAGCCGACTGCGGCGGTTCGGCCCCAACGCGGTGGCTGAAGCCCGCCCGCGCCGCGTCAGCATGCTGCTCCGCCAGTTCTGGGGCGTGATACCCTGGATGCTCGAGCTTGCGCTCATCATCGACCTGATCCTGGGCCGTCGGGTCGAGGCCGTCTTCATCGGTGCGCTGCTCGCGCTCAACGCATTCCTGGCGTTTCGCCAGGAGAGCCGGGCCACGACGGCCCTCGCGCTGCTTCGCCGGCGCCTGACGATCAACGCGCGCGTGCGGCGCGACGGCCGTTGGCGGGTGCTTTCCGCGGCCGAGCTCGTAC
>Ga0070731_10004159_pt1 | contig 12607 bp, 8 predicted proteins | sample Coa_R1_2_FD_66448 | JGI IMG/M metagenome (GOLD analysis project Ga0070731, IMG submission 66448) | Surface soil microbial communities from Centralia Pennsylvania, which are recovering from an underground coalmine fire - Coalmine... | ecosystem: Environmental > Terrestrial > Soil > Unclassified ... | reverse complement strand
CGTCGACCCCGGCCAGCCCCAGGTGGAGGGCGACATCATGGTCGGACTCGGCGACAAGATGCTCCCCGCGATGGGAAAGGCCATCATCGGGGTGAAGGTGTTGGTACCGTTTGGAGGACCGACAGGAGCGCTTATCTGGGTGGCCTTATAGTAAAGCATTCCATTGAAATAGGCCGGCGTGCTGTACATGGCGGCATTTCCTTGACCGGCCACATTGGGGAGGTCGACCGCCTGGACCACCTGGTCCGCTCCGGCGTTGTACCCTCCCATGGAATCCCGGTCCAACACGTAGATGCGCCCCGACTTGCCCCCTCCCATCATGACGTGGGGATGAGGGCCGCTTTGGTCGGGCATCAAGACGATTCCTGAGGCGCTCACGTCCAAATCACGGGCGTCTAGATCCGCTTGATTCATGGGAGTGAAGTAGTCCGTCAAGCTGAGCTGGCCCATCGTCGAGAACTTGAGGAAGCTGTCCCCGTACTCGGTGTTGGGAGTCGTGCCGGAATTGGCGTCGAAGTAGCCGTCTCCCGTGTTGGTGTAGACGTAGGTGCCATCCGAGGCAGGCGCTGCTCCGGCCATCCAGATTCCGGCGAGACAATCAATTCCGGACGGACAGTTCGGGCTCGTGTTGAATACCGTCGTTTGCTGCAGGGTTTGCGCGTCATATCCCATGAGCCATCCATGAAGGATTTCTTCGTGGACCCCATAACCGCCAAAACCGATGTACACGACGCCCCCGTGAAGCACGAGGGAGGTTCGCTGGTGCTGAAAGAAGGAGTCGAAGGGAATATTTCCCTGGCCGTCGCCGCCGCTTCCCGTGCCCCGAACGCTCGCCTGGATCGTGACAGGTCCTCCGAACTTCTCCGCTCCGGTCCCCAGATCCAGCGCATGAAGGCGATAAAGGTAGTTGGTGACCGTGCCTGAAACTTCCTTGGTCTTGGCCACCGCGTAGAGCGTCAACGTCACCGGATCGATGACGGGAGTTGAGGTAATTCCGATCTCGGGTTCCTGGTAGCCGCCGGGAGCTCTACCTAGGTCCGTAACGGGAAGGGTCGAGATGCCCGCGCCGGGGTTGATGAAGCTGTCCTGCCAAACCACTTGGCCATTGTCGGCGTCGATGGCGTAGACGCTATCGTGCGCGGTGGCGACATAGACGACATTCCGCAGACCTAGGCCAGGGAGGTTCACGCTGGACTTATAGAGCGGCTGAGCCCAAACATAGCCGTCGACGGGTACGGTGAACAACTTGGCGAATGTTGCAGTATTGACCGAGGCTGGAGTCAGCTGAGTCTCGGAGAGGTATTGGCCGGTCCGCGCCTGGTCGTTGTGCCACGTGAGCACATCCACATCGTTAGAGGTAGCAAAGATGGGGATTCCTCCTCCTGCCTGAATCCTGTGTGCCCCTCCAAGGGTGGAGAGAGAGAAAAGGAGGAGCGACATTCCTGCCCAGCTTCGCAGGCGTTTCATCCATGACCGGGAAGGCACCCCTTCGTGTTCGACCACGCTTGACGACGTCCGACTGGCTCTGGACATAGTATCTCCCTTGAAATATCCCGAGGTTTCTAGCGCCCTAGGAGACCGCACATCCGCCCAGACCTGACCCTTCCTGGGTTCAAAGGTCCGGACTCCTGGGCTCGCCCGTTGTCGCTTACGGCCGGGCTATTCGCCGGCTGGGATCGCTCACTTATTCTTAAAAACTCTCACGTACTTGATTTCGAGAGCTGCGGAGGACGGTGTCGATGAGTCTGGAAGCCCACCCCATCCTCCGACGGTCAAATTGATGACGACCGCAAGCGGTTTCTTCGGAACATTTTCGGATGTGGAGCCTTTGAGTTCCCCATCCACATACCATTTTATGGATCCGGATTCCCACTCGCAGGCCACGATGTGAAATCCATCGGAGAAATCGACCCCGCCCATAGGGATTGCCCCGCCACCTTGGCCTGATGTCGGAGAGTCCCCCCTGACAACCAAGAGAGCAATGTCCTGCGGCGACTCGAATTCCGGGGAGATGAGACGAATCCAGGATTCCAGGCCCGTCCCTTTGGGCATTTTGCAGCACACCTCAAACCGTCCGTAGAGACGCGCATATTTCCGGGTCATTCCCAGATACCCGGAAGTCCATCCGGAGTCCGCGGCGGCCCCTTTCCGGTCCGCATGGATGATCGCCGAACCGCCTTTGCACTCCACGGCTTTATCGACGTAAGTATGCTTTACCGGAACACCGGGGGGACCGCTGGGCTCCGGAAACCCACGATTCAAGATCCAGACAGACGGGTCCGGCTTGGCATTTGCAAACTCAGCTTGGAAATCCAGGATCCAGGATGGCCCGGGTGCAGGAATCGACTCAAGCTTCCTGGCCACCAGCTCCACCCCCGCCGCCGCGACCGCGTAGTGCCCGCTTTCGACATACACGGTCTTTCCCGCCAGATTCTTGAGCTCGACCTTCCCTTCCTCCACCTCGAGCCGCGTCCCCTTCTTCGGATCCGGATCTACGACAAGGCGCAGCGTCGTCCCCACCACCTTTGCCTGGCCGTGGGGCATGGTGAAGATCATCGGCTGGTCCTTGGGCTGTTTGGCCACGACTGCCAGGATCGTGCCTCGGGTCAAGGCCAGGCGCTTTCCCGAGTCGGCCTTCAGCTCCGCGAGCAAGGTCTCGGGGCCCAGGTCGACGCGGGTCTTGTCAGGGAAGCGAAGCACGATGCGACTCGTGCTTCCCCCTGTTAGAACCCCTTGGCCGGGGAGGAGATCTGCTCCCGCAGTCACGAGCGACTTCCCGTCTTTCATCACAACGAAAGCTTCTCCAGCGACCTCTTCCACCTGCGCGAGGGCCGGCTGCGTGGTTCCCTGGGACGAGACCAGCGGAGTGCCCTGGGTCGAGAGAGGCTTCTCCTCTTGGTGCGGCTCCGTCAGAGCTGGCCGCTCGGTCTTCTTGGCGAGCTGGGTCGCCTCTCTCAGCTCCTGCTCGATCCTCGTTTTGTCGCTCGCCAATTGTTTCTCTTCGGCCTTGCGCTTGTCCTGCTCCGCAGGAATCTGGCCTGGCTGGGCTGCCGTTAGGGCAAGCGCTTCCTGCTTGCGCCGGATGTCCTCGAGGCGAGCCTCCGCGTCGAGACGCTTGGCCTCGGCTTCCGCCCGAGCCTGCGCTCGCTCGCGCTCCAAGAGATCCTGCTTCACTTGCCTTCGGGCTTCCGCTTCCTTCGACGCGCGGGCCCGGGATTGTCTGGCCATTTCAGCTGTGGCCGGATCGGATTCCGACGGACTCAGGACGAAGAACAGGCTTACCGCGAGCAGAACCCCTGCGGCCGCCAAGCCAAAGATCCAGGAACTCGGCGAGGATCTCGGCGGCGCCAGGCGCGACCGACGGGTCGACGGCGGGGATCTCTTAGCGGGATTCTGTGCTTCGGGCTTCGGGGACTGCTGCTCCCGGGGAGACTCGGAGTCTCTATCGCGATCGATGCGGTCGAGAATAGCGCTGATTCTCTGAGTATCCTTTCCTGGCGCGATCTTGGAGCCCTCCTCGGTGTTGATGTCGACATCCACGAGCGCCGTCATTTCGTCATCCGAAATCGGCTTCGACAGGACGCCGGCAATTTCGCGTCCCAGCCGCGTCGCCTCCAGGAACGTTTTCTCCAGCAGAGCGTCCTTGAGAAGTTCCGCGAGCTCGGCCTGCTCCGCCTCGGTGAGGGTCGAATCCAGGTAGCGGGACAGGAGATCCTCGAACCGGGGAGGCAGAGGCTGGCTCATGACGAAACCTCCTCCAGCGCCAGACGCTTTTTCACGCATCCGAGCAGCCGAATCCGAATCCGGAAAAGCAGCAGGCGTGCGGCTTCGGCCGTCTTGTTCAGGGCGGCCCCGATCGCTTTCAGCGGAAGCTCCTCGACAAATCGGAGACGGACGACGTTCTGATCGCTCGGGCCCAAGGCTTCGATGCATTTGCGGAGGGCTTCGATCCTGCCCGTTTCCTGGGTTGCGGACTCCTCCAGCGATCCCAGTTCAAGCTGCGCGCGTTTGACCTCCAGAACGCGGTTTTCCAGCTGACCCTGTCGCTCCACCCTCTTCCATTCGTTTCTGCAATGGTTGAGCGCAATCCCCCGAAGCCAGAAGACCAGGGATTTTGTCCGGTCAAACTCACGCAGCCGCTGGTAGGCGGTCACAAACGTTTTCTGGACAATATCCTCCGCTTCCGCGTCCTCGGTCACTTTGCCGACCACGAAGTAGTAAAGTGGGCGATGATATTTGCGAACGAGAAGCCCGAACGCCGAAGTTCGGCCCGCGAGGACCTCAAGGATTGCTTCCTGTTCGTCCATGTTCTGAGAATGCCCCTAACTTGCGCGGTGAGCTCAAAAGTCTTCTATCATGAATTGTATTCCCAACCCTCGACCGTACGGTAATTCCCACAGTATTCGTCAAGCTCGCGTTCGGCGACGGCCATCCCGGGTAGGCATCACACTGCCGGTAAGAACGTCAATAGAGAGATCAGTCCTGGAGGTCTCCGAACCAGGTTCGGCGGACGTGTGGGGAGTTTCGCACGACGAGCCGGTTTCCTGGCGCCGCCCGCTCAGGCCGTCGCGATTTCGGATCGTCTTATCGACGATGCGACCATTCTTCGTTTCAAGTGGAATCTAATTCCGGGCTCGAATCGCGTCGATGCTCTCCAGGATTCCAGCTTTTAGCCTGTCGCGGCAGTTAACATCGTTGATCGCGTCCTTTCCTGAACGGAGCGTATCGGGGATCAGGAGTGCAGAGAAGTACTCCTGGATTTTCGGAATGTCCGCCGGAGTCCCGTACGCGCTGAACACCTGTCGAACGAGATCGGCATACCGGTCGAGGCCACAGCTTATTCCCCCAAGGGCCGCCACATAGCGCATTCCGGTGTCCGTCACACCGGAAAGGATTTGATCTACATCGGCGGCAGCGAGCGTGCGGATCTCGGCCTCCCTTCCCGGGGTCGAAAGTGCCGTGACCATCAGCTCCAGCCGGACGATCGGGTCCGTCTCTCGACGCAAAAGCTCAACGGCTACGGGCGCCGCTTTGGGACCCATAGATGCCAGGTTTTCGACCAGGTTAATGCGGTCCGTTTCCCGAGGCAGGTGATCGTACAGCTTTGACGCATCCGCGAGCGCCTCGCTCAGTGCTTCCGAAGGGCCATCGGAGAGAACCTTCCAAGCGAGATCCTGGCATCCGCTCTCTTCCCCAGGAGGTCGCAAAGCCTCCGCTCGGGCGAAAGCCGCCAGGGACGGACCTGTAAACCCGTTTTGCCTATAGGCATTAGATAAAATGAGCAAGCTGACGCCCGAGCTGCCATGGGAACGGGCATAGTCTATCAGTTGTCCCTGCCGGGCCGGGTCGTTGGCAAGGGAATACAGGTAGCTAAGGTTAAAGTCGTCCGGGGGTGAAAGGGCATCGATCGCGCCCGGTCTAGCGCGGCGAACGGCCGGATCGCACCAGAGCGCCCACTTCAGATCCGGCGTCAGCGATTCCCAATTAGAAAGGACCCGCTCCAGGAGACCCGGATCCGCTTCCATCGAATAGCCTCGGGCGAACAGAATCTGCAGATGGCTCGTGTACTTAAGCTGGTCAGGGTTCTTGAATAGGTCAAAAAGCCTTGAAACCGTCGCTGCGTCTGGCTCTCGGAGCAACACACCCATAGCTGCACTTCGGAGGTCATCTTCTTTGGTCGATTCCAGGATCTCCCAGAGGCGATCCCTCACTCCTGAGGGCTCCATCCAGGACATTGCATACCCCTCTTGACCCTTCGGGGCGCTTTCAGCCTCCTTGAGAAAGAGTGGAAATGCCCGCTCCCCGAACAGTGCCATCCCCGAGTACAGGGAGTACCGATTTGTGGAGGTTTCTTTCTCCCAGATTCCTTGAGCAGCCGTCCAGGCAGTCTCGCTTCCAAGAAGACCCAAACCGTAGAGCGCCAACCCCCGCGTATCGCCCGAGTTCCCGGTCGCCGAAGCAAGCGCTGCCAAGCGGGCCAACGCAGAGGGATCTTTGAGTCCCGCCAGGAGAGCCGCATAAAGCTCCTTCGTGCGTGGCGCGACGGCTTCGTCGATCAGATCCGAGAGCACGGCCGGCGCCTCTGGGCCTAAGTCCTTCTTCAGCGCCTCGATCAGAGACCAGAATTCTTGATGCTTCGGGAGCGGAGCACTAAAGCCATGCCTTGCCCAACCCATCGTCCATCGCGCTCGCGTTTCGTAAATCCGTTTACGAGTCGCAGCGACCATTTGAGCCCGAGAACGTGTGGGAATCTCGAGGGAGAGCACCAACGACTGCGGTAGGGGCATGGAGGGTGTTTTCCCGGCCCCGGGCATCTGAGGCTTCGATGCTGAAGGTGGCTCGGTTGCACCCGGCTGCGGCCGAGAGCTCAGGATAATGATTCCTCCGATGAGGGCAATCCCTGCCAGAACGAAGATCAGTACCCCCCGTTTTCTTGAGGAGTGTTTCACCGCCATTCCTTTCGAACTAGTCCTCCGTATAAGCGTCCTTGCTAACAGAACTCAGTCCAAGGAAAGTCCAAGCCCTTGCTGTGCAAGCCTTTCAGGAGGCTTCCTCTCGGCACGGCCATATTTCACGAGAACGGTATGGCTCTCGTAACTCCTTGTGACCCAGGCGCAGAACTTCTTTCTTGGACTGGGTTCCGTTAGCTGGCAAGGACCCCAATGCCCCTAACTGGCACGGTGAGCTCCAAAGTCTTCTATCATCAGTTGTATTCCCAATCCTCGACCGTACGGAAATACGCAAAGTGTCCGTCAAGCCCGCGTTCGGCGGCGGCCATCCCGGGTAGGCATCCCTCTGCGGAAAGGATCATCAATGGAGGGATCAATCCCGGGGGTCTCCGAACCGGGTTCGTCGGAAGCGTAGGTGGTTTCGCACAAAGAGCCAATTTATTCAGCCGATCGCTCGAAAACGTCGCGCTCTCTCGGCGGTATTGTCGATGTCGAGCTCTCCGTCCGGCACGAGCCCGGAAATACCAGCTTGTCGAAGCCATTGATTGCGTCAACGGGGCTCGCTCAAGCGACTAAACTTAGCATTGATCTGATGGTCTCCCGGCCTCGGAATTTGGCAAACACTTAGCCTCGACCAGGCAGCCTCGGCGTGTGACAAGAAGCCGCGCCTCCTCTGCTGGGACGGTCTACGAGGAGGCCGAGGCATAAGCCCGAAGTCCTCGCGACCAGAGCCAGAGCATTCCAAGATATGCTGCCCCTGTAACGCCGACCAGGTGGCCAAGCAGCCTCCACGAAAGCCCCTGGAAAAGGGCCGCTGTAGGGAAGCTCACGATGAGCGAGAACGGAAGCACCGACACGAGCATCCGGCGGACCCAGCCGGTGAAGATCCCGTGCGGGCGGGTCGTATATCGGTCGAGCGACCAGAAGATCTCGCGCAATCCGAACGATGTGTGCAGCCAGAAGACAGGGATGGTAAAGATCATCTTCAGCGCATAGTGAAGGACGCAGCCCAGGAGCAGGAGCACCACGTAGACGGCGATCGCCCCGGCTCCGAGCGGTGCGGGATAGCGCACCAGCGACCACGAGAGAAGCGCGATCGCCATCAGGAAGTTGACGAAGGAGTCGGCCGCGAAGTCGCGGAGGCTGAGGAAGAAGAGCGACGACACCGGCCGCACGAGATAATAGTCGAGGTCGCCCTTGTTGATGTAGTTCGGCAGCATCGCCAAGTTGTTCGACAAGACGGTCATCTGGATCGCGTCGGCGAGGAAAACGCCGCCGGCGAAGATGAACATCTGGTCCATCGTCCAGCCCCCGAGCAGCGGCGTATGGCGGTAGAGAATCCAGAAGAAGGCCAGGTGATGGCCGTACCACAGCGTGTCCATGAAAATGCGGAAGAAGAAGTCGAAGCGGAACTCCATCGCGCGGCTGAACGAGAAGCGCAGGAAATACCCGTAGAGGCGGAGGTAGCGGATCACATCCCCACCCCCGTGTACTGCAGCGTCCCGCGGCGCCAGACACCGGCGCTCAGGACCGCCGCCACGCCGCACCAGCCCAGCGCGATCGCCATGCCGGTCGCATATTCAACCGGCGTGACGCGGCCGAGGAGCGCGTCCACCGGGAAGGCGAACATGTAGCGGAAGGGGAGCGCGTTCAGCAGCGGCTGCGACCACGACGGGAACATCGCGAGCGGCAGCAGGAGGCCGCCGAAGAGCGTCGCGACGAGCCGGTGGGCCCACAGCAGGCTCCAGCAGTTGTCCGCCCAGAAGGCGACGAGCCGGATCGGGTAGGTGACCAGAAAATGGAGCGCATTGGCGACCGCCACCGCGCCCAGGGCCATCGCCGCCGTCGCGGGGGTGATCCGAATCCCTTCGGGCAGCCCCAGCACGAAGGGCACACACGCGCTGAACAGGATGACCTGCACGATCGCCGGGGCGAGCGCGCCGATCTGCGCCGCGTACTTGAGCACGCCGTACGAGACTGGGTAGAGCAGATAGCGGCTAAGCGCGCCCTGGTAGATGTCGTCGGAGATCTCCCTATCCAGGTCCAGGGACCAGACGATCCGGGCGGTCAGGATGATTGCGACGTAATAGAGCAGCATGCCGTCGCGCGAGAAGCCGCCCAGGCGACCGGCGACCGGGACCATCGCGAGCACGATGAAATAGGCGACGCCGAGTTCAGTCCCGAACGCGACGAAGGAACTGAGCCAGAAATCAGCGCGGTAGCTCATCCGTTTGCGCGCTTCGACGCCGGCGATGCTCCAGAAAAGCCTCATGGCCGCACCTGCGCGGTGTCCGCCTCCTTGGGGGCCCCGATGATGCGCTCGATGATCGTGCCGACGTCGACTTCCTCGATCGCCAGGTCGGCCACGGGATAGCGCCGGAGCAGCTCGGCCGCGACTTCAGCGACGCGCGGTCGCGGCACGCGGAGCTTGATCAGCACGTCGTCGCAGGCGTCGACCTGTCCCATGGCCCGCAGCTCCGGCGTCTCCCGCACCGGCTCGGGTCGCTTGTGAAGATGGGCGGTGACGACCTTGTGGTCGGCGTAGGTCTGCACGACCTTCTCGAGCGGCCCGTCGAAGACGAGCTCCCCTTCGCGGACGATCAGGAGGCGCTTGCAAAGCCGCTCGATGTCCTCCATGTAGTGGCTGGTGAGGATCATCGCCGGGCGGTGCTCCTCGCGGTAGCAAAGGAGGAAGTCGCGGATCGCGCGCTGCGCGGTGAGGTCGAGGCCGAGCGTCGGCTCGTCCAGGTAGACCACGCGCGGCGAGTGGAGCAGAGCGGCAATCAGCTCCATCTTCATCCGCTCGCCGAGCGACAGACGCCGCACCTGCGTGGTGAGCTGGTCCTTCGCGCCGAGCACGGAGACGAGATAGTCGAGCGACGACCGGAACTTGTCCTCCGGGATCTGATAGATCTCGCGCAGGAGCAGGAAGCTGTCGGCAGCGGGCAGGTCCCACCAGAGTTGCGCCTTCTGCCCCATGAGGAGCGCGATCTGCCTCGTAAAGGCGCGGGGACGCTCCCAGGGCCGGAAGCCCAAAACGCGCGCGTCGCCGGAGGTCGGATGGATGATGCCCGCCAGCATCTTGACGAGCGTCGTTTTGCCCGCGCCGTTCGCGCCCACGACGCCGACGATCTCGCCTTCGCCGACCTCGAAAGAGACCTCCTTCACCGCCGTCTTCGAGACCTTCTCCCGGACGAAGAGCGACCGGATCGATGCCTTGAGGCCGGGCTCCTTCTGGTGGATCGTGAACGTTTTCGTGAGCCGCTCGACCTCGATCATAAATCTTACCGCGAAGGCTCGGATCGGGAAAACGCCCGTTCCAGCGGGGCACCCCGGCCTAGATCTGGGCTCCACGTCGGGGGAGCCCCTGCGAACGCAAGCGTTTTGTGTTCCGCCTTTCGGCTCGGCCCATCTGCGACGAAGATAGTCCACACCCGTCACGGGCGAAGCCTTGTCCCTTATCTTGAGTTGTATTCCCAATCCTCGACCGTACGGAAGTTCGCACAGCCTTCGGCCGATTTGCGCTTGCTGATGTTCAGGGAACCTCACGCTAACAGTGTCATCTGGGCGACCCGGTTGTTACATTTGTCGTAATCGTTCAGGTGGGTAGGCGGCCGCTTGAGTACGAATGCGACGAGTGGGAAGCAAAGAGGGTGGCCTGTGACCATGAGCGGCAGCGACAAGCTGGCCGAACTTCATGCCCCGACTCTCCCCATGAGAAGCCGGCCCCGGGCGACGCTCGCCGCATCACGGACCCACACCATGAGCACCTTTGTGCGAGTCCTCCGAGTGACTCTCTTCCACCCTCGCCCGCCGTTCCCGACGTAGAGAAGCCTCCCGCCGACTTCAGGGTAACCCCTTCCAGATCGCGGCCAAGGCGACCGGCGATATCGCCCTCGAGCTCGTACTAGTGGGTGTACTAGTTTTCCAGCCGTTTTGCATGGTTCCATTGCGTTCTGGATAGTTCGGATCCGAAATGACGTAAATGCGGTTTACGGGGTCTTAGTGCCACTTCTACGTGCTTTTAAGTTCGGCAAAGTTCCGATGTATGGGAGCTTGACTCCGCTTTCGTAAAGCGGGGGTTGAGGGTTCAAATCCCTTTCTCGGCTCCAATATCCGGCGGGGCTCTTCACCCAGAACGGGGGCAAGGCACCGTACTTAGCCACATAGGACTCTAACTCTCAGCCGGTAGTTTTCAAAGTTCTTGAAGCCGTACGCACGTCTCGAAATCATTTCCATCTTGGTGTGAAAGCCCTCGGTGATGCCGTTGTTCTTGGTGAACCTCCACCTCCATGCCACTCTCGAAAAAAAGTGTTACCTATGTGTCCGGAATGATTTGTCACCTATGTGCCGGGAAGGACAGACAGCCCGGCGGCAATTTTCGGCGCAGCGATTGTCACTGCAGGATCGCCCCAAACACTTGAGAATTCTCAACGTTAAGTTGCTGCAAGGAAACCTGGCCTAGTCAGTGGCCTAGTTTTCTAGGCGTTTGGCCATCTCAATGGTTCGCCAGGTGACGCGCGGACGAGTATTCTTGCCGTACGGGAGACTTGATGTCTTGACATCATCAGAGGTGATGCTATGATGCTTTAATGAGAACCACGGTGACGCTCGACCCGGACGTGGAGGCCCTCCTCAGAAGGCTCATGAAGGAAAAGGGGCTTTCATTCAAGGCGGCCCTCAATCAGGCACTCCGCGAGGGACTCGTGAACTCACGTCCCCGAGCGCCGCATCCTTACCACCTTAAGACCTTTCGTATGGGATTCCAGCCGGAAGTCCCGCTCAATAAAGCGCTCGCCTTGGCGGCCGCGCTCGAGGACGAGGAGATCGTCAGAAAGCTGAGCATTCGCAAGTGAAGGTTGTCGACGCCAACCTTCTCCTGTATGCGGTAAATGAGGATGCTCCGCAGCACGCCAAGGCAAAAACCTGGCTTGAGGAGACGCTCTCAAGAGCAGAGCCCGTGGGTTTTGTGTGGACGGTTCTTCTCGCCTTTCTACGGTTAAGTACGCGCTCGACGGTGTTTCCGAAACCCCTCGGCCTCGAAGAGGCTTTCGCCCTAGTCGAATCATGGCTCGCGCAGCCCTGCGCCGAAGTCCTCGAGCCAGGGGATGATCACCTCGCCCTGCTCCTCACCCTCCTTCGGCCTCTGGGGACAGGAGGCAACTTGACCTCCGATGCGCACCTCGCGGCGATCGCAGTCGAGCACGGTGCCGAACTGTGCTCATGCGACGGGGATTTTAGACGGTTTCCTGGACTGCGCTGGTCGAACCCCCTTTCGTAACCCATCCGGAACAGGGACGACGAAGGCACAGGAATTACCAGAACGACCCCTGCCAGGATCACTCGCCAGGCGGCTGCTCCACGCGGAGCATCGCGTATTCCGAGCATGGCATGGGACGAAAGACGCCGCCCTGCGAATTCTGCGACGGCACGCTGGCACCCCGCGTGGTCACCGTTGACTGGCGTTGGAACGGCCAACTCGTCGTTATCGAGAACGTGCCCGCGCTGGTCTGAAACCCCTGCGGCAAACGCTGCGATGCGCAGGCCGTGATGCAGCAGATGGAAGAAATCGCCCGATCCAAGCGCCCGGGCAAGCGCACCATCAAGGTGCCGGTCGCCAGATTCGAGACCGTAGCTTAGCTTCATCAGCTTGCGGGCAGAGCACCGCGGTAATCCATCGCACTCCACGTCGGCAATGGCCAAAGACTGCAAGAGTTTCGTCTTTGAGTGGTGGACCACTTGCGGGATCCTCTTCCGTCGGCCTCTATCCCTACTGGAGTCAAACTCGACTTGGAGCTCGTACTAGGGGGTGTACTAGTTTTCCAGCCGTTTTGCTGTGTTCTGTAGTGTTCTGCGAGAGACCCCGAGACGTTCCGAGCGACCGAGAGTCAATTGCCAAGCCACTCCTTGAATTGATCGGGGTGTTTATCAATCCAATTCCTGGCAGAAACTTCAGGCGTCACCGCATTCACGTTGACATCGAAGTCCATGTCGGTAATGTCTTCCACTCGAACTCGCATCCGATTTAGCGCATCGATCGTCTTTTTCGGGAGCTTCTCCCGAACTCCATTATGCGCGGCAAGAATGACACGATTCCTGCCTTGGAACAGATTCTTCGGATCTTTGAGCGGCCTCAACGAATAAGCCCGGTTGAAGTA
>Ga0070731_10004157_pt1 | contig 12608 bp, 18 predicted proteins | sample Coa_R1_2_FD_66448 | JGI IMG/M metagenome (GOLD analysis project Ga0070731, IMG submission 66448) | Surface soil microbial communities from Centralia Pennsylvania, which are recovering from an underground coalmine fire - Coalmine... | ecosystem: Environmental > Terrestrial > Soil > Unclassified ... | reverse complement strand
ATCTGCGGAATCCCCAGTCCGATACGCCTCGCCTGGGGGAAGCGACGTCGGGTCGGCCGCGGGGGACAACTAGGGATATCGCAGATTCGATCTGGCTGAAATCAGCGGCACGCTCCCGTAAGAGGTCGCTGCGGCGCGGGCGAACCGACCGCAGATCCTTGAATGGTCGGAGCGTGGGTACGAATCACACAAGCAACCCGTGGCTGGCGATCGTGATCGTGTCTGTGGCGCAGTTCACGGTCGTCCTGGACGCGACGATTGTTAACTCGCCGTGGTCGAGCCACACCGAGTCGCCGGTGAAGAGGAAGCGATGGACGCCGTTGTCCCATAGGTAGGCGGTCGAACCGGGGGTGTGTCCGGCGATCGGGATCACCTCGATGTCGGCGCCGATCCTCTCGCGTCGGCTGAATGTCCCCGCCACCGGTATCGCGGCTCCGAGCTCGGCGCGATCGCGCTCGTTGACGAAGTCCGGCGCGTCAATCGCGGGCGGCCCGAACATCCCCTCGTGCCCGTGGTTGATGAGCAGTCTGCTCACCTCTCCGCGGTCGCGGATCTCGTCGGCCGACGACTCGAGCCCGGGGGCGTTGTAGACGATCACGTTGCCCTCTTCGCGTTCCAGCAGGAAGGCTCGAACTGAAATGGTCGTGTCGAAGGGCAGTGGAGAAGGAGGCGTCGCCCACAGCCCGTCGATCGGTCCGGCTGAGCGTCACTCGACTGCGCCGAGTTGGCGCAGGAAGTCGTACGTGTCGGTCTGGACCCACTCTTCGACGAGGTGACCGTCGTCGGTGTAGCGGAAGATGTTGATCAGTTCCCACTCGATCTGTTTGCCGTTCGGTTGGACGATGCCGATAGGGGTGTAGGCGAACTCCTTGTCAAAGCGACCGGCCATCACGGTGCGCGCGATGACGAAGTTGCCGTCGACGAGGAGTTGCGCCCGGCTGATCGTGTAGTCGGTGAAGCTCTCGCGTAGCGCGGCGAAGTAGGCCCGGAGGTCTTCGCGATTGAACTCACCGGCGGGGCTATGCAGCACGTAGTCGTCGGTGAAGTAGTCATAGAACAATGCATCGTTGCTCTTCGCGACCGCTTCCTCGCCGATGCGTACAAGGCCGTTAGTGAGACTGTCCCGATTGAGAACGGTCACGTCGTTCTCCTTTCCTCGGCGCCGGTTCATCACTCATTCGCCGGTGTGATGCCGGTTGAGGGACGAGCGCGGGCGGGAACAGGCTCTGCGGCTGGAGCACGACCAGCGGCGTCATTGACAGCTTCCGACGCGCAATGGGACAGACCCCCGGCACTTACCGCACTCTTGCCGCGCGGGAGAGGGCGACGATCGAGAGCCGCTCAACGATTGGAGCATTTGTGGAGCGGAGCGGACCCATGGTCGTAGCGGATCCCAGTAGCTTCGATCCGGCTAGGCGGATGCCGCCCAAGTTGGTCCCAGATGGCCGAACCTCACGGCAGGGCCGTTGCTGTGGCAACGGTCCTGCGTGTTTGGGGGAACTGTGCGCCGGTCGAGGTCAGTGTCCGAGGATGTTGTCACCGGATGTCTGGTTGGTGACGCGGAGCATGTTGACCTGGTTGTCGTCTGCGTAGGCGATGTGCGCGAAACCGGTCGTCGGATCGACGGTCTCGCTGAGAAAGTCGAGCAGGTTTCGGTTCGAGGACGGGTCGACGCAGAAGATGCCGAGGTTGCAGATGTCCCCGATATGCATCGGCGTCGTCGTCACGGCACCTGTCATCCACGTAGCCGAACCGCGTGCAGCGGTCAGGTTCAAAGATTGACCCTCAAAGAGGTTCCAGCTGCTCGTAGGCGAGGAATGGGTCGCGAGCCGGTTTCCCGCCGGTGGTGTTCGTCGCGTGGGTCATCGCAGCTCGCGGAGTCGTTCCAGGTGACGGTGGCCGATCTCCGCGGTGATGCGGAGGAGCTCTACCATCCGTTCGAGTTCGTCCTTGGTGAACCGCTTGTCGAGCGTGGCCTGCCAGTCTTCGGCCATCGGGCCCCAGATGCGGTCGGCGCGCTTATAGAACGCCGGGGTGACCTGCACACGCACGCGCCGGCGATCGCCGGGGTCGGGGACGCGCTGGGCGAAGCCGGCCCGCTCCAGCCGGTCGAGCACGCCCGTGATGGCGCCGTTGGTCAGCCCGGACTGAACAGCTAGCTGCCCGGCCGCCAGCCCGCCGCTGTTCTCGATGATGTTCAGACAGCGGAGGTCCGTCGCGTTGACGCCGAGCCGCTCGGCGGCCAGGGCGTCGAAGGCGTTGTCCTGGTTGCCGCTAACCCTGAACTCCCGGATCAGCTCATCCACAAGCCGGCGCTTCGATCTTCTTCTCACCACCACAAACTTCCTTTAGCGGATAAACTGTTCATACGCTGAATAACCTGGCGAACAGACTAGCCCCCGAAGGGAGAACGTGATGGCAAGCGATATGCGACTCGAGCTGATCCAGGTCCCCGTCTCGGACATCGACCGCGCCAAGGCCTTCTACGAGAAGGTGGGCTTCAACGCCGACCATGATCACCGGGTCACCGATCAACTTCGGTTTGTCCAGCTCACGCCTCCCGGATCCGCGTGCTCGATCGCGCTCACTTCCGGCGCCAGATGAAGCCGGGCTCGATCGACGGCCTGCAGATGGTCGTCGCCGACGCCGAGGCGAGCCGCAAGCAACTCGCAGAACGCGGCGTCGAGGTCAGCGACGTCCAGGTCTTCCCGTGGGGAAGCTTCGTCTTCTTCAAAGACCCAGACGGCAACGGCTGGGCGCTCCAGGCGATGACTCACCGAGCAGAAACCGCATAGGCGCGCTCCTGATACCTCGTGCTCCTATGGCTCGGTGTCGATGGTTGGCGGCGGCCAGACTGACTCGGCGACGACGCCAGGTAGCGCCTTTTCGAAGAGTCGGGCGAGGCGGCCCAGTTCGTGCTGTGTGAGCCGGCCGACGTAGAGCTCCCGCACGGTGGCGTGGTGGATGACCTGTGCGCGTCGCAGCGTCTCGAGACCGCGCTTGGTGAGCACGGCGAACGCGGCGCGCCCATCCGCCGGGTCGGGTTCTCGGCGCACGAGACCGCGTTCCTCGAGGCGGATGACGACGCGGGTAATTCCGCTCGGGGTGAGCATTCGCTGCGCGCCGAGGCTGCTCATCCGCAGCCTCAGGTCCGGGGCGGTGAGGAGCGTGATCAGGACGCCGTAGTCGGCGAGCGACAGTTCTCCTTGTTGACGGAGGCGATGGTCGATCTCCCGCATGACTGTTTCGCGCAGGCGGATCAGCGCGCGCCACGCGTGGAACTCCTCCGGACTGAAGGCGTCCGGCTCCGGCAGCTCTTCGAGCCAGCGCCTCGGATCGTGGTTGTTGTTTGACACGGTGAAGTAAATGGTCGATACTTTTATTTGCGAGTGTGAAATATATCAGCCGAGCCGAGCGTTCGGCCGCGTCAAAGGAGACGACCATGCCATCCCTTGCTCCGAAGGTGCTGGAACCGCGTGAAGGGCTTCGACTCCAGTCCGGCCCAGGACGAGATCTCATCTTCAAGGTCACCGGCGAGGACACCGGCGGCGCCTTCGACTACTTCATCGTCGAGGTCGCTCCGAAGGGTGGCCCGCCGCTCCACGTCCATCACGAGCAGGAGGAGACGATCCACGCTTTGAAGGGCCGTTACAAGATCCAGATCGGCGACGAGACATTCCGCATCGAGGAGGGCGGCTTCGCCTATCTCCCCTCAGGTGTCCCGCACGCTTTCCTCAACCTGACCGACGACCCCGGCGAGATCGTCGTGGTCTATACCCCCGGCGGCGGCCACAAGTTCTATGAGGAGCTCGGCCCGCTCACACGGAACGGGATGCCGGACCGCGCCGCCGTCGCAGCGGTCTTCGAGAAGTACGGCATGACGCTGCTCGTCCCGCCCCTATCCGCCGACTGACGCCTGCGAGATCAAGACGCCTTCCGTCCCCGGAGAGGCGGCATCGAGCATTCTCTTGAGCTCCTTCAAGGGGTTTAAAACTGCGCAGTTAGGACCACGCGACCGCGCGGTTGCTCGCGAACCCAGCCACCTGCGGCCGAGCCGAACTTCGTCCTTCCAGGCGATACCGGTACGCCAACGGCTCGCCGTCCGCGCCCTTCGCAGTCAACTTGGAACACTTGCCCTTGCTGGACCATCTCGAGCCTCCTCAATCGACGACTGGATCGAGGAATCAGAGCGCGTTGACCACCCTCTCTCACCGGGAGGGTGCCGACGGACGGGTCAACCTCCGCCGTTTCCCACCACCTCCGCGATACAGCCGACGATGCGGTGCGCATCGTGTCCGTCGGGGTCGAGATCCGTGTTGTAGACGCCGATGCTCCAGCCCCGACAACCGCGGATCTGGATAGCGGTCCGAGCGATCGCCGTGAGGTCTACCCAGGTGAGGCCTCCCGGCATTGACGGGTCATTGGCGGCGCCGCAGGCGCGGAACTCGTTTCCGTCCAGCACGTCAAGGTCGGTGTGCAGCCACCAACCGGAGGCGTGGGCCGCAACATGCTCGGCCGCCTGCGCAGCAAGTTGCGGATCCCGGCGGAGCTCTTCAGCGTCGTGGAGACGGACGCGGCCTGCGACAGTCGACACGCCGATCTCGCGACGGTAGTTCGCGTCGCGTTGCCCGAGCATCGCGATCGCGTCAGGATGGAGAGCCGGCAGCCGGCGACGCATGGATTCGGGCGCGCGCTCACCGGTCATGCCGAGTAGTAGCGCGACTTCCATGTTTGCCGCCTCGCCCGTGAGCGACTCTTCCATCGTCGTCGCGTCTTCGTGTCCGTCGACGAAGAGGAGGCCGGCGCTATCGGCGACTTCGCGCACGGCAGGAACGGCTCCGAGCAAGACGGCACAGTCGCCGCCGTAGAGGAGCGGGAAGCGACAAGCCTCCAACGACGCTCCGACGCGCGCATAAACCGCCTCCACCATCTCCAGCAATGCCCGCTCGTTGAGAAAGCCTGCACGCGGACCGCGGCTCGGGTCGGCTGGCGAGACCGTGATGTCGGCACCGGCGTGCGCACCTGGAAGAGCGGACGCCAAGCCGGCGTCGCGCAGCCTCGCCGGCGCCGCCGCCTGCCCGCGCTCACGGCCGGAGCCGTCAAAAGAGACGCCAATCAAGTCCAGGGATTCGGCGACCAGCGGCACCGTCGACCCTCCGCCTCGTTTAGCCGCGTCGTTCATGGTCTCCGCCAGACGAGCGCGCGTCTACTTGCTCAGCCTTCCAGGCTCGGACGCACCGCGTCGCGATGCCGGGTAGTCGACGACGAGCCCGTCCTTGTGGTAGGCATGACACCCGTTTCGGGTTTGATGGTCCCGATCGTCCCTCAGCGACGAGCCGCTCGGGAAGCAACCAGATCAGCTTCCGAATCGGAGAAAACGTTGCACCCACCCGGGCACGATCGAGCTCGACAGCGATCAGGCGAGCGGGCGCTCCTACATCTTCGAGCTCATGCACGGACACGACGGCAACTCGCAGTTGAACTACGCCCTCTACCACGACCGCTACGAACGCACCCCGGAAGACTGGAGGTTCGCCGAACGCGCCTATGAGATCCGTTACCTCGACACCACGCCGCTGGCCGGCTCGACGCCCGAGTCGGCCGCCTGACATCACGCGTGCGCCGCCCGGAGGAGTTGAGCATGATGGAGCAGAGCGGACGCAAGAACGCGCGCTCGGCGGCAACAGCCCAGCCGTCGCGCCCTCACCGAATTCCTTGCGAACCGTCTCCGCTGGCTGCATCCGCTTGCTGACGAGCTGAGACGGTAAGGAGTGGGAGTCGACGGTTCGAGTCCATCAGAGGGCTTCACGCAGTTCTTGCTAACCAGCTCCTTCGTTGTGGGTCGACGCGACAAGGACGAGCTTCGGCGTCCACCGAACGTCGACGCGCCGGGGACTTGTTCTCCGGTGCGGCTCGAATCGCTGTTGTTGAGCGCGTTTGCCCGCTGCCAATCGACGTCCACGCAGCGTCCACCGGCCGCTCGATCAAGACCTGTGGATCGGCGTGTGAGACGACTTGCTGATCACCACCCTCTGATTCGTCGGGTGTTCGCTGAGTCTTGCCGTTCGTGAATACCGCGCCGGCACGGACCACCGCGACGAGGTGGGCTGCAGTGACGGCCCGCCGCCGGGTCTGTGCTGATTCGATGAGCTTGAACGCCATCGCGAGCACAGTCGGCGCGGAAGCCGGAGCCCCTTTGGCGACTTGCCGGCGAAGCCTGAGCTGGCGAGGAAGTTCCACGACGTGCCGCGAGGTCCCTGAGGACCGCCCGGCCGAGATCGCGGCCCGAACGCTCGCCCTTCCGGATGCGCAGAGCGTCGAGGATCTCGTCGCGCTGCTGACCTCGGCGGGGGAGCGCTGAGGTCGAGCCAGTTACCGTTCCCGGACTGCGTAGGTCAGGTGGCTCACCCACTGCGTCGGCTCCCCGCGGACCGGCTCCAGGGCCACGCGGCCCGCCTGGACGCCCTCGAACAGGCGGATTCCGGAGCCGAACAGCACGGGTGAGAGCGCGATCGAGAACTCGTCGATCAGGCCGGCGTTCACGTACTCGAGGATCGTTGCGCCGCCGCCCGCGATGCGGACGTCTCGGTCGGAGGCGGCCTCGCGGGCCTGGTCGAGCGCGGTCTCGATACCGTCGTTGACGAAGTGGAAGGTGGTCCCACCCGGCCGCTCCCAGGGGTCACGCTTCTCGTGCGTCAGGACGAAGACCGGCGTGTGGAACGGCGCCTCCTCCGGCCACGCCCGCTCGCCGAGGTCGAACATGCGCCTGCCCATCACGCTCGCGCCGGTGCGCTCGAACGTCTCCCGCGCGATGTCGTTGTCGCGCCCTTCCTCACCCCCCTCGCCGAGCTTCAGGTTCTCGCGGAAGAACCGCTGCGGGAAGATCCACTGCTGCAGTTCCATCCACTGCGCAGTCCAATCCGGGTCGCCCATACGCCCATCGGGCGCAATGAACCCGTCCAGGGACATCGACACGCTGAAGAACACCTTGCCGGCCATCAGTCCTCGACTCCCTTCGGAACGATCTCGATGATGTAGGCAGCCAGCTTGCTCAGGGTCTGTTGGCCGCCCTCGATTGCGTGGTACTTCTCGACCGCCTCGTCGCGCAGCTCCTTGGTTGGGAACACGGTGCGCATCTCGATCCGGGTCGCCGCGCCGTCGGGCGCGAACGTCAAGACCGACTCGAAGGCGTTCGGGTCGCCGCGGGACTCACCGTGCAGCAGCGCGATCCGCTCCGGCGGGGCGATCTCGGTCCAGAAGATCCACTCCTGGTAGTCCGTCCCGTCCGGTCCGTGCATCACGAAGTCCCACTCGCCGCCGACGCGGAACTCGAACGCCCGCGTGCTGGTCGTGAACCCGTCCGGTCCCCACCACCGTGACAGGTGCCGCACCTCGGTGAAAGCCTCGAACACCAGCTCCCGTGGGGCACTGATGACCCGGGAGATCACGATCTCGCGGTCGGCCATGGCGGACTGAGCCGACGCTCCTCGTCCCGTCGCGCTCATCAGCTACTCCTCCTCCCTTGTCTGCTTGAGGTCCTGCACGTACTCGTCCAGCCGGTCGAAGCTCTCGTTCCAGAACCGCTCGAACCCGCCGGTCCACTCGTGAAGCGGTCGCAGCCCGAGGGCGTCAAGGCTGTACAGACGCTGCTTGCCTGCCTTGCGGCCCCGCACCAGCCCGACCTGCCGGAGCACCCGCAGGTGTTTGGACGCCCCCGGCTGGGCCATCCCCAGCTCCTGGGCCAACTCGGTCACCGGCCGCTCACCCGCCCGCAGCAGGACCAGGATCTCCCGGCGCTGCGGCTCGGCGATCGCGTTGAAGACATCCGACGTCGTCGCTGCTCGTGCCATGGGCGCCATCATATGCCGATATCGGCATGCGTCAAGCCGGGCGGCTATAGCTGGTACACGTGAGAAGTCTTGGACCTACCCGCGTGCGTGTACCTAGCCTCTCTCGATCGCGCAACTTCGGCGACGCGCATTCCAGCGGAGGCCCACGAAGTGGTGAGAACGGCACACGCTTTCCGGGACTTCGCACAACCCTATGATCGACCGGTGACGACGCTCCAAGAGGCAGCGGCGCACTGGCGCGAGTGGTTCGATCGTGGCGACTTCGACGAAGGGGCCGCGCGTGTACACGAGGCGCTGAACGAGCCTGGGGCCGACGAGCCCTCGATCGACCGCGTGCGCGTTCTCTACGGTGCCCACCTTCTGGCATTCCGTCGCGGCGAGCCGTCCGTCACCTATGCGCAGGAGTGCGTCGACCTCGCCCGCAAGCTCGGCGATGTCCGAGGCGAGTGCGACGGCCTGACGGGCCTCGCCCGGGAAGCGTTGCGGGCTGGCAACTACGGGAAGGTCGCCGAGTACGCGTCCGAGGGCCTGCGGAAGGCACGGGCGGGTGGAGACCGCGCCGCTGAGGGTTCACCACTCCACCTTTACGCTGCAGGCGCGCGATTGAGCGGTGACTACGACCGCGCGCGGGAGCTTTACCTCGAGAGCGTGGCGCTCGGCGACGAGCTCGGCGACGAGCGCCGCAAACAGACGGAGTTCCATAACCTCGGTTGGGTGGAGCTGCATCGCGGCGACGTCGAGGCTGCCGAGAGGATGTTCGCTGAACGCGATGCCCGTTCAGGCCTCGACGCCATGGGTGATGCGTGGACCGAGCTCAACCGTGCCGCAGTTGCGCTTGCCCACGGCCGGCGCGAGGATGGGGCGCGCTTGTTCGAGGCCGGCAAGCGCCGACTCGACGAGCTCGGCGCGGCGCTCGACCCGGATGACCAGTTCGAGTTCGACTGGGTCAGCGCGCAGCTCGCCACGTGATCCCCACGCCAGCACGACGCCATCGTCACGCGGTGCAGGAGCGCGGCGGCTGCGATGAGTGCGTTGGCCCCTGTCGGCTGTCGCGCATTGCGTCCACCCCGGCGACCGAGTAGCTTCGACGCGTGACCGGGGTACGGTTGAGGACCGTCGACGCGTTCGCAGAGCGCCCGTTCACGGGCAACCCCGCCGCCATCCTCGTGCTCGACGAGACGCCGCCGGACGACTGGATGGCAGCGGTCGCACGAGAGACGAACCTCTCCGACACGGGCTTCGTGATCCGCGAAGACGTGCCCGACGCCGACTTTCGGCTGCGCTGGTTCACGCCGACCGTCGAAATCGATCTCTGCGGCCACGCGACCCTCGCCTCCGCGCATTGCCTGTTCGAAGACGGCTACGACGGACCGATCCGATTCGCAACTCGAAGCGGCATCCTCACCGTCGAGCGGCAAGCTGACGGTTCGCTGGCCATGGACTTCCCAGCCTGGCTGTCGACCGAGCATGAGCCGGCAAGGGACGCCGTAGCGGACGCCATCGGCGCCCACGTGGAGTCCACGGCACTCACCACCAACGGCGCGTTCCTGCTTGCGCTCATGCCTGACGAAGCCGTCGTCCGCGACTTACATCCCGACCTCGACGCCGTCGCCATGCTCAGCGCCTCCGTCGGCCTGATTCCCACCGCGCAAGCGGATCCGGAGGCTGTATACGACTTCGTGTCGCGCGTCTTCGCGCCCCAGGCCGGCATCCCCGAGGACCCCGTCACCGGCAGCGCGCACACCGCCCTCGCCCCCTACTGGGCAGCCCGGCTCGGGCGCACGACCATGACCGGGCTCCAGGTCTCTCCGCGGTCAGGGCTCGTCGGCGTCGAACTGCACGGCGACCGCGTGACGGTCACCGGCCGCGCAGTCACCGTCTTCGACGGTGCGCTCAACACCACAGCGGAACCCGCACGAGCGGGCTAGACACGCGAGCGCCGGGGCCACGCTTGAGCCCCGCGAGGAGCCGCCGGTTTTGGATCGCCGGCCCGCTCCTCGGCCGCGGGCCCCGGTGGTCAGCTGTGGGAAGGCGTTCGAAGTACGCGCCGATTTGGGTTGCCGCCTTTGCCGTCGTGAGACTGCCTGCTGAAGACCGGCCCGCGAGCTCAGAACACCGCGAGCCCGCCGGCCCTCGGAAGAGCTAGGCGAGACCGAGCTGCTGCTGCTGAAGGCGGACGTCCATGAAGGCGGCGATCACGACGAGCCGATCACCCTTCCACTTGGTGGTCTGCCCGAACTCGAGGTCGAACGCCTTCCCGGTCGGAGCGATCACGTTGCCGTCGGGGAGAGCCATCTCCCCGGTGAAGGTCCCGGTGGCGTTAGTGATGACCGTGATCCAGTCTCCGCTTCCGAACTGGATCGGATAGGGCGTGTTCACGTGCATGTCCGGGAAGCTCCGCAGGAATGCCTGCATCGCCGCCGAGTGCGCCTTCGATCCGTAGATCGGTTCTGCGCTCCCGGGGATGTAGGCGATCATGTCCGGATCGTGGACGGTGTCTACGGTTTCGAAGTCACGGGCGTTGAAGGCGTTATCGCCCTTGGCCATGAGCTCGAGCAGGTGTGCGGTCCGACTGTCGTTGTGGGTGGTGGTGGCCACGAGGGCTCCTTTCCTCGATGGTTGATCGGTCACTTCGAACTGCTTGTGGCGTCAGCGTCGGTTCTCGGTTTCGTGCGCGTGGCCCCCGGCGCGGTTCTTGAACGACGTCGACACGACACGCCCGCCATCGGCGGGTCGATGCCGGCGGAACCTCCAGGGCTCCCTTGGACACATCGACGCCCTCGGTGAGAAGCGCGGCGGCTTTCTCGGCGTTTCCGACGATGACGCCAACCGGAACACGCCGTTGGCCGAGCAGACGCGACGCTTCTGGGCCGACCGTGCCGGCAGTCGTGGCGAGGATCATTGGTTACCTCTCCTTTCAACCGAGGTTACGCCCGAAGTTTGGAGTGTACTATAAACTTTGTTTCTAGTCAAGAATTTGTTTACCCTCAGGACATGACTGAGATCGGGTTGCGCGAGCGTAAGAAGGCCCGGACGCGCCAGGCCATCGCCGACGCCGCCGCGCGGCTGTTCGCCGAGCGCGGCTATGAGCAGGTCGCGGTCAGCGACGTGGCGCGCGCGGCAGAGGTCTCAGAACAGACGGTCTACAACTACTTCCAGACCAAGGAGCAGCTGGTCGTCGACCGCGAGCAGCATGTCCAAGACAAGCTCTCTCGGCTGATCCGCACGCGCTCACCCGGAGTCACGCCCGCGGCTGCCATCCGCGAGTTCGTCCTGGAGTCCGTCGAGGGGATCCGCCGCATTCCGGCTGAGCAGTGGCGTGGCGAGCTCGGCTACCTGGCCGCCATCAGCCCGACCGTCCACCGCCTCACGCTCGAGATGTTGGACCGCCAGGCCGCTGCCATCGCCGCCGCAATCAGCGAGACAGAAGCAATCTCACCCGGGATCGCCCGGCTCCAGGGGATCGCGCTCGCTGCCGTGTTCCAAGTCCTCATCGACGAGGCTGGGCGCCGTACCCGCGAGGGCCAAAGCCAGGGAAGGATCGCCGACGAACTGCGTCCGACGATCGAGGCGATCATCGACGAGCTCGACCGATGGCTCGCGCCCTGCGCCAACCTTGAGGCGTGATTTCATGGGGCTACGGTTCGAGCGCCTCGGCGCTGCAAACGAGCATAGGGCCCGGCGGCGCTACTGTGGAGTCGGTGGTCGCCGATCCCCTCCTGTTCAAGACGCCTCCCCGCAACGTCCGATTGCTCTGGATCCTCGCGGGGTTCGTCGGCCTCGAGGTTCTCGTTCGGGTCGTCGGTTAGAGAGGCCGGTGATGGCGCAGACCGAAACCGTTCAGCTCAAGTGCGGGGTCGAAGGTTGCGGGATGACGTGGGGCGTCGCGACTCGACAGATGAAGGCTTCGATGGCGGAGCACCGGCAACAGTTCCACCCGGATGGGACGCGGGCGACACCACGACCTCTTTGGGCACGACTGGACCGGCCCAAGCCAAAAAGCTCTGGTTCCTGACCCGTCCGGCCTGAAGCTCTACTTCCGGAAGCGGAAGTAGCAGTCGTTGGCGAGCCGGTTTGACGACGACGTAACCGGCCGCACGCGGGAAAGGCCCGCAACGACCGGGAGGCAGCGCGAGCACTGCCGCGATCTCGTCGGGAGCTGCCGTAGCGCCGCGTCACGTCCAGCCATTCAGGCGCTGTCCAGTTGTCTACCCGCCGCGGCGCCGACGAGCGATCCGACAAACCGCGCTCACCCGAGGGCCGATAGCGGCCCACGCGCTTCGCGATGCGTGATCACCGTGTCGATGATCCCGTACTCGGTTGCCTCTTGGGGGCTCATGAAGAAGTCACGCTCCATGTCGCGGGAAATATCCTCGACCGCCTTGTCGGTGTGCTCGGAGTAGATCTCCTCCAGCCGCCGCTTGAGGCCGATCACCTCGCGCGCCTGGATCTCGATGTCGGTGCCCTGACCCTCGAAGCCCCCGGACACCTGGTGGATCAGGATGCGGGAGTTCGGCAGCGCCATCCGCTTCCCTTTCGCGCCGCCCGCGAGCAGCAACGACCCCATGCTCATCGCGATCCCGACGCAGATCGTCTGCACGTCGGGCTTGATGAACTGCATCGTGTCGTAGATCGCGAGCCCCGAGTAGATTTGGCCGCCAGGCGAGTTGATGTAGAGGAAGATGTCCTTGTCCGGGTCGTCGGACTCGAGATGCAGGAGCTGGGCGATGATCAGGTTCGCGATCTGATCGTCGATCG
>Ga0070731_10004155_pt1 | contig 12616 bp, 11 predicted proteins | sample Coa_R1_2_FD_66448 | JGI IMG/M metagenome (GOLD analysis project Ga0070731, IMG submission 66448) | Surface soil microbial communities from Centralia Pennsylvania, which are recovering from an underground coalmine fire - Coalmine... | ecosystem: Environmental > Terrestrial > Soil > Unclassified ... | reverse complement strand
CACCGTCAGCCCTTCGGGAAGCGCCTGGCGAAACGTCATTTCCCACTCCTCCGGGCTGCGGCCTTTCGGAACGTCGATCAGAATCCGATCCAGTTTTCCGTCGCGCCGCAGTACGCGCGCCGCTGGAGCCAGATCCATCAAAACGACGTCGCCGGAACCGGCCGCCAGAACGCCGCGCACCGTATACTCGGCCGAGGTGTCGTTGACGATCAACTGGATACGGTCGCCGGCCTTGTATCCCAGTTGATCGCCCGTCCAGACGGAATGATCGAAATCGCCGGAGCCGGAGCTCTCCGTGCTTGCCGCCGTGCCCGCCATCGATTCGGCAACCAGGTCGACGCCCAACAACAGCACCGTCCGGCGCGTCCCGGAAATCATCGCGTACTCTTCCATCCGCGGATGAATCCGGATCGGGAAGGGAAGCGCCGCCAGCCGCGCTACCGCATCCGGCGGGACTCCGCCGACCGCGGTCACCTCGAAAGCCGCGTTTCCTACCAGCGATTCCACGGATGACCGGAAGGACCCCGCCGCTGCATCGCCCGCTAGTTCAATCGCCAGGACTGCGGCCACGCCCAGCGCGACGGACAGAATCGTGATCGCGGTTCGCAGACGGTCCTGCCGCAGCGGCCGGAGTGTCAATCGATAGAACAGCGTGAATCGCATTAACCTTGCTTTAGCGGCTGCAGCAGTTCGATGACCCGCCCGTCGCGCAGGCGCACGATCGTGTCCGCGGCCGCCGAGGCCTCCGCGCTGTGCGTGGCCATCAGTATGGTCGTGTTTTGTTCCGTGGCAATCCCGCGCAGCAGAGCCAGAATCAATTCGCTGGTGCTGCTATCCAGGTTGCCCGTCGGTTCATCCGCCAGAACCAGCCGTGGAGAATGCACCAGCGCCCGCGCAATTGCCACCCGCTGCATCTGGCCCCCGGAAAGCTGATACGGCATCCGCGCGGCGTAGCCGTCCATCTCCACCCAATGCAGCCTTGCGAGCGCTGCCTCGCGCGCGTTCGCGACGTTGTCCAGCAGCAGCGGCAGTTCAACGTTCTCCACCACCGACAGCGTCGGCAGCAACTGGAACGATTGAAAAATGAACCCGACCTTTTCGCGCCGCAGCTTCGTCAGCGCGGCATCGCGGAGCTGCGAAGTGATCATGCCATCGAGCGTGACGGTTCCTGACGTAGGGACGTCCATCGCGCCCGCCAGATTCAACAGCGTCGATTTCCCGCATCCGCTGCGCCCCACCAGCGCGGCAAATTCCCCGGCCCGGAATTCCAGGGATACATCGTGCAGCGCCGGCACCGGGATGCCCTCTGTGATGTAGTCCTTCGAGACGTGCTCCAACCGGACAACACTCATATCTCCAGTGTCGTCGCTTTGGTCGAACTCTTACAATCGAGCGCCGTGAAAAATTATGTGTACTCGAAGCTAGCCTTGCGAAGCCGCCAGCGCCTGGTCGAGGTCCCACAGAATATCTTCGATGTCTTCCAGGCCAATGGACAGCCTGACCAGGTCAAGCGAAACGCCCGCCGCCTCCTGCTCCTTCCGCGACAACTGCTGATGCGTCGTCGAGGAGGGGTGAATCACCAGGCTGCGCGCGTCGCCGACATTCGCCAGATGGCTGAAAATCTTGAGACTATCGATAAACTTCTTGCCCGCGTCGAATCCGCCCTTAATGCCGAACGAAAAGACAGCGCCGCCGCCTTTCGGCGTGTATTTCTGCGCCATCTTGAAATACGGGCTCGACGGCAGCGACGGATATTTCACCCAGCTCACGTGCGGATGCTTTTCCAGGTGCTGCGCGACAGCCATTGTGTTGGACAGATGGCGATCCATCCGCATGCCCAGCGTCTCCACTCCTTGAATGAATTGGAACGCGTTGAACGGGCTCATGCAGGGCCCCAGGTCGCGCAGCCCTTCCACGCGGCAGCGGATGATGAACGCGATCGCGCCGAAAACCTGGCTGAAATTCATGCCATGATACGCGCGCGAAGGGGTGTTGATTTGCGGATGCGCGCTCTTCGACCAGTCGAACTTGCCCGAATCCACAATCATCCCGCCAATCGAGGTTCCGTGCCCTCCCATGAACTTTGTCAACGAGTGGACCACGATGTCAGCGCCGTAATCGATCGGGCGGCACACGTAGGGCGTGGCGAATGTATTGTCGATCATCAGCGGAATATTGGCCCCGTGCGCGATCTTCGCCACGGCCTCGATATCGAGCACATTGCCGCGCGGATTGCTGATCGTTTCTCCATACAGCAGCTTGGTATTCGGCTTGATCGCCTTGCGGAAGTTTTCCGGATCGTCCGGTTCAACGAAGGTCACGTCGTAGCCGAATTTACGAAAGCTGACGTCGAACTGTGTGTACGTTCCGCCATACAGAGTGCTGGCGGCGACGAAATGGTCGCCCGGCTCCATCAGGCTCGAAATTGCAACGAACTGGGCAGACTGGCCGCTCGCCATCGCCAATGCCGCCACCCCGTTTTCGAGCGATGCGACCCGCTGCTCCAGCACATCCGTGGTCGGATTCATGATGCGCGTGTAAATGTTGCCGAATTGCTGCAACCCGAACAGAGCGGCGGCGTGATCGGAGTTATCAAAGACGAACGATGTCGTCTGATAAATCGGCACCGCGCGAGCCTTCGTCGTGGGATCGGGCGCGTAGCCTGCGTGCAGGGCCCGCGTATTGAAACCTAAGGTTCGTTCCGGTTGAGTGTTTGACATGGGTTGACTCTGATAGTGTCTGATTTTATCGTCTGATTTTATCGTCTGATTTTATCGTCTGATTTTATCAATGCCGCATCACGGCAGTGCAAACGTAAATAGGGCGGAATCCGTTGCGATCGCGACGTATTGCTTCCCGTCCACGCTGTACGAGATCGGCGACGCGATGATTTCCGCTCCCGTCTGGTAGTGCCAGAGTTCGGCCCCGGTGCGCGCTTCGAGCGCGATCAGGTTGCCATCCTTGGCGGCCGCGAACACAACTCCTCCGGCCGTCGCGAGCACACCGGCTCCGACTGAGCCCTGATGCAAATTGAAACTCCACTTAACCTGTCCCGTTTGCGGATCAATTGCCCGAATCGCGCCCGGGAACAAGCCCCATTCCTCCTGCTGGCCGGTTCCCGTGTACGGTTCTCCAGGTCTCGGAGTTTTCGTTACGCTCGTATACACAGCGCAGGATTCTCGCACCGCCAGGTAGAACAGCTTCGTCTGCGGATCCCACGATGGCGACGCCCAGTTGGTTGCCCCGGACGCGTCCGGGCAAACGTAGGTCCCCTGCGGAGTCGGATCCATATTAGGCACCAGCACGGGGCGCCCATGGTCATCCAGGCCGGTGGCCCAATTCTGCTTGGCGAATGGTTTGCCCAACAGGAATTCGCCGGTTTCACGATCCAGTACATAGAAGAAGGCGTTCCGGTCCGCGTGCAGGATCACATGGCGCATTTTGCCGCGGAAAAAGCCGTCGGCGAGAACGTTGGTTTCGGCCGCGTCCCAATCATGGGTGTCGTGCGGGGTGAATTGAAAATACCATTTCAACTTCCCTGTGTTCGGATCCAGCGCCAGAACGCTGCACGTGTAAAGATTGTCGCCCGCGCGCACCGTGCCGTCGTAGTCGGGCGAAGGGTTTCCGGTGGACCAGAACAGCGTATCTGTGGCGGCATCGTAAGTGCCGGTCATCCACGTCGGACCTCCGCCGAAATCCGCCGAGTCGCCGGCCCAGGTCGACCGGGCCGGATCGCCTTTCGCGGGCGTAACGTTGAAGCGCCAGAGCCGGCGGCCTGTCGCCGCGTCATACGCATCCAGGAACCCGCTCAACGCGCACTCGCCTGCCGTGATTCCGACAATGATCTTCCCGTCAATGGCCAGCGGAGCGTGCGTGATCGATGTGCCGCGTTTGTAATCGTCCACCATCACGTCCCACACGGGATTTCCGGTCTTCGCGTCGAGCGCTACCAGATGGGCGTCCAAGGTCGCCATGTATAAGCGGTCGCCTAAAGTCGCGAGCCCGCGGTTGGTCATCACAGTGCAATTTGAGTGGATGTCCGCCGGCAATCTTCGCGCGTAATGCCAGATCGCCCGCCCGGTGCGAGCATCGAGCGCGGCAGCGTTATTGCGAGGCCCGGTGACGTACATAACGCCGTCGACAACCAACGGAGTCGTTTCGACTCGTGTTCCGCCGAACTGATAGGCCCAGGCGCTGGCCAGAAAACGAACATTGGACGGCGTGATCGAACTGAGTCCGCTGTAATGGTTACCACCAAGATCGCCGTAATAGCTCAGCCAGTTCTGCGGTTCCTTCGCGGCTGATTTTAATCGCTCAAACGAAACCCCGCCACCCGCCGCCGAGCCGGATGGCGCGTTGACCGAAGGCGCGGCTTTCAGAAAGGCAATGACATCATCCAGTTGCGGGCCGGAAGCCGCGCCCTCCGGCATCAGCGACTTTCCCGTGAGCCGGACGCTGGCAACATCCTTCTTCGCGAGCAGATGCAATTTCTCGGATGGATCCATCACCTGCAAAGAGAAGGTGTCTTCGTTCTTGCGGACGCCGCGAATCTCGGATCCATTCTTCAGATGAACCTCCACCGTTTCGAAACCGCGTACCATGTCGCGATGCGGTTGGGCGATGGCGCGCTGCAGTTCCCGCGCGCTTCTGGCTTCTCCGATGCGGCTCAGATCCGGACCCAGCCGGCCGCCTTGTCCGCGATACATATGGCACCGGCTGCATCCTGCCGCGCCGAAAAACAGTCGTTGCCCGCTATCCACGTTCCCGGCAAGCGCCAGATCGGTCTCGCCCGGTCTGAGGGATTTTAGAAACGCCACAATGGCGCGGACATTTTCGCCGGGCATCGGAAACGCGGGCATCTGTGTCCCCGCGATTCCGCCGGTGATGTTATCGGCGATTTCGGATTCAAGAGACCCGCGGTTCAGTTTTCCGGTGAGATCCGGCCCTCGTCCTCCCTTCGCATTCTGCCCATGACAGGACGCGCAGGAAGCTTCGAACAGCCGCCTTCCTTGATCGATTTGTTCCGGCGTCTGCGCCAACGCCGTAGCGGCAACCATCAGGAGGACGGAATGTTTCGGGGACGCGACGCGGGAGAACATAGGCGGCCTCTGCCTTCAGGCCGTGCCATTGTAACATTCTTGAGTAAGCGACAATGTCAAAAGGAGATCTGAGAATGCAACTACGAACTTCACGCCGGCAGTTCCTCGTTGGAGCCGGGGTGGTCGCCGCGACTGCGATGCGTCCGGGCGTTGGTTTGGCGGCTGGCGCAAGTGGAATCCACTATGGATACGCCGCGATCACTTGGGGAAAAGAGCAGCGCAAAGCCATTGATGAGATCGCCGGTTCGGGCTTCGAAGGAATTCAGCTTCGTGCCGATGCAACCACGGAATTTAAGCCGGCCGAGCTGCGGACCATTCTGCAGCAGCACAAGCTCACGTTTACCGCCCTATCGAGCGGCGAGATCGTCATCGATCCGGCGGCGGAAGCGGAGACCCTGGCGAAGCATACCGCCAACGCGAAGTATCTCAAGGAAGCCGGCGGCCTTTATCTCCAGATTCTCGATCAGTTGAAGCCATACCCGCGCAAAGTCACCACGGAGGAGTGCAAGCGGCTGGGAAAAGTGCTCACCGAACTCGGAAAGCGTACCGCCGATGTCGGCATTCCGCTGGCGTATCACAATCATCTGAACACCATCAGCGAGCACCCCGGGAACTTTGACATCGTCCTCGAAACGTCCGATCCGAAGTACGTAAAGATCCTTCTTGATACTGCACATTCCGTCGCCGGCGGCGGCGATCCGGCTGCGCAGGTGATGAAATATCACGAACGGCTGATCCTTCTTCACCTCAAGGACGTCGTCGACATCCCGATGGACACCCCCGAGGCGCGCTATCCGTTCAAGTTTGTCGAACTGGGGCGCGGCAAAGTCGACCTGCCAAAGGTCTTTGCGGCTCTCGAAAAGGTGAAATATCGCGGTTGGGCCGTGGTGGAACTGGACCGCGTGCCGGAGAAATCCAGAACGCCGAAAGAGTCGGCCATGATCAGCCGGAAATATCTGGAAGAAAAAGCCGGAGCCAAGCTCGGCTAGGCTACTCAGCCCGCCGCCATCCGGCTCGGTTCGTCCGAAGCGGATTCCGGCTCTCGTTTGCGCGTGATGAACTTGTGGTTTTTGTAACGGATTGCAAAGCCGCGTTCCGTCGACCGGATCACTACCGCTTCCGCTACGAGTCTCAGTGGCGTGACGCCTCCCAACAGCGCCGGCCAATCCACGCGGATCTCGATCCGCGACCCAATCTCCGGAATGCCGGTGCTTTGCGTCGCCAGCGAGATACCGCAACTGCTGATGTCCACCGTTTTTCCCGATCCGTTGACATCAAGCTCGCCGCCCAGTCCGTAGTATTGAACCGAAAGATTCAGGGGGTAGCGCGTACTGGCTCTGCCTTCGGGCTGACGTTTGAGCTCAAGGTCTGGCTGCATGGCTACTGAGGGTCCAGCTTTGAGGATGGTACAAACTCAGTTGCAAATAGAGAGAACTTGCACAGTGTATGTCGCAAGGTGTACGTCTTATGATATGCCCTTCCGCGGGAATTCACCAGTCAGACAACCTGGGGAAAAAGGATCATCAAGATGAAGATCTAAACCTCGAGAGTTTCCTCAGGACCGTGAGAAATCCGGAGCTAAATTGAGATCTGACGAAGAATCTGTCAGATGAATCCACTTACTTGATGTGGATCTTTACGTGCGTCCAGGATTTCGTGTTCCCTTTATCGCGATACATTGCGACGTCGGCGCACTGCAGAACCTCGGTCACAGTCTGGCCCGGCTTCCACGGGGCAAAACCGAACGCCGCGCCGATCGCGACCTTCTGTAAGCCGCTACTGCCCTTCAGAAGATACTCTCCGTTTACCCATTTGGTGATCCGATCGGTACTGGCGCGGGCGTCGCGCACATTCCCGTCGATCAGGACCACGAACTCGTCGCCGCCCCAGCGACCAACCAGGTCAGTGGAACGGAACGCCGCCCGCAATTCCCCGGCGAACTGTTTCAACAGCTCGTCGCCGGCCGCGTGGCCGAATGTGTCGTTCACTTGTTTGAATCCGTTCAAATCCAGGTAGACGACACCGAACGGCTGCCCCTTCTCGATGCGCAGGGCGAGTTCCCTCTCCACCTTCCGCCGGTTGGCGATGCCCGTGAGCGGGTCGATGCTGGCAAGCAGCTCGACTTCCCCGAGGCGCGCTTCGTAAGCGGTGATTTGCGAACGGAGCTGCGCGATCGACTCCTGCCCGTCCTGGGCCATCTTGGTCACGCAGCTTTGCAGCTCCGTGACGGTTGTGCCCACCGATTGCCGCATCAGCGCCACGTCGTTGAGCCTGGTTGCCGCCTGCAGATGCCCTTTGACCTCCTGGAAGCGCCTGGCGTAGCGACTGTCACGCTCGCCCACCTCTCCCGCCGTTTTCCCGAGAAGCGCGAGCAGGTCCTTCACTTCGCGCGCTTTGTCCTGATGATACTGAGCCGCATAGTCGCCCCAGGAATGGAGCGCCGCTTCCACGGCCCTTTCGATCTCCTGCAAGCGGGCCGGCGATGTGTCCGTATCCAGGCTTTGCGAGATACTGCTCAGCGCCGCCTTGATGCCCTCGCCGATCGGCGGACATGCTCGAAAAGCTGCATCGCCTGCCGCCCGAAGAGCGGATCGAAACACCGACAGAGTGGATGCAGCCGTCTCCTGCTGCTGCGAATCCATCGCTTTTCGTAACGAAATCAGTGGCATCGCTTTTGGCGTCTCCCCTGAAAGATCGGGTCGTTTGCGGGCCAGCTTTATAGCCTTGCAGGTGTTCATCTGTTCTGAAATCAGAACAGACTCCGTGTAACCCATTTCCGATCAATGCTAGTAGCCGGAAGGAGTCGGACGGTCGAAGTCGGCCAATCGCAGTTTTTAGAACGGATGATTTCGCGTGCTACTATTCTGGCCAGACCGCCTAAGTTGTCGTGTTGCCGGGAGACGCTATGTGACCTTGGGCGCTGCGACACCCTAGCGCTGGGGCAGCGCGATGATGTGGGAATTGTCCTTACTCAGGCGTCTGCCGGTTTTGATGCGACATCACCATCCGAAGAACGCGGTTGATGCGCGTCGAATAGCCAGCGCCGTACTGCTGAAGCCATTCGAATACGTCGGCATCCAAACGCACGGCTACCAATTTCTTTGGGGGCTGCCGAAACTGGGTGAGCTGGTTGTGGGCGAGCGCCGGGATCTCGGAATAGTCGATCTGAGAAACATCCGCGCGTTTCTGGCGGTTGGCAGTCTTGTCCAGCGCTTTCTGCTGCCGCTTAGTGAGGGGCTTGTTCCATATAGATTCTGCGCTCACGCGGATCTGCTTCCCGCGCCGAGATGATGCGGATAACCTCTTCGCCATTTGAGTTCTCCTCACGATAAACGTGTACCACCAGCAACACGGCCCTGCGAACAGCTCCGATCGCATGCCAACGCTGCTCGCCGTTGATCACGCGGTCCTTGCGGAGCATCAAATTCGGATCCGCAAAAACGCGCGATGCGATTTCAAAGTCGATTCCCGCGTGCTTCTTTTGGTTTGACCGGTTCTTTTCCGCGTCCCATTCGAATTGCACGCTGTTATACATAACGTATAACACGGCGGGCAGGGAAGAGCGTGGCTTACGATTCCTCGCGCTGAATCCCAAGATAGCGGCTCGCGAGCACCGATTCCGCCACCGCGAACGCGAGTACCAGCAGCATGATGTACCACCAGAGGGACTGTGGTGTGTTGTGCGGCGCCCCCGGCGCGGATGATGAAGCCTCTTGCGACGCCGGGCCGCCTTTTCCGCGCCACAGTGCCAGGACATCGTCCGGGATCACGTCCAAATTCGATTCCTTGGGATCCGGATTGACCCCGATTTCATTCTGATGCCCGTTGGCCAGGCGAAGCTGATAGTAGCCGGCTTCGGTGAGTTGGAACGATTGCGCCGCTGCGGCTTCCGCCAGGCTTAACGGACGCTTTCCTTCGGGGTCGGTGATCTCGACTCCTTGCGGCCGGCCGCCCTGCGAATGCTCCATTGCGCTCCGGAGTTCGAGATACGCGTCAACCTGGCGCGCGCCACCCTGGCGTTCGCTGCCGGCAAGATAACGCGCGGTTTGTTCGATGAAGGGCACGAAGGCGGGATCCAGCGGAAAATCGTTGGTCAGATTATCGAGCCCGGAGGTAAACAGCACCACGCGCCCTTCGCCAATTCGCTTTTCGAGTAGCAGCGGCGTCTGGTCACCCAGGCGCACGATCACACTGGCGTCTCCGGGATCCACTTCCAGTGCGTAAAAGAATTTCACGCCGGGGAATCCACCCGACTTGGCTACTGACGGATACGAGGAATCGCTGGAGCCGACTGCCATGAAGCGCTCCGGGATGCGGTTGTAGTCGCGGGTCTTGAGGATCCGCGCGCCGAAAATGGGGATTTGCAAGCGCGCCCCGGCGGAGGTGCCGGCTGCGATGAAAACGCTGCCTCCTGAACGTACGTACGCCGTCAGCGAATTTTCGAGAATCGTGGGCACGGAATTCACATCGGAGAGCACGATGAACGCGTAGTTGGACGGCTTGCGGTCGGCGGCCTCGTTCACATTGATGGATTCGAGAATGAACGCCGATTGCGCGGCGGCAGACAGCGCCGCGCCGACGTAAAGCGGCGAACGCGTTTCCCCGTAGTTATGGATCAGCAAGGCGCGCTGCGGGTCGGAACGCTCGACCGCGAATCGGCGAAGGTCGTCGGCGGGAAGCGTGTCGGCCTGGTCGAGCTTAACTTCACAGCGGCTGAAGCCGTAGGGGACTTCAAGGGCGGGGAAGTCGACAGTGGCCCGGCCGTTCGCAGGGACTGCAACCGGCTTGGTTGCCGTGGTCTTGCCGTTCACGACCAGAGAAACACTGCGTTGCGCCGCAGGAGTGCCATAGCCGGCGATCACAGCTTGTACGCGAATCGGCTTGGCGTCCTTGCCCCACACCTGGCCTGGAGCGTCCACGGACTCGACAGTCCAGTTGGGTTCGGCCTTGGAGATGACAGGATGCGTCGTGAGCTGGACGTTGTCGGGCAACGCCATATCGGAGAAAGTCCCCGCCAGTTCGCTGCGTTGCATGTCGCTAAAGAGATGAAGCTCGATGGGAACATGGACCGACTCGGCCATGGCGCGCACGGCCCGGGCCAGCTCGCCGAAGTTGCCATGGCCATCGCCGGGTGAAACGGCTTGCACCGCGGCGCGCAAAACACCTTGATCCTCAATCGGCTGCGTCATGAAGCGGAGCTGTGAGCCAAACGCCGCGACCTGGGCCCGCGCGGCTCCTTTTCCAGCCAGCACAGCCATGGCTGCGTTCTTGGCGTCCGGTAACCGAGTACCGGCTCGCATGCTGAATGAGTTGTCGACGACCACGAGCACAATGCGGTTACTGGCGAGGCTCGCGGCGTTCCGGTTGATGAAAGGATTTGCGAAGGCGAGAATCAACGCCAGCAGAACCAGAAGGCGTAGCGAGAGCAGCAGAAGATAGTTCAGCCGGCGATGGCGCGTCGAACTGACGGTGTGCGACTCGTAGAGCATGAGCGAAGGGACCGGCTTCGGCGGACTTTTTAGACGTTTCAGTAAATGCAGGTAGAGCGGCAGGGCGAGTCCCGCGAGGCCGGCGAGGAACCAGGGTGCGAAGAGTCCCATTTAACGGCGGCCTCTTTGAAGGTTGTACGGCGTCCGCAAGGAAATCATGCTGGCGAGGATTGGCGGATTCAAAGAACGCCGCTGCATGAAGAGCTATCCGCCATCAGATGTCGGCCCGTGGGGGCTGTGAGAACTCCGATTATAAACGTAATTGACGAGTCACTCGAACAGCGGAGATATTCTCGCGAGCACCTCGCCCATGATCTCGTCCGGCACGCTCTCCAGTTTCTTCGCGCCCCGCGCGGCGAGATCGAGAGTCTGCGGCTGGTCGCATCGAACCACGCCCGTGGTTTTGATTCCGGTTCCTGCAAGCGGTACAGCGAACCCGGCCGTCCGCGCGAAATTTCCGCCGCTGGTGATCGGGAGAACCACGGGAGTTTCGTGACGCGCCAGTATGACTTCCCAAAAGGGTTTCCTACAACCGAAAAGGAAAGAGACGACTGAGAAAACAGAGAAAAAACGGCTCAACCTGAACTACTCTTGTCTAATTAGTTCACGTTGACGAGTTTCCTCTTTTCCGGCTTTCCACCCGGTATACAATGGCTCAGGACTCACAAGTGTCAACGGCTCACGATTCTCTCTTGACGCGGATCACGATCGATTCGGATGTGCGCTTCGGGAAGCCGTGTGTTCGCGGGCATCGGATCACTGTTCAGGAAATTCTGGAGTGGCTCTCAAATGGGGCGTCTCAGCAGCAAATCCTGGCCGATTATCCTCAGCTCGAACCGGATGATTTCCTGGCCGTGTACGCTTACGCCGCCGAATTGGCAGCGGGCCAAGTATCGAGGGGATGAAGCTCCTCTTCGACGAGAGCTTATCCCCGAAGCTGGTTCTGGTATTGCGTGACCTTTTTCCCGAGTCCGAAAGCGCTCTTCTGAACGGGCTCGCTCGCGTCGGCGATCGCAGAATCTTGGAGTATGCCGCAGCTCACGATTTCGTTCTGGTTTCGACGGATGGCGATTTTGAACGGCTGGTCCGACACATTCCTGGCGCTCGTGTGGTCATTCTCGGTTCCTGCGATTATCCAACGGAGATTGCGGCAGAAGTGCTACGGCGAAATGCGATTCGGATCGGCGAGTTGGCCGGATCACAAGGTCAGTTGATCGTTCTCGGCCGGTAGCTTTCGGGATTCAAACGATTCCCCACTTCCGCCGCAGCCACCATTCCGAGAAGCGCAGCAGCACCAGTGCCAGAAACACCAGCGGCAGATCCCATAGGTCCTTGGTCTCGCGAACCGTTACACCGGCTTCGGAAAAAGGAATGCTCGCGGCTAGCTTTCCGAGGTCCGCAGGCTTCCAATATCGCCCGCCAGTTTGACTCGCCAGGTGTTCGAGCAAAGCCCGATTTTGGTCGGTGTGGAAACTTTCGGCGACGCCATCCGCGCGCTGGAATGTCAGTACGTCGCGGCCCAATTCCTTCCCGCCGCGAATCGCCGTGACTTCAGTCAGGTACGAGCCGGCTTTCGGCGCGGACCAAGTAGCTTGGAATTGGCCGGGAGTGTCAGGCGTTGGAGCCATCTCGACCAAGGCGCTAACGCCGCTGGGGCCCAGGATGTGGGCTTCGACCTTCGCGTCAGGCGCGGGGTTGTATTGTGGATCACGGACGTCGGCGGTGATGGCTACTGCGCCGTTGTCGAGCAGCATCTGAGCGGGGACGGACGCGGCCACGTGGCCGGGCGTGTCGGATACCACCCACCGCAGAAGCTGCTGCCAGAACAGATCGTGAGCGGTGTCTCCCAGGGGGGAACTCATCTGCCATCGCCAACTGCCCCCAGTGGCCATGATTCCCGTTCGGCCCCGGCCGAAGTTTTCGGTGATCAGCAGGGGCAGCTTCCGACCTTCGGGCGTGACCATGTCGGCGAGAACGGTGGCGCCGGGCTTCGGTGTTCCGGGATCTTCGTAGTCCATCAGGTAGGGC
>Ga0070731_10004154_pt1 | contig 12616 bp, 7 predicted proteins | sample Coa_R1_2_FD_66448 | JGI IMG/M metagenome (GOLD analysis project Ga0070731, IMG submission 66448) | Surface soil microbial communities from Centralia Pennsylvania, which are recovering from an underground coalmine fire - Coalmine... | ecosystem: Environmental > Terrestrial > Soil > Unclassified ... | reverse complement strand
AGTCAAAAACCAATTTTTCAGACATGTTGTGTATACAGAACCTGAATCCATCGGATTTTCTTTTAGCGCGGGCGCATTATTCTGCGCAGACTCTACAAAGTCAAGCACGCGATTTTTTTGAACGCCCTGAAAAGACGAGGAAAGAAAGCGAAAATCTTTCCTTTGTTCGAATTTCTTCTCTGCGCGCACTTGCTAAACATCCGATCAGGTTTTATTTCAATGAAATCCTCGGCATGTATGTAAAAGAAGAAGAGAGTCAGCATGAAGATCTATTCTGTTTATCTAATTTAAAAAAACACCGCCTTAAACGCGCTTGTTTGGAGACGGACATGCACGCGGTGATCGCTAAGAGCGACGCCCAAGGTATTTTGCCAGAGGGCTTGTTTAAACAGGCAGCTATAGAAACGTTAGCCTGCGAAGTGGAGGAACATAAAAAAGCATTTGCCCTATTACAAATCCATGCAGACGCTCTTTTTTCTGTGGAACTGTCACCCTATTGCCGGCATCCTACACGTTTAAAAGAGGGCAACTGGGTGTTACCCGCACTATCTATTCCTATGAATGGAAAAGATCTTCTTTTATGTGGAAAACTATCCGATTTCACACCGGAGGGATACCTTGTACACGGCAAGAAAGATCTTGAGACACTGATCGCTGTGTGGCCTTTGTATCTCATTTACTTACAAATAAAAGACACTTTTGGGACTCTTCCATCGAGAATATTGTTTTCCAAAGAGGGAAAACAGTTAGAAATCCCATTGGATAATGTTTTTGATCTATTGAAGGATTATATCGGGTACTTTGCTCAAGCGAGAAACACTGTTTCTCCCTTAATGCCGAAATGGGCCTCCTGTCTTCTTCTGAAAAAAGAAGAAGATTTTGAAAAAATTGTGCATAGTGCGTTGCATAAACAAACCGATTTTTACAATGATCCCTATTTAGAATGGATGCAAAAAGCAAAGATAGCATTCGATCCTCAAGAAATGTTCTCTCTTTGGGCAAGTGATTTAAAAAGGCAGTTTGAACCTCTCCTCAATAGGCTTGCCGATGAATAGGCTCTTATTCGATGTGCAGCACCGCAGTCTAAATGTTCAGGATATCCATTTTTTAGAGGCGTCTGCGGGGACAGGCAAAACTTTTACTATTGAGCATCTGGTCGTGCGACTCATTATAGAGGCATCCCTTCCTATCGAGAAGATACTCATTGTAACATTTACACGCGCGGCAACAAGAGAGCTCAAGATGCGCATCCGAGGAGCTTTAATGCGCACAAAAGAGATGCTTCAGGGAAATGGCTCTGTGGATTATCTCCAGGCGATACAGGAGAAGGGACAGGCGGCTGTCGATGAGGCAGTCAAAAAGGTGGAAGCGGCCTTGATTTGTTTTGATGCGGCCCAGATCTTTACCCTTCATGGTTTTTGTCATCGCATGCTGAGTGAATTTGCTTTTGAGTGCAAGATCGCAAACGGACTTCCTTCTCCGGAAGATGCGCAACCTGCTTTTTATTATAAAAAGGCAGTCCAGGACTTTTTACTCCGCAAACTGTCTTTTCAAGATTACAGTCCCCAGCAACTCAGGATTTTATTAAAAAAGGTGCGCAATGATCCTTTCCGGTTCATCGATAAAATCGCTTCCATTGTCACTCAGGAAACACAAATTGCCTCGTATCCTTCTTTGCAGGAGCTCTATGATGCATTCCTTGTCAAGCTCAATGCATTTCCCTCTATTGTATCCGAACAGGTCATCGAGGATTTTCAACGTTTAAGTTCCTGTTACAAAGGAATGAAGGGAGCACTAGATGAAGAGCAGTTGGCTCCATTGCTGTCCATTGTGCAAGAAAAAAAATGCTCGCGAGAGCAGTTTGATAATCTCCTCTCCGTCGAGGACTGGTGTTTGGACCGGATGCTACCGGACAATCTAAAAGTCAAAAGCAAACCTTGCAATGCCTCTCCGCATTATCCTGGATTATTGGCAGCGCTGCGGCAAGATCTATTGCCCTGGATTAAAGCGGCGAGCTGTCCGATGAAAATACTGTTACGTCTGGCTAAAGATTGTCAGATGCATGCAAGAGAATTTTTTGTGCATCTTGAGTGTTTTTCTCCCGATCAGATGCTGCGGCTTTTAGATACAGCTTTAGATTCTACCCCTTTTTTAGAGGCTGTGAGGAAAAAATATGCAGCGGCAATCATCGATGAATTTCAGGATACAGACCCCATACAATGGAAGATCTTTAAACGCGCATTCATCGGCGCGTTAGACACCTTGTGCCTTGTTGGCGACCCTAAACAATCCATCTACGCATTTCGCAGCGCAGATATCTATACCTATTTGGATGCGGCCTCTACCTTGGGGAAAGAAAAACATAAATATCTCGATACGAATTATCGATCGGCGCCTGTACTTGTCCATGCCTTAAATCAGCTATTTTCCTCTCCAAAAGGAGAAGGATGGCTCGCGTTGCCCAGAATCCAGCGTGCGATGCCTGTCGATCCAGTAAAAGCAGGATCAAAAGAAATAGACAAGAGTTCTCTTCTTTGCCGCGGTGCCATCCATTTCTTCATTGGATCTGCAAAAAGAGGAAGAGGTACACAATGGCCTTCCAATGAAATGGAAGAAAATGTTTTCTTTCCCTTTCTCGCTTCGGAAATCTGGGCACTCAAACAAAAAAGAGACGTCCCTTGGGAAGAGATTGCCATCCTAGTCAAAGATCGCTTTCAGGCTATGCGTCTTTTGACCTATTTTAAACAACACTCCATTCCTTCTTCGTTTCGTAGAGGAGAAAACATCTCTAGCTCGGACGCGCTTTTTGCTTTCAAGGACTGCTTGGAAGCTGTTTTGAATCCGTCTGATCTCAGCGCTCTCAAAATAGCCCTTGGAGGGATTTTGATCGGATGGAATGAGATGCATTTACGTGCGGATTGGAGTTCATCAGTTCTGCATCGTGCTAAAATCCACATGCAACTTTTACAAAGAACCTTGCAGGAAAAGGGTTTTGGTCCTTTCTTTCACGCTTTTTTAAACCAGCCCTGGTTTTTGGATGACAAAGGTATCGGAGAAAAGATCCTGAAAAGAGGCGATCTGGCATTGTATCAGGACCTGCGCAAGCTTGCAGAAATTCTCATTGAAGAAGAGCTTGCACGCAAACTGCAAGGAGAAGATTTTCTCCTCTATCTTCGCGAAATGCAAGCTTTGGCCGAAGAACAGGAACAGCGTTTTGCGATTCCTCCCACAGAGAGCAGAGGCAGTGTTTCTTTAATGACGATTCATTTGAGCAAGGGACTGGAATTCGATACTGTATTTGCCCTCGCACTTGCTTCGCGTCATATGATAAAAGAAGACGAGCCGGTAAAAAAGGGGCCCGAGAGACAATGGATCGCATTTGATGAAACAGATCCTGCTTGTCTTGAGGCAATGGAAGAGATGGACGCGGAAAAAATGCGTTCTTTATATGTCGCTTTAACACGTGCAAAACAGCAGCTGTATATTCCTTACATCATCGATGAGAGCGACAAGCCTTTAAAAATCGGCAATGCTTCGCCGATCGAATTGTTTTTTGCACGCATGGCGCGAGAGTGCAAATCCTCTCAGCAGCTCTACGAAGAAATGGCGCAATTGAAGCAAGAAGGTGTAAACAAGATACTCCACGCGTTAAGTACATCTTGTTCATTGACATATGATTATTTAGATCCCAGCAAAGAATACGTGTCGATGCATAGTGTCAAAACATCTTCTTGTGAACTTGTTGCTCCAAGAACATCTATTTTTGTTCCGGATCCAATAAGGCTTTTTTCTTTTTCTTCCCTTGCTTCGAAACATAGCGACTTCGGAACTCCTCCTTCTGTCTTAACTTCTTCGGACCGACTTCCCTTAGGCGCTTCAACGGGAACTGTCGTCCACTGCATTTTCGAAGACATTTTTAAACGCAGTTTGCATCATCCTATTCAAGAGAAAAAAATCGAAGAGCTTATCGCGTGCGAAATCGCCGATTCACTTCTTGAATCGTTCCAAGCGATGCTGTTCGATCTGGTGATCGATCATCTCAATCTCCCCATGCTGCCCAATGCGATGAGGTTGAGAGATGTGCCTGCTTCTCAATTGTTTTGTGAGATGGAATTTTTATTTCCTTATAAGAAAAATGCCATGATGAAGGGATTTGCAGATCTTATTTTCTTATATGAGGATAAATACTACCTACTCGATTGGAAAACGAACTATTTGGGGCCGTCTCAGCAAGATTATTCCCAGGAAAAAATGGCGGACGCGATGGCAATGCATCACTATTTTTTACAAGCTTCTATCTATTCTGCAGCCTTAAAACGCTATGTAAAGCTGTTTGACAACCGGCCCTTTGAAGAGATCTTCGGAGGAGCTTTCTATGTTTTTGTTCGAGGCAAGGCTGTATTTCATTTCTTCCCTTCTGCAGAGGAATTTAGGTCCATATGAACAATTCTTCCTATCTCGATGCAGGTCTTTTTATTCCTCTCGATCTTTATTTTGCCCAAAGGGTGCTATCCACAGAAATGAAAATAAAAGAGGAACATACAGTATTTTTAGCCTTTCTTTTCGCTCTTTCACGGCAAGGCCATCTCGCTTTCCCCTTGGAAAGGATAAAAGAGATAATGGGAATGCTGCCTTCCAAACGTCCGTTTGATGCAGAAGAGCTGATGCATAAAGTGCAAGAAGGAGCAAAGGCCCTGCCCACATGCTGCGAAGGACTCGTCTATGAAAATAATGGGGTATACTATTTGCAGAAGAACTGGGCCTGCGAACAGGATATCCTCTGCCATATCTTAAGACTGCTACACTCTTCTCCGATGCCCATTCCATCAGATGCTGTCGATATGCAGTTGAATTGCGCGCAGAGGGCCGCTATTGAAAAGGCCAAGCAATATCCTATTTCCCTGCTTTTCGGAGGACCTGGCACAGGGAAAACATACACTGCTGCACAATTGATTCGAGGATTTTTAACAGCAGACGAAAAAAAGCAGATGCGCGTTGTCGTCGCAGCACCGACAGGAAAAGCTGTAGCGCAGTTGGATATGTATTTGAAACGCTTGCTCGGCGATGAAGAGAGGATTCGATCTGGCACCTGTCATGCCTTATTGAATCTAAAAAAAGATCCCTCCTTGGAACACGACTCTTCTCCCTTGTTTGCAGATATCATTCTTGTCGATGAATGTTCGATGATCGATGCGCCCCTGTTTTCTCGTCTTCTCGCATCTATTATGGAAGGAAGCCGTGTGATTTTGATCGGCGATCCCGATCAGCTTCCCTCTGTGGAGGCGGGATCGATATTTGCAGATCTTGTCGCGGCAGCGCAAGCAGGATTTGCCCTGCCTGCCACTCAACTGACAGAATGTTTGCGTTCAGAAAGAAAAGAGATCTTGTATTTTTCCGAATGCGTACGGACCGCCCAATGCGCGCAGGCCGTTGCCTTGCTTCAAGGTGAAGGGATCGCTCGGGTACCTCTCGATCTACTGGAATCCAATCGACAACAGGTCTATTCCTATCTTTTCCATGTATATAAAGAACACTTTATCTCTTTTTTCACCGATGAGCCTAATGCATCGGATCTCCTACGCAAGCTCGATTCTTTCCGTCTATTATCCTGCATGCGACAGGGCGATTTTGGAGTGGACGCTATCAATCATTTTTTTATCGAGCAGTTTAGCAAAGAAGCACCGAGAAATGAGTGGTGGGCTATCCCTCTTCTCATTACGCGTAGTGATTATGCGTTGCAACTCTATAATGGCGACACGGGAATACTCATACGTCGCACGAGCTCTTCCCTTACGCTGACTCAGGAGGATTATGCCTATTTTCCAGACCGGGCAAGCCAGGAAGGATTGCGAAAGATCCCCGCGCTTGCGCTACCCTCTTTTGAATGGGGTTATTGTTTATCCGTTCATAAAAGCCAGGGGAGCGAATACGAGGAAGTGTTTATCTTGATTCCTCAAGGATCTGAAGTATTTGGAAGAGAGGTACTGTATACTGCAGCAACCCGTGCCAAGCGGGCCATTACCTGCGCTGGATCTTTAGAAGTGATTGAAAAAGTGATACAAAACAGTGCTAGAAAGATATCCGGCTTGTCTGCAAGATTAAAAGAAAAAGTGAGTGTGATATGAAAAAAAGCGTCTTGTTTTTCCTAATCATTACATGCGGTGTTCTCTGTTCTTTTCAACACAAAGAACACAGCATTCCTGTTGCTAAAACGGAGGCAGATTCTCTTCATAACGCAATTGAAAGGGTCATCCGTGCCGTAGATCCCGATGTGCATGCGGGTATCGAGGTCTTCTCATTAAAAGAGAATCAAAGCTTATTTCAAAGAAGTGAAAACCATCTTTTTATGCCAGCCAGCAGTCTTAAGGTCATTACAGGCGCTGCTGCTTTGCATATACTGGGCATCGATTATCGATTTGATACGAAATTGTATACGGATGGCCGAAAGAAAAAGCATGAGATCAAAGGCAATGTTTACATCAAAGGATCAGGCGATCCCGAACTCTCGATGCGTTCTTTGGAAGAACTCGTGTTTGCTCTCAAATTGCAAGGCATCGAAAGGATCGATGGCAATATTTGCGTCGATATCAGCGAATTTGATGAAATTGCACAGGGGCCGGGATGGATGTGGGATGAAGGAGCGGTATATTACAATTCCCCGATCAGCTCTCTTGCCGTCAACCACACCTGCATCGACATTTGGGTAAGGCCTAATACGAAAGTTGCTGAGCCACCCACCATATACGTTCGGCCGAGAACGGATTATGTGCAGATTTTGAGCGATGCTACAGTATCCACAGAAGAAGACACTCTCAGTGTGAAGCGCCGCTGGATGACAAAGGAAAACATCATCGATATCACTGGCAAGATTCCTTCCTCCGCAGAGCCTTACTATGTGGCAATTCCCTTGGAAGCGCCTCATCTATTTACAGCCTGTGTCTTTAGAGATATCCTGAACAAAAACAACATTGGCGTTAGCGGCGAAATTAAAGTGAAATCTGTGCCTGAAGAGGCCACAGAGCTCGCATCCTCCTCTTCACGCCCTCTATCGCAGATCGTCGAACAGATGATGAAAGACTCGGATAATTTGATTGCGGACATGCTGTTTAAAAAAATGGGACAAGTGCGGTATGGGGCTCCAGGAACATGGCAGAAAGGAACGCGTGCCGTCAGAGATTTTCTAGAAAAACAAATAGGTCTGAATACCGAGCGTGTAGTGATTATGGATGGGAGCGGTCTTTCCCGTTATAATTTGATCTCGCCTCATGATCTCGTCGCATCGCTCGTGTGGATGAAAAAGCAGTTTGCCTGTTCATCAGAATTTTGCGCATCTCTTCCCATATCAGGCATCGATGGTACATTGATGGATCGCATGCAGGATCCTGCCCTCAAAGGCAAGATTCGCGCCAAGACAGGAGCGATGACTGGCATTTCTTCTATTTCAGGATATGCGACGACCCAAGATGGCAACGAGCTTGCTTTCTCCATCATGCTGAATGGATTTACGAAGAGCCAAGAGCAATATAAGACGCAAATCGAAGATAGAATCTGCGGCGTCCTAGTCAATCATTCAGAAAAAAAATAAACATGCTCTGAATAGGTTTAAGGAAAGAGGCTCTTATACCGAAATAACCTAAAGAATTGGTTTTTGACGGCGTCGGCTTTTTCTCAAAATTCTCATCTTCGCTCGCGCCTTGTGCACGCACAATGGTCGCTCGCTTCAGATGAGAATTTTGAGAAGCCTCCTTATAAAAAGAGCCTTCAATCAGAACTTATGATTTACTCAAAGTGGACATTTGGGATTTGACGCGTTTGGCTTTGTTCAGCTTGATAATGCCTTTCTTTACGCCTTTGTCGATGAGGCTATAAACGTCATTGAGTTTAAGATTGACCGTGTCTTTTTCTTTTTTAGAGACCGATTCTTTCAAAGAGCGGATCGACGTAGCGACGCTGGCTTTAAAAGAACGATTATGGACTTTGTGCTTTAAGCTTTGTATATTGCGTTTTTTCGCTGTAGGTCTTTTTTCTTTTTTGCCTTTTTCTTCAGGTTTATTCTCTGCCATACGTACGTCCTTAGAATTTAAGATGTAAATAATATACCCGAGTTGCGATAATCCGTCAAATAACTAAATTAAAGCTTATGATAAAACGGCTATTAACACTGAGGCTCCTATTGCTAGCGATCACGACGGTGATCCTAGGCTGGTTTGCCATTCAAGCCCTATGCGAGGGGTGGAAATATGCCAGGTTGGATACCCAGGCTCCCGCCCAGGTTCTAAAATGGGAAGTCAAGATGCTCTCTTCGTCCCATTACGCTCTCTTTGCGACCTATCGTTATGTGGTGAATGGTCAAGAATTTATTGGACAAACCCTGTTTTCCACACCCTGCTACCTCAATCATTATGCAGCGGAAAATGATATTAAAGAACGTCAAGCCAAAGAAATACAAGTGTGGTACCAAAAGAAATATCCCGCCTTTTCTGCTCTGCAAAAGAAATTTCCTAAAAAAGAATTAACAAATACCGTTTTGACGTTCGGCGTATTGATCTATTTTTATTTGATCCGCGGACTCGTATCCAGAGACCTCAGAGAACAAGAGTCTATATAATTTTTTTGAAACTTTTGATGTAAAGCTGCTTTAACAGCGTTCCCCAGGGCAATCGTCGGTAAGCAGCCTTTTGGACCTGCATACGCTTTTCTAATTCCCTAAATGTGCCGATCCAGCCGGGCTCCTTAAAAGAAATCTGGGACAATATGTCATTATCGACCCGCCATTTCCATGTATCCCAGCGCTGCTGCAAAGAGAAAGGAAGAGTGCAAGCAGGAGCATTTTGTGGAATATGTGTAGCGATCTCAATGGGATTGATCGGAAAGCGAGGCCCTTTATAAATCCGATGAAAATGATGAAGAATCTCGTACTGATCATAAAGGCATTTGTCCTCCCAATGGGAATAATAGGAGGTCTGCTGGCGCAAAAAGACTTCGGCTGCGCTTAGTCTTGTTTTATTGAATCGTTTGTCGCTCAATATCCATACGATATCCCAACCGATGGAGCGATAATCCTGGCAGCGCGTTTGCACCTCATGCAAAGAAATGGCCGAACACTGCACTTCAAATACTAACTTTCGGGTTTCCCATGCGATGTCGGCGATGCGTCCAATTTCAGGAAATGCGCGTTCTATTTGCGCGTCTGTTTCAGGAATGCGCGAGGCGAGGAGGAGCTGAAGTCCTAAATGCTCTTCGGTCTTTTGCTGTTGCGCACAGGTAGACGAGGAGCGCATATGATAAAAATGCGCTTGCCTATGCGGACCGCTGCGCAGCTGCACAAAGCCGGAGCATTCTGGGCATGTATAGCGCTTTTGTTTTAAAGCGCGGCAAGCGGCGATAGGGTGGCGATGCTCATCGAGAGCGATCCATTGCATATATTTAATTTTTTATTTTTCAAATAATTATGTAGAATGATAATCATTGTTTATCAACTTGACAATAAGAGACTTTCCTTGTCACAATTTATACATTCGGGGAGTTATGCTCAGATCGGCTGAAAACAGCCATTTTCTGAATTAAAATCCTCTTTTGACACTAGAGGGAATTGAAAAACTCCATTCGGATCCAAATTCGCTCTTGCTTCGCTGATTTGGATCGCGAAGCGAGTTTTGCAATTCCCTCACTATCCTTGGAAGAACATGGCGAAAGGATCACTCAGTACATTATTTAGTCAGCAGCATCAACAGAAAGTTGAAGAGCTCGTTGCCATTGCTAAAGAGCAAGGCTATATCACTTACGAAGAGATCAACGAGATCTTGCCTATGACGTTTGATTCGGCCGAACAGATCGATCAGGTATTGATCTTTCTGAGCGGAATGGACATTCAGGTCCTGAATCAGGCAGAGGTGGAACGACAGAAAGAGCGTAAAAAAGAAGCGAAGGAGCTCGAGGGACTCGCTAAACGGCCCGAAGGGACATCCGATGATCCTGTGCGCATGTATCTCAAAGAGATGGGATCCGTTCCGCTGTTGACGCGTGAGGAAGAGGTCGAAATCTCCAAAAGGATTGAGAAAGCGCAGATCCAGATCGAAAAAATTATTATGCGCTTCCGTTATTCTATTCGCGAAGCGATCTCCATTGCCAATTATCTCATCGGCGGGAAAGACCGCTTCGACAAGGTCATCGCTGAAAAAGAAGTCACTGATAAAACCGGCTACCTCGCGCTGCTTCCCAAATTATGCAATCTACTCAGAGAAGAAGATCAGACGCTCGAAAAGCTCTTGAAGGAACTCTACATAGCTGAAGGGAAGAAAGCCGATAAAGTGAGGATTTCCGAAGAGATTGAAAAAAGCCGCATCCGCACTCAGGCTTACTTGCGGCGCATGCACTGCCGGCATAATATCATCGAAGATTTCGGAGAGGTCATCTTAACCGCATACGATCGCTTTTTGACTCTAGAAAAAGAAATGCAGGAGCTCATTCCTCGTGCGGAAAAAAATAAATTCGCCGCAGCCAAACTCCTCGCAGTGAAGCGCAAGTTGACCAAAAGAGAGCTCGCTGCGGGCCGTATGCTCGATGAATTTAAAAAAGACGTCAGGATGCTCCAGCGCTGGATGGACAAAAGTCAAGAAGCCAAACGCGAGATGGTCGAATCCAATTTGCGCCTGGTTATCTCCATTGCTAAAAAATACACAAACCGCGGTCTTTCTTTCTTGGATTTGATCCAAGAAGGAAATATGGGGCTCATGAAAGCGGTTGAAAAGTTTGAATACCGCCGCGGCTATAAATTCTCTACATATGCGACGTGGTGGATTCGCCAAGCGGTCACGCGTGCAATTGCGGATCAAGCGCGTACGATACGTATTCCTGTTCACATGATCGAAACGATCAATAAAGTGCTGCGCGGTGCGAAAAAACTCATGATGGAGACGGGACGAGAGCCCACTCCGGAAGAATTGGCTAACGAGCTGGGGCTTACTCCAGAACGCGTACGGGAAATCTATAAGATTGCGCAACATCCGATTTCGTTACAAGCCGAAGTGGGAGATGGTGGAGAGAGCCAATTTGGCGATTTTCTCGAAGATACCGCCATCGAGTCCCCCGCCGAAGCGACCGGATATGCCATTCTTAAAGACAAGATGGGCGAGGTACTCTCTACATTGACGGATCGCGAACGCACCGTTCTCATCGAGCGTTTTGGACTTCTCGATGGAAAACCAAAAACACTCGAAGAGGTCGGCGTGCGCTTTAAAGTGACGCGAGAGAGGGTGCGGCAAATCGAAGCCAAGGCATTGCGCAAAATGCGCCACCCCACACGTGCTAAGCAATTGCAGGCATTCCTCGATCTTCTCGAACAAGAATAACCTTCTATATTCCGTGCCCGTGTGTGCACACACACGGATACGGTTCACGACAGCTGGATATGTATAATGGGATCGGAAGAGAAGTGGATCGATGAGGTTTTTTCGCAGAAAGGTTTGCTCGCCGATGTCTTGGAAGGATATGAAGAAAGACCAGAGCAAAAAGAGATGGCGATGCAAATCGCCCACGCCTATCGAGAGGAGTCTATCGCCTTAATCGAGGCGGGAACGGGGACGGGCAAGAGCTTTGCCTATCTGGTCCCAGCGCTGATCTGGGCATTGAAGCATAAAGAAAAAACCGTCATATCTACCCATACGATCTCGCTGCAAGAGCAGCTGCTGAATAAAGATATTCCCTTTTTACTGCGCGCTACCAAAAAAGATGTCAAAGTGGCACTCGTCAAAGGCATGAAAAATTATCTATGCCTGCGCAAACTGAGAGAAATGCAAGCAGAACCGCTTCTCGTCTCTGCGGGAGAGTCTCAGGAATTTCGCACCATAGACAATTGGGCAGCCAAAACGGAAGACGGCTCTAAATCCGATATCCCCTTTCCGGTTGCGCATGCTGTTTGGGACAAGGTAGGGGCTGATGCCGAGAGCTGCAATCACGCACAATGTCCCCATTATAAAAAGTGTTTCTTTTTCAAAGCCCGCGAGAAAGCGGATGATGCGCAGCTCCTCATCGTCAATCACGCTCTGCTCTTTGCCGATATACAGCTAAAAAAACGAGAAAAAGAAGGCATTTTGCCCTCTTACGGCAGGCTGGTTCTCGATGAAGCGCACCATATAGAACAGGTGGCATTGGAGAGTTCCGCGCAGCGGTTGGACCGCCTGAATCTATTGCACAGTTTATTAAAATGCCATTCCGATACGCATCCCGACAAGAGCCGATTATCTCTCTTGAGAGCAGATCTTTCCTCTTTGTCTAGATTAACTGCCCAGTTCATGCACTATTGCGATACAGAAATCCCAGGACAGATCCGTACGTCCATACAGCTTTTAGACAAGGCATTTTTGGAATGGCGCACTTTTCTCGAGATGTTGAGCGGGAAAAAAGATTTAGACGGTCAAAAATTTAGATTGAAAAATCAGCATTGTGAAAATTCTTTATGGGATGAGCGCATCATCCCTTCTTGCACCGCCCTTGCAGAGCAAATGAAAAAAATGGGAACTTCTCTTGCCCTTTTTTGCAAAGAGCTCGAAACCTTAAAGGAAATAGCGGGTTATTCCAAATTGATGAACCATATGCTAGAGCTGCAGTCGCTTTG
>Ga0070731_10004153_pt1 | contig 12622 bp, 7 predicted proteins | sample Coa_R1_2_FD_66448 | JGI IMG/M metagenome (GOLD analysis project Ga0070731, IMG submission 66448) | Surface soil microbial communities from Centralia Pennsylvania, which are recovering from an underground coalmine fire - Coalmine... | ecosystem: Environmental > Terrestrial > Soil > Unclassified ... | reverse complement strand
GCTCAGAAACTCAATTGACTTGGTTTGTTGGCGGTACCTACCATCGAGTGTATTCCGTTGGCAAAATCGAAGGAGCCTTGCACGCGCAGTCTGCCGGGGCATGACGCAAAATAGCGCCAAGTTAGTCTTCTGGGGGGTCCGCGGTTCCACGCCGACGGTCGAGCGCGACACATGGCGCTACGGCGGAAACACGCCGTGCCTCGAATTTACGGCGCCCGGCGACACCCACTTCATTCTGGATTGCGGCACCGGCTTGCGCATGCTCGGAAATCAATTGCAAACGCAGCATAACCGCTGGTCGAGATGGCGCGGCGACGGCGGGATGGAAGCTCACGTTCTGGTGACGCACTATCACTGGGACCACATTCAGGGCATTCCATTTTTCCATCCATTCTTCGAGGCCCATAATCGCTTTCACTTTTACAGCTTCCAATCGAAGTACCTCGGGCGCAACAGCCTGCGTCAGGTTCTGGAAGCGCAAGTAGCTAGTCCCTATTTTCCCGTGGACGTGACCACCATGGCTGCGTCGCGGCTTTTTCGCGAAGTCACTGGAGGCGAGAAATGGGAAATCGAGGGAACCCAAATCGCTACTGCGTGGCTGAATCATCCGCAAGGGTGCCTGGGCTACAGGCTGGATACGGCGGTGGGTTCGATCGTCTACGCAACCGATAACGAGCCGGGTGATCCTCAGTGCGATAGCAATTTGCGGCTGCTGGCGCAAGGTGCGGACGTGCTGGTCTACGACGCGCAATATTCGCCCGAACAACTGGCTTCCATGCGCAAGGGCTGGGGACATTCCTGCTGGCTCGAGGGAGTGAAAATCGCCCGCGAGTGCAACGTGCGAAATTTGATTCTCTTTCATCACGATCCGGATTCCTCGAGTAGCACCCTGGACGGCTTTCTTTCCGCGGCACGCCAGGAATTTCCATCCACCTGGGCGGCGATGGAGGGCATGACCGTCACGTTCAACGGGCGGGGCGCCGAGGTCGCTTTGCCCGAATCGCGTCTGGGGCAGCGCCGCAGGATGCGCCTCTCCGCCACCGTATGTGGACAGGCCGAGGACGGAACGACATTCGAGGAAAAGGCCACTGTGCGTGAGGTCAGTTTGCAGGGCGCCTATTTGTTTTTGAAGAGGCGTCCCCGTTTGCAATCGGAATTGCGAGTGGTGATCGAATCCGCGGCGGATCCGAACCAGACGAGCCTGATGTCCCTGCGAGCGACCGTCGTTCACTGCGAGTCGCTGCGCGGGAAGGACGAAAACGGCGTGGGCGTATTTTTTATCGAGGATATGGAGCCCGAACCACACCGCGATTGAGTGCTCAAGCGCCGTCGATCAAACTTCCGGCGCCTTTTCCAAGGCTGAAATCTGCGCCTCTATATCGGTGAGCGCGCGGCTAAGTTGATCGCGGTAGCGATTATCCGTGGCCGTGCCGAGGTCCGCCTGCACGCGGGCTCGCGAAAGAATCAACAGATTCCTGCGGCGCTGCATTTCGGCTTGTGCCGGGCTTAATTGAGACCGCCCTTTCCCGGAGTCTTTCTGATCCGAATTCTGGATCTGATCCTCGACTGATTTGCTCTCCCATCCTTTCGCCATAATTAGATTTTACGGCGGCGCCGCGCTTTCGTGTCGCGTTTTTTTGCACGAATTTCGCCAACCGCGCGTCGAAGCTTCGCGAGAAAAGCTTCGAATTTGTCACAAGAAGCTTCGAGTTCGTCACACGAAAACTTCTAGCTCGGAACAAATGAGCGTCCTTAGCGGTCCACTTCCGTCGTCTTTTGCCAGCTTGACGCGGATGACCGGGTCTGGCGTAATCTGATAGAGTGCGCGTCGCAAAATTGGGCGCGAACATGGGAAATTGACTCGCTACAGGCGTTAACGACAGGAAGGACGAAACCATGCATGTAGGCTACGGAACCGGTTTCCAGCATTTGGGGGGGTATTCGGACACGAAATTCCTGCGGGAGGAACTGGGAAATTGCGAGTTGGCAGAATCGCGGGGATTCGATTCCGTCTGGGTGACCGAACATCATTTCGATAATTACTCGATCAGCCCCGATGTTTGCCAGTTGCTCTCTTATGTGGCGGGCAAGACCAAGCGAATCAAGCTGGGTTCGATGGTGATCGTGGTGCCGTGGCATGACCCGGTGCGCCTGACGGAACAGATTTCGCTGCTCGACCATCTTTCGGAAGGCCGTTACATCCTGGGCGTCGGGCGAGGGTTGGCGCGGAGAGAATTCGAAGGGCTGCGCATCGATCAAAACGAAGGGCGGCAGCGTTTCGATGAGTACACGAAAATGGTGCTGGATGGGCTCGAAAGCGGGTTCGTGGAAGGCGGCGCGACTCTGAACCAGCCGCGCCGCGAGATCCGGCCGCGGCCATACAAGTCATTCAAGGGAAGGTCTTTTGCGGCCGCCGCATCGCGGGATTCGGTACCGATATGCGCAAAGCTTGGACTCGGGCTGCTGGTGATTCTCCAGAAGCCGTGGGAACAGGTGAAAGCGGATTTGGACACCTACCATAAATATTGGGCCGAGTTTCATCCCGACATCGAGCCGCCGAAGCCATTTTGTTCGGGCTTCTGTTTCGTGGATGAGAGCGCTGAGCGGGCTGAGGAACTTGCGCGGAAGTTCTTAGCGGCGAATTATCGCGAGGCGCTGGATCACTACGAAATGTTTGGCAAGCACTTCGATGCGACCAAGGGTTATGAGCGCTACGCGGATATGAGCAAGTATCTGAATTCGATCGGGCTGGAAAAGGCAGTGGAAGATTACATCCAGCTCATGCCCTGGGGCACGCCGCAGCAAGTGCTGGATAAATTCTCCAAGATGAAAGATCTGACCGACATGCAGGGAATCATGCCGAACTTGTACTTCGGCGGGATGCCGTACCAGGAATCGACGCGGAATATCAATTGTTTCGTGAAGCACTGCCTGCAAGAACTGAAGAGTTGGCCGGCAGTTTCGTTGGCGGAACCCGCCGAGCTCACCGTCGCATAGGTCTCTGCGTCGGGAGCTCCAGTGGCCTCGGTTCCTGTGCGGGCACCAAGCACACAGTGGACACCCTGAGGCTTAAACTTTTTCACCTCTGCAACCTCGAAGCCCGACGCTTCGATTGAAGCACGAGGGCAATTCATCAGCACATCAACTGCCTTTCATGCCTTTGTCACACTTCCTCGATTAAATCCGACTCGGTAGTAATCAGCCAAAGTGAATGTTTGAACGATGACCGGTGCTGCTACGGGCGTGTTGATGTGTGCTCATTCCTTCCCGAGCGAAGAAGAACAGAGGAGGTTTACATGAAATATCTCGCACCGCTGGCATTCGTCTTAGTGTTCGTAGCGGTGATTCCGGCGACGGCGCAAACCGACCGAGCGATTTTGGAGGGAACGATCAAGGACCAAAGCGGAGCAACCGTGCCCGGCGCGAGCATCAGAATCACCGAAACCGCTACCGGAATCAGCCAGGAGGCCAAATCCAACGGGCACGGCTATTACTTTTTTCCCGGTCTCGCTGTCGGGACTTATTTCATTGCTGTCTCGAAGCCTGGATTTACCACGAAGGTGATCAGCGACGTGATCCTACGCGTTGGAGAGGACCATGCTCTCGACGTTGGGCTCGAGCTCGGCGCGGTTAGCCAACGAGTTGAGGTGCAAGCGCAGGTGAATCCCGCCGAGCACACATCGGCGGCGGACGCATCCGTTATCACCACGCAGGAGATCGCGAATCTGCCGGTGAATGGGCGGGACTGGTCTGAGTTAACTATCCTGGCGCCGTTCGCACAAGACGACGGCGGAGGCGATCAGCGCACCATACGTTTCGCCGGGCGCGCCCGAGATGACAACAACTTCAGCATCGACGGCGTGGATGCGGGTGGCATTCAAGAGCAGGCTCAGAAATCCTCTGTGCGGCTGCAGATCTCAGAAGATGCCGTTGACGAATATCGTGTGAATAGCGCCCTTTACGACACCGAGTACGGCACTCAATCGGGCGGGCAGATCAACGTGGTCACCAAGTCGGGCACGAACGACTTTCATGGCACCGTCTTCGGCTACCTAAGAAATTCGGTCTTCGACGCGCGCGACTTTAACGATTTCGATGCGGCGGGAAACCCTGTGAAGCTTCCTTTCAGGATGGGACAGTATGGACTGACCCTTGGGGGGCCGATCCAGAAGGACAAGACGTTCTTTTTCATTAGCTATGAAGGATTGCGCCAGCTGCAACAGAGTTCGACGAATGGCTCCACTTTCGTGCCGAGCGCGAGCCTGGTGCAGGACATCCTGGTGAGCGGCCGAAACGGCGCAGGCCCCTCGCCGGCGATGTGCGCGGTTCTGCAGGGATTTCCTTGGCGTGCCTCTACCGGCTCGGTCGGAGGCTGCGCTCCAAAGTTCGTGTATCCCGATAGCGCTTTCGTCAACTGCTCTGTAGCGGCAGGTAATTGTGGACTTACCTTCGACGCTAACGATCCGCCGACGGACGTGGAAGAGTTCGTCCATCCGATTCGAACCACCATTCATGAGGATACCTGGCTGGTTCGGGTCGACCACAAATTCAGCGACAAGACGACTTTTTATGGCCGCGCGCAGCGGGATATCAGCCTTTCATCTTCCCAGATCAACGTCAGCACAACTGGTCTCGACAGCGATAACGTATTCAATCATCCGGCGAACTACCTCCTCGCACTAGAACACGTGTTTTCACCCGACCTATTTAACGAGACGAAATTCTATGTAAACCGCTCGCCTTTTCACAATCCTCACGGAAGCACGCTGCCGTTTGCGGTGAACACCAATTTTTTCTCGAGTATTCCGAATGAGTCGGCAGACATCGAAGTGGGGACGACCTTCGGAGTTATCGACAACCTCGCTTTGACCCATGGCCGAAATACTTTCAAAATGGGCATGGAATATCGGAGGGTTCGGCTGAATCAGGGCCAGACAGCAGACAACAACCTCACCTTCGGGGACGACCAGAGCCTCATTTCAGGTACTCTCTCGGGCATATTGTTCAATGCCCCCTGGTGCTGCCACCGGTTGCGCCGCAATTTCTTCATGCCGTACTTCCAGGACGAATGGAAGATAACCCCCACATTCACCGTCACCGCCGGGCTACGCTGGGAATACTACGGCGTTCCGACCGAGGCCACAAATCGAACGACCGTATTTGACTTCAACGCATTTCATGGGGCCTGCCTCGGAACAGGGTCGTTCAATGCGCCCTTCCCCACACCGATCAACACGCCGCCTTGCCCGAAAAATCCGTATCTCACGAATCCGGATTACCGTGACTTCGACCCCCGCATCAGCCTTGCCTGGGCTCCCGCGGCAATGCACAACAAGACGGTTGTCCGCACAGGATTTGGAATTTATCACGGGGCAGCACAGAACGACGATCTGAACGCCGGCCTGGAGAGCGACACCTACCGTGTGGTCGTGAACCAAGCGGTACCGATGGAACCTGCCTTCGCGCAGGCAATCCCAGATCTTTCTGGTCTTTCAATCTCGAAGGCAGGGGCCCACCCTCGCGCTCTGCAGCGCGAAGGGCGTCGCAATCTCTACGTGGAAGAATGGGGGCTGACGGTCGAACAGGCGATTCCAGCTAACTTCGTGGTTTCAGCTTCCTATCTGGGAAGCCATGGCGTAAGACTGTTTTCGCGCGGCGCGGTGAATCTCTGTTCGATTCCTGTGACTCTGAACAGCGCCGGCACGGACTGCGTTCGGCCGCTGGATCAATTCTTTCCAGACCCGAATAATCCCGATCCCTATGGCTCGGTCGATTACAAAAGCGATATTGGATCGAGCACCTACAATGGACTGAACCTATCTCTCCAGCGGCAGCTCACGAATGGGTTTTCCTTTCTAGCGCGCTACACGTATTCTCACTCCGTCAACGACGGTTCAGTCGGCGGCGGCGAATCTACAGGACCCGAAAACATCAATTGCCTGGCTTGCGACAAAGGACCCAGTGTCTTCGACATCCGCCACAATTTCGTCGCCGAGGAGGTGTACCAGCTTCCCTTTGGGCCTGGCACAAGCCATCTGCAACGTACCGGAGTCTTGGGCAAACTTGTGAGCGGATGGATGGTAAGCGGCGTCAACACGTACCACACGGGCCACCCGCTGACAGTGGGCATGGATTTGAGCAATAGCATTCCGAGCGGACCGTTCGCTGGATTTGCCGACACCTATTTGCTACCGGATGGCAACGATCAAACCAATCAGCGGCCCGACATTGTTCCGGGAGTGCCATTGACGCTCCCAGGAGGAGGCCATAACGGCGTGCCGCTAATAAACGCGGCCGCTTTCCAGGCTCCTCCCGTCGATGCAAACGGCAACTTCACCCGATTCGGCAATGAAGGAAACGGGATGATTCGCGCGCTCCCCTCCTGGCAAATCGATCTCGCACTTCAAAAGGACACGCGTCTGACAGAGCGGTTCACCCTGGAATTTGCTGTGCAGGCCTTCAACATATTCAACCACACGCAGCTTGGCGACCCGGGTTTACTCAACCTCATTTACGACCCCGCAGCGTCATCGACCGGCTTTCTGGACACGCAGCCGGGCTTCGGCGTGATTACTAGCACAGTGAATTTCAACAACAACAATGACAACGACTCTTCGCCGAACACTGGAACGGGATTGCCCAGGCAGATCCAGTTTATGTTGCGTTTGAAATTCTAGCTTCGTGCGGCGGGTGCCGCGATTATCGGCTGGTCACTCGGGTTGAGTCAGGGATTTACTACGGGTTCCGGCGGCTTTTGGGGAATGGCGCCCGACTCGAACAAGTCAGAGAGATCGGTGGCGTTGGCCGCATCACCCAGGAACGGTCCGACGTGAAAGATTTCCTGCATCGTACGCAAATCGGAGGAATGCGAGTAGGCCAAAGGGCTGGCATACGGAAGACCGTTCACGTTCCTATGAGCACGCGGAGAGATGACAATCTCGCCGATCGTGTGATTGAGGTCGTCCGGGTTATCACCCGACGACCTGTCCGATTCGGATTCGTCCCACCAAATGATGATGACGCCTCGGTTCTTGTAGGCGTTTGAGGCCATGATGATCGGAACAATCTGGCTCAGGAAGTCGTCGCCCTGCCTGATCCTTGCGGCGTCGCCGGTTAATCCTTTGTAGCCCCCTCCGATCGCAGAGTGCATATCGTTGTATTCGTCCGGGGTAATCCAGTTGTAATCGGCCACGGCATCTTTTGCCAGATCGGGCAATAACTGCTGCAACGGTGCGTAGTGCGAGGATAAGGGATTCTTCGGAGTCGGGTCGTCGCCGCCATTGGTATCGGTGAAGAGCACCATGGGATTATGCTTGGCGGCATAATTGAATTGGCTGGAGCCGTTATACGCATTGAAGTAGCTACTGGCGAACCCCGAAAAACTGGCCAGCGGGACGGTCCACTTTTCCGGCGGCAAGGGAATGTTGGTGAGCGCGCCGCCACTCAGGGAAAGGTCGATGTCTTCCTGATACGACTTCCACTTCTTTCCAGCCACCGTGAGGAGATGGCTCAGATGCAGCGGAGTATCCTGGTTCGTGGGTCCCTCTCCGGAAAAGGGGTCGTTGTCGTTTGACACGCCAAAATTAGTGCCGGCTTCGGACCAGATATAGTTCGGCTCGGAAGGATGGATATGGGGGTTCTTTCCATTTCCGGTGACCAGAACATTATGATAGGCCGTTGCGTAAGCGACCTGCTTGCTGATCTGGACCCTTGAGCCGTTGACATTGACCGAGGCGGTTCCGTTAACAAGGCTATTAATGAATGGCGCGTTCGGATTTCGAAAAATCTGCTGAGTCTTGCCGGTGAACTGGTTCGCCGGCTGGGTCCAATTGTGATTCTCCATCGCGATTACGAAAACGGTCTTGATCTCCTGGGCGCTGACGTTGGAATTGCCCAACGCGGCTAAGAGAACGAACACACCGAAGGCATGGAAAATTCTGGACGGCGACACCGACACCTCCGAGGGCCAAATTCGAAACGGACGACAGAGCATATTTCAGGCTACACAAAGTGAGCCAAGGAACCAAGCTGAGCCCGTACGCTGATAACAGGCGATTTTTGCAGCACGATGATTGACATATGACGGATGGAAGACTCTTAGATATCCTTCGACGGGAGCCAATAACTCGCAAGCACTGGAATCAAAAAGAGGATCGCCAGCGACGTGGTGACCATGCCTCCGACGACCACGCGAGCGAGCGGCTGTTGGGCCTGCACACCGATTCCCGTGGCGGCCGCTGCCGGCAGCAAGCCCAAGCCTGCGGCAGAGCAGGCCATCAGGACCGCACGCATTTCGGCGACACCGCCGCGCTCGATCGCCATCAGCATCGAAGCAGCCCCTTTCTCTTTCCGGCGAATGCCCGAAACGAAAACCACGCCGCCGAGCGTCGAAACGCCAATCACTGACGCGAATCCTACCGCTGCTGAAATACTGAAAGGCGTGCGCGTGATCAAAAGAGACAAAACGCCACCGATCGCGCCAAACGGCAGCATGGCCAGGACCAGCAGCGCATGACGCAACGAATTGAAAGCCGTGAAGAGCAAAGCCAGAATGATCACCAAGCTGATCGGTATGATGAAGGCGAGCCGCCGCTGCTCCTTTTTCAGACTGTCGTACTCTCCGGCCCACTCCAGATGGTAGCCTTCCGGAAGATGAATGCTGCGCGCGATGCGAGCCTGGACATCCTGGACCGTGCTTGAAAGATCGCGGCCGCGCACGCTGAATTTGATCGGAATGTAGCGCCGCCCGTCCTCGCGATAAATCATGAATGCTCCTTCGTGTAACGATACTTTCGCGATTTCGCCGAGCGGGACGCGAGTGCCATCAGGGACGGGCAGCAGAATATTGCGGATTTGCTCTGGTGACTCGCGAAAGCCCTGCTTATAACGAATCACGAAGTCGAAGCGGCGGTCTTCCTGCAAGATCTCGGTGGCCGCGAGGCCACCGATGGCCGCTTGCACAGCAGCGTCCACGTCCTGGGCCATCAAGCCATACCGGGCGCTCGCTGAGCGGTCGATCGAGACAAGCAATTCCGGCTGGCCGGTCTCCTGGAAGACGCCCAAGTCGGCAATGCCCGGAACGCTGGCCATCACGTCGCGGATCTGATCCGCAACTCGGACCAACGTATCGATATTGTCTCCGAAGAGCTTGAGCGAGTTCTCGCCTTTCACGCCGGACATCGCTTCCTCGACGTTGTCCTGAATATTCTGCGAAAAATTGAAATCGACGCCCGGGAATTTTGCGAGTTGCGCATCCATCTGGCGGATAAGCTGGTCCTTGGTGATGCCGCCGGGCCACTGGCTCGGATTCTTGAGCGAAACCATGAACTCGATATTGTTGAAAGTGGTGACGTCGGTACCATCGTCAGGGCGGCCCATCTGAGACACGACCTGTGTGACCTCGGGATACTCGAGCAAGATTTCGCGAAATTCGTGAGCCATGCGCGCTCCGAGTTCGTATGAGGCGTCTTGCGGCAGCGTCGCACGAACCCATAGGTTTCCTTCCTCGAGCGAGGGCATGAACTCACCGCCCATAAACGATCCGAGAAGCAAGGTGACGCCGAGCGCGCCGACCGCTATGGTGAGCGTGGTCTTGCGGTGCCTCAGGGTCCAGGCGAGGGCCCGGGCGTAGCGAGTACCCAGAAACGTCACCAAGCGCGTGTGGTGCCCGCGGACTTTTTCTGGACGCATCCAGGACGCAAGCACCGGCGCAAACAGGACAGCGAACAGGAGAGCGCCCGTCAGCGCGAACCCGTACGTCTGAGACATGGGCGCGAAGATCTTTCCCGGCACGCCTTGCATGGTGAACAGCGGAATCAACGCTACGATAATGACGAGCACAGAGAAAAGTACCGGCCGCACCGCTTCCGCAGTTGCATCAGCGACCAGTTCGAGGCCCGAATCGCCAGCATTTGCCGATTGAAAGCGACGGTAGATGTTTTCGAGGACGATCACGCTCGCGTCCACCAGAATTCCGAAGTCGATCGCTCCGATCGAGATCAGGTTGGCCGATCCTCCGGTAAGGACCATCATCGAAAACGCGAAGAGCAGCGAGCACGGAATCGTGAGGGTTGCAATCAGCGAGACCGGCACGTCGCCGAGAAACACAATCAGAATCGCGGTGACGAGCACCAGGCCCATCAGGACTACATCACGGACGGTCGCCGTGGTCAGATGAATCAGGTCGGTGCGGTCGTATAAAGTGATCAGCTTCATCCCGCGAGGAAGCAATCCGCCGTTCAGGTCTTTCACTTTTTCTTTTAACTGGCGGAGCGCGGGCAGCGATTGCTCACCGCGCTGGAGCAAGACGATCCCTTCGATGGCGTCATCATCGTGGTCCACGCCCACCAGCCCGAGTCGCGGGCGTATTCCTTCGTGAACGTCGGCAACATCACTCAGATACACCGGAACGCCGCTGCGTTCGGAGATGAGCACGTTCTTCATGTCGTCGATTGTCTGCAGCAAGCCCAACCCGCGGACGTTGACGCTTTGGTCTCCCATCGTCAGGTAGTTACCGCCCGCGTTGGCGTTGCTCGCTGAAACCGCGGAGACCACCTGTGGCAACGTGATGTTGTATTGCAGCAGCTTCCACGGATCGATTTCCGCCAGATATTCGCGGGTCGTTCCGCCGAACGAGGCGACGTCGATGATGCCCGGAACCTGTTTGATTTCCCGGGTGACGAACCAATCTTGCGTAGCCTTCAGCTCGTTGAGGCTATACGGGCCGATCAGACGGTAACGGTAGATTTCGCCGATGGGAGACTCCGGCGAAAGCGCGGGGGTAAGATTTTCGGGAAGAGTCAAGTTCTGCAACCGGTTGAGGGCCTCCTGTCGATCCCAGTAGTAGTCACTGGTGTAGTCGAAATACAGCTTCACGTCGCTAAGGCCGAAAATGGTAATCGACCTCACTCCGTCGAGATGGGGCATGCCGAAAAGCGAAGTTTCGACCGGGACAGTTACCTGCTGTTCCATCTCTTCGGCAGACCAGGATGGGTTTTGCGTAATAAATTCGACGAGAGGTGGCGACGGATCGGGATACGCCTCAATATCCAGCTGGAGGAACATGTAGACGCCGCCCGCAATCCATGCGGCCAGGAACACCAGCACGAGAGCGCGATAACTCAGAAGGGATGCAATCAATCCGCGCATCGTCGCCTAACTCTGCGAAGCAACGCGGAGCAGCAGCGCTCCCTGAGCGACGATCGTGTCGCCGACGTTCAGGCCAGAGGTGATTTCCAGGGAGTCGCCCACCGTTCGCCCCAACGTCACGCTTCGTCGCTCGTAGCGACCGTTTCCCTTGCCCACGAAGACGTACGCCGAATTCCCCTCGCGAATGACCGCGGCTGTCGGCACAAGAATCCCCTGGGCCGACGATCGCAGAAGATCGATTGTGCCGAACATCGACGGTTTCAGCCGCGTGCCGGGATTGGTCAGCATCACACGGACGTGCAGCGTGCGCGTATTTGGGTCAACTGCATCGGAAACAACGCTCACGCGCCCGCTCCAACGCTGCTCTGGGTAGGCGTTGACGGTAACCTGGGCGGCTTCGCCAGCCTTGGCCGCTGTTAGGTCTTTTTCGTAGATGTCGCCGACGGCCCAGATTGTAGATAGATCGGCAATCGTGCAGAGCGGCTGCGGAGCAGCGAGGGCGTTTGAAAATTCACCGGGCGCCGCTCCCACGTCGAGGATCACGCCGGAGCGTGGCGCGGTTAGGCGAAGCTCCGTGGAAGCGTGGTCCGGGTCCATACCGAACACGCGAATCTGTTCGCGCGCGGCGTCAAGTTCCGCCTGCGCGCTTTCGGCATCCGCTTGCGCCTGTTGGTAATCCTTTACTGCGATCGCGTTGTGCGCCAGCAAGTCCTCAGAGCGCTTGAGTTGCTCTTGCTTCACCCGCGAATCGGCGAGCGCTTTGTGATAGTCCGCCACAGCGTGCGACAAATCGCTGCTCTCGAGTGTCGCAAGCGTCTGCCCTTTCGCCACCCGATCCCATGGGCGCACCTTCATTTCGACGATCCGGCCTCCAGCTGGAGGGTACACATGAACCACTCGTGTTGGGTCCGCCTCGATATGCGCCGGCAATTGCAGAGAATCGGGGATGGTGGTCTTTCGTACGGCCATCGTCACAATCCCCCTGGCATCGGAGGCGACGTACTCCGTGTCCTGCCGATCGTTTGACTGCGAGGGTTTCGGTTGTTGACTGGCTGTAGTACCGCAGCTGACGAGTGCGATGACGAATCCAAACGCTATTAAGCGAGATAATCCTGGGCTCATCGAAGAAGCTCCATTCGATTGCTTGTGCGATAAGTGCCGCGGCGGGCTCGGTCCCGCTAATTCATCGACACGATGACTGACATTAAAGTCCGGCCTAGTCAGTTTCTAGGCCGACTACACCAGTGAATGCGGATGCGGTTTAGTGGATCGGGTTAGGTACGGGCCGGAGGTGCGCGGCCGAGATGTGGAAGCAAGAAGCGATCAAAAACAAATGCGCAATTTGATCGCGAATGCAGACGTGCTTTCGGCTCGGGGTTACGCAACTGCATTTGCGGGTAACCCCACGTTCTCGACTGCGGGGGGATGCCAAAAGAATCGATTGCTTGGTTCGAAGCGAAACTCCAATTCGTCT
>Ga0070731_10004152_pt1 | contig 12622 bp, 11 predicted proteins | sample Coa_R1_2_FD_66448 | JGI IMG/M metagenome (GOLD analysis project Ga0070731, IMG submission 66448) | Surface soil microbial communities from Centralia Pennsylvania, which are recovering from an underground coalmine fire - Coalmine... | ecosystem: Environmental > Terrestrial > Soil > Unclassified ... | reverse complement strand
CAGTTGCCAAAGAAGGACGCCGGGGCGGGCATGGCGTTCGGCGGTGGCGCGGCGGACGCGTTGTTTGGCGCGGGTTCCGGCAACGCCTTGACCAAGATCACCAAATACGCCACGGTCATTTTCTTTTTGCTGGCCTTGTTTCTCGGATATCTGCAGGACCAGGTACACAATAAAAGCAGCGCCTCGTCATTTGAAAAGCAGGTGCAGCAGAAACAGATGGAAACAGCGCCCGCTGCCCAACAGCCGTCGTTGCCGGCGGCGGTGCCGCCAACGGCCGCGGGGACAAACAGTTTGTTGTCCGTGCCGCTGACATCACCGGAAACTGCGCCTGCCGCCGCCACCACCAATCCGCCCGCTGCGCCGCCGCAATCAAAATAACACCATGGCATTTTGAAAAGCGCCCCTGCCAGAAGCTGGAAGCCGGGAGTCGGAAGTCAGGGAGCGCGCGTCGGTCGGTGGAACACGATTTTCTGTGTTTTGACTTCGGGCTTCTGCCTTCTGGCCTCCGGTTGCATCCGGGGTGAGCCTGCCGCCGACCTCACCATTCTCAACGGCGCGGAACCGGAAACTCTGGATCCCGCCATCCTCACCGGCCAGCCGGAAATGCGCATCGCCATCGGCATGTTCGAAGGATTGACGCGGTTCGATCCCCAAACCGCGCGGCCCATTCCGGGCCTGGCCAGCGGGTTTGAAGTCTCGCCGGATGGACGCACCTATACCTTTCACCTGCGCACCAACCTGGTCTGGTCCACCGGCGGGCCCATCACCGCCGATGATGTGGTGTATTCCTGGATACGTGCGCTGGCTCCGGCGACGGCCTCGGATTACGCGGGACAACTCTTCTATTTAAAAAATGCCGAGGATTTCAATGCGGGTAAGATCAAGGACCCGTCGCGCGTGGGCATCCGCGCGCTGGATCCACTCACCGTGCGGGTGGAGTTAAACCATCCCACGCCTTTTTTTCTGGATATCTGCGCCCTGCCGGTCACCTACATTGTGCCACGCCAGACGATTGAGAAATACGGCGACCGGTGGATCATGGCGCGGCCGTTGCCGAGCAGCGGACCTTACGAACTCGCCTATTGGCGGCTTAACGACAAGGTTCGTTTGAAGAAAAATCCACGTTACTGGGACGCCGCCCACACCCAATCCGACATCATTGACCTTCTGCCGGTGGGTTCGCCCAGCGCCGCGCTGAATCTTTACATGAATGGACAGGCGGACCTTGTCTGGGACAAGGAACTGGTGCCGACGGAACTGGTGGACCTGCTGATTAAGCGTCCGGACTTCCACCAGTTCAATTACCTGGCGACCTATTTCATCCGGTTCAATGTCACCCAAAAACCGTTCGACGACCCGCGTGTCCGCCAGGCGCTGGCGCTGGCGATCGACAAGGAGCGCATTGTCAAAAAAATCACGAGGGCAGGGGAGCAGCCGGCCTCGCACCTCGTGCCCGATGGAACGGCCAATTATCTTCCGGTCGAGGGGCTGGGTTATGACCCGGTGCGGGCGCGACAATTGCTGGCCGAGGCCGGTTACCCCGACGGCAAGGGGTTTCCGCGGTTTGAATATACCTTCAACGCCGCGGCCGGTGGGGCGGCGGAAATCCACCAGAACATCGCCATCGAGTTGCAGCAGATGTGGCGCGACCAGCTTGGCATCCACATGGACTTGCGCCAGTTGGAATGGAAGGTCTATCTGAGCGCGATGGACCACCTCGATTACAATCTGGCGCGCTCCAGCTGGGTTGGCGATTATAACGACCCACAGACATTCCTCGGCATGTTCACCAGCACTGACGGCAACAATCGCACCGGGTGGAAAAGCGCGGCCTACGACGCCCTCATCAACGAAGCCAACCAGCAGACCGATTTGGTAAAACGCGGGGAAATTTTCCAGCAGGCGGAAACGATGCTGGTGAGCAACCAGGTGCCCATCATTCCGTTGTTTTTTTATGTTGGCATCAATTATTTCGACACGAATAAAATCCAGGGGGTGTATGAAAACATTCTCGATGATCACCCATTGCAGTGCATCCGGAAGGTAAGTCCGAAGTCTAAAGTCCGAAGCCAAAACTGACAATGTACTTCCTGAAACGCCTGTTCTTTGCGATTCCGCTGCTGCTGGTCATCAGCGCGCTGGCGTTCTGGCTGGTACACATCGCGCCCGGCGGCCCGTTTGACCGCGAACGCGCGCCGGCTTCACCGGAAATTGAGCGCAATCTGGAAGCCAAATATCACCTCAACGAACCGGTCTGGAAACAGTATCTGCGCTATCTGGACGGATTGGTGCATGGCGATTTCGGTCCCTCGCTCAAATATCGCGACCACACCGTCAACGACATCATCGCGCAGGGTTTGCCGGTTTCAATGACGCTGGGGTCACTCGCATTTTGTTTTGCCCTGGGTATCGGCCTGCCGCTGGGCTTTTTCACCGCCGCACGGCGCGGGCGCTGGGAGGATTACGCCGGCAGTTTTCTGGCTACGTTGGCCGTGTGCGTGCCGGGCTTTGTGCTCGCGCCGTTTCTGGTTGTCGTGTTTGCCATCAAGCTGAAATGGCTGCCGGTCGCCCTCTGGGAATCGCCGGCGCAGGCCATTCTGCCCATGATTGCGCTCGGCGCCTATTCCGCCGGAAAAGTCGCGCGCCTGTTCCGCGAAGGCATGTTGAACGCCATGCAATCCGAATTCATCACCGCCGCCCGGGCTAAGGGCATGGGGGAAAACCGGCTGTTGTTCAAACACGCCGTCCGCATCGCCGTCCTGCCGGTTGTCTCCTATTCCGGGCCGATGCTGGCGGATTTGCTGACCGGTTCGTTCATCATTGAGAACATCTTTCAAATCCCCGGCATCGGCGTCTTTTTAATCAACGGCGCCCTGAACCGTGACTACACCGTCGTGGTCGGCCTGGCGCTGCTCTACGCGGTGTTGCTGATTGCGTTGAACCTGGCCGTGGACTTCGCCTACACCTGGCTCGACCCACGGGTGAAATATGAATAAGGCAGACGAGAGTCGAAAGTCGACCGACGAGAGCTTGAACGGCGGAACGCCGAATCTTGCTGGCACTCGACCCTCGACCCTCGATCCTCGACTTGTCTCGCCGGGCAAGCAGGCGTGGCAACGGTTCAAGCGAAACCGTCCCGCTGTCATCAGCGCCGGGTATCTGGTCCTGCTGCTGGTTGTGGTGGTGGCGTGGCCGGCAGTCCTTAAAATCGCGGGGCATTGCGGCCCGGCGGGCGCCGCCTTTACCCAAATTCACGACCCGGACCATCTGTCCAATTCGCAATTTATACCGCCCGACGCACAACATTGGTTTGGCACGGACGTGCACGGACGCGACGTCTTTTCCCGTGTCATGTATGGCGCGCAACTCTCGTTGCTGGTCGGCTTCGTCGGTGCCGCGGTCAGCCTGGTCATTGGCGTTTTGTGGGGTGCCATTGCCGGGTACGTCGGTGGCCGGTTGGACAGCGCGCTGATGCGGATCGTGGACATCCTCTATTCGCTGCCCACGATTATTTTCGTCATTGTGCTGCTGACCACGCTGGGCACCTTGCTGAAGCAATCCGCCTTTGTCCAGCAATCGGCCTTTTGGAACCGGGAAGTGCAAATCCTGCTCCTGTTCGTCGGTCTGGGGGCTGTTTCCTGGCTGACGATGGCACGCATCGTACGCGGCCAGGTGTTGTCGTTGCGGACCCGCGCGTTTGTGGAGGCCAGTCGCTCGCTCGGGGCCGGACCGGCGCGGATTCTGGCCCGGCATATCATTCCCAATATTTTCGGCGTCGTCATCACCTACATCGCGCTCACCGTCCCCGCGATCATCCTTTACGAATCGTTCCTGAGTTATCTCGGCCTGGGCGTGCAGCCGCCGATGGCCAGTTGGGGCACGCTCATTGCCGAGGGAGTTTCGCAAATCAATTCCATCCGCATTTATTGGTGGCTCATTGCCTTTCCCGGCGGCGTGCTGGTGGCGACATTGCTGGCGTTGAACTTTCTGGGCGACGGCCTCCGGGATGCCTGGGACATCAAGAGTCGCTAAGGCTTCAATTTATTATTCCCCCGGCGGCGTTGCGGCTGCCCGACGGGCGGCGTGGTTGCGGATGTGGTCAAAGTTGCCTTGTTCGCAGCAGGCGACAAATCCTTCGGTGACGGTTTTTAATTCCTCCCAACGGGCACGGATTTGTTTGGCCTCCGGCGGCACGATCTTATCGTCGGCGGTGGCGGTGGCGATGACGTGCAGCAGGTCGGCGAATTCCTGGACGATCTGGTTGGTAGCCGGAATCAGATAATGCGGGTGCGGGGCATTTTTGGGATTAAGGATGAAAAACCCGCCGGCGCGCTGGCAAATCCACTGGACCAGCCGGTGATCGCCGGTGCTGGCGAGCAGGGCTTCAATGCGATCGAGCGGATTGCCCGTGCCGCTGCCGGCGGCGTGGTTCGGCGGTTCGGCCCATTTATAGACCATGGAAAGTGACAGGCCGAGATCGGCGGCGACCTGTTTGGGCGTCTTTTTCTCAAAAACCTCGCGCAACAGTTCGTAGGATTGCATGCCAGACAATGAAAAAGCCCGGGCCGCTTGGCAAGCGGGAAGCGTGGTTCCCTTCTTAATCCTGATCTTTCTCTTAATCGTAATCGCTGATGAACCGATTAAGATTACGAAAAAGATTAAGAAGGGAAGGTGACTTACAAACCCCACGGCAAATTGTAGATGCGGACCCGGTCGTGCGGGTGTTTGATAAACGCAAGTATGAAGGAACTCCGTGACAACAAGCCCGCCTTTCCTGCTTGCGTTGGGGGCAGGTTGGGATTTTACTCGCTCCAACAACAACTCAGCGAGGGCTTATGATTATCTACGGAATCTGTCTGGTGACGGGCTTGATCTTCACCCTGGTCAGTGTGCTCGCCGGGCACTTCTTCGGACACGGCGGTCACGTGGAAGGCAGCGGCGGTCACGTGGAGGCGGGCGCCGATAGCAGCGACGCGCCGGGCATTTCCATCTTCAGTCCCACGATCATTGCCTCTTTCATAACGGCCTTCGGCGGGTTCGGCCTCATTTTCACGCAATTTCACAGAACCAGCCCGGTGGAAATCAGCGCGCCGCTCTCGATCGTCGGCGGGTTCTTCGTGGCGGGCGTGTTGTTCCTGTTTTTCCGGTCGGTCTTTCGTCACACCCAAAGTTCCAGCGAGTCGCATGTCGCCCGTTTGCTGGGCGCGCAAGCCAACGTCATCACACCCATCCCGGCCGATGGCGTGGGCGAAATCGCGTACGTGGTGGGTGAGACGCGTTACACCGCGCCGGCCCGCAGCGAAAACGGCGCGGCCGTGGCCAACGGCCGGACGGTCAAAGTCACCCGCATCGTCGGAACCCAGTTTTACGTAACGTCAGTTTAAATCAAACCACGCAATCACCTTAAAATCATTATGCACGTGAATCTTACTCCGTTGTTGGCCGAACTGAACTTCGCACAGGGCGGCATCGTCATTATGTCTGCGGTTGTCATCGTCGTCGTCGTGTTTCTGCTGCTGTACATGATCTTCAGCCGTTACACCAAGGTCGGCCCGAACCAGGTGCTCGTCGTGTCCGGCATCAAGCACCGTGCGGAGGACGGCACGAAGGTCGGCTTCCGCATCGTCAAGGGCGGCGGCACGTTCGTCTGGCCGATTTTCGAGAAGGTGGACATTCTCTCACTGGAACTGCTGACCATTGATGTGCAGACGCCCGAGGTCTATACCAGCAAAGGCGTGCCGGTGAAGGTGGACGGCGTGGCGCAAACCAAGGTCAAGGGCGATGATATCTCCATCCGGACGGCGGCGGAACAATTTCTGGGCAAGACCACCGATGAAATCCGCAACATCGCCACGCAAACGCTCGAAGGTCATTTGCGCGCCATCCTGGGCACGATGACGGTTGAGGAAATTTACCAGAACCGCGATGCCTTCGCCCAGCGGGTGCAGGAAGTCGCGGCGGGGGATCTGGCGAACATGGGCTTGAGCATCATCAGCTTCACCATCCGCGACATCCGTGATGGCCAGGGTTATCTCGATGCCCTCGGCAAACCCCGCATTGCCCAGGTCAAACGCGATGCCATCATCGCCCAGGCCGAGGCCGACCGCGATTCGCAAATCCGCTCCGCCCAGGCCAAGCAGGCCGGGCAGGAGGCCCAGTTCGCCGCCGACACCAAGATTGCCGAAGCGCAACGCGATTATCAATCCAACGTGGCGCAGTATCAGGCCGCGGTGAACCAGCAGAAGGCGCAGGCCGACCTCGCCTACGATTTGCAGAAGTTCAAGACCGGCCAGTTGGTGAAGGCCGAGGAGGTGCAGGTCAGCATCGTCGAGAAACAGAAACAGATCGAACTGCAACAGCAGGAAATCCTGCGTAAACAGCGCGAACTCGAGGCCACCGTCCAGAAACCCGCTGATGCCGAGCGTTACAAGGTTGAAACGCTGGCCAACGCGAAGAAGTTCCAGCTGGAAACCGAGGCCGCCGGCGCCGCTTCCGCGACCAAAGCGACCGGTTTTGCCGGCGCCGACGTTGTGAAAGCCACAGGTTTGGCGGAAGCGGATGCAAACAAGGCGCGCGGTTTGGCCGAAGCCACCGTCATCGAGGCGCAAGGCAAGGCGACGGCGTCCGCGATGCAGGCCAAGGCCGAGAGCTTCAAGCAATACAACGAGGCGGCGGTCATTGAAATGATTGTGCGGGTGATGCCGGAAATCGCGGGCAAGATCAGCGAACCGCTCAGCAAGACCGAGAAGATGGTCATCATCAACGCCAGCAATGGTCCCGGAGGTGGCGCGAGCAAGCTGACCGGCGACGTGACCACCATCATCAGCCAGTTGCCGCCAGTGCTGGAGAGCCTGACGGGAATTAAATTTGAGAAATTGATGGAACAGGTCCCGGCGCTCAAAAAGGCGATGAGCAAAGATGACGACAAAGGCAAATAAATTGGCGATTTACGATATACGATTTACGCGTTTCTAGGGTAAATCGGGAAAATAATCAAATACCGGCGACCATGACGCGCGAGGAAATGAAAAATCGGACGAAGGTTTACGCTAACCGTATCGTAAAGCTGTGCTCTGCGCTTCCGGGTAATTGGATTGCCCAAACGCTGGGTAAACAGCTTCTGCGAAGTGGAACTTCCGTCGGCGCAAATTACCGCGCCGTCTGTCGCGCCAAATCCAATTCAGACTTCATCAACAAGCTTCGTATCGTCGAGGAGGAGTGCGACGAGTCTTTGTTCTGGATGGAATTACTCGTGGATAATAATCTGATGAAAGCAGTTCGTCTTTCTGGTTTAATGAAGGAAGCCAATGAAATTCTGGCCATGGTCGTTTCATCAGCCAAAACTGCCCGCGCGTCGGGTCGCGCGTAAATCGTATATCGTATATCGTAAATCAAATGCGCCTATTCGAAGCCATCATTGACGCGAACCACCGGGCGGTGAACGGTGACCCGAATGCCGGTTTGCATCCGGCGGATTTCGCGGACGAACTGCCGGTCATTGCGTTGACGTGCATTGACCCGCGGTTGAACGCGTTTTTCCCGAATGCGCTGGCATTGCCGGCGGACCAGTTCATCTGGCTGCGCAACGCGGGCAACATCATCTTCGAACCCATGAGTTCGATGATGCGGACGCTGGCCCTGGCCTGCGCGGTCAAAGGCGGGCGGGAAATCGCCATCATCGGTCACACGGATTGTCTGGTCTGCAAAACCAACGCACTGCAGTTACTCGAGAAATTCAAGGAATTGGGCGTCGAGCGGCATTTGTTGCCGGACAATCTCAACGAATTTTTCGGCCTGTTCAGCAGCGAACGACAAAATGTCATCAAGGGATGCGACATCGTCCGGCATAGTCCGCTTATTGGTCCCAAAATTCCTGTGCACGGGTTGTTGCTGGACATTGAAACCGGCAGGCTGGATTGGGTGGTGAACGGCTACGAAACCTGGCAGAGGGTGCCGTTGTCTGGCGATGCGGTCAGGGCTTCCGGCCCCATCGCAGGCGCGCTCAGTCCGCTGGGGGCCTTCGACATCGGCGAGATGAAATTTCCCGAAGGCAAAATCGGCGACCTGGCGACCAAAGCAGGAGGTTGGGTGTCGCAGAAGATCGAAAAAGTTGAGGAAACCCTGCCGGGCACGCCGGAAACGAAGGCAGGGGTGGCCAAACAGGTGGAGGAATATGCCCAAAAACACTGGCCCAAGCCGCCAAAAATTCCAATTCCGCCGCCCATCCGTCCGCGTCCGAACTTTCCCACCAAACGATGATAAACCGGCTATCGTTTCAAGCCTTGCCGGTATTCGTTGATGCGCCAGCGTAGAAATGCCGAGCAATGCTTCGGCGTGACCTTGTTTCGCAGCGGCCAATAGGACTTAAAATCTTTCTCCAGTTTTCGCAGTTCGCGAATGCCGGCCCTCGCCATTTGCAGGTTGGGACGCAGCGCGCCAGCCCCACCTTGTTTTGCAACCGCCTGCTGCCACAACATGAACCGGCAGGATTGCGCCGCCATCCGCGCGGCCAGATCCAGTTCGTGCAACAAAATCTTTGATTGGCCAGGGCGGGCTGCGCGTAGAATTGCGCGCTGCTTTTCGATTTCCTTCAGCGTTTCACGAATATTCCTTGCCGGAATCCTTTTGAACCAATTCAGCCCGTTCCGGCAGAACAATTCGCGTTTCTCTTCTGGCGGAGCGGCAATGACCGTTCCCAGCGGTGTTTCATTCGGCGCCTTTGCCTTTAATTTGAGGTGAACGATACCCAGTTTAAAGGCAGCCCCGGCAACTCTGCCCGTTGAATCCGTGAACACGTCGCGGCTTAAGACCGGCTGGAGCTGTTTCTCATCGAAACCACTGGCGTTCCAGGCCAGCGAGGCACCCGCGAGCAAGGGTAGGTAGCTCACCGCCAAAGGTTGCGGATGACCGCCATCACCCCAATCGGTGATGAGATAACCGATGGCTCCGTGCTTGCGCCCGGCCCTGGCGGCGGCGCGTAAATTGGCCAAGGTATTGTCATACCGGCCAATCAGTGTCTGCCACGTTGACGTACCCGGACAAACGTAAAACGGGATTTTGGATTTGGCGAACAACGCCGCCTCGCGGTCGAATGGATGATTTGCCTCGTAACCCCAATTCAACGCGATAACGTCGCGCGGCAGCTCCTTGATGAGTTGCGGATACTTCAGAATAATGTCGCCCCAAAACATCATGGTCCGGCCGTGTCGGGACGTTTCGTGATTAATTTTCTTCAGGAAATCGAGGTAAACGCGGCCCTGGCCTTTCGTTGCGCAAAGTTTTTTACTCTGTCCGCGGCCCAGGTCCCAGGTTTCGTCACAGCCGACATTGAAATACCGACTCGAAAAATTGGGCAGCAACTCGTCGTACAGCCCGCGCAGGAAGGGCAGGGTACCCGGATGATGGGGCGCGAGGGTTGTGGGCCGACGGACAAATGCTTTGCTTGCGTCTTCGTATGGTTCTGAAACTTCAGCGAGTTTTTGGAGTTTCGGATGTTCAAGAAAATGGCGCAAATGGCCGAAGGAATTCTGGTTCGGCACGAGGTCGATGCCGAGTTGCCGGCAGCGCGCGTCCAGCAGGCGGATCTCCCCACCGGTCAACGCGCCCCAGCTTTGCCAGACGGATTTATATTTGCGATAGGCGAAGGTATGTTCGGTGTAGAGTTGCAGTTCGTTGATTTTAAAATCGGCCAGATGTTCGACAAGCGCGAGCAGCGTTTCGAGTCTGGGCACGCGCCCGCGCGAAATATCAAGCATCACGCCCCGGCGGGAAAAATCCGGCCAGTCGCGGATTTTCAGACAGGGCAGCCGGCGGCCGTATTGACGCAGCAATTGTCGCAATGTTGCCGTCGCCGCATGCGCGCCACCGGCTTCGCGGAAGGAAATTTCGATTCCATTTTTTGAAATCGTCAGTTGGTAACCTTCAAGATGATCCGACGCGGAACGGCTGCGAACAATTTTGATGGCGGCCAGCGGTTTCGGTTCCGGCAGTGTGAACGTGCCGCGAAGAACTTTTACCGAGCGAGGGCAGGGGAGCAGGTTCAAACTTTTAGTTTTGAATGTTGAGTTTTGAGCCGAACTCATTTGCTCAAGCTTCAACTAAAAATCGGGAATTCAAAACTTAAAACTTACTTCGCAATCATCCCGCTTTTCCGGGCGTAATTGAACAAACCGCCGGCATCCACCACCGGACGGACGTCGCCGAGCGGCTTGAACTTGACGACCTTGCCGGTCGCCTTGACCGTGACGGTGGCCGCGTCGAGGTCGACGGTCACGATATCCCCGTTTTTCAAGATGTCACAAAGGCGTTCGGTGAGTTCACATGGATAAAGTTCACCGGTGGCGACGGAGTTGCGGAAGAAAATGCGCGCGAAACCTTCGGCGAGGACGATTTTGCATCCGGCCGAACCGATTGCGATGGGTGCGTGCTCGCGCGAACTGCCGCATCCAAAATTTTTCCCGCCTACGATGATGGCGTAGTCGGTGTCGAGCTTGCCCTCCTTCACAAAGCGCGTCGGGTAGAGCGATTCGGGCAGGCCGGCCATGGCGTAACTGCCAAGCTTCTCATATTCGTCGGGCATGGTCGGTACCAGTGTGAGATACTGCGCGGGGATGATCTGGTCCGTGTCAATATTGTCGCGCACCACGTAAACCGGTCCGGTAAAAACAGATTGCATGACGCCAATGTGCGCGTGATTGGCCTGATTTTCAATTTGAAAATCATCCCGGCCGGGAGCGGTTCCATTCAGGGGTACACGAGCCGGAAGAATTGGTTGCTGGAGCCTGGGGGAAGTGTCACCTGATTTTGCCCGTTCACCAGCGCCGGTACATTCGTGACGGTTGTCCAATTCGTCGTGGCTAAATCGGAATTTTGCTGCAGCACAAAATCCCCCGGCGGCGACGGCCAGGACACCAACTGGTTGGCGCCGGCCAGCGCGAGGGTCAACGCCGCGGGTGACAGGGTGACCTCGAAGGTTGGGCCGGCCAGATTGGTTGCGGCAAAAATATTCGTGCCGCCCTGGAGGGTGACGATGCCGAAATACTGGCCGAGCGGCGTTGCCGGGTTGATCGCAATACCAAAGACAACATCACCGTAAGTCTCGCCGGGCAATAGAATGCCGGGAACATTCGCAAAGAACACGTTGGTATCCGCTGCCAGATAGTTGGTCGCGATGCCGGTGAAACTGACCTGAATATTATTAAGGAACAAATTATCGGTGAGGCTGGTATTGGTCAGCACGCCGGCAAAAATGACTTCATTGCTTCCCAAGCCTGACTGCACGGCTGGTGTCAAGGTGAACGCCAGATCCGCCGGCACCGACGTACCTGGCAGCAACACGGCCAGGCTGGACCAGAGGACGAGTGGTTTCAGGCGCATGGCTTGGTTTCGTCAGCGGCCCAGCGCGAACAGCGTGGCGTTGTTGATGGCGTACACCACCCCGTCCACGCCGACAAGAGTGGGCGTGTAAGCCTCGCCGAGGCCCGAGGTGAGGACGTTCGTTTCCGAAAGCGTGTTGGAAGTCAAATCCCAGCGGTAGAGCTTGCCATCCTCGTTGTTGGCCAGCACGGATTTGGTGGCCGGATCCACCGCCGCCGAATTAATGCACCATTCGTGCACGGCATTCGGGTAAGTGTTGGTGAAAGCCGGATCAGGCGTTGGCCCGGCAATGGTGAGAACTTCGTTCATCGTCGTGGCGCCAGAGATGGGGTCCGTCTCGCTATTTTGCGGATCGAGGATGGCGATTTTGTTGACTCCATCGCCCCCGATTCCAGGGTCGGCGTAATTGTTATACTTGGTCATCAACAGATACGACGAATTGCCGTGATAGGAAGGGACCATGGAGGCGGGCACGATGGAGGCCGTATCGTCCCAACCAAATGCGCCGGGAATCTTGGTTTGGGTAAGGCTCGAATCAAAATGCAGCATCCACCCGCGATCGTGATTTGAATACCACGGAGTCTCCAATACTCCGAAATAAACATCGCCATCGGGACCGACGGTGGGTGACGCCGTGCCGTCGTCGTCCACGTTGGCGTCATTGGCGGGATTTTTGACATCCTTGAGTCGCACGCTGGCCAGCGGGGCGAGGGTCCGGCTGTCCAGGGCGACGAGATAGCCGTACCCGGAATAACCGTTATTGACGGCCACGTACAACGTCTTGTGATCGTTGCTCAGAGCCGGCGAGCAATTCATGGCGACCTGACTGATGGTGGCATTGGTGACCGTATTGCTGGCGGCAACCCAGGTGCCGGTCCCATTGTAATCAATCCGGGCAATGCCGCTCTGGAGATTCACCGGCGTGCTACCGGTGGCTTGAAACCCGAAAAAAATGTTTCCATACCGGTCCGAAGTAATCGGCGTACAAATATACACGTTGGCCAGATAGGCGTTGGTGTTGGCGATGTAATTGGTCAGCCCATAAAAGGCGATTTGCCCAATGACCGGATTCGGATTCGTGGTGTCAGGAGTGTCGCAATAGTAAACCGTTCCACCGCCGCCCGCAAAATAAAGCCGGTTCTTGGGAGTCAGCGTCGGGGAAAAGCTCGGTGTCCAATTGTGGGCCGGTAACACGTAATCCGTGGACTGCACCCAATTCGTGGCGCCGGTGCCGCCGGTCAGGGCA
>Ga0070731_10004151_pt1 | contig 12624 bp, 11 predicted proteins | sample Coa_R1_2_FD_66448 | JGI IMG/M metagenome (GOLD analysis project Ga0070731, IMG submission 66448) | Surface soil microbial communities from Centralia Pennsylvania, which are recovering from an underground coalmine fire - Coalmine... | ecosystem: Environmental > Terrestrial > Soil > Unclassified ... | reverse complement strand
ATTGTGGTTTTTTATAATTGTAATGAAGCGCATTATTCGCAAAACAAATTAAACAATCTGTTGTCGCGAGAATATTTCCATTGACTTGAATGGGTGCGATGAAACCCTGCAACTCCATTAAAAGTTTCTCATACAGAGACAATTCAATACCGAGACTTTTTTCTTCAGCTCCTATAATTTTTTCTTCGTATTCTTTTAGCTCAGGAGTTATATAGCGTTCTGCATTTGCAAGGGTTTGCTTGCGCATCCATGTTGCCGGCACTTTACTTTTGTGAACGTTTGTAACTTCGAGATAATATCCAAAAACGTTATTAAAACTTATTTTCAGAGAACTGATCCCTGTAGCTTCCGCTTCTTGTTGCTGAAGTTTAGTAAGATATTCTTTACCCCCCGTGGCAATGTTTCTAAGATCATCCAATTCATTATTGATTCCATCTTTAATGATATTTCCCTTGTTAATGGTCGTCGGCGGATTTTCCTGGATCTCTTTAATTATTTTTTCTGCAATTTCAGGACATGGATTAAGTGCATCGGACAATCTTCGTAAATAATCATTGGTTGAATTTCCACAGATCATTTTGATCTGATGAATATGATGCAACGCCCTGGCGAGTTGCATCACTTCACGAGGATTGATTCTTCTGCCGGGGATTTTACCGATCAACCTTTCGAGGTCGCCGCATTGTTTGATATGATGTATAAGTTTATTTCGCAGATCAACTTCCTTAATAAAAAATTCAACCAGCTCCAAACGCTCGTTAATTTTACATATGTTCAGCAGGGGTAGTAGAAGCCATCTTTTTAGCAAGCGAGCTCCCATCGGAGAAATTGTATTGTCCGTTACTTTTAATAATGTTGTGCCGCCGGTTCCTGCCAATTCAAGATTACGCGCTGTGAATTTATCCATCCAAACATAGTCATCACGGTTAAGCCGTTGAATGGAAGTTATGTGCTGAAGGTTCGGATGTTCAGTATCTTTTAAATAATGAAGAATTGCGCCGGCGGCAATAATCCCATCATGCAATTCTGCAATACCAAATCCTTTTAAAGAATGTGTTTGAAAATGTTTCAGGAGATTTTCTGTTGCGAATTTTTCATCAAAAATCCAGCTCTCCAGGGTGTATATATAAAATGCAGATCCGAAAACCTCTTTAAAATATTTTTGCAAGTTTCTCTGAAAAATTACCTCAGCCGGACGAAAAGTTTGTAATAATTTATCCGCAAAATCAGTATCGCCTTCCGCCAAAAAAAATTCTCCGGTGGAAATATCAAGGAACGACAATCCGATTTTTTGATCGCCAAAATGCAAACTTGCCAAAAAATTATTGGTGTTGTGTTCAAGTAATCTATCATTCATCGCTATGCCGGGTGTGACCAATTCCGTTACTCCGCGTTTCACAATTCCTTTTACTGCTTTTGGGTCTTCCAGCTGGTCACAGACAGCAACACGATAGCCCGCTTTAACCAATTTGTGTAAATAGGTTTCGAGGGCATGATGTGGGAACCCGGCAAGATCGCTTGAAGCTGCAGCGCCATTGTTTCTTTTGGTGAGTGTGATCCCCAGGACCCTCGAAGCAATAATCGCATCTTCGCCAAACGTTTCATAAAAATCACCAACACGAAATAGCAAAATAGCATCGGGATATTTTTGTTTGATCGTTCGATGCTGCAGCATTAACGGAGTGTCGTTAAAAGATTTTGCCATTGCGCAAATATAAGCCCCTATGTGCTAAAGGGCATTTTTGAATTCGAAGAAATAAAAATTTGTAAAAGGATTAAAATTTGATGGGGATTGAAGTTACTTTTACAGTTTACAAAATCCCCTTAGGGGGTCAGGGGTATGCGTAAATTAAACATGGATGAACTGAAGCGAAAATCTGTACATGCATTCAAAGCAGCAGATAAAATCCCAATCATAGTCGTGCTGGATAATATCAGGAGCATGCATAATGTGGGTAGTATTTTCAGGACAGCAGATGCTTTCTTGCTGGAAAAAATTTATTTATGCGGGTACACGCCTCAACCCCCACACCGAGATATTCATAAAACTGCGCTGGGCTCAACGGAAACCGTGGAATGGAAATATTTTGACAAAACAGTTGATGCAGTAAATTCGTTAAGAAAAGATGGGTATATGATCGTTGCTGCAGAACAAGTGGAGAATAGTACGGCACTGAATGAATTTTATTTTGCTCAAAATAGTAAACTAGCTATTATATTTGGAAATGAAGTAATTGGCGTTGAGGAAGAGATTTTAGAATTGTGCGACAGTTGTATCGAAATTCCGCAGATGGGTATGAAGCATTCTTTGAATATTGCTGTAGCGGCAGGAATTGTTTTATGGGAATTTGTAAGAGGCGGGATATTGAAGGATTTTAAGAATTAACCTGGGTTCAATAAATGCATTTTTTAAATGGCAACAGTAAAAAATTACCTATCTCTTATAAAATTTTCCCACACCATTTTCGCAATGCCATTTGCCATGATTGGTTTTTTTTTAGGAATCAATTATTACAGCAAGAAATTTTCGTTCGCGTGGCGGGAAAATAATGGTCAACCTGAATCTGGACTGAGGCGATTGCTTGGAAGTCTTACCGCAGAAGGATTATTATTAAAATTGATACTGGTGATTCTATGCATGATATTAGTACGAAGCGCAGCGATGTCATTCAATCGTTATCTCGACAGAAATTTTGATGCAAGAAATCCGCGGACGGCAGTCCGAGAAATCCCAAAAGGAATTATTTCTGCAAAAAACGCTTTGTTATTTGCGCTTGTTTCCTGCGCTTTATTTCTCATCACTTGTTTTTTCATCAACAACCTTTGTTTTTATTTGTCGCCGGTTGCGCTGGTTGTTGTGCTGGGTTATAGTTATACCAAAAGATTTACTCCACTTTGTCATTTGGTTTTAGGAATAGGGCTGTCGTTGGCGCCAATTGGCGCATATCTGGCGATCACCGGTTCATTTGCGTTGTTGCCAATTTTGTTTTCATTCACTGTAATATTCTGGGTAAGTGGTTTTGATATTATTTATGCCTTGCAGGATGAGGAATTTGATAAATCGAATCAATTGTATTCCATGCCTTCGTGGCTGGGAAAATCAAAAGCTTTGCGTGTTTCGGAATTTCTTCATTTATTGAGTTTCGGTTGTGTAATTGCAGCTGGTATATTTGGCCAATTTAGTTTGTGGTATTGGATCGGTGTTTGTGTTTTTACAGGTATGCTCATCTACCAGCATTCCATTGTAAGACCAAATGACTTAAGCAAGGTCAATCTGGCCTTCATGACTGCAAACGGGATTGCGAGCGTTGTGTTCGCCGTATTTGTGATAGCGGATTTGTTTGTTCATCGGGTATGAATACTTATCGCGAATGTTGGGAATATTTCCATGAAATCCATCATCTGGGGTAACCCGGCAGCTAAAATCATAATTTATAAATGTCGCGGATAATTGCTATTGATTACGGATTGAAAAGAACCGGGCTCGCGGTTACCGATCCGTTACAGATTATTGCAAGCGGATTGACGACTGTTGAATCGCCAAAACTGATATCTTTTTTAAAAGATTATTTCAAAAAGGAACCAGTTGAATTGATGATTATCGGTGAACCAAAAAATCTGGACGACAGTGATACTGACGCATCACCGCTGGTAAGAAAAATAATTGTTCAGTTACAAAAACAATTTCCTGCAATACCAGTCAAAACCGTGGATGAGCGTTTTACTTCCAAAATGGCTTCCCGCGCTATGATTGATATGGGCATGAAAAAAAAGCGGCGGCAAAATAAATCCTTAGTTGACGAAATTTCTGCAACTATTATACTTCAGGATTATTTGTCTTCTGCTTATCGCTAAATGCTCAACGTTCATCCTTTTCTATTAATTTTGCAGCAATTTTTTATGGTTATGGTTTTACCAATTGTCGCATATGGTTCTCCTATTTTACGCAAGGTTTGCGAGGATATCGGACCTGAATATCCGAATTTATCCATCCTTGTTGCCAATATGTGGGAAACTATGTATAACAGTTCTGGCGTGGGTTTGGCAGCGCCACAAGTCAATAAAGATATTCGGCTGTTTGTGATTGATTCAACGCAGATATTTTCAAACCTTGATGAAGCGGACAAAGGTAAATATCCCGACGAGCCAGGCATTAAACAGGTTTTTATTAATGCTCACGTTCAAAAATTAAATGGAGAGGAATGGAGTTATAATGAAGGCTGTTTAAGCATTCCCAAAATCAGGGAGGATGTCTGGAGAAATGAAGAAGTTACATTAGCCTATGTTGACGAAAATTTTGAACCACACACAAAAACATTTAATGGAATTACAGCGCGCGTAATACTTCACGAATATGATCACATCGAAGGAAAATTATTTATTGATTACCTGCAACCGTTAAAAAGAAAATTACTTAAAAGTAAATTAGACGATATCTCGAAGGGAAAAGTAAGTGTTGATTATAAAATGTATTTCCCAAAGTGATGTTTTGCACCGGCAATTACCGGAAGATCCGAAAAGCGATCATTCGAATTCCGAAATCAACGGATGTCGCAGCTATTTCACTTTTTTCAACAATAACACATAACCGCACAATTGTTTTTTGGTTTTGTTAACCTGAACCGGTTTTATCATGTGGTATTCCGAAAACTGCGGAACATACGAGTAGCTGATTATATTTCCGTCCACATCTCCCCATTGATTTTTCTTGTATACGACTTGTTTTTCATTCCAGTCGTACATCCTCACTTCATATAATTTGGAAGACGGATCACCTATAAAAACAAACTGGTACAAACTTCCCTGGTTCATGGGCACAACGATAGGCATTTCATATTCGCTTTGCATTGCCATAGAAGCTTCACGCAAAACGATATATCCCTGTGAAGAAAAAACATTTTTGAGGCTGTCAATTTCGGAGCGAAAGGGGCTAATGTCACAACCCTCCTGCTTGATTACATCCTGTGCAAGCAGATCAAAACTGGTGCAGGAAATACACAATACTAGAATGAATCTACATAATTTTAAGGGCATGGATACTCTTTTATAGGATGACGGACTGGCGATAATATTTTAAAAGTAAGCAATGAAGATGGAATTTGCAATAGAGGCACAATTATCGTACCGCGTTAAATGAAAATTACCAGTTTTTGTCCCCAATTGTTGAATCACGTTCATGCGTTTCTTGCCCCGATTTTCCATTCATTATCAAAGCATTACGAACAATGAAATTCTTTGCAAGCGCAAGAATCAATTTAACAGCGAATTTCCAATAGCAAGATTTCCTTTTTCTTTCAGCAAAAAATGGAGAAATTCCATCCGGTTTAACCGACTATCTTATGAAAATAAATGGAGTCAGCCTGTGCAACACATGTAATCACGAGGTCGTTGATGCAAACATGGGGCGGTAGTGTGGTGCAGTAAAATATTGTGTTTGCGATATCTTCAGCGTGCAATGGTTCATAACCCTCATACACTTTCTTAGCAAGTTCTTTATTTCCTTTAAACCGAACATCGGAAAATTCAGTTTCAGCAGCACCTGGATGAATTGCCGTTACTTTTATGCCATGCCTCAATAAATCTATGCGCATCGTTTCAGAAATGGTTTCAACCGCAGCTTTTGATGCGCAATAGACATTTCCCTTTTCATAAGCCACTTTTGCGGCAACAGATCCCATATTGATGATATGTCCTTTTTTTTGATTTATCATAAAAGGCAACACTGCCTTTGAAACATACAGCAACCCTTTTACATTGGTGTCGAGCATTGTTTCCCAATCATCAATATCGGCCTCTTCAAAAAAATCCCTGCCAAGAGCCAGACCAGCATTGTTGATCAGGACATCAATTTTTTTCCATTCTTCAGGAAGATTTTCAATTGCAGAAAAAACCCCGTCCCGGTTTTGCACATCAAACAACAGCGGTAATATTTTTACACCATATTTCTTTTCCAGTTCAATTTTCAGCTGATCCAATTTCTCTTTTCTTCTTCCCGTGATGATAAGGTCGCAATTATTAGCAGCAAATTTATGAGCGGAGGCTTTTCCAAACCCGGAGGTGGCGCCGGTGATCAATATGATTTTGTTCATCCCTTAAAATTAGTGAAAATGCAAAAGGTATCTTGCAGCAATTCAATCATTCCCTAAAAAGTTATCTTATCAGCACCATCGTACCCTTTTTGGTAATTGTTCTGCCTGTATAGTCAATTCCCTGAACCATCCACACAAAGGTTCCCGCATCCTGTGGTTTACCACCGACAGTACCATCCCAGCCCTGTTCGGTCCTTTCAGTCTCATAGACCAGTTGTCCCCACCGGTTATACACCCTGAAATAATTTAAAGAAGAAATTCCTACTGGTATCGGCCTGAAAATATTATTGATTCCCTTGCCGGGCGTGAATGCATTCGGAACAAAAATATCAGGCAAGGTTTTAAACACACGAACGGAAATTTTATTTTCACCGATACATCCGTAAGCATCCGTGGCTTTTACAATGTATGTTATTGTGTCCACGTTTGATCCGTATATTCCGACCGGGCTCGAAATATTGGGACTACTTAAATCGGTCGACGGTGTCCACGTAAAAATATCTTCCGTTGTATCATTTGATGTCGCGTGTAATTGTAACGGTTCTCCCACCACCACTGAAGTATCATTGCCTGCATTTACAATTATTTGCGGAATAACGTTTATGTGAAAAGTATCAAGCAAAAAATTGGGGCAACCATTATTTTCAATACTCAATACATAATTGGTTGTTCCTGAAGGGAGTGCCATCGCAGTGAGCGTAAAGGGCGGAGATGGGATAACTCCGCTTCCGGGGTTCTGCAAAGAATCCGTTTTTATCCAGGTATAATTCGTACCAATGGTAATGGCAGCATTCAAAGGTGCGGATGTGCCGTAACAAATAGTTGTATCGGCAGGATCAAAAGCCGATTGCGGAAAAGGAGTGGTAAATAATTTTACACTTGCAACAGCACTTGTATCTGCCGGGCAGACTCCATTTTGCACGATGGATCGAAAGTAAGTCGTCGAAGTTAACCCAAGTACATTATAGGTAGAATCATTATTAACTGGCGAAAAATTCTGCCAGTTGATGCTGTCTGTAGAAGACTGCCAGTTGGTTACATGACCATTAAAATTACTCAGCCTTAAAACATCCGCGACTGTTTGTTCGGCGCAAAAGTCAGCATTTGCCGGATCCAGGACACCACCGACCGTTTTCTGATCCACGGAAATAGTGGCGGCGGAGCTTGTATCGATGCTGCAGGTCGTCCCGTTTTGTACAAGCGCTTTAAAAACAGTCGTGATATTTAAATTTTGATAAGTAAAACTTGAAGTAGTATCGGAAATTGGGATCCAGGTCGTTCCATTGGTAGAAGATATCCAGCTGATCACATTTCCTCTTTTCCCATTTAGCAAGAGGGTATTGCCGTTGCTGAGCGCACAGACTGTAGCGTCGTTGGTTACGTTGCCCGGAATTGTTGGAGGGGTATTGCTAACCTGGATGGTGTCTTTAAGATTTGCGCAACTGTTAACCTCATTCGCTATTACTGCACCACCAGTTGTCCCGGTAGAAACATTGATAATGTTTGTCCCGCTTCCTGAATTTATTGTCCAGTCGCCAGGTACTGTCCAATTATAAGTTGCTCCGGAAAGAGCTGGAACTGAATAGATAAAATCAGTATTGCTGCAAGCAAGCAACGGCCCGCTTATGTTTAACCCTGCACAGGTATTTCTCAACGCAACATACGAATAAGCAAAGTGTCCCCCCGGAACGCAATTATCCGTCTCAAATGTCAAGGTGACTGTTTGTCCACGATAAGGCGACAAATCAAAGGTGACTTCGTTCCATCCTTTTGTCCATACATCCTGCAGGTGCAAAGTCGTACCCTGAGGTCCATTTGGGTCAGTATTTGGAGATAATTGCTGACTCACGGTGAACCCTTCGGCTTTGGCAGCTGCGGAATCCAATATGGCATTACCGTTATTTATTGCGCCTGTTGTAGGCAAAAAATACTTTGGTGAAGCGCAGGAAATGATTTTGCCATTGGCCAATGTCAAGGTTGCTGAAAATAACGGCTGATCGTCCGAGGCATGCCTTCCATTTTCTAAAACCATTGCGTACGCGTAGGTCATCGTATATGGCTGACCCGCCGGTGTTGCCGGAACAGCAATTTGATAACTCACGCCCCTTACATATCCGCCTGCATTTGCCCCTCCCATTGAATGGGTGATTGAAGTTGATCCCAACAATATGGAATAATTATAGGAATAGCCATTGATAGTTGGTATTTTTTGAAACCCGCCGAAAATATCATTACCCTGCGCGGTTATTACCTGAATGCCTGTTACCGACGGAAGATTAAATTCAGCGATGGCCTTTACATTAATGGTACCGCCGGGAGCGGTTTTGGTGGAATCATAATACAGCCTGGTTTGATCCTCATTGCCGTTTGCATTATTGCCTGTGTATGCTTCCCAGTGAGTAAGATTATCCAGTGCAAAATTGATATTGACCGGACAGCTTTGTGCTTGGGAGAAAATTTTGGGCGAAACAAATAATAACCCCGTAAATATGATCAAACTATTCTTCATAAAGCGTACTGATAAAACCCCCAAATCTGGATGTTACTGAATTGCCTGTTCTAAGAAATCACTTATTATTTCATTGCTAAGGTTCATGGTTTCGAACATTCCCATATGGGCTGTGTCAACGAGCACATGAAAATAACATATTTCCGGTAAATAGCTTTGCTGAAGGCTGTGTTCGATTGGAACCGCATTGTCCTTTTCACCTGCAATAAATAAAACCGGTTTCTTAAAACTTTTCAACAAACGGGTGCGATCAGGTCTTTTCATCATAGCGTCATAATAGGATACGAGTGAACCAGGGTTAAAGTTGTTATATCTATCAATTAATTCATTTACAATTTCAGGATGTTTTTTGTTGAAATCCTCCGCAAACAATTTGGGAACAGATTGTTTAATAAATTCCGCTGCACCATACCTCTTAATAAATTCAATCCCTTTTTTACGTGCCGCTTTCTTTTCTTCGTTGTCACCATAAACGGTGGAATGAAATAACCCCAGTCCATTTAATTTCTTAGGATATTTTTCTGCAAAAGCCAGCGTAACGTATCCGCCTAAACTATGTCCTATTATAACGCAGGTAGCGATCTTTTCTTCATCCACAATACGTTGGATGCAATCTGCAAAATCTTCGACCGTTGCTAATTTAGCATTAAAAAAGGAATGACTACTTCCGGGCAGATCTGGAATAACGAGTTTATAACTTTTTGCGAGGTGAGCAATTTGATTTTGCCATATTGTTCCGTCTTCTGCAAAACCGTGAATGAGAATCACCGGAAAACCATCCCCTTCTATTCGATAAAAAACCGGAGAAGATTCGTAATAAATGATTTTATCCACGACTTCGCTTGCTCTTAATGATGACAATAATATCCCAAAATACAAGAAGAATGGCAAATATCATAGCAAGTTTGGAAATAATATCTCCGTTTTTTACATAAAATGTTTCTCCGGCTTTTGATAGGGGAACATCTAATTTAATGGATGCAACCGAATTATATGCCTGTGGGTTAATTACTTCTCCGTCAGGATTAATAAAACAGCTAATTCCGGTGTTTGCACTTCGGGCTATCCAGCAACGGCTTTCAATGGCACGCAGTCTTGCATAATTTTCATGCTGTTTATAGCCGCTTGTATTCCGCCACCATCCGTCATTGGTAATGATTCCGATCAGATTCGCGCCATGGTGAATATACTTCGACATAAATTCCCCATAAATACTTTCGTAACAAACTGCCGGAGCAATGTTGTACGTATTGTTGTACGTTTTAAAAACCGTCCGTTCCCCCTGTTTAACATAACCACCCGCTGTACCACCAAATTCTTCAAACCAGCTACCCATAAATTTTAAAAAAAATGGAAGCGTTTCAGCGCCAGGAACCAGTTTGGATTTATGATAGGCCTGGAAATTATGACTATCCATCAATACAGCACTATTGTACTCTTCAAAATATTTTTTAGTATTGGGAATTTTTTCTGAGTTAGGTGTTTTGTGTTGTTCGTCGTAAACGCGAAACCCTTCTATACCCGTTAGCAAATTTATTTTCGGGTGATTTTTTAAAAAATACCAGACTGGTTGAATGAAATAATTTGTTTTCATTGAATCTTCATTTACAGGAACCGGAACTGCTGTTTCCGGCCAAATAACCAACGCGGTATTTGAATCAATTTGTGAATCACTGAGCTGAATTAATTTTCTCAACTCGCTTTCTTCTTTTCCTGCAGCAAATTTTTCATCCCACGGGTCTACATTGGGTTGAACGAGGACGATATTTTTCGATTGAAGCCGGGTATGCGAATTTGGAAATTTAAAACTTTCAATAATCAGATAAGAAACAAAAAATGGAAGGATTATATCTGCAAGCAACCAGATCAAATGTTGAATGGGGAGCAATTGATGCCGCGTTTCGCCTTTTGAGTTTTGACCTTTTTGCACCAATTGAAAAACTGAAATATTAATCAGCAAGACCCATAATGTTCCGCCACTCGTTCCGGTATATTCGTACCATTGCACCCAACCGGGATGCGTTGCAAAAACGTTTCCGAGCGTGAGCCAGGGCCAACTCAATTCCCAGTTAAGATGGATCCATTCAAATGTAAGCCAGAAAATAACCAGGGAAATAAAACCGATCGTTGTACCGAATCTTTTCTTGATGTTATAAAAACCCATCCAGGGAATGCACATCAGTAAAGGGTTTAGTACGATCGCTAAAACACCTCCGATAACTGTTGAATTGAGCACCCACCATGTTGTACCAATATTCCAAACGAATAACGCGAGGTAAGTCAGCCAAAAGAATTGCGATCTGTTTTTTATTTGTGCTTCTGCAAATAATAAAGGAACAAAGGCAAAAAAGATAATAAATGTAAGCGGGGAAACTGGCCAGGATGCAAACAAAAATAATCCTGACAGGATTGATAAGTAGATGGGTTTGATTTTCTTCAATAGAAATTTTGGTAAAAATAATTTATTTCATGCAAAGCGCGGGGAGAAGATAAATTGATACCTTGTGAGCAACACCAAACAAAAACCTTTTTTATGAAAAAATTGCTACCTGTTGCTTTCCTTACAGTATTTTATATTTCCGGATGTCTTACTCCCAAAAAAATGAACAAATGGACAAGCGAACATTATTCAGAAATAAATAATACCAACACGAAAACAAAAGCAAAACCGGATTATTTGTCCATAACATCCTCCCTGGTTTTACCTGATCAACCAGTTTCAACTACAGAGAAGACTTCCAAAAACCTTTTGCCTTTATTGTTTTATTGGAAGTGCGACTATTACCTTACCTGTGTGCTTAATCCAAAAGTTCCTGTCAGCTTATGTTCGGCTGCTATTAAAACGTATGCCGGCTCCAAAGGATTGAGACAAAAATTAAATAATGCTTCCATTCAGTTATCGATAGACAGTGTGCCGAACACTTTTGCCTTATTTGAGCGGGATCATTTGGTGTGGGTAATACTTTACGCATTTAGCTGGTATGAACAAGCATTTACTCCACAGCATAAAGACCTGGTTGTTGCCTATAAAGTGACGGATAATGGGAGTGCCTTAATTAAGAATGGAACAATAACAATTCCTGATGAAAACAAAAACTTAAATGTTAAGTATCTGCACTCCGTGCGAAAAACCGAAAACGATTTTCTTGACCAATATGATGAAAATATAAAAGTAATGAGCAGAAAAGCAGTTGATGAATTAATGCATGAATTGCAATAATGTACTTCATTTTTCAAATCGCGACACCTCATTCGAAGTCCATGACTCTGGACCAGCATCCATGGGTACCGAAAGGGAGGAAGAGGCGGTGTCAGGCAAATGCGCGGCTGCCTACAAAAAAGTCAGTAATGAATTACCCGAATTAAGGCGCATTACAGTGGTTTATGTCAACAGAGACGTATGTCCGAAAATAAACAATCCGAACAGCTTTCACCTTACTTATTTCAAATCACTGTCTGCTATAATTCGGAGCTTCTCTTGTTATTTCAATATCGTGCGCGTGGCTTTCCTGCATCCCGGCGTTTGTAATTTTGATAAAGGTCGCCTGCTTTAATTCATTAATATCTTTTGCTCCGCAATAACCCATCCCAGCACGCAAACCACCGGTATATTGCGTCACTACTTCGTTCAAGTTTCCTTTGAATGCAACACGGCCTTCAATGCCTTCAGGAACTAATTTTTTTATTCCATCTTCAACATCCTGAAAATACCTGTCGCTGCTGCCCTCTGCCATTGCGCTGATGGAACCCATGCCACGGTATTGTTTAAATTTTCTTCCGTCATAAATAATTGTTTCGCCGGGACTTTCTTCAACGCCCGCAAAAACACTTCCCATCATCACCGAATCGGCGCCTGCCGCCAACGCTTTCACCATGTCACCGGTATACCGGATACCACCGTCCGCAATTAGTGGAATCCCGGCAGCATTTAATACGGACGCGGCTTCCATAATGGCTGTGATTTGCGGAACACCTGCTCCGGCCACAATTCTTGTTGTACATATCGAACCGGGTCCGATGCCGACC
>Ga0070731_10004150_pt1 | contig 12624 bp, 9 predicted proteins | sample Coa_R1_2_FD_66448 | JGI IMG/M metagenome (GOLD analysis project Ga0070731, IMG submission 66448) | Surface soil microbial communities from Centralia Pennsylvania, which are recovering from an underground coalmine fire - Coalmine... | ecosystem: Environmental > Terrestrial > Soil > Unclassified ... | reverse complement strand
ACGACCCCCGACGCCGCAAGCGCGGCCGGATCGACCCCGGAGCAAACCACGCAAGCTGTGACGCCACCCGAGGCGCCCGCGCAGGCGACGGCCGGGAATCCGTCGTCGGACGCATCGACCGGCGCCTCGCAGCCTGCTCCCGAGGCGTCCGCGGCAGTGGCCCCGGTCGAGATCAAGCAGCTGCCGCCGAATCCCACGACGCCGCGTCCCACCCGTCGAACCGCGACGAAGAACGCTTCCGCGGCCGAGCAGCCACGGGAGGAACCGCCGACCGTCGTCTCGGAGCCCGTGCCACGCGCGCCACCGGCGGCGCCCACCCATGTCGCCACGCAGTCCGCGGTCTCCCATCCCCGCGACCGTTGGGCGCGCATGGACGACGAGCTCTCGCGCTGCACGCGAGAGGATTTCATTGCCCGCGTCGTTTGCGGACAGCGCGTACGCTTTCGGTATTGCAGCGGATATTGGGGCAAGGTCAGCCAATGCCCCGGCAGTCCCACGCCCGAGCACGGGCAGTGACCTCCGCAACCGGTCGTACCCGACGATCGTAGGCGCATCCTTACACGCTATTCCGCGCGGTACCGATCCTCCATCCGCGTCGATCGCGTCTACCCTGAACTCGTCGGTCCCTCGCATCGGGACCTTGCAGGGGATGACGATGACGCAGATCGTGGCAGCGGTCTTCGACGACGAGCAGGCGGCCACCGGCGCCGCGCGTCAATTGCGCGACGCGGGATTCCAGGCCGCCGATCTCGACCAGTTCTCGCTGCGCCCGCCCGGCCAGCATCAGGCGATTCCGATCGGAGGCGACGAGTCGTCGGACGCGAAAGCGAAGGGCGGCGATACCGGCGCGGTCAAGGGCGCCGCGATCGGCACGGCCGTTGGCGCTGCTGCGGGGCTCGCCGCGACGCCGATCCTCGGTCCGATTGCGGTGGCCGGCGGCGCCGCTGCCGGCGCCTATGCAGGATCGCTCGCCGGCGCCGTACGCAAGATGGGCGACGATCAGCCGGCCCCCCAGCCGAGGCCGGCAGGCGTGATGGTCGCCGTGAGCGCCAACTCGGCCGAGGATCGCTCGATCGCCGTTGACGTTCTGCGCGACCATGGCGCGCGAATGATCGAGCGCGCGGACGGCGCGTGGCGCGACGGCAAGTGGGTCGACTTCGATCCGGTGCGCGCGCCGGAAGTGATCGAATCCAACGTCGCGGGCGCGCGGCCGTCGAGCCCGCAACCTCCGCACGAAGCGCAATGAAGCGCCCGCCGCGCGCCGCGCCTTCGCTCACGAAGCTGCGAGCATTCCGCAGTGCGCAGAAGGGGCGCTGGGGATACGTCCTCGCCTGGCTGATCGGCGTGCCGGTACCGATCTTGATCGTGATCTTTCTGCTGCGCGGATGTACGTAGACCGCTATCCGCGTCCCACGAACGGCATCTTGGTCGCCATCACGGTCATGAACTGCACGTTGGCCGACAGCGGCAGGCTCGCCATGTAGAGCACGGCGCTCGCGACGTGCGCGACGTCCATCAGCGGCTCGACGGCGATCGCGCCATGTGCCTGCGGAACGCCCTTCGCCATGCGCGCCGCGAGATCGGTTTCGGCGTTGCCGATGTCGATCTGCCCGCACGCGATGTCGTATTTGCGTCCGTCGAGCGACGTCGATTTGGTGAGGCCGGTGATCGCGTGCTTGGTCGCCGTGTACGGCGCCGAATCGGGACGCGGCGCGTGCGCCGAGATCGAGCCGTTGTTGATGATGCGGCCGCCGCGCGGCGTCTGCGCTTTCATCATGCGAATCGCGTGCTGCGTGCAGAGAAACGCGCCGAGCAGGTTCGTATCGATGACTGCGCGCAGCGCCTCGAACGGCAGATCTTCGAGGCCGACCGCCGGTGATCCGATCCCCGCGTTATTGAAGAGCAGATCGAGCCGGCCGAAGCGCGACGCGACGGTCGCGAACAATTCCGCGACCGATTCGGGTTTCGAGATGTCGGCGACGACCGGCAGCACGCTTTCGGTGTGGTCGTCCGCGGCGCGCACTGTTTCGTCGAGCGCGTCGCGCCGACGTCCCGCGATCGCGACGCGATAACCATTGCTCGCGAGCGCGAGCGCAACGGCGCGTCCGATGCCGCTGCCCGCGCCGGTCACGATTGCGTTCCTTCCGCTCATCTGCGTGTCCCCTCATGACGCATCCGCGACACGAGCGCGGCGCGCTGCGGCACGGCTGCCGGTCGCGGCGCTTCGCGTGGCCCTCGCTCCGCGACGTGGCGCATGCGCGCGCCCGGCGGCGCGAACATCGTCGGCGGCGCGATCGCGTTGCCCTGTGCATAGTCGATGCCGACGCTTCGCAATGCATCGAGCGCCGCCGCGGTTTCCACCGACTCGGCGATCGTTTGCTTGCCCATCACGCGCGCGATCCGGTGAATCGCCTCGACCATCGCCGCATCGACCGGATCGGTGAGCATGTTTTTCACGAAGCTCCCGTCGATCTTCAGATAGTCGACGGGCAGTTGCTTGAGATAGGTGAACGACGACACGCCAACGCCGAAATCGTCGAGCGCGAAGCGGCAACCCGGCTCGCGCAGCGCGCCGATGAACTCCGCGGCCTTGGAAAGGCTCGTCACCGCGGTGGTCTCGGTGATCTCGAAGCAGATCGACGCATGGGGAATGCGAAAGCGCGCGAAATTCTCGCGGACGTAATCGAGGAACTGATCGTCGCCGATCGACGCGCCCGACAGATTGATCGCGTACGTGCCGAGCGCGACCCCCGTCGCGCGACGCTCGGCGAGCGCGCGAAACGCCGTGCGTATCACCCAGCGATCGATCGACGGCATCAGGTGATACCGCTCGGCAGCGGGAATGAACGCCGTCGGCAGGATCATCTCGTTCTGCTCGTCGATCAGCCGCACGAGGAGCTCCTCGTGGCGCGTCTGCGACGCGGGCGCGTGCATCGCCTGCATCGGCTGCGAGTAGAGGCAGAGCCGGTCCTCGGCGAGTGCCCGGTGGAGGCGGTGCACCCATTCCATTTCGCCGCGCCGCAGCGTCACCTCGCTGTCCTCGGGACGATAGACCTGCACGCGATTGCGGCCCTTGTCCTTCGCCAGATAGCACGCGGCGTCGGCGGCGGACAGAATGCTGGCAAGCGTATGCGGGCCGTCGGCGAGATTCACGAGCCCGATGCTGACGCCGATCGTGAACGAGCGGTTTTTCCACGCGAAGCGGAAGTCGACGATCGCCTTGCGCAACGCCTCGGCGATGCGCAGCGCCGGCGCGGGCGGGCAGTGCGGCAACAGCACGCCGAATTCGTCGCCGCCAAGACGCGCGAGCACGTCGCCTTCGCGTAACCGCGGGCGCAATAGCGCACCGACCTGGCGCAGGAGTTCGTCGCCCGCGGCGTGACCGCTCGTGTCGTTGACGACCTTGAACTGGTCGAGATCGAGATAGAGCACCGCGTGCTGCCCCTCATGCGCTTCGCGATCCTCGACGATCGCGCGCACCCGCTGCTCGAACTCGCGTCGATTCAGAAGCCCGGTCAGCGCGTCGTGGCTCGCGAGATTGGAAAGGCGCGCCGCGTACTGCCGCTCCCGGCTCATGTCCTGGATGACGAGCACCGCGCCGACGATATTGCCGCCGCGATCGCGGATCGGGGCGACGCTGTAGTCGATCGCGATCGATTCGGCGCCGCGGCACAGCAGTACGACGTTGCGCTCGGCCTCGACAACGGCGCCTTCGGTCAACGCACGCGCGAGCGGATCGGGAATCGGCGCGCCGGTTGCCTCGTCGACCACCGCGAACACTTCGACGACGGGACGCTTGCGCGCCTCCTCGAGCGACCAGCCGGTGACGCGCTCGGCCGCGGGATTCAGGAACTCGATGCGCCCCGACGTATCGACGGTGACGACCGCATCGGCGATCGACGCGAGCGTGACTTGCGCGCGCTCCTTCTCGTCCTCGAGCAGCGCCTCGGCCTGCTTTCTCATCGACAGGTCGGACAGCGAATCGCGAAGGCGCTCCTCGCTCGCGCGAAGCGCGTGTTGCAATTGCGTGCGTTGCTGGAAGAGCCGCCGAAGCGTGAGGCCGGCGAGGATCAGGAGCGCCGCGCCCGCGGCGAGCCTCAGCACGAGCAGCGTGATCCGCGCCGAACGCTCGGGCTCCACGAGCAGGAAATCGGTGACGGCAAGCGCGACCAGCACGATGATGATCGCGAGAAAGGGCCAGATCGAATCGAGCAGCGGATCGACCGCGTCGGTTCGCTGTGCGCGCTTCGTGCGTGTCGCGGCAGTGTCCCTCGGCATCGTCGACATGGCGTCGGCTAATGTGCGGTTTGCGATGCGTGAATCGGTACACCGGCGACCGTCGGCGCGCTATCGGCTTCCGCGCGCCAATGGCGCGTGCGCGCCCGCGACGGAGCCGCTGCGATTGCTTCGCGCCAGCTTTCGTGTGCGGCAGGCGAAGTCCACACCGCGAAGTGCAACGCCGAGAGCGCCGGAGGATCGGCGAGCAGGCGATTGCGATCCTGCGTGCCAAGCGCGTCGAGTCCCTGCCGCAGCGCGCGGCCAACCAGCACATCGGCGATCGCTTCGCGCGGCCAGCCGCTCACCGGACGCGCCACCGCCTGCGCGCACACGAGCGCGTTGACGACGGGATCGACGATCGCCGTCGCGAGATCCGCGGGAAGCGCCGCCTTGCGCCAATGGCGTCGCGTCGCACGGATCACCTCGGGCGGTCGGGATTCCTCCGGGATAAGCAGGTAGCCGCGACGCCGCAGCTTGCGACCAAGCGACGTGCGACTCGTGAACACGGACAGCGGGATCGACAGAATCAGCGCGCCGATGACCGGTAAAAGCCACCAGAGGTACGACGGATTGAGCCACCAGACGATGGCGGCCCACACGACGCCGACGAGCGTATGCCAACCGTGGCGCGCGATGGCCGTTCTCCAATCGGTCTCGTTGTCGCCGCGCGGCGGCGATTTCCAGCGCACCGTGCGTCCCGCGAGCGCGGTGACGACGAACTGTGTGTGAAAGAGCATCCGGATCGGCGCGAGCATCGCCGAGTACACGACCTCGCCGAGGAGGCTCGCGGCGAGACGCCAGCGACCGCCGTGATCGGCCGGATCGGTGATCGCGACACGAAGGCCTGCCAGAAGCTTCGGCAGGAAGAGCAGCACCGCGGTCGCCGAGAACAACCCGATCGCCCATTCGGGACGCCATTCGGGCCAGATCGGGAAGAGCTGATACGGATGCACGAAATAGCGCGGCTCCGACAGCGTATGCACGGCGAGCAGCGCCGTCGACAGGATGAGGAACAGGAACCACAGCGGCGCGGAGAGATACGCGAGCGCGCCGGTCATGAACACCGCACGATGCGCGGGATGCAGGCCCTTCATCCAGAACAGGCGGAAGTTCATCAGGTTGCCCTGGCACCAGCGACGATCGCGTGCGAGCTCGTCGATCAGGTTCGGCGGCATCTCCTCGTACGAGCCCGGCAGATCGTACGCGATCCACACGCCCCAACCGGCGCGGCGCATCAGCGCGGCCTCGACGAAATCGTGCGACAGGATCTCGCCCGACAGCGCGCCGCGACCGGGCAACCGACCGATCGCGCAGTAGCGAATGAACGGCGCGACGCGAATGATCGCGTTGTGCCCGAAGTAATGCGATTCGCCGAACTGCCATGCATGCAGGCCGGCGGTGAAAAGCGGGCCGTAAACGCCGGTCGCGAATTGCTGCACGCGCGCATAAAGCGTGTCGCGTCCGGCGGCGCGCGGTGCCGTCTGGATGATGCCCGCGTCCGGGTTCGCTTCGGCGATGCGCACAAGCGAGGTCAGGCATTCGCCGCTCATCACGCTGTCGGCGTCGAGCACGACCATGTAGCGATACTTGCGTCCCCAGCGCCGGCAGAAGTCGGCGATGTTGCCGCTCTTGCGCTTGATCCGATGCTGTCGCCAGCGATAGAAGATGCGGCCGAAGCCATCCACCGCGGTGCAAAGCGCGAACCACGCGTCGACCTCGGCGACGCGCGTGTCGGGATTGCCCGTGTCCGAGAGCACGAAGAAATCGAAGCGGTCGAGCACGCCGGTGTCGCGCAGCGATTCATAGGTCGCGCGAAGGCCCGCGAATAGCCTCGGCACGTCCTCGTTGCAGATCGGCATGACGACAGCGGTGCGCGTGTCGGCGGGAATCGCGGCCGGCCCGTCGCCGATCATTCGCCGCGAGATCGCGTAGGTATCGCCGCCGCGCGCGAGCAGCCAGAAGCCCGCGAGCGCCGTCCAGAAGCCGGCCGAGATCCATGCGAACAGGACGCCGAAGAGGACGAGCATCCCGATCTCGAGCAGCGTGCGTCCGTGATACGGCAGCACGAGCCTCATGTAATTGGTCGCGACGAGGGTCTGCGTGACGATCAGCACGACGAGCACGATGCGCCGGTGCGCCGCGCGCACGCGCCAGCGGCTTCCCGGATCGCGCGCGGCGACCCGACGTTCCTGCAGCGGCGCATCGTCGTGGCGCGCGCGAGGGCGACGCCCCGGCCATGCATGCGGCGCCATGGGACTGCGTGCAAGCCGCGGTGTCGTCTCGATACGTTCACGCCCGTGCACGTCGCGGTTCTGGATGGCGTCGGCGCGCGCGCCGCTCAATCCGATCGCGAGACGAAGGCGCGCACCGATCGTCGCGTACGCGGCGTTCGCGGAATGCGCGGCGGAGGCCGCGAGCGACGCATGCAGCCGGCCGAGCGCCTCGGCCGTGTCGCGCGCGCCGGAAAGCGCATCGGCGAGAAGCGCCGCACGTCGGCCCGGCGAGAGCGGCAGGCGCGCCAAGTAGCGCCGCATCCGCTCCGCGGCGCTCAATTGATCGGCAGGATGTAGCTCCATGTCTCCGAAAGCGTCATGCCGCCGTTACGCAGGAACCCGCGCATCTCCCCGGGCTTCTTGTCGTCCTGGCGGCGGATGCGAAGCGCGAGCCGCCAGCCGCCCGTCACATCATTGTGATACGCGTTGGCTTCGAGCAGTTCGATATTCGAGTCGGTGCTGACCACGCCTTGCACCGGCGTGTCGGGCGGAAGCTTGCGCAGGACGTCGCCTTCGAAGTCGATCATGAACGCGATGCTGTCGTCGGGCTTGCGACGGTAGCCGTGGCCGCGGCGCGATTGCGAAACATACGCGAGCGACGGCCGCGTCTCGTTTTCCTTCTGCCACAGCATGCGGTACTGAAGGTCGTACGGCGCAAGCGGCGCGGGCGAGACGTCGGGCACGAAATACGCGACGATGTTGTCGTTCGTTTCGTCGGGTGTCGGAATCTGCACGAGCTCGATGCGTCCGTTGCCCCACGGGCCCTTCGGCTCGATCCACACCGACGGGCGCGTCTCGTAGCGCGCCTCCAGATCCTCGTAATCGAAGAAGCTCTTGTCGCGCTGCAGGACGCCGAAGCCCTGCGGATTGTTGACGGCGAACGACGTGACGAGCAGTCGCTTCGGATTCACGAGCGGCCGCCAGATCCATTCGCCGGTGCCGGACTGGATCGAAAGGCCGTCCGAGTCGTGCACCTCGGGACGGAAATCGTCGATGCCGAGCCGGTGATTTTCGCCGAAGTAGTACATGCTCGTGAGCGGCGCGATCCCGAGCTTCGAGACGTTCTGTCGCAGATAGAGTTCGCAGCGCACGTCGAGCACCGTGTCGACGCCCGGCTTCAGCACGAAGCCGTATCCGCCGGTCGCGCGCGGAGAATCGAGCAGCGCGTAGATATGCAGTTCGCGTGCCTGCGGCGTCGGGCGCTCGATCCAGAATTCGGTGAAGCGCGGGAACTCTTCACCCGACATCAGCGCCGTGTCGATCGCCAATCCGCGCGCCGAAATCCCGTAGCGTTGTCCCTTGCCGAGCGCGCGAAAATAGCTCGCGCCAAGGAACACGAGCACCTCGTCCTTGTACTTCGGCGAGTTGATCGCGTAGTGCACGCGAAAGCCGGCGAAGCCGAGGCCCTTCAGGGTGTTCGGGTCGATGTGGTTCTTGCCGTAGTCGAAAAGGCTCGGATCGAACGGGATGTCGTGCACGCCATCGGGCGCGATCTCGTGCAGCTTGACCGGATAGTTGTAGTAGAGCCCCTGGTGGAAGAACATGAGCTCGAACGGCAGCTTCTGCTTGCGCCACATCGCGCGATCGGGCCTGAAGCGAATGTCGCGATACTGGTCGTACGTGAGCTCCTGCAGCGCCTTGGGCAGGTCAACGTCCGGCTTTTTGTACGCCGATGCGGCAAGGTCGCGTGCGCGACGCGCGACCTCATCGAAGCCGAACGCCGCGCAAGCGCCGGAACCGAGCAGCGCGACGCATGCCAGGAAAACGGCGCAACGTGTCGCGATACGGTGCCTCCGCGCGTTGCTGCGCCGTGAAACGAAATTCAGAAGCAGATCCGGCCGCCGAAATGGTGACCGAATCCGCCGGCGCAGACCGTGGGCCCCCAGTAATACCGATAAGGGTAGGGATAAGGACCCCAGTAATAGGGCGAGGGATAGCCGTAGTAGGGCCCGTAGTAGGCGGGCGGCTGCACGACGACGTAGTCGGGCGGAGGTGCGCTCCCGTAGTCCGCAGGGGGCGCGCCGCGGTAATCCGGCGGGACGCCGCTTGGCGACGGCGCTTCGCGATAGTCGGGTGGCACGCCGTTGTCGTCGGGGGGCGGCGGATTCGATCTGCCGGCAATCTGGCGCGCGATCTGCCACTCGCGCCAGCGAATCAGCCGATCGGCCTCGTCGGCGGTGATTTCGCCGCGCGCCACGCGTCCCTCGGTTTCCTGCCGATAAAGATCCATCCGCTGCGAGACCGTCGCCGATTGCTCGGGGGTGAGCGGCGGCAACGGCGGCGGCGATGGTTGCGCGAGCGGCGCGCCCGCGAGAAGGGCAAGCGCAATTCCCGAAAGCGCGAAGAGGGGTTTCATCTCGTTGCTCCTTGTCACTTGACGGGTTGCGATCGCGAGCATCGCAGTCCCAAGAACGCGTTTTCGACCGCATGCAAGACCGGGCGGTTCTTTGCGAAAAGTAACAGCTTTGCAAGTCGCGCATCGCGCGATCGTTTCTTCGACCTGCATGGCGCGACAGGACTTTCGCAAACGCAGGGGTCCGGCGCGCAATCATACCGCGCGCGCGCCGCCGCACGTGTTGTCGTCCATCGGCGACGCAAGTCATGTCATCAATACGCCGCGTACGAACGTTTTGGCTGGTGCGATGCTTGCCTCGTCAGGCGAAATCACTTAACGACTCTCGCGTTTGCGAGGCAGCGTGTAGTTATGACCGCAGGGGACGGCATATCCGCGGTCTCGCGTAGGACTTCCACCCACATGGGCCAGCCAGGGACGAAGCGATGACCAGAACCAACACTTTCGTGGCGGCAACACGCATTGCATTGGCCGCCATGCTCTTCGCGTGCGTTGCGTACGCGCGAGCGCAGGACGTCGATACCGACCCGCCGGCACGCGTCGCGCGCCTTTCATATGCGAGCGGGAGCGTGAGCTTCTCGCCCGGAGGCAGCGACGAATGGGTCGACGCGCGCTTGAATCGCCCGATCATCACCGGAGATCGCCTCTGGGCGGACGCCAATTCGCGCGCGGAGCTCGCGATCGACGACAGCACGTGGTGGATCGGCGATGCGACGAACCTCACCGTATCGAACCTCGACGATCGCACGGCGCAGATGCAGGTGCAGGAAGGCACGCTCGAAGTCCGCGTGCGCAGCCTGCCCGCAGGCAACATCGTCGAGATCGACACGCCGAACCTCGCGTTCTCGGTGACGCGGCCGGGCGAGTACCGCTTCGTCGTCGACGGTCAGGACCAGTCGACGACGGTCTTCGTACGAAACGGCGAAGGCGACGTGTACGGTGAAACGGCGTCGTACGTGATCACCGACGGTCAGGCGTACCGCTTCTATGGCACCGACGTTCGCGACAGCGAGTTCGTCGCGCCGCCGCCCCCCGATCCGTTCGACGGTTTCGTCGCCGATCGCGACCGCGTCCACACGAGCTCGACGTCGCTTCGTTACGTATCGCCGACGGTCGTCGGCTACGAGGATCTCGATCGCTACGGCGCCTGGGGTGCCGAATCCGGTTATGGCGACGTCTGGTTCCCGCGCGTGAGCGGTCCGGATTGGGCGCCGTATCGCGAAGGTCACTGGGCGTGGGTCGATCCGTGGGGATGGACGTGGGTCGACGACGAGCCGTGGGGCTTCGCGCCGTTCCACTACGGACGGTGGGCACATTTCGATCGCGGCTGGGGATGGGTTCCCGGTCCGCGGAGCGTGCGCGCGGTGTATGCGCCGGCGCTCGTGGTGTTCGTCGGTGGCGCGGGCACGGCATTCACGCTTGCGTCGGGTCCGGCGATCGGATGGTTCCCGCTCGCGCCCCGCGAAGTGTACGTGCCGCCGTACCACGTGAGCCGCAATTACTTCCGGCAGGTGAACGTCACGAACACGGTAGTCAACGTGACGAACGTCACGAACATCTACGACAACCCGACGCGGATTGGAGAGATCGATTACCGCAACCGCCGCGCGCCGAACGCGGTGACGGCGGTGCCGCCGGCGGCGTTCGCTCAGGCGCAGAACGTGCAGCGCGTGGCCTTGCAGGTACCCGCCGCCGCGTTGGCGCGGGCGCAGCCCCGCGCAGTCGCGGCCGTTGCCCCGGCTCGCCCGGCATTCGCCGGCGCCGCGCCGGTCGCGCGAGCGAAGCCTCCCGCGGCAGCGCTGCAACGCGCGGTGGTGGCGAAGGCGGCGCCGCCGCCTCCGCCCATTCCGGACGCGCAGAAGGTGCAGGCGCTCGAGCGCAATCCGGGACGGCCGCTCACCGCGCCCGAACGGCAGGCGCTGCGAAGCGCGGTGCCGGCATCCGCCAATGTTCGCCCGCCGGTAAAGGTGGTTACGCAGCCCAAGCCGGCGCCGAGCACCGCACCGCCGGCACGACAACAGGCGCGCGAGCGTCCGGCCGACACCCCACCGGGTGCGCCACGTCCAGCGCAGCCCCCTGCGGCGGCTGCCCCCGCCACGCCTGCGCGTCCCGCGCCAACGCCCGAGCTTCGCGAGCGCACGCGGCCACCGCAGCCAACACCGCCCGCGCCGCAAGCGCAACCGCCCCGGTCGCCGCAGCCGCAAACTGCGCCCGAGACGCGGCGCGAGCGGCCGCCTGCGCAGTCGGTACCAGGCACGCCTGCATCGCAGGCTCAGCCGCAGCCGCCTCGACCGCAGCAAGGAGAGCGGGAAGCGCCTCGGCCGCCCCAGGCGCAGCCGCAGCCGCCTCGGCCGCAGCCCGAGGAGCGGCAAGCGCCTCGGCCTGCGCAAGCCCAGCCGCAACCGCCTCGGCCGCAGCCCGAGCCACCGCGTGCGCGGCCGCCGCAGCCCCAGCCGCAACCCCAGCCTCAGCAGCGCGCGCCCGAACGTCAACCGGCGCCGGAAGCACGCCGCGAAACGCCCAGGCCGCCACCGCAACCGCAGGCCGAGCGTCCGCAGCCTCAGTCGCGCCAACCCGCCCCACCTCCCGCCAAGGAAAAGGAAAAGGAAAAGGGGAAGGGCAACGACCGAAACGAAGGGAACGGCTAAGCGAAGCGGGTCGGAGGCGACCCGCGAGACCTCGCTCCGATCGGCCCCGGCCTGCCTTGCAGGCCGGGGCGGGCGTCGAACTAGCGGATCGACATCCCCGACACCGGGCCCCCGGTCGACATGCCACCGCCAGTGTCCCGCGGGACGGTGATTTCGGGGAGCTGGAGACCGGTTTGGGTGGGCGCGGTCCGCGTTTCGCTCGTCCGGCTGTACGGTATGGACCGCATGCCGGCGACGATCTCGTCGACATTGGCAGTGTCGCTACCGGTTCTCATCCGATCGATCGCGGGACAGCTTGGCGCATCCATCGCGATGAACTGCTGGCCACGTGCGCGAAGGGCGTCGCGCGCGCCGGTCCCGTCGTCGCTCAGGTCGATTGGTGACAGCGTCCCCTGGTAGATGACGTCGTTGGCCCGATCGACGATCACGTAGCAGCTAACCGCAGCCGCCGGGAGCGCGGCGCTGGCGAGCGCGAGCGTGGCGAGGGCGCGTGCAACATGGATAAGACGCATGGCGGTTCCCAAACGAACGCCGAATCCGGCGGATGCGTCGATCGTAAGCCGCGCGGGGCGGCGAGGGCAACGCATTTGATCGGAACGGCGCCGCTACGCCACTATCCAATGACGCATTTGCCACCTCCCGGTGGTCCCGCCGGCGGGGTGACGGGCGTTCACGAGGTATCGATGACCACGACACGCTGGATCGGAGCAATCGCCGCTGCCGCGACGGTCGCGCTCGCCAACGCGCAACCGTCGGCGCGGATCGACTATTTCGACGTCCCGGCTGGCTCCCATCCGCACGATGTCGCCGCCGTGCCGGCGCCGGGTGGACCGGTCTACTTCACCGAGCAGGCGAGCGGCAAGCTCGGCGTGCTCGATCCGTCCACCGGAAAGTCACTCGAGATTCCGCTCGGCCAAGGATCGGCGCCGCACGGCGTGATCGTGGCTGCCGATGGCGCGGCCTGGATCACCGATGGTGGGCGAAACGAAATCGTTCGCGTGGCCGCGGGCACTCATGCGATCACGCGCTACGCGTTGCCTTCATCGGCCCCGGACGCCAACCTCAACACGCC
>Ga0070731_10004149_pt1 | contig 12624 bp, 15 predicted proteins | sample Coa_R1_2_FD_66448 | JGI IMG/M metagenome (GOLD analysis project Ga0070731, IMG submission 66448) | Surface soil microbial communities from Centralia Pennsylvania, which are recovering from an underground coalmine fire - Coalmine... | ecosystem: Environmental > Terrestrial > Soil > Unclassified ... | reverse complement strand
AGCACGGTTCCTCCTCGCGCGGCTTCTACCTGAGCGACCCAGATGGACGTCGTCTTGAGTTCACACATGAGGATCGCGGCGTGTTCTGGCGCGAGTAAGTCGGAAGGCGCCACTCGGCTGGGCGAGTGTCCCTTCGCCTGACGCACCGCCGTCTACCGTCCGTCTACCGGGAGCAACCGGAAGCAGCTGTACTCGGCGACAGGCAACCGCTCGCCATGCGCGTCCAGATCCGGAGACGACGAAGCCAGCGGACGCAGACGAACAGCACGCCACAGGTCCGGCCGACTTCCTAAACCGCGTGCGCAAGTTCGATTCTTGCCGGGGGCATCCGCTCGAACCACGTCACGGGGCTGCATCGTATGCTCGAGCCGTGAGGATCCTGGTGCGTCCGCCGGCGCCGGAGGACGTCGACTCATGGGGGCGCCTCGGCTGGCGGGCGGCGCCCGATCTGAAGATTCTCGAGCGCGAGCATGAGGCGTTTCGCGCGCTGCTCATAGACGCGGGAGCCGAGCTGGTCGAGGCGCGTGGGGAACCCGGCAACCTCGACTCGCTCTACGTGTACGACCCGGCGTTGATCGTTCGGGGCGGAGCGATCCTGCTTCGACCCGGCAAGGAGGGGCGACTCGGCGAGCCCGAGGCGCTGCGGCCGGACCTCGAAGCCGCCGACATCCCGATCCTCGCCCGACTCGAACCGCCGGCAACCGCAGAAGGAGGCGACACGGTCTGGCTCGACCAGACGACGCTCCTCGTCGGACGCTCCTACCGCACGAACGACGCTGGGATCGAGATGCTGCGTGGGCTGCTGCCCGGGGCCGAGGTGCTTGCCTTCGACCTTCCGCACGTCCGAGGCCGCGGCGAGGTGATGCACCTCCGCTCGCTCCTCAATCCAGTCTCGCCGCAGCTCGCGCTCGCCTTCTCGCCGCTGTTGCCGGCGCGGCTCGTGGAGCTCCTCGAGCGACGGGGCATCCGCCTGATCGAAGTGCCGGAGGAGGAGTTCGCCACCATGGGGCCCAACGTTCTCGGGCTGAACGGCGGGCGAAGAGCCGTCGCGCTCGCCGGCAATCCGGTCACGCGCCGACGCTTGGAGCAGGCCGGCGTCGACGTGCTCGTATACGACGGGGACGAGATCTCCCGCAAGGGCGACGGCGGCCCGACCTGCCTCACGCTGCCGCTCGTCTGACCATCGACATGGCCCACTCCCCCGTCGCTTCTCGATCGGACTGCGACCGTGTCCCCCCGCCTACAGAGTCGCCGGTTTCGGGAAGGCAGCTTGACCCACCACAACGTCGGAGGGAGACTGGCTGGGCTGTGCGTCGGCTCGGATTTGGAGCTGTGCTGTTGACGGGCGTCGTGTCCTGCGTACTGTGCTCCGTCGTCGCCGCTGCGTCGCCGAAGCCGTTGCCGTTGAGTGCGCGATTGCTCGAACGCGGCGAGTTCCGCGGCTTCACACTTGAGGCGCCGAGGTCGTACAAGGTCGCCAAGACGTGGGTAGCGATGGACACGAGCTTGACGCCGGCTCAGGTCAGGGCGCAGGTCGCGCGGCTGACGCGAGAGGGCTTCAAGGAAGTGCTGGCCGAGTTCCTGGACAACGCGCAAGGCCCCCGGATGGGCCTCTCAACGGTCATGGAGCTCGGTTCCGCGGCATCGGCGCGAGCCGAGCTCGCGGCAGAGGTTCGCTACGAGACGACGCACCAAGCTCCGGTGACATTCCGCGTGAGCGCCATTCCGGGAGCGGTCGGGTACGGAGGAGGAGGCGGTGAGAACATCACCTTCGCGGACGGACCGTTCCTCTACCTGGTAGGCAACGCCTGGCAGACGCCGACCACCCGCAACCCCAGACACGCAGCCCTGACCGAAGCGGCAACGAAGCTCTACCAGCGCGTACACGGCCACCCCGCCGGGTAATTCGCCTGACGCGGTCGTCCGTGGACCGGGATCTGAACGTCCCGATGCCCAGAAGCGTCGAACGCGCAGCCGTCCTTCTGCGGCGGCCCGGGCTCCTCGCGGAGGCCGCCGTGTAAGGGTTGGTCGAGTGGGGATAGGCCGAGCCCATGGCTTACAAGTGGGTCGTCCTCTCGAACACGACGATCGGGATGCTGCTCGCGACGATCAACTCGTCGATCATCCTGATCGCACTGCCCGACATCTTCCGCGGCATTCATCTCGACCCGCTGGCGCCGGCGAACACGAACTACCTGCTGTGGACGATCCTCGGGTTTCTGATCGTGATCGCCGTCCTCGTGGTAACGCTCGGACGACTCGGCGACATGTACGGGCGGGTACGCATGTACAACCTCGGTTTCGCCGTCTTCACCGTGTTCTCGATTCTTCTCGCGGCGACACCGCTCACCGGTACGGGCGCTGCGTTGTGGTTGATCGGAATGCGCGTGGGACAGGGAGTCGGTGGTGCGCTCCTCTTCGCCAACTCGAGCGCGATCATCACGGATGCGTTCCCGGAGAATCAGCGTGGCCTCGCCCTGGGGATCAACGGCGTTGCCTCGATCGCCGGCACATTCCTCGGCCTCGTGCTGGGCGGGATTCTCGCACCGCTCGAGTGGCGGCTGGTGTTTCTCGTGTCGGTGCCGTTCGGCATCGTCGGCACGATTCGGGCCTACCGGAAGCTGGAGGACCTGGGCGAGCGTCGGCCGGCTCGGATCGACTGGCTCGGCAACGCCACCTTCGCCGTCGGCCTCGTCGCGTTGATGGTCGGCATCACCTACGGAATCCAGCCGTACGGCGGCGCGACGATGAGCTGGGCGAGTCCCAAGGTGCTCGCTGAGCTGATCGGCGGCAGCGCGATGCTCGCCCTCTTCTGCATGATCGAGTTACGGGTCGCCGAGCCGATGTTCAATCTCCAGCTGTTCCGGATTCGCGCGTTCGCGGCCGGTAACCTGGCGAGTCTGCTCTCGGCGCTCGGGCGGGGCGGGCTGCAGTTCGTGCTGATCATCTGGCTGCAGGGAATCTGGCTTCCCGAGCACGGTTACAGCTTCGCGCGGACACCTCTCTGGGCCGGCCTCTACATGCTGCCGCTCACGGCCGGCTTCCTCGTCGCCGGACCGATCTCCGGCCTGCTCTCGGATCGTTACGGCGCACGTCCGTTCACGACGGGCGGAATGCTGCTCGCCGCGCTCTCCTTCGCACTACTGGACCAGCTTCCCATCGATTTCTCGTACACCCCGTTCGCGCTGCTGCTGCTGCTGAACGGGATCGGAATGGGACTGTTCGCGTCTCCGAACCGCGCAGCCGTGATGAACAGCCTGCCGCCGCAGGAGCGAGGCGCAGGCGGCGGCATGAACGCCACCTTCCAGAACTCCGCGACCGTGCTCTCGATCGGCATCTTCTTCTCCCTGCTCATCATCGGGCTCTCGGCACGTCTCCCATCCGCCCTCGACGGAGGGCTACGAGCGCACGGCGTGCCGGCGCCCGTCGCCGGACGCGTCGCACACCTACCGCCCGTCTCGAGCCTGTTCGCATCCCTGCTCGGCTACAACCCGCTGCAGCGGCTGCTCGGCCCGGCCGCCTTACATGCGCTGCCTGCGCGGCAGGTCGAAACGCTCACCGGACGCAGCTTCTTCCCGACCCTGATGAGCAAGCCGTTCGGCGACGCACTCACGGTTGCCTTCGGATTCTCATTCGCCGTCTGCCTCGTTGCGGCCGCCGCATCCTGGTTGCGGGGCGGCAAATACCACCACAGGGAAACCGAGCACGACCCCCACCCGAATGCCACACCAAACTCGACCAGGCAACAGCCCGTTCTCGATCAGGCCGGTCGGAGGTGACGACTCTGGTCGCACTGTCGGCGGCGTACGGGGCCGGCGGCAGGCGGATCGGCCCGGCGCTCGCGGAGAGGCTCGGCGTGCCGTTCGTCGACCGCGCGATCCCGCTCGATGTCGCAGGCCGAATCGATGAGGAAGCAGGCGGCGACGAGAGACAAGGGTCGCTGTTCGAACGCTTGCTCGGGGGCTTCATCGGCATGGACGCGGGCGCACCAACCCCGGCCGCCTCCGCCGAGGACTTTCGACGTGAGACCGAGTCGGAGCTGCTGCACAAGACAGCCTCCGAGGCTGGGGTCGTCCTCGGTCGGGCGGCCGTGGTGGTGTTCCGCCACGATCCCCACGTACTCCGGGCCCGCCTGACCGGCCCACCAGAGCGCCGCACGCGGCAGGCGGCGCTGCTCGCCGGAATCGACGAGGACGAGGCGGAACGGCGCCGGCGGCGGCTCGACCACGCCCACGCCGAATACCTGCAACGCTTCTACGGCGCCGAGATCGACGACCCGACGCTGTACCACATCACGCTCGACACGACCTTGCTGACCCCCGAGCTCGCCGTCGACCTGCTCGAACAGGCGTATCGCGCCTTGTAACTGGGCTTCTGCCAGCAAGATCGTCGGCAACCTCTGGCACCACCTGGAATAGACGACCCGCCCCCCATTTCACTCCGAGCGGGTGGCGTCGATCGTCTGCGGCCGTCCGCCCTCTTCGTCAGGCGGTGTGATCTTCGCGCTCGCGCGCGCGGTCGGCGCGGATGCGCGCACGCCGCGCGGCAGCGTCGTCGCCGTAGTGGGCGAGGTCTTCGGCACGCTCCTCGAACAGGTCGGCGGCCTGCTTGTGGGCGGTGCGTGCGGCCTCGTGCGCACGTCGGTCGCGGGCGGCCGCTTGCCGCGCTGCGTCTTCCGAGGCGCGCGGCCCGCGCTGCTCGGGGCTGCGGCGTTGCCGCGTCAACTCTTCGACGCGTTCCGCAGCGGCTGCCGCACGCGCATTGGCGCGCTCGGCCCGCTCGCGTGCTTCCGCCGCCGCCTTGGATGGGTCGCTCACACACAGTTTGCTTCCCGCAGTGCGCCGAACTCATGCCTGGTCGCCGTCCCACCCTCCGAGGCCGGCGAGAGCCCTCATCCTGCGAAAAGCCTGGACGCGTTCTCTATGTGACCCGGAGAAACGGGGCGCACGCTGGGGCGCTTCGATTGCCGGCGGGATCGGAAGCGACGACGCAAAAGCGCAGCCGTCGGCTCCGGAGTCGCTTCGGCACTTGCCATCTCACGTCCGCGTGTCGCGTCCCGATCTGGAACTGCATCGGTGTGGCGAGTGTCCCGACGAGAGCGCGGCTTTCATAGACGCGCACGATTGCACGGCTTCGCCCGCTGTCGTCGAAGACGTCGAAACGCAAAGTCGCGGGTCTACCTCGCTTCGCCGAAGCCGGATAGGCGGTGACCAGCGGCGCCCGGATGTCCGGCGAATCGAGCGCCGAGGCGGCGGCGAGGTGCTGCACGGCCGTCGTCGCGCTTTGCGTGAGTCCGTCGGGGCTGGAAGGGTCGACGCGCAGCGACTGCAGGACTGTTTCCTCCGGAGTGGTCGAGCGGCCGCCGTCGTAGATGCCGAACCCGGCAGGCATCACGACGAGCAGGGGGCCGACGTACCAGAGCCCGAGCTCGATTCCCAGGAAATGCGCGTAATCGGAGGGATGACCGAAGAGTGAAGGTATGGCTCCGAGATCGGTCTGGTCGAAGATCACGGCAACCTTGATGCGTCTCCCGTCGGCGTAGACGCCGCCGACAGCTTGTTGCAGCGCGAGCTCGGCAGAACGCGACGGCGTGTTGTACGGGAAGAACACGCTCTGCTCGAGGAGCTCGTCGCTCGCGGGGTCACCGTCCGCGTGCGAGATCGAAGCTCCGACTGCGGCGACCGCGACGACGCCGGCGAGCACAAGCGCCCGCCGAGCGCCGTTGCGATCACGCGGCCTCACTTGCTGCAAGTGGACGGCTGTGCCCTGTCGATTCGGAGCCCTGTCGTCGGCGTACCACCGGGCACGACGAAGGTGACGATGTCGCTTGCCGGCGCATTCGTCTCATTCTTGACGAGGAACGTGCTCGCGCCGGTCTCCGTCCACGACTGCCCGGGGTTGTACGTCTGCGACGAGCAGTCGGTTGCGTACTTCGTGAGCGTTCCCGTCAGCTCAGTCGAGACGAGGAACCCGGGATGGGTGTGCCAACCCGAGTACGCACCCGCCGGAAAGTTCACCGTCTGGGTGACGATCTCGGGCGAGTGGAGCACGCCGATCGGTACCATCCCGAACGCGGCCGAGACGGCCGGGTGCAGGTCGAGCCAGTCGCCCAGGCTCGTCACACCTTGCGACCGGAGCATCATCAGGAACTCGGGCAGCTGATCGACGCTGTACTGCTTGCCGTTCCAGGTCAGGCCCTTGGCCGTCATCGGCAGGCCGGTGTTGAAGGCGACGTCGCCGTTCAACGCGCCGATCGACATGACCGTCGACTTCGTCCCGTTCGCCGGAGTCGCGAGCGCGACGGACACCCAGATCGCCGCCCCGGCCAGAGGGACGAGTATCAGGAGTCGTTTCACGTTTCCTCCGATCTCGGTCGAGGGATCGATCCATGCGACCCCGCTGATCCCGAAGCTAGGAGGAGAGCCCGCACACGCCTAGCGTGCTAACAGGCGGGCGTCGGGGGGCTACCCAGGCAATCGACGCTGCCCGCCCGGAACGGACAGGTCGTCGCCGGCGCAGCAGCCCGCGCCCGGGCATTGCGGTTCGCCTCGTTTGGAAGAGGCTGCGTCGAGGGCAACACGGGGACGAGTGAACGGCGACGAGGAGATCCAGCGGCTGTTCTCGGTCAGCGCCGCCACGCGGATCCTCCTCAACGCGTTCGAGCAGACGACCGGCGACCCGATCGCGAGCGACCGGCTGAAGGCCGACCTGCGCGCCCTCGAGGCGCGTGCCCTGGCGCGGCTCGAGATCGCCGCCGAGGACGGCGAACGTCACCTGTCGAGAGACTGAACCGCTGCTTCCCGGTCAGCGAGAGCGAGACAGTTCTTTGTCCGCACGGCCTCGTTCGAGGTCGACGCTCGCCCATTCCTTGCTCGCCAACTCGCGCTCTTCATCCGCGACGCGCTCCGCACGCTCGGCGCTCCGCTCGTTGCCTGCGTCTCTCATCTCCGTCGCGTGAAGCTCGTGGAGGTTCGCGGCCTCCTCGTGGAGCTCCGCGGCTTCCCGGTGTGTGTCCGCGGCGCGCCGATGAAAAGCTGCCCGCTGTTCGGGGGTCGCGAGGCGACGGGTCGGGAGAGGGTTCAGGCGACGCCCTTCGTGGTCTCCTGATTGTGCCTTGTTTACCTGGACGTCCCGCGGCAAGAGCCGTCAGCGCCTGGGCGCTTCCCGGCCATGGGGATGTCACGGGGAGCGCCGAGGCATAGCCCGCGAACCGCCCTCACCCGCAACCGGCGAACCGGGTCGACCGTTGACCGATCGTGCTCTGGCTTCTTCTCCTGCTCGCCGCATTCGTCATCGCAGGCGTCGTGCTCGCGGTCGTCGTCATCAAGTGGCTGTTCATCCTGGCCGTGGTGGCGGCGCTCTGCTGGGTGATCCTCTTCTTCGTTCGACGCGTCGCCTGAACCGCTCGTCCGGGCTAAGAGGCACCGGCCGGCGTCAAGGATTCCTGTCGGGCTCGACCGGAGCGTCGCCGGGGAGCTCGAGCCTCAGCGCTTCGTCGAGCTGACCTGCGCTCTGACCGGGCATGTCCTCGCGCAAGCGGTAGATGCCCGGAGCGACCATGACCCAGGAGTCGTCGAGGTTGCGGCCCAACCACCCCGCGACATCCGGGTCCAGGTCTTCGTGCTCGTCGTCTCGTTCGCGCTGGTCCTCGGACACCGTGCGCAGTTCCCCCCGCAGAAGTAGCCAGGCCACCGTAGCGAAGGTCCGGCGCCCGGCGCAGCGACATGAGACGCCGAGGGAGAGCTTGCTCGTTCACTCAGAGCGAGCATTCGGACGAACGACGCTGTCCGACGATGCAGCCCGACGCCGGTTCATGGGCGGCGACGAGCTCGAGCACGCCCGTCAACTCGTCCTCCAGCCTCTCCCAGGGCAGCCGGCTCCAGGGGCTCGGCTGAGTGCGCGGATGCCCGACGGCCACCCCCGCCGCGACCAGGCGGGCGCGGGCACGTAACAGCTGACGGTGACGGAAGCGCAACGTCTGCGCCTCGACCCGGAGCAACCGAGCGCCGGCGCGGGCCGCACGACATTGCTCGACCAGATCGCGACTCGTCGACTGCAACTCGAGGGAATGCTCCCACAGAGCTCGGCCCAACGGCATGGCTCCGGCGTTCCCAGGGTCTTCGGATGCAAACTCCGCTGTCGGGTCGAGCCGCCCGAAGGAGCTGGCCCAAGCGGCGTCCCACGCAGGGCCGTTTACGGGCCCCGAGCCGAAGGGCAGGAGGCGGGCGGTGGCCCGCGACGACGATCTCTCGACGCACCTCCGCCGCGGCCTCGGCGCATCCACCCGGCACAACGCACTCGCCTACGGCTACTCCCTCGCCCTGACCGGCACCTTCGCGATCCTCACGGTCACCGACGGGAGACCCTCGCCCGCGGACATCCTGCTCTTCGGCATCGGCGGCTCGCTCCCGTTCGCATTCGCGACGAGCGCGACCACCCGCGGCTTCCGAGTGCGCGTGCAGGAAGAGCCGCCGATCGTGCGCGCCGTCGGCAGCTCGCTCGGCTTCCTCTCGGTCACCGGGACACTCGGGCTCGCCTGGCTGATCGCGTGGGCCGCCTCCGGCGGGGTCGCCTGGCTCGTCGGTGCGTTGACGGCTTCCGGCGGCTATCTGGTCCTTTCGGCGCTCGAGCTCGCGTTCGCGCGCCTCGTACGGCCCTTCATGGCCGTCGACGATCTCCGCGAGGCGGACGAGGACCCCGAGCCCGAGTGACCCGATCGAGGTGCGATCATGCCGCCATGGACACGACGACGATCGACCAGGAGTTCGCACAGCTGCAGGCGGAGTTCCAGGACGTCGCGAAGACGGTGCAGGACCTCGCGACGAAGATGCAGGCGGCGGAGAAGGCAGGCGACACAAACGCAACCGAGTGGCTCACCGACCTGAAGCAGGTCGCGAAGGACATCGACGACGAGCAGACACAGGTCAAGACGCTTCTGCTCGCGATCCACGGGTTCATCGACGAGATGGCCCAGAGCCAACCGTCCGCGGAGGACAAGCCGCCGCTCTACGCGCCGGGCCACGAACCGCCGGCGGACGAGACCGCGGGCCAGCCGCCGCCGCAGCGCCACGGCATGCTGGGCGGGATGCTCGGCGGCGGGATGATGGGCGGCGGGATGCTCGGCGGCTACTACGGAGGCGGCTTCGGCCGAGCGATGGAGATGGGGATGGCCATGAACCTCGGGGCCAACCTCGTCAACAGCATCTTCCGCTAGGCAGGGCAGGCGTCGCCGGTAGCGTGCGCACGATGCGTCGCAACTACATCGACGGCGACTGGACCGACGCGGTCGGGGGCGAGAGCTACTCGAAGGTCAACCCATGGCGGCCGCAGGAGATCGTCGACGAGTTCCAGGCTTCCGCGGCGGCCGATGTCGATGCCGCCGTCGGCGCAGCCGAAGCGGCCTTTCCCGCCTGGGCGCGACTGCCGCTCGCCGCCCGCGGAGCCTTCCTCACGAAGGCGGCGGCCTCGATCGAGCAGCGCGCCGAGGAGATCGCGACGGACATGGCGACCGAGATGGGGAAGCCGATCCGTGAGGCACGCGGCGAGACGCTCCGGGCAGCCCAGATCCTCCGCTACTCGGCGAGCGAGGCGTTCCGCTCCGTGGGCGAGCACTTCGAGCAATCGGCGACCGGGGAGGCCGTGTCGACGCATCGCCGCCCGCTCGGCGTCGTCGCCCTGATCACGCCGTGGAACTTCCCGATCGCGATTCCCGTCTGGAAGCTTGCACCGGCCCTGATGTACGGGAACACGGTCGTGCTGAAGCTCGCCTTCGAGGCCCCCCTGACCGGCCTCCATGTCGCCGAGGCTTTCGCGAATGCGGGCCTTCCGGCAGGTGTCCTCAATGTCATCACCGGTCGCGGCTCGACCGCCGGGGCGGCGCTCGTCGAGGCCCGGCCCGTCCGCGCGGTCTCGTTCACCGGGTCCGTCGCGACCGGGAAGGGCGTACGGGATCGCGCCACGACGTTGGGAAAACGAGTCCAGCTCGAGCTCGGTGGGCACAACCCGCTGATCGTGATGGCAGACGGCGACCTCGATCGTGCGGTCGAGGCTGCGTATGCCGGCGCGTTCTGGTCGGCGGGCCAGAAGTGCACCGCGACACGCCGGATCTACGTACAGGACTCCGCATACGACCGCTTCCGCGATGCATTTCTCGAGCGGATCGATCGGGGCAAGGTCGGCGATCCGCTCGACCCGGCGACCGAGGTCGGGCCGATCGTCAGCAAGACGCAGTACGACGATGTCCTCTCCGGCATCGAGCGCGGTCGGGCCGAAGGCGGCACCACGCTGGTCGGCGGCGGCGACGGCGGCGACGACGCATTCCTGATCCCACCGACCGTGTTCGAAGGGGTCGGTGACGACGCATTCCTCTCCTGCGAGGAGGTCTTCGGGCCGGTCACGAGCCTCTACCCCTTCGCCGACTACGACGAGGCGATCGCCCGGGCCAACGGAACACCCTTCGGTCTTTCGGCTGCGATCTTCACGTCGAGCCTCGCCACCGCCACCCGCTTCCAGCACGAGGCCCAGGCCGGTTTGATCCACGTGAACTCGCAGACGGCCGGCGCCGACGTCCACGTGCCGTTCGGCGGCATCGCGTCCAGCGGCTTCGGCCCGCACGAACAGGGACGCGCCGCGATCGAGTTCTACACCGACGTCGTCACCGTCTACGTCGACCCGTGAAGGCGCAGCTCGTCTCCGATGCGCATGCGCAGCTCGGCGAGGGGCCACTGTGGGACGTACGAACCGGGGAGCTGCTCTGGGTCGACATCCTCGCGTGCACCGTGCACCGGTACGACCCGTCGAGCGGCGCCGACAGGCAGTTCGATGCAGGCAGCTACGTGGGCGCGGTCGTCCCGCGTGGCGCAGCCGGTTACGCACTCGCCGTCGCAGAAGGCTTCGCCGTTGCGACTGACGACGGCGACGTGACGCTCCTCGCAAGAGTCGGCCACGACGACGCGGTCCGCATGAACGACGGCGCGTGTGACTCGTGCGGCCGGTTCTGGGCAGGCTCGATGCGGCTGGACGAGGCAGCCGGTGGAGGAAGTCTGTACCGACTCGACGCCGATCACTCGGTCGCGACGGTGTGTCACGGCGTGTCGATCTCGAACGGGATCGGCTGGAGTCCCGACGACGCGCTCCTCTATTACGTCGACACGCCGACCCGGGCGGTGGACGTCTTCGACTTCGATCCCGGTTCGGGAACGGCGACGAACCGGCGTCGCCTGTTCGAGGTCGAGGGGCCCGGCGAGCCTGACGGCTTGATCGTCGACCGGGAGGGCTGCCTCTGGATCGCGCTCTGGGGCGGCGGCTGCGTCCGGCGCCACGGGCCCGGCGGGGCCCTCGTCGAGGTCGTCGAGGTGCCTGCGAGCTACACGACGAAGGCGGCCTTCGGCGGCCCCGACCTGACCGATCTCTACATCACCACGGCGGCGGGGCCCGAGCCGCACGCCGGCGGGCTGTTCCTCGTCGAGCCGGGTGTCGCCGGCACGCCGGCGCCGGCGTACGCGGGCTAGAGTCTTGATGCGAGACTGCCGCACTCGCGGCTGGTGCGTCAGACGCTGCGGATCTCAGCCGGGCTGGGCTTGCGCGTAGGCACCGCTACGTCCTGCGCCCCGCCCGGCTGAACTCCTTGGTCTGACGCATCCCCGACGGGCACGCCAGTCTCACATCAAGCCTCCGCTACTTGCTCATCCCCATCGTCAGGCCGCGGACGAGATACCGCTGGAAGACGAGGTAGACGACCACCGCCGGCAGCGCACTGACGAGCGACCCGGCCATCTCCATCGGAAAGTCCTGGAAATGCTGGGCGGGGATCGTCTCGAGCCCGACCGTGATCGTACGGTGCGCGGGCGTCTGCAAGAACAGGAGACCGACGAGCAGGTCGTCCCAGATCTGGATGAACTGCAGCACCGCGACGGTGACGATCGCCGGAACCGCGAGCGGCAGCATGATCTTGAAGAACACCGTCCCGTAGCCGAGACCGTCGATCAGCGCCGCCTCGATCACGTCCTCGGGCAGGCGCCGGAAATACGTCGTCATGAGAAACGTCGCGAACGGCGCACCGAGCGCCGCGTACACGGCGATCGCGCCGTAGTAGTGGTTGATGAAGCCGAGTCGTGCGAGATTGATGTACTCGGGGATGATCATCGACTGCATCGGCACCATCATCGAGCTGGCGACGACGAGGAACACGACGCCCGAGAGGCGATAACGCAACTTCCCGAGCGCGTAGCCGCCGGTCGTGCTGACGGCCAGGATCACGAGGATCGCCGTGAGCGTGATCAGCGTCGAGTTCAGCATCTCGCGACCGACGGGCAACGCTGCGAAGAGGTCGTGCCACGTCGTGAGCGAGAAGCCCTTGCCGAGGTAGTACTGGGGCAGCGACCGGAACGACATCTGCCCCATCAGCCAGAACGGGTAGAGCATGATCAGCGTCACCGCGAGCAGCACCACGTACACCAGCACCCGGCTCGCGCGGCGACGCCACGCTGCGACGAGCTGCCGCTCGGTCCAGTCGATCGTGCTCAATCGTCGCTCCGCAGCAGTCGCAGCTGAATCATGCTGACGGCGAAGACGAGGACGAACAGGACGACGCCGGCGGTCGCGCCGACGCCGAAGTTGTTCTCC
>Ga0070731_10004148_pt1 | contig 12625 bp, 8 predicted proteins | sample Coa_R1_2_FD_66448 | JGI IMG/M metagenome (GOLD analysis project Ga0070731, IMG submission 66448) | Surface soil microbial communities from Centralia Pennsylvania, which are recovering from an underground coalmine fire - Coalmine... | ecosystem: Environmental > Terrestrial > Soil > Unclassified ... | reverse complement strand
AACGTCTGTGACGCCCGGGCCCGGACGTCGATCACATCGAGTCTGGCGCTGGGAATGACTTCGAGGGCCAGTTCCAGCGGCGGCGCAGCAATGCGAGACAAAGCGGTCACAAGGGTATCAAACTCCTGGGCATCACAGACTTTGTATTACAAAGTAACGCGCCGAGTCAACACCTGACACATGACACATCGATGAACGGTGAACGGTAATTGATGAACGAAGAATCGAGAATTGGAAATCGAGAATCGGAATCGGCAATCGACAATCGGCAATTGGCAATCGCGGCGGTCATCGATGTGCGGGTCGCCATTCGGTTACACTGCGCCGCATGCGCATTCACACCGTTGCTTTCACCTGCGCCGCCACCGTGGCGGCGACAGCCTGGATCGCCGCCCAACAGCCGCAAGGCCGCGCGGCGGGAGGCGGTCAGGGCGGCAACGCGACGACCAACCCGGACGGATCGCTGCGCCCCGCCCGGGCAGTGACGGGCTTGTTTACGCAGGACGCTTACACCGAATATGCGCTGCTCGAGCCCGGCAGCGAGTCGTTCCGGATCAAATACCTGCCCGAGCAGACCCGCGCCGGATCGACGGAACTGTCGAATCAGACGCGCGGCGGCAGCGAGGGATCGGGCATCGAGGTCTACGATCCGCGCACCGGTAAACCGTTGAAGTTCACGTATACCGCCGACGATCCCGCCGATCCTGAGACCCATACGATTCACGCCGTTCTGCCGATGCCGGTGCCGCAAGGCGGCATCGGGCGCGTCCTCATCTATAAGACCTACAAAGACGCCCGCACCTACATGATGAGCGGCGAAGACATCGTCTGGGTGCGCAGCCTCGAGGGCTATCGGCTCGGCGTGATCCTGCCCAAGGGTTTCGCGTTTCTCTCGTCGGATGTCGCGGCGCAGATGACGACGACGGCGGATGGACGCCTCAAGCTGGCGTTCGCCAATCCGAGCGGCAAGGCCAATCCCGTCACCATCCGCGCGCGCAAGACGACGGCGGTGTTCACGCCGTCGCCGTTCACCGACATGTTTTTCGACGACATCAAGACGCTCTACGACGTCGACGACACCGGCGCGATCAAGGTCACCGAGACGTACAGCGACTACCGCAAAGGCGCCAGCGCCACCCTCGACTCGCTGTCATATCTGCCGCTCGCGGATCTGCAGGTCATCGACCTCGACACGGCCAAGGCGCTGGTGCCCGTCAGAACGGGTGCGACGATGTCGGTGAAGCTCGACGTGCCGATCACGGACGACCAACAAAGTGCGCACTTGAAGCTGACGGGGACGATCAAGGACGCCAGCGTGAAGATCGCCGGCAGCGACTTCGCCTTCGAGCGCACGCTGCACGGTCTGCGCAACACCGTGCTGCTGCCGGCCGGTTGGGACGTGTCGGGCGTCTCCGAGTCGTGCACGATCGGCCAATCGCAAAACCGCGCCTTCGTCGCCTGCATCAATCTGAACGCCGCCGACAACTACAAGGTCACCATCCGGGCGCGGAAGAAGTGACGAGGCGCCCCCGAGACATCGATGAACGATGATCGGTAATTGATGAACGAAGAATTGAAAATCGATAATCGACGATCGGCAATCGGCAATCGGCAATCGGCGATTGACGATCGCTTATCGATTGCCGTTCGTCGATTCTTCGTTCATCAATTACCGATCATCGATCATCGATGTGCCGCTCATTTGATGATCAGCTTCTGCATCCGCCAGTTGAGCAGTTCGCCCACGTAAAGTTCGTGTTCGGATGGACACGCAATTTCGTGGATCCATCCGAACTGTTTGAGTTGTTTGCCGAACGAGCCGAAGCTGCCGAGCATTGTGCCGTCCAGATCGAGCTTGAAGATCTTTCCTGAGTTCGCGTCCGAGGTGTAGAGCACTTGCTTCGGGGCGGGCGTGATGCAAATCGCCCACGGCTGCTCGACGCCCGTGATTTGCCTGAGCACCTTGCCGTCGCCGTCGAAGACTTGAATGCGGCGGTTCGTGCGGTCGCCGACGTAGACGTTGCCGGCCGCGTCGGTCGCGATCGTGTGTGGGATGTTGAACTGGCCCGGCGCGGTGCCGCGCTCGCCCCAGGACTTGATCCAGTTGCCGTTCTTGTCGAACTTCGCGACTCTCGAGTTGTTGTAGCCGTCGCTGACGAAGATGTTGCCGGCGGCGTCCCACGCCACGTCGGTCGGGCGATTGAAATAATTGTCGCGCGCGCGCGGCGGCGGCGCGCCGGCGGCCGGCTGCTCCGGGCGTCCTTCGACCAGCTCCCACTTCCGGCCGAGCACCATCGTGACATGGCCCTCAGGATTGAACTTGATGACGACGTTGGCGCCTTCGTCCACGCACCAGATGTTGTCGTCCTTGTCGATGCGCACGACGTGCGCCTGATCGAAGCCGTACAAATCCTTGCCGATCTCGCGGAGGAATTTGCCGTCGCGATCGAATTCGAACAGCGCGGTGTGGCCGCCGCGGTTGTAAATGAAGATGTGGCCCTTGGAATTCACGGCCACGCCGGCAACTTCGCCGAGATTCATGTCCGGCGGCAGCTTGAGTGGATCGGGAACCGAGTCGAACTGAATGTCGGGCGGACTCCAGATCGACCCCGGAGGTCGGCCGCGATCGTGAAGACCTCCGGGGTCGATCTGGGCACTCGGCAGTTGACTCACAACCATCGCCGCGGCGAAGACGACAAACGGCTTCATGTCGGGCCTCCGCGGCGGATTCTGCCATACAATCGCGCGCATGATCCGACAGGACCGACACGACCTCGGAGGTCGTTTTCTGGCGATCGTGAGAAAACGACACGACCTCGGAGGTCGTTTTCGGGCGATTGTGAGAAAACGACCTCCGAGGTCTTCGCGCCCGGCCTGCACCGCTCTCGCCGTTGCGCTCGTCACGTTCCTTCCCGAGTCCGCGGCCGCGCAAGGCGCAGCCGCCGCATCGCACGATCAGCATCAAACCGCCGGCGACCAGGGCGACTACCCCAGCCTCAAGATCACCGGCTTCGGCGATATCGATTTCTCGGCGACCCGGCATCCTGAAGGCGCGCAAGGCTTCAGCGAGGGCCAACTGACGTTGCATATGGCGTCGGCGCTATCGCCGCACACGACGTTTTTCGGCGAAGTCACGTTCACCCCGCGCACCGACGCCGGCATGGGCACGCCGCCCGCGCCCGGCTTCAACGCGGAAGTCGAGCGGATGATCATCCGCTTCGATCGCAACGACAAACTGAAAGTGTCGTTCGGCCGCTACCACACGCCGATCAACTGGTGGAACACCGCCTTCCATCACGGACAGTGGCTGCAGACGACAATCACGCGGCCGGAGATGATTCAGTTCGGAGGCAAACTGCTGCCGGTCCATTTCGTCGGCGCGCTGGTCGAGGGCGCGATTCCGGCGGGTGGCCTGAATCTCAACTATCAGGCCGGCATCGGCAACGGCCGGTCGTCCGTCTTGAGCCGCGCCGGAGACGCCGGCGACATCAACGGCAGCCGCGCGGTGCTGTTCACCGGATTCATCCGGCCCGATCGCGCGTACGCGCTGCAGACCGGCGGATCGATCTACGCGGACACGATCACGCTCGCCAGCGGCGGCACGTTCCAGGAACGGATCTATTCCGGCCACATCGTGTGGACGCGCGAAGATCCCGAGCTCATCGCCGAATTCGCCGCGATCCGCCACGCGCCCATCGGAGTCTCGACGCCGAACTGGACACGCGCCTTTTACGCGCAGGCCGCCTATCGGCTGCCGCAACTCAACCGGCTGTGGAAACCGTACGTCCGGTTCGAACATATCGGCGTCAATCTCGCCGACGCGGTCTTCGCCGGCGTGCCGAGCCTCGACATGACGACGATCGGCGTGCGATACGACTTGTCGGCGCTGGCCGCCGTGAAGACGGAGTACCGCACGTGGACGCGCGGTGCCGGAACCGTCCGCAACCAGGGCGGCTTCATGCAGATCTGCTTCACCTTCTGATCCCCATGCCGGTCACGCGATTCATCGTCATGCGGACCTGCCGGCTGGCTCTTGCAGCCGCCGGCGTCGCGGCCGTGCTGGCGGGCCTTCCGGCGGCCGCGCACACGCAGAGCACCGGCGACGTCGCCGTCATCGTCAACAAAGATCTCGCCGTCGACAATTTGGCGCTCGCCGATCTACGCCGCATCGTGCTTGGCGATCGCGAGTTCTGGCCCTCGGGCGCGCGCGTGACGCTGCTGATTCACGCGCCGGTCGCCAGAGAGCGCGACGCGGCGGTGAAGACCGTCTGCGACATGACCGAAGCGCAATTTCGCCAGCACTGGATCGGCAAAGTGTTTCGCGCCGAAACCGCGACAGGACCGAAGATCATCTACTCGAACGAATCAGCGGTCGAGACCGTCTCGAAATCGCCCGGTGCGATTGCCTTCGTCGACGCCGGCGCCGCAACCAAGGCGGTCAAGGTGCTCAAGATTGACGGACTGCTGCCGGGACAGACGGGATACAAGCTGAAATAGATCAGGCGTCAGGCACCAGGCACGAGGCACCAGTAGATCTCGGGCTTCGGAGCTCAAAATGTCTACTGTCGCCTGATGCCTGTCGCCTGGAGCCTGGAGCCTGGAGCCTGTCCGTGTCACCTGGGCAGATTCATTTTCTCCAACAGTCTCTGGAATCTCGGCTCGCTGCGGAGCGTCCTGAACCACGGGGAGAGCCCGAGCTGCGCCATGGCGAAGTCGTGCTCGTCGTAGGCCCTGTCGAGGTCGTCGAGCGCGCGGTTGCGGTCGCCCAGAGCGGCGTGCACCATCGCCAAGGCGGACGACGGCACATATTCCCGTGCAGACATCGTCTGCAACGACTTGAGCACGGCGTCGGCGTCTGACTTGCGTCCCTGACGGGCGTACGCGGCGCCGAGGTGGCCCATCACGACGGGACTGTTCTCTGAAAGCGCGAGCGCCTTTTTCAGTTCGACGACGGCCTCATCGTGCCGCCCGTCTTCGCTCAGCGCGACGCCGAGCCCGAGATGCGGCGCGACGCCGTTCGGATCGAATTCGAGCGTCTTGTGAAACTGCGCGACGGCGTCCGATTGCTGGCCCGCGTCGAGCAGATACCAGCCGAGATCCGCGTTGACGATCGGCGACAGCGGATCGAGTTCTTGTGCGCGCTTCACTTCGGCGATCGCGTCCGTGACATGGCCGAGCGTCGCCAGGTACATCGCGTACTGGTTGTGCGCGAGGGCGGAGTTGCCGTTCTGTTCGATGCCCTTCTTGAATTCACGCTCGGCGGCAGGCCAGTCCCAATCGAGCCAGAGCTTGATGTGTCCGAGCGAGACGTGCGCTTCCGCCAGATTCGGATCGATTTCAATCGCTCGTTCCGCCGCGGCTTTCGCGTCGGTGATCGCTTCGACGAAATAGGAGCCGAGCATCAGGTACGAATCCGCCAGTCCGGCGTACGCGAGGGCGTATTTCGGATCCTGCGCGATGGCCTGCTGGAAATAGTCGATCGCCTTCTTGTAACTCTCGATCGTGCCTTTGTTCCAGTGATAACGGCCCTGCAAGTACAACTGATACGCCGCCGAGTCGTCGGTGTAGCGGCGAGTCGCGCGTTTCTTGTCCTCGCCACTGAGATGCGGACGCAGCTTGTCCAGAATTTCTCCAGCGATCTCGTCCTGAACTGCGAGCAAGTCCGACGGCGGGCGGTTGTACTGGTTGCCCCAGATCTGCGATCCGTCGGCGACGTTCATCAGTTCGGCGTTGATGACGAGCCGGTCGCCGCGAACGGAGACGCGCCCCGTCACGATGGCTTTCACATTCAGGTCGCGCCCGATCTGCTGCGGGTCGGTGTCCTTGTTCTTGTAGCGGAAGACCACGCTGCGCGCCGTGACGCGCAGACCTTGCAGCTGGGCCAGGCCGTTGATCAGACTTTCGGTGATGCCGTCGGTGAGATAGTCGCTGTCGGCCGACGCCCCGCTGATGGCGAAGGGCATCACGGCGACAGAATCGACGCCGGTGCCGCCGCCGCGCTGCCACCAAAGGAGGCCGCCGCCGAGAATGCCGAGCACGAGCAGAAGCGTGACGGCCCGCGCCGCCGGGCGCACCCAGATGGGACGCCGCGCCGGCGCAACGGCGGTCGAGGCGCCGCTCGACGGCTTCGCGGCGACCGTCGTGCGCGCCGAATCGGTGTCGCGCTTGAGCCGCCTGAGATCCGCGAGCAGCTCGCCGGCCGTTTGATAACGCAGCCGGCGATCCTTCTCGAGCGCCTTGAGAATGATGCGATCGAGCTCGGCCGGCAGTTTGGTGTTCAGCGAACTGGGCGCCGGCGGCGTGTCGTGCAGAATGGCGTCAAAGACCAGCGCCGACGTGCGGCCCGCGAACGGATCGCGGCCCGTGGCCATCTCGTACATCACGATGCCGAACGAGAACAGATCGCTGCGGCCGTCGAGTTCTTCGCCGCGCGCCTGCTCCGGCGACATATAGGACAACGTGCCGAGCGTCTGTCCGGCGCTGGTGGCGACTTCGCGGTGCGCGGTCGGCGCCATGGCCGTCTCGGCGAAAGGGTCGCTCGCCGGCCCGTGGGTCTGCGTGAGCTTGGCGAGTCCGAAGTCGAGAATCTTCAGCTGGCCGCGATCGGTGATGAAGATATTCGACGACTTGATGTCGCGATGGACGATGCCGGCCGCGTGCGCGACGTCAAGAGCGTCGGCGGCCTGGATGCCGAAGTCGAGGACGGTATCGAGCTGCAGCGCGTGGGCGTTGATGCGCTGGCGCAGCGTCGTGCCCGAGAGCAGTTCCATGACGAGAAACGGCACGTCCCCGTGCCGCCCGACGTCGTACAGCGCGCAGATGTTGGGATGCGTCAGCGAGGAAGCCGCGCGCGCCTCCCGCTGAAACCGCTCAAGCGACGCGGGATCCTGCGAGAGCTTGGTCGACAGGAACTTGACCGCGACTTGACGACCGAGCCGCGTGTCTTCCGCGCGGTACACGACGCCCATGCCGCCTTCGCCGATCTTGTCGATGATGCGGTAGTGGGTGACGGTCTCGCCGATCATGCCGGAGTCAGTATGACGGCTCCGACGGCACAAATCGACCATGGGGACGGGTCTCGCTCGCGCAAGCGAAACCGTCCCCGATTGCTGGCGGTGCTACTGACACGCGCGCGCCGTCACGGCGCGGGTTGCGGCAAATCTCGCGGCCACCGCGCGCAACGTCGCCGTCGCCCTGGCCTGTTCGTCTCGCGTCGTCATCGCGAGCAGCACACGGTTCGAGATCGGATCGAGCAGGCGGCCGTACTTCGCCAGGGCGTCCACGTCGTTGACGCGGAGCAGCGAGGCGACGGCGGTTACCATCTCGGGCGTGATGATCTCAACGCGGCCGACGAACACGCGCGCGAGTTGAGCGGGCGCGGGCGAGATCGTCAGCGGCAGCACCTCGTCGACGCTTTCGCGAGGCAGGACATAAAAAAGTCTCACGCCCGGCTCGAACCACGAGTCCTTCCACGTCGCGATCATCGCCGAGGCTTCCCGTGGAAACAGACCCGCCGCCGTCAGCGTCTTCGCCAGCTCGTCGCGCAGCGCCGGCGACTGAAGGTCGAGCGTCAACTCCGGCCGCGCAATCGCAACACCGCCATCGACGCGGCCGAGCACGCGGAATCCCATGCGGCGCCCGTCGCTCTCGAACAAGATGGCGGCCGGCAGCGCGGGCGCACCGCTCCGATCGATCGCGACTTGCCCGCGACGATCGAGGCGCACGGACAGCTTCACGGGAAAATCGGCGAGGCCGCGATAGAACAGAAACTTCTCGACTTGATCACCGACCTGCAGCGGCGCCGAGTCGGTGTCGCGCGCGGCGTAGTAGTGACTGGCAATTTCATCCGACGGAAACCCGGTCTTCAGATCCGGCCGAATCCTGACGCTCGGCCATTTTGCCCAACCGGATCCGCGCGGATCGGCGACCGTGGCCCAGGGCGGAACGCCCGGTACCGTGGCTTGCGGATACCACTCCGTAATCAGCCCTTGCGGCAAATGCACTTCAACCGATTCGACGGCGTCGACCGGTGAGTAGAAATAGATGACCGGCGTTTCCATGCGGACCGACGCCCGAAGACCAGGAAGAAACTCGCCAGGTTGGGTGCCATTGAACGCGACGAAATTTTCGGCCTTGACGCTGAACGGATTCAGCTGCGTGACATAGCACGGCAGATCCTGCGGTCCAGTGAAGGGCGCCCATTCAACTGGCTGACCTTCAGCGCCGGCAACCGACGTGAACGTACCCCACTCGTGTGCGGTGACGCCGCTCGCCGGCGCGGCCGTTTGGCGCGCGGCTGCCGCCACGACAAGAGCCGCCGAAGCGGCCACTGCGCCAAGACTCAGAACGAATGCGCCCAGCCGATCTCGCATGCCGCCCTCCTCTGAATGGATGTTGAGCGAGGGTAGCACAGCCTGACACGCGCCGGGGTTGGCAACGGGTGCTTGGAATACGAGCATCCCGCGGTGGTGGCAAACTTTGCATTGCAAAGTAATGATCGTTATAGTTACGTCATGACGATGCCGACCGCAATCGCTTCCATATTTCGCTCTCCGACCGCGCGGCTCTTGTCTCTCGGCGCGCTCACCCTGCTGCTCATGGTGCCGCTGCTCATGATCGACGCGCTGGTGTCGGACCGCCGCGACCGGCGAGACGCCGCCATCGCCGACGTGTCATCGAAATGGGGATTTCAGCAACGCATCGTCGGACCCGCGCTGATCGTGCCGTACGTGTATCGATGGACTGAACCGGCGGCTGCCGGCCAGCGGGCCGAGGAACGGTACGAAACGCGATACGCGACGTTCCTGCCGGCGCGATTGCAGGCGACGGGCAACATCGAGACGGAGATGCGCTCGCGCGGCATTTTCACCGTGCCGGTCTATCGCGCGACCACGACGTTCGAAGGGGAATTCGGCAAGCTCGATTGGGCCGATCTCGGCGTCGATCCGGCCAACGCGAAGCTCGATGCGGCGATGCTGGTGTTGGGCGTTTCGGATGCGCGCGCGATCCGTGAAGCGGCCGCGGCGACATTCAATGGCGGCTCGGCACCATTCCTGCCCGGCGCCGATCATCTCGCCGGCGCGGCCTCCGGCATACATGCCGTGGTCGCGATTCCGGCCGCGTTCGAGCGTGTCCGTTTTTCACTACCGCTGTCGCTCAACGGCAGCGTGGGCCTGTCGCTCGCGCCGTTTGCCGAGCTGACGACGGTCGACATCACGTCGACGTCGCCGAATCCGAGCTTCACGGGCAACTGGCTGCCCGGCGAGCGATCGATCGCGGCGTCGGGATTTCACGCGAAATGGACGGTCCCATTTCTCGGCCGGAACTATCCGCAGCAGTGGACGTCGACCACCGCGCCCGACAAGGCGATCGCGGCCTCGATGTTCGGCGTCGATCTCGTCGAGCCCGTCGATTACTACCGGATGGCCGATCGCAGCGTGAAATACGGCGGCTTGTTCGTCCTGCTGACGTTCATGACGCTCTGGCTGATCGAAGTGATGTCGGGCGTCACCGTGCATCCGATTCAGTACCTGATGGTGGGCGCCGGTTTGTGCATCTTTTTTCTGCTCGAGCTGACGCTGGCGGAGCAGATGCGCTTCGCCACGGCCTACGCGATCTCGGCCTCGGCCGTGATCGCGCTCGTGACGATGTACGGCGTGTCGATTCTCGGCGCCGCGCGCCGTTCGGCCGTTGTCGGCGCCGGCGTGACAAGTCTGTACGGATACCTGTTCGTGCTGCTGACGAACGAAGACTACGCGCTGTTGATTGGATCCATCGGTATGTTCGTGATTCTCGCCGGCATCATGTTCGTCACGCGCCGCGTCGATTGGACGGCGCTCGGCGCGTCGAAGGCGTGAGTGTTCTGATGCCCGACTGCCCGCGCGTGCATCATCTGTTCATTCCGGACTGGCACGCGTCGGCGACGCCGCGGGCGCACGACGGCGCGGTGGCGCTGCGAGCCGCGTTTGGTGATCTGCAGCCGCTGATCGATGTGCCGGTCGAACCTGCCGGCGATCCGTCAGCGGCGCAGGACGGCATCGTGTTTCGCGGTCCCGTGCTGAAACAGCTTCGCACCGCGATACGCGCGATCGAACATGCGGCGCCGTCGCGATTGTTTTCTATTTTGGGCACCTGCGGCGCGGAGCTCGCGCCGGTCTCATATCTGAACGCGCGCTATCGCGGCGATCTCGCCGTGGTCTGGCTCGATGCGCACGGCGACTTGAACACGCCGCACACCTCGCCGTCGAAGCGCTTTCACGGCATGGTGCTGCGAGCGCTTCTGGGCGACCGCGACTCGGATCTGTCCGATCTCGTCGCGGCGCCTCTGACGCCGCGCCAGGTGGTACTGGCCGGCACGCGCGATCTCGATCCACCGGAGCGCGAGTACATCGACGCTGTGAACATTTCCCTGGTGAAGCCGGACACCGCCGACGCATTCTCAGACGCGGTCGTCTCCGCGGTCCGCGCGACCGGCTGCAGGCACGCCTACGTCCATCTCGATCTCGACGTCCTCGATCCAGCCGAGTTTCCGAACGTGCTCGTGCCGGCGCCCGGCGGCGTCTCGCTTGCCGCAGTCGATCGCACGCTCCGCGCGCTGGCCGCGAGCTCGGACTGCGTGGGGCTCAGCATCGTCGAATACGCTCCGGGCCCACGCGATCTCACGAACGTCGTCGTGCGACTCGCCCGCGAGGCCGGCGTCGTCCCCATCACTTGATGCGGCGCGTGATTTCCGCGAGCGCGCGTGCGGCGCTGGCGTTGCCGGGATTGCGACGCAGCACGGCCTTGAACTCGTCGCCCGCGCCGGTCAGATCGCCGGCCGATGCGAGCGCGAAGCCGAGACCCATGTGAGATTCTTCCGCGGATGGGTCGAGCCGAATCGCGGTCCTGAATTCCGGAATGGCGTCGGACGAGCGCCCTGCGCCCATCAACGCCAGCCCGAGTTTCGCATGCGACGCTGACGCGTCCGGCTCGAGACGAACCGCATCGCGCAGCTCGGCGACCGCCTCGTTGAAGCGGCCGGCATCGCCGAATTCGACGCCGCGCCTGACGTGCGCGTCGGCGAGATCATGACGGGCGCCGGGATCGTCGGGTGCCGCGTCGAACGCCTGTTTGTAGAGCGCGAAGGCCTCTTCGCTTTTCCCGTCAGCCTCGCGAAGCGTCGCCAGCCCTCGCAGCGCCACCGGATTGCCAGGCACCGCATCCAGCGCGTGCTGCCACAACCGTTCACTGCTGGACCAGTACGTCGTCTGCCTGTATGCGACCACCGCGCAGGCGGCGACGACGGCCAGCGCGGGAGCGACTCTCGCGGGCAGCGGCACTTGCGACTCTCGAAGGACGGCGTCCACAGACCAGACGACCGCGATGAAGACGCCGACCAGCGGCACGTACGTGTAGCGATCCGCCATCGACTGGCTGCCGACCTGCACAATGCCGATCACCGGCGCGAGCGTCACGAGATACCAGAGCCAGCCGGCCAACACGTACGGGCGCCGCTCCGCCGCGCGGACGGCCACGAACGTGACGGCGAGCAGCACGGCGATCGACGAAATCAGCCAGACGGGATCGATCGACGCGGGATAGGGATAGAAGACGCTGAGATGACTCGGCCAGACGGTCTTCACGAGGTATTGCACGTACGACATGAGCGCGTTCGCCAGCCGGCGCGACACCGGCAACGACACAAGCGCGACGACGGCGCCGCCCGCGCGCTGAGCGACGAGCGTCATCGCCGTCGATCCGGCCGCGAGGATGAACAGCGGAATTTTCTCGCCGACCAGTTGCCGCCACGGGATGCTGACCGTCCGCTCGACGGGTCGGGAGATCCATGGCCAGCGCGCGCGCCCCAGCGGCCAGACGTCGAGCAAGAGCAGTCCAAACGGCGCCGAGACGAGCATCGGCTTCGTCATCAGGCCGAGCGCGTAGAGAATCATCACCAGCGCGAATCGTCGTCGCGACGGCGCGCGAACGTAGCGGACATAGGCGCCAATCGTCACCCACCAGGCGAGCGTGCTGAGCACGTCTTTGCGCTCTGAAATCCACGCGACCGATTCGACGTGCAGCGGATGCACGGCGAAGAGCGCCGCGACGAGCGCGCTGGCTCCGGCGGCGCGCGTGAGCGCGCGAAGCCCGAGGAACAGCACGACCGTGTTGATGATGTGGATCGCGAGATTGACGAGATGTTGCGGACCGGGATCCAGACCGAACAACTGCACGTCGGCCGCGTGCGAGAGCCACGTGATCGGATGCCAATTCGCGGCGTAGAGACTGGTGAACGCCCAGCCGACCGCCTGCCAGCTCAATCTGTCGTTGATATTTGGATTCTGCGAGACATAGACCGGATCGTCGATCACCGAAAACGGATAGCGCGCCACTTGTGCAAAGACCACAAGATTGAGCGCGACGAGCGCGGCGACGATGACGAGCGTGGACCTCGACGATCCGCGGGGCTCTGGCGTTCGTGGCGCCGCCTCCGGATGTTTGGCTGGGCCCGAGCGGCGATGGTGAGATCGGCGAGCCACGGTCCTACACCCGGCGCTTGCGCGCGCCTGAAACGGACCGTCGCGAGGACGCCGCAAACGCCAATCGCTCGCGGATGTGCCGAACGCGCGCTTCGAGCGACTTGCGG
>Ga0070731_10004146_pt1 | contig 12631 bp, 17 predicted proteins | sample Coa_R1_2_FD_66448 | JGI IMG/M metagenome (GOLD analysis project Ga0070731, IMG submission 66448) | Surface soil microbial communities from Centralia Pennsylvania, which are recovering from an underground coalmine fire - Coalmine... | ecosystem: Environmental > Terrestrial > Soil > Unclassified ... | reverse complement strand
CTCGTATGCGCCGCATCGACGTCCAGGACGAGTGGCGCGAAGCAGACCAGCATTACGCAGCCTCGCTTGCATCCGCGTAACACACTACCATAACGTTGCGCGAAAAAGGTTCAACGTAAATAGCAGCCCCCTCTCAACACCGCACCGGGCTTTCTCAGAGACAAATGCCGAGAAACCTTGGGATGGCCGGGAGTCGAACCACTGCTCGGGGGCTCCAGCCTATCCCGTCCGTTACCGAAAAGTGTTATCCTGTCGCGCTTTTCGTCAAGGCAATAACGGGTTCATCTGTCGCGTTGGCAGTTTTTCAACTCGCTCTCGGCTCGATCGGCGGCCGCAGCGCCACGGTAGTGACTCAGAAGCTGTAAAATGACGGCGTGCGAAACGCCTTTAGATTCTATGTCGCATGGGACGATGATCGGTTTGCCGGCGAGGACGTCGACCCAAACCCCGTTGCGCTTTGCCCACAGCTCGTCGCCGCCACCACCACACGGGTCGCTGAAGAACTCACCCACGAGTGCGTACGAGTCGACGACAACAATTTTATTTGCGTGTACCGCGCAAGCGCCGGCCCCGGAAGACACGGTTTTCGAAACGGCTATTCGGACGGCGGCTACGTCAGTTGCGTTCCCATAGTCGGCCGCCCAAACGGGTGCGATCGCGGTTAGATAAAATGCGGCTACAAGCGCTGGTCTAACGCATGACACGATCAAGCCAAAGTTAACTGCAATAGCAGCGGTTCCTGCGTTCAAAGACTGTGGAATGCAACGTGCGGGCTCCGGCTCGAAAGGCTTTTTTCCGTCGATTGACTAGCAAAATTACTTGGGATGGCCGGGAGTCGAACGTAAGCTCGGGGTTCCGGAAAGTCCCACCCGCTCCCGAATCGTGTCATTGTAATCCACAATGCCTGTTACGCACCAGTTCTAGACTCTGAGGCGCAACGTGGCACCCTGCGCAGTCACGAAAGCGATTCCGTGGGTTGGACGAGCCGTCGGGTACAAGTGCAGGTCGACGTACGAGGTTCCAGTGATGGCGATCGTGACGGGCACACGGCCCACGGCGCAAAGGCGCCGGCTGCAGAATGCGGCCGTCCAGCCAAGTGGGGGCTGCGCGGCAACGGTAACGGAAGATCGTGCCGGCCCGCGTACGGCCACCCGATAGGTGTGGGTTCCCGGCAGCGATGTCAGCGTGGCGGCGAGTGCTAGGGAGATCATCGCTCGCCCACGAGCGCTGCCACCGTCGAAGACACATCGGCATCCTGACCCTCCCCGATGACCGTCTTTCTGAGCTGCCCGTGGCGATCGAAGATCAGCTGCGTGGGCCAGTACTCCGCGCGATATGCATTCCAAAGCTTCTCGTCATTGTCGATGGCGACCGGCCAGGAGATGCCTTGCGCCGCGAGCGCCTGAGCCACGTTCGTGCGTACATGTTCAAATGGCGTCTCCGGAGTATGAATACCGACGATGAGCAGATCCTTTGCCAGGTAACGAGCGCGTAAAGACCTCAGGCCGGGCACGATGTGCTTGCAGTTAATACAGTCGAACGTAAAAATATCGACGATAACAACTCTACCGGTGTACGACATAGGGGTCGGTCGTAACCCTATCCACTGCGGTGCACTGAAAAGTGGAGCGAAGGCGCTTTGGGCAATTAGGACGACCGAAAATAACAGCTTCATACCTTTCAAACGATTTGTCTAGCGTTACGGATGAGTGCTCGAGGCGGCGCACGAAGGCTGGGCGTTCGGGCGATAGGGATCTGCTGGATAGATCGCTTGCGGCTTAGACGGCGGCTCGGCCACCGTCTACCGGTAACACGGCGCCGTGTACAAAGCTTGCGCCGTCGGAGGCGAGATAGACGATTGCGTCGGCAATCTCTTCGGGTTTCGCCGGGTGGCCAGCCGGCGCCATTGCGGCAAGTTGCGAGAGGCCATCCCCCATGCCCGCCGTTCCATCGGTGCGCGTCGGCCCCGGACTAACGGCGTTCACCCGAACACCCTTCGGGCCAAATTCGGCAGCCCACGCTTTTGTAAGCAAGTTGAGCGCCGCCTTGCTCGAGCCGTACAGCGCCATCCCGGCCATGCCGAAGTCGCCGGCCATACTGCTAACGTTGACGATTGCGCCCTTACCTCGTTGCGCCATTTTAGGCGCTAGCTCGGCGACCAGGATGAACGGCGCCTTTACGTTAGTCGCGTAAACATCGTCAAACGTATCGAGACTCGTTTCGGCCGTGGGTCCGAAAGGAAAAACGCCGGCATTATTCACGAGGATGTCGACGTGTCCAGCAATGTCGAGTGCGCGTCGCGCCAGGTTTCGGGTCGATTCGGGATCGCCCAGATCAGCCTTTAAAAAGTCGGCTTCCCCACTGCTGGCCCTGATTGCGGAAACGACTGCTTCACCGCGCGCTATGTCCCGCCCCGAGACCAGTACGCGAGCTCCACGACGAGCCAATGCCGCCGCGGTCGCCTTCCCGATGCCGCTCGTCGCCCCAGTGACGAGGGCGGTTTTGCCAACGAGATCTTGATAGGTCGTATTCATCCTTATCTCCCAGCTAGATTGGAGCGTTTAATCCAATCCTAGCGATGACAAATTGGATTATCAATTCCAAAATGTGGTAAGCTGGCCACTATGAGTGTCAGGTCGGGGAACGGTCGTAAATGGACGCCCAAAGGGGTCGCGACCCGCGACCGCATCATCGCGGCGGCGGCCGAGCTCATCGCGGAGCGAGGCGTCGCCGGCACGACGACCGAGGAGGTCCGCAACGCGGCCGAGGTCAGCTCATCGCAGCTCTACCATTATTTCAAAGACAAAATGGCGCTCGTACGCGCCGTAATCGCCTACCAGACAGATGCGGTATTGGGCGCGCAGGGCGAATTTCTCGAGAAGCTCGATAGCATGCAGGCCTTGCGTCGGTGGCGCGATCTTCTCGTACGAATTCAACGAGGACTGCGGTGCGCAGGAGGTTGTCCACTCGGATCGCTTTCAAGTGAGATTGCGGAGATAGCTCCGGAATTCCGGATGGACCTCAACCGGGCGTTCGCGCGTTGGGAAGATGGAATCCGCAGCGGTTTGCGTGCGATGCACGCGCGGGGTGAACTGCGCAAAGGCGCCGATCCGGATCAGCTCGCCACCGCGCTGCTAGCCGCCGTCCAAGGGGGACTGTTGCTGACGCAAATCCGGCGGAACACGAAACCGCTGGAGGCCGCCATCGACGCGATGTTAGATCACATCGAATCACGAAGAATGCCGCTGCGGCATTCGCGACGGTCATCGTCGCGTTCCCTACGTCCGGAATTTTAGCCCTTGTAAACCAAAATTTGGATTTTCGGATCAACGCGCCCTCATCGGTACGGAGCCGCATCGACCGCACGGTCCTCGCCGACCTCCGGCGCATCCTGGCACGATGCTGCAATCAACGCTTGTCAGCGGTATTTTTGGGTGGAGAGCGCCACGCTCAAAGGCACTTCATTTCCGATTTAAGGGCTTTTCCCGCGCAACCCGCGTCGTCGACGTCACGACAGTTCACGTTCTTCTTGCCAGTCGACGTAGAGTAGGCGCTCGGCAAACAGCCAGGTTCCGTTGACTTTTGCGAACGTGTCGAGATAGCGAAGAGAAGCGAGCATCAAGCGTCGTTTCGCACCGTGAATCGTTATGTGGTGCGCTAGGCAGTAACTTTCCGCAGAGGCTCGATCCTCCGCAAGCGTTGTGATAGTGGTCTGTCCGACGAAGTGCGTCGTAGCGGCGTACTGATTGAGATTCTCAAACACGGGTGCGAGCGCTTCACGCGAGCGCAGTTCCTGAGAGGGCGTCGGATCTTTGGCATTCATGTACACCACGAAATGCGTGTCCGGAGTAAAAAGAGATATCTGACCTTTGGCATCGCGTCGGTCGGCGCAGTGCGCATAAGCTTCGACGAGCTCTCGGATGGCAAGGCGATCGGCAGCTTCGGCGGGCGAAATATCGGCATGCACGCTCATAAGACGGGGCCTTTCTTGCTAGTAACAGTGTCAAACGACTGCGGGCGAACCCGCGCTAACTGCGTGACTAGGTCGACGGCTTTGGGGAGGGGCGCGACGTCTCGGTGCTATGGCTCATGGCGTTGCTATGGCTCGTCGGGCTGCTGTGGCTCATCGCGCTGCTGTGGCTCATCGCGCTGCTGTGGCTCATCGCGTTGCTGTGGCTCATCGCGCTGCTGTGGCTCATGGCATTGCTATGGCTCATGGCGTTGCTATGACTCATGGCGCTGCTATGGCTCGTGGCGTTGCTATGGCTCATCGCATTATGTGATGCGGAAGGGGAAGGCGTACTCCCTCCATCGGCGAGCGCGACGACTGGGTAACCGATTGAGAGAACGGCCGCGACTGCCAGCGCGGGAATCGATAAAGATTTCATATTTATCCTCCTGAGTTTAGTTGAGTGCTGCTTTTTGTACGTCGCACGCGTGACTTCGGATGAGTGCGACTAAACTCGGAGGCGCAACCTCTTACCCGCGCTGACAAGGGCAGTTCCCAGCGTCGGACGAGCCGCGGGATCCTCAGATTTCTTCATCGCGGTAGCACACTCGGCCGCATCATCACTTTTGAATTTGATCCAAGGAGATTTGATCATGCGATTTCCTAAACGTACGTTAATTGCCATTGCCGTCGTGATGGTCATCTAGACCAACGCCGCCATGGCGCGAAGCTTCGGCTTCCGCACGACGCGGAGCTTCAGCGGCAGCTGGCCGGCGACCGTAAGCCAATCGCGCGGCCCAACGGCACGTACTGCTTGTACCGCTTGGGAGCGGAATCGCCGAGCGCAGGAGAGATAAAATCGATGCGAAAGGTCGTTCGTTGTGCCAAATAGGAGACGCGTTATGAATCGTGCCATCGTTGTCGTTGCTGCGTGCAGCTTGATGTTCACGGACTGCTCGCAAGGGCCCGCCATCTCGCCGCCGATGCACTCGGCGGTCGGCACCGCCGAACGGGAAATAACGCGCTATAAAGTCCTCAATAGTTTTAATGGAGCCGATGCGGGCGCATTCCCGACCGGGGCTGTTGCGCAGTTGCGCAAACTGCTCTACGGCACCGCAAGCAACGGCGGGAAATACAGCTCCGGCGTCATCTTTCGCGCGCGTCCCGACGGAAAAGACAACTATCCGTTACACTACTTTGACGGCAAGCAAGAAGGATGCACGCCGCTCGGAGGCGTTACGTTCGCCGATCGCAGCAGTGTATTTTACGGCATCACGAAGTCGTGCGGCAACGGTAAGGCCGGTACGGTTTGGTCGGAGAACGCGTCATCCCGGAGCTTTGAGGTGCTGCATACCTTCGATCTGGCTAAGGACGGCGGCAATCCTGAGAGTCCCCCAGTACAGATCGGAGAAACGTTCTACGGAACGGCGCGCAACGGTGGGGCTCATGGAAGAGGGACGCTTTACAGCATCGACGTGAAGACGGGGGCTTTAAAAGTTTTACACGCGTTTGGCGTGGAACCGGATGCCGGCTATCCCGAGGGCGGCCTCGTCGAGCTTGGTGGCAAGCTGTACGGGACATCATATATTGGAGGACTTCTCCGCCTTGGAACCGTCTACGAGTTCGATCCAAAGAACGGTACGGAAAAAGTGCTGCACGAATTCAACGGTGACGACGGCGAACGGCCGACGGTCGGGCTGTTATCCTGGGGTGGAGCGCTGTACGGGGTCACACCCATCGGCGGCGACAGGTATGCCGGCACGATCTTCAAAATCGATCCGGCGAACGGAAAAGAAACGACCCTCTATAACTTTGGCAATGATATCTTTGCTCCCGACGGAACGCTGGTCGCCTGGAAGGACGCACTCTACGGCACGACGCGACGTGGCGGCAAGAGTGGAAAGGATTTCGGGACGATTTTCCGCTTGACGCCGGACACCAAGAAGTTTGAAGAGCTCTACGCCTTCGCCGGCAAGCCCGACGGCGCGCACCCTCGCGGTGGGCTATTCTTTCTCAACGTCGACGGGCAAGATCAGTTTTTCGGGACCACGTACGACGGCGGCAAAGAAGGCCTCGGAACTATCTTTAGCATGACTCCGTAGAGACTTCGGGCGAAGCGTTAGACAAATGCTAGAAACAGGCGCCTAGAACAGTGTCTGAAATCGCGAAAAGCCTTGTAAGACACGGAGAAAACGATTTGGGATGGCCGGGAGTCGAACCCGGACGCCCTTTCGGGCTGCAGATTTTCGCACCACTATGGCTTTCGCCACCGCATCCTGCGTTTGTGGTCCGGACTGTGCCTTGACCCTATGAATGAAGCTTCACGTAGGCCGCGCCCGTCCAGTCTCTACACCTTCTCCTAGCCGCATTACCCTTCGACTCCGCTCAGGGTGACGCGTGACTGCGGAGCTTGGCTCGGCGTCGTCACGTCGCCCTTCGAAAGGCTCAGGAAGACAGAGAGTTCGCCGAGTTTGAGCGCATCCCGCAGGCGGTTTCCCGATCCTACGGCTCGATGATCGATTCTGATCACCCTTCGACTCCGCTCAGGGTGACAACGCATCAAGTCTGCTGTGTCTGCCTGTTCCACCACCATCCCGTAGCATCACTCATGATTGCTGTTCGTGCTTCGTCCTTGCGACGCCCTTCGACTCCGCTCAGGGTGACACGTTACTGGCGGTAGTGTTCGACCACGTCGCCAGTGCGCATCTCTGCAATGCCGGGATCTTGGCCTGCGTCGCGGCGTGCACGGCGCTGGCGTAAAAGATCCCAGTACTGGTCGAGCTGTACGGAAATCTGCTCGAGCAGTTCGCGGTCGTTGTTCGTCAAACCGCCGGTTTCACCGTGTTCCAAGAGGCGATGCTCTTCAGCGACGAGGCTCTCGATGTGCTCGCGTATCTGCGTGTCGTTCATAACCCAATCTCCCTCCCGCGGCATCGCGTTCCTGCAGCAGAATGCCGAGCAGCAAGTCGGCGGTCGTCGCGACGGCGCGCTCCTGATCGAGCAATTCCAGCGCCGTATCGAGCACGATGATCCCGCCCGGTAGAATATCGGCGCGTTGAGCTCTCATGCCGAGAATTTTTTTGCGCTCGTCAAGCGTCATCGTTAGAAGCCGGTCAAGCGTGCGCTGCAAGTCTTCGCGAGTCACCGGGTGTGATGTGATCGGCGTCGCTCGTGCGCGCACGATGGCCGCGGTCGTCGTGGCGCTGCCGCCGACAAACGCGACGCGCTCCACGCTGCCCTGCTTTGTCACGGGCTGCAGGGCTTCACGCGCAATCGCGCGAGCTTGAGCGACGGCGTCTTTGTCAACGGCTCCGTCGTGCCCCGCAAGCTCCGGCACGGCTTCGGTGAGGCGTACTGCGCCGACCTCGCAGGAGACGACGCTCTCCGGTTTTAGCGAATCACCGACCGCGTACTCCGTGCTGCCTCCGCCGGTATCGATCACGCCGACTCTCTCTCCGCGGAGCGCTCCGAACGCTGTTAGCGCGCCGCGATAGGACGCGGCCGCTTCTTCGTCGCCGGTTAGGACGCGTAGCGAAACGCCGAGCAACGCCGCAACGCGCTCGCCGAACTCTTCGCCGTTCTCGGCTCGCCGCAGCGCGCTGGTGCCAACCGCGAAAAGACGAACGTAATGCCCGCGCAGCGCGCGTGCCAGCTGTGCAACGGCGTCGAGCGTTCGCTGCATCGGCTCGTCACCGAGCCGGCCGCGTTCGCCAAGCCCTTCGCCGATGCGCGTGCCGATCGAACGCGCACGTTCGATTCGCGGATTATCCGGCGCGACGTCGGCGAGCAGCGCGCGCGTCGAGTTCGTGCCGATCGAGAGGATGGCGTAACGCTTACTCAACCGTGCTTGGACTCAAACAGCGCGGCGCGCCGTTTCTTGCGTAAGAAATGGCGTTCGGCTGCAGGCGGCCCGTCTGCCGGCTCCCATTCTTCGGTGCTTTTCAAATAGGACGCAATCTGCTCTTCGAGCTTGTCGTCGCGGATTTGCGGGGCAACGGAAACGGCGCAGCGCCGGCCTTCGCGCCGAACTTCAAACGCGAGACGCTTGCGACCGGTCAGCGAACGCAGGTATTGGTCGCGATGACTCTCGACATCCGAGGCGCTCGCCGTCGCGAGGTCTCCGTCGTCGAGCCGCACGGTCGCGCCGTACGTGTTGAGATTGATGACGATTCCGTCGGCGATGTCGCTCACGGGCCCGATGAGGGTCCGGCCGGCACGACGGGCTGCGGCGAAACGAAGATCAGCGCCTCGTTCGGGCGCACGAGCCGAAGGCGATCGTGAATCTCGGGTATGGCGCCTTGCGGGTCGCGCAGTCGGCGCAGCTCACGCTGTTGTTCGTCACGCCGCCGCTGCAGCGCGGCTATGTCCGACCGAAGCGCGGTAAGTTGATGCATCGCCGCCAGATTTTCGCCGATCGCGCGGGCGAACTGAATGCCGACCAGCGTCAGGACGAGCAATCCGAGAGCGACGGCAGTAATGCGGCCGGCGAGACGAAGCAGGGGCGACGGCCGGCGCATTAGGTCGTCACCAACTTCTCCGACCGCCACTCACCCAGCCCGCGATATTTTTGGTAGCGGTCGTCGAGCAGCCGCTGTTCGGAGAGCGCACTCAAATGCGTCAACGCGCGATCGATCGCGTCGAGCGTGCGCCCGACAACGTCTTCGGCGTTTCTATGCGCACCGCCGAGGGGCTCAGCGATGATCTCGTCGACGACACCGAAGCGGCGCAAATCATCGGCCGTTAACTTCAACCTTGCCGCCGCTTCTTCCGCTTTGCTCGCGTCCGACCAGAGAATCGCCGCGCACCCTTCCGGCGATGCGACGGAGTACGTGCTGTGCTCGAGCATCAGCACGCGATCGGCAATTGCCAGCGCCAGCGCGCCGCCGGATCCGCCTTCACCGATGATCGTGGCGACGATCGGTACGCTCGCAGTCGCAAAGGTCTGCAGGCACGTGGCGATCGCTTCGGATTGCGCGTGCTCCTCCGAGGTAATCCCGGGATCGGCGCCTTTCGTGTCGACGAACGTAACGATCGGCAGCTTCAGGCGCGCTGCCAAACGAGCGAGCCGGCTTGTCTTGCGATAACCCTCGGGCGCCGGCATGCCGAAGTTCCGGCGCAAATTTTCGCGCGTGTCGCGTCCGCGCTGCTGCCCGAGCACCATCACCGCTCGGGAGCGGAGGAACGCAAACCCGCCAACGATGGACGGATCGTCGCGGTAGTGACGATCGCCGTGCAGCTCGTCGAACCGATCGAAGCGCGAGATGTAGTCCAGCGACGTCGGGCGCGCGGGATGACGCGCCATGTGAACCTTCTCCCATGGCGTGAGCGTGCCGAACAGCTCCTGAAGGATCGCCTGGTACTTCGCTTCGAGCGCGCGGACCTCGGTGGACATGTCGAGCGGCTGTGCTGCCGACGCTTCTCGCAACTCGGCGATGCGGCGCTCGAGCTCGACCAAGCCCTTCTCGCGTTCGACGATGACGTTATTGTTCATGACCCCTCGACGGAGTTTACCCCGAGCGGAGTAGAGGGGCTCGGGGTGACGCGGCGTTCATGATTTGCATACTCGAGGAGGCGCACCAGCATCTCTTTGAGTTTGCGGCGGTCGACCACCATGTCGATTGCGCCCTTTTCCAACAGAAACTCTGCGGTTTGGAACTGATCGGGCAAGCGTTGACGGATGGTCTGCTCGATCACACGCCGCCCCGCGAATCCGATCATCGCCTTGGATTCGGCTACGATCACGTCGGCTTGAAAGGCGAATGACGCTGAGACGCCTCCGGTCGTCGGATCGGTGAGCACCATGAGAAAAAAGTTGGCGTCTTCCATAAACCGCGTTACGGCAGCCGTGGTCTTCGCCATCTGCATCAGCGCGAGCATACCCTCTTCCATACGCGCGCCCCCGGACGCGGCGAAGATCACACATGGAACCTTGCGCCGGCGTGCCTCCTCCAGCAGCAGTGTGATGCGCTCGCCCGTCACGCGGCCCATCGTCCCACCGCGAAAATGAAAATCCATAACGCCGAGCGCGACCGGGAAGCCGCCGATCGTCGCAAATCCGCAGACGACGGACTCCGAGAGGCCGCTACGCTCGGCATCGGATTTGAGCTTGGCCGGATAACTTTTCTTGTCGGTCCACCCGAGCGGATCGCCCGGCAACACGTCCTGACCGATCTCGGTGAAGTCGCCGTCCGCGATGGCTGCGATCCGATCGTACGCGCCCATCCGGAAATGATACTCGCAGCGCGTGCAGACGAACAGATTCGCTGCGAGGTCGCGCCGGTAGAGGACCTCGCCGCACTTCGGACATTTGCTCCACATCGCGGCATCGTTGGACGGAGCGGGATCTTTGCTCCGTCGTCCGGGAAGCCACTCTGGAGCGGGCATTAGCTTCCGACCGCCTTTCGCGCTTTGACCGTTTGCGGCGAAAGCCGCGCTGAATAGAGCCGGCCGAGCTGCTTGAGATAGTTAAAGATTTCGCGCTGGTTGAGTTTTGACTCACCCGCCACGCGATCGGTAAAGACGTACGGTACCTCAAGCGCTTTGCCGTAATGGGCCTTGGCAATCACTTCGAGCCCGATCTTAAACCCGATGGGATCCAGCACAACTCCGGTTAACGCCTCGCGGCGAACCAAGAAATAGCCGCTCGTTACGTCTTTGACGTTGGTGAGCGGACGAGCGAGCCAGCATGCGACACGCGACGTGATGATCCGGCGCGCCGGCCAGTTTGCAATGCCTCCGCCGGCGACGTAACGGCTTCCCACCGCCAAACCATACTCTCCGGATTCCAGCGCCGCAACCATTTTCGGCAGCGCGCTCGGATCGTGACTGAAATCGGCGTCCATCGCGCCGAGTGCGACGGATTGCGGACGCGCCGTCGCCCAACCATCGATAACCGCACTGGAAAGGCCGAGCTTGCCGGAACGGTGCAGGCAGCGCACCGGCAGCGTCCGCGAAAGCTCGTCGACGACCGCGCCGGTGCCGTCGGGTGAGTTATCGTCGACGACGATGATCTCCCCATCGAGTGAGTTCGCTCGGAAAACGTCCCCCAGGGCACCGAGCAATTTACCGATGCCGGCGGCTTCGTTGTAGGTAGGAATGACGATAGAAAAAGGCAGCGGCATCGGAATCGCTCGTTCTACGACGCCAAGGCGCCAATCACCGCCAGCAGCGCCATTGCAGCCGTATCGGTGCGAAGAATGCGGCGACCGAGTGAGACTGCCACCGCGCCACGCTCGAACGCCGCGCTCGCTTCCGCATGTGTAAAGCCACCCTCGGGGCCAATCACCGCCAAGACTTCGCCACGCTCGGGAAGCGCCGAAAGGAGTGCCTCGCGCAACGCTTGGGGCGGCGCAAGTTCCCACGCAAAGAGCACGACGTCGTAATTGTCGAAAGTCGAAAGCAGCGCATCGTAGGAAAGCGGATGCGATATCTGCGGCACGTCACGCCGGCCGCTCTGCTGGGATGCGGTTCGCGCGAGCCGCCGCCACCGCGCAATCTTCTCCTCACCCACGCCCCGCCCAATCGCGCGTTCGCAAAAAAACGGAACGAAGGCGCGCGCGCCGAGCTCGGTGCCTTTTTCGACGACGAAATCCATCCGCGATCCCTTCGGAACCGCTTGTGCAACGTCGACCCACAACGAAGCCGGCGTCGTCTGACGAACGTCGCGCTTTCCGAGCAGCGTCACGCGCACGGAGCGGCCGATCGTTTCGATCGCCGCATCGAACTCACTTGCAGTCGAGTCGATGATCTCGACTCGGTCGCCGACCGACAACCGCAGAACGTGTGCGATTTTGTGCGCGTCGCTTCCGCCGATCTCGATCACGTTGCCGGCTGCGCCCGTTCCCTCGATGAAGAAACGGCGCGCCGCGCCGGTCGAACTAGAGGTCACTCGGGCCGAAACGCATCCTTGACGCGATCGAAGAAGGTGCGCTCCGCGTCCGGCTCACCGCCGGCCTCGGCGTATGCTTCGAGAAGCTCGCGCTGCCGGCGCGTTAATTTCGTCGGAACGACGACATGCACGGTGACGTGATGATCGCCGCGCGTAGCACCGCGCAGCGTCGGCATACCGTATCCCCGCAGCCGAAGCGTCGTTCCCGACTGCGTCCCTGCCGGGAGCGTTAGATCCACGTCGCCGGCGAGCGACGGCACTTCGATCGTGCCGCCCAACGTCGCTTCGCTGAACGCCACCGGCACGTCGACGAACGTGTCGCGACCTTCACGCCGGAAAAGCCGGTGCGGCTCAATCTTCAAGTAGACGTAGAGATCGCCGGTCGGGCCGCCGCGCGTTCCACCTTCGCCGCTTCCGGCAATTCGAATGCGCGAACCGTCATCGACGCCCGCCGGGACGGTAACGGTCAGCCGCGTTTCGGTCTCGCGGCGTCCCGCACCGCCGCAGACCGCACACGGATGCGGGATGACGTGACCCTCGCCACCGCAGCGGCTGCACGGGCTCTGCGTAACGATTTGACCGAGCGGCGTCTGCCGCGTGGTTCGCACCATGCCGCTCCCGCTGCAGCGGTCGCACGGCACGACCATCGTACCCGGTTGTGCGCCGCTTCCGTTGCAGGGTTCGCACTGTGCGAGACGGTCGAAGACGACCTCTTTGGTCGTCCCGTTGTACGCGTCTTCGAGCGTAATATCGACATCATATCGGAGATCCGCCCCGCGCTCTGGTCCTGCGCG
>Ga0070731_10004145_pt1 | contig 12633 bp, 13 predicted proteins | sample Coa_R1_2_FD_66448 | JGI IMG/M metagenome (GOLD analysis project Ga0070731, IMG submission 66448) | Surface soil microbial communities from Centralia Pennsylvania, which are recovering from an underground coalmine fire - Coalmine... | ecosystem: Environmental > Terrestrial > Soil > Unclassified ... | reverse complement strand
GTCCTCGGCCGGCCGCCGGTCGAGGTGAACCTCGACGCGGTCGCGGCGTACGTGAAGGAGAAGATCGTGCTGGTCAGCGGCGCCGGCGGCTCGATCGGCTCGGAGCTGTGCCGGCAGCTGGTGCGGCTCGGTGTCGCCAGGCTCGTGCTCGTCGACAAGTCCGAGTCCGCGCTCTTCGAGATCGAGCGCGAGCTCCTCGACGAGCGCGACTTCGCAGCGGCGATCCCGGTGCTGGCCGACTGCGGCGACCGCTCGAAGATGCGCCAGGTGTTCGAGCGCTACCGGCCGCAGGTGATCTTCCACGCGGCGGCGTACAAGCACGTCGGCATGCTCGAGGCGAACCCACTCGAGGCGGTCTCGAACAACATCCTCGCAACGCACACCGTGTCCGACGTCGCGGTCGAGTTCGGCGTCGAGCGTTTCGTCCTCATCTCGACCGACAAGGCGGCCAACCCGAAGAACCTGATGGGTCAGTCGAAGGCGGTGTGCGAATGGATCGTCGAGTCCTTCGCGCTGCGCGAGGACGTCGAGACCCGCTTCGTCGCGGTGCGGTTCGGCAACGTGCTCGGGTCGTCCGGCTCGGTGATCCCGATCTTCCGCCGCCAGATCGAGCGGGGCGGGCCGGTGACGGTCACGAATCCCGAGATGACGCGGTACTTCATGACGATCCCCGAGGCGTCGTCGCTCGTCGTGCAGGCCGGGTCGATGGGCGGCCGCGGCCAGGTGTACGTGCTCGACATGGGCGAGCCGGTCAAGATCCTCGAGCTCGCGAAGCAGATGATCCGCCTCTCGGGCAACGACGAATCACAGGTGCCGATCGTGTTCACCGGTGCCCGCGCCGGCGAGAAGCTGCACGAGGTGCTGTGGAACGACGGCGAGATGGTCGGCCCGACGTCGCACCCGAAGATCATGCGAGCCGCGCGGCCTGCGGTGGATCACGAGTGGCTGGAGGAGGAGCTCGGCGAGCTCGAGCGGCTCGTGCACGAGGGCGACACGCTCGGTGTCGTCAGCCGTCTCAGCCAGATGGTGCGCGAGCCGAAGCGAATCGGCACCGAGGCGATCCTCGAAGACACGCTCCACTAGCGCGGGAGCGCCGACACCAGCAGGTCGAGCATGACCTGCGGGTCGCGGCGCACGCGCTCCGACGCAGCGCCGTCGCGTTTGTGGAGCTCGAGCGCACGTGGATCGGTCAGCGGGCGCAGCCGGCCGCGGCGGATCAGCTCCTCGTCGACGCCGCCGAGCCGGCCGCCGTACGTGGTGTAGACCGGCACGCCGAGCGCGGCCGCCTCGCGGTTCATGGTGCCGCCGGCGGAGACGACGAGGTCGGCGAGCGCGATCAGGCTCTGCGCGTCGACGGCCTGCTCGGGGACGATCACGGACGGCAGCTCGAGTGACCGTACGTAGTCGCGCTGCTCGTCCGTACGCGGGATGACGAATGCGTGCACGTCGTCGAGCCGCCCGAGGTGCTCGAGCGTCTGCGGGAACAGCGGGTTCGAGTGGCGGTGGTAGAGGGAGACGTCGGGCGGCGGGCGCAGCACGACGAGAACGCGGCTCGGGTCGATCGACCACTCGACGAGCACGGACCGGTCTGGCTCGAAGTCGGCGAGGTAGTACTCCTCCTTCAGCCCCGGATACTGCTGGAGCTTCGGCGGCGTAGCGCCGTAGCGGGCGAGCCTCTCCGCCGGGATCGAGTCGGGCACGACCACCCTCGTCGCGGCGCGACACCCCAGCTGATGCTGCAGCCACGCCCACTCGTAGTCGAACGTCGTCGCGCTCGGGATGCCGAGGCGTCGCGCGGTCATCGTCAGCTCGTGCGAGCCGTGCGCGAGCGCAAGGTCGAAGTCACGGCCGCGTGCCCAGCGCCGGAGCGCATGCAGGCGGGACTGCAGCTGCCGCGCCTTGCCGAGCGACGAGCGCCCGCCGTGGTGGCCGATCACCGTCGCCGTCATGCCGTGCGACTCGATCAGCTGCAGCGTCTGCGCATACTCACGCGCCGTGATCTCGACCTCGTCGCCTTGCGCCTGGAGCCTCTCCACCAGCGGGCGGAAGACGAGTGGATGCGCAGACGCCGTGAAGTCGACCCAGATGCGCATCTAGCGGGACGCCACGACGGTCTCGAGCGCGACGTCGCGCCGCACACCCTCGACGTGACGCTCGTACCACAGCGTGAACGCGAGCAGGCCCCACAGCTGGCGCGAGAGGTCGTCGCGGCCCGCGGCGTGCGCGTCGAGGACGCGGTTGACCGCGGCCGGGTCGAGGAAGCCCTGACGCCGCAGCACGTCGGGCGCGAGGGTGGCGCGGGCGAACGGCTCGAGCTCGCCGCGCAGCCACGCGGCGGCCGGGATCGAGAACCCTCGCTTGCGGCCGTGCACCACGTCGCGCGGCAGGAGCGGCTCGACCGCCTGCCGCAGGAGCCGCTTCTTCGAGAACCCGCGCACCTTGTGTCGCGCTGGCAAGGAGAACGCGAAGTTCGCGACGACGGTGTCCATGAACGGCACGCGGGTCTCGAGCGACCACGCCATCGACGCGCGGTCGGTCTTCACCAGCAGGTCGTCGACGAGGTACGTGCCGAAGTCGACGTCCTGCAGCCGCGTCAGCAGCTCGTGCCCTTCGGTCTCCGCGAAGCGAGCGCGCTGCTCGGCGAGCGGGTCGAACGCGCTCGGCGCCCCGCGCAGCTCGGCGCGCAGGTCGGCGGAGAAGATCTCCTTCCAGCCGTGGTGCCGCTCGAGCGGCGGCAGGTGCGCCGCGCGCGCGAACCGCTTCGCCCTGTAGTCGAAGCTCGCCTTGCGCGTGGACGTCGGCAGCAGCTCCGCAGCTCGCTTGAGCGGCACGGCAAGGCCACCCACCCTCTCCGCGAGCAGGTCGGCGACGTACGTGTAGTAGCCGCCGAAGAGCTCGTCACCTCCTTCGCCCGACAGCGCGACCTTGACGTCCTCGGCTGCGAGCCGCGACACGAGGTAGGTCGGCAGCGCCGACGAGTCGGCGAACGGCTCGTCGAAGGCGTCCGCGAGGGCGGGCAGCAGGAGCGCGGCGTCGGGGCGCAGCACCAGCTCTCGGTGACGGGTCCCGTAGCGCGCGGCAACCGCACGTGCGCCCGTCAGCTCGTCGAAGGAGGCCTCTTCGAAGCCGATCGAGAACGTCCGCACCGGCTCCGAGGACTCCTCGGCGGCGAGGGCGGTCAGCGCACCCGAGTCGACGCCGCCCGAGAGGAGCACGCCGACCGGGACGTCGGCGACGAGGTGAGCGCGCACGGAGTCGCGCAGCCGCGCCCGGCACTCCTCGACGAGCTCCGCCTCGTCCGCGTCCTCGCGCGGCGGCAGCGGGCCGGGACGCGCGAAGCGCTCGAGCTCGACCGTGCCGTCCTGCCACGTGAGCAGATGCCCGGGCGGAAGCTTCTTCGTCCCCTGGAAGATCGAGAGCGGCGCGGGAACCGAGTTGAAGGCGAGAAATGACTCGAGCGCGTCGAGGTCGATCTCCCCTTGCGGCAGCGCGTCGAGCTCGGATGCGAACGTGAGCTCGTCATCGTCGTCGCGGTAGTACAGCGGCTTGATGCCGAACCGGTCGCGCGCGAGGACGAGTCGGCGCACGCGTGCATCCCAGATCGCGACCGCGAACATCCCGCGCAGCCGCTCCGCAAAGGCGAGGCCCCACTGTTCGTAGCCGTGCACGAGCACCTCGGTGTCGCAGCGGGTCCGGAACTCGTGGCCCGCGCGGCGCAGCTCGTGCATCAGCTCGCGGTAGTTGTAGAGCTCGCCGTTCTGAACGACGACGACCGAGCCGTCCTCGTTGGCGATCGGCTGGTCGCCGCCGGCGAGGTCGATGATCGCGAGGCGTCGGGCTGCAAGGCCGACGCCGCCCTCCACGTGCATGCCCTCGGAATCGGGTCCGCGGTGGCGCAGCGTCTCGGACATCCGCTGCAGCCTCGCCTGATCCACGGTGCCGCGCGCGGTCGCGATTCCGCAGATCCCGCACATGGCGGCTCAGTCTAGGGGGAGAGCGTCTGGCGCAGCACGCGCAGCGCCGTCACAAAGAGCGTGCGCAGGTACAGCGGCACCGACCGGTCGGCGATCCACTCGAGGTCGTGGGCGAGCTTCTCGGCCATCGACGTCTCGTAGCCGCGCCGGACCTGCGCGAACCCGGTCAGCCCGGGTCGCACGACGAGGCGCTGCCAGTACGCGGGCAGCTCGGTCGCCAGCTCGGCGAAGAAGCGCGCGCGGATCGGCCGCGGCCCGACGAACGACATGTCACCGCGCAGGACGTTCAGGAGCTGCGGGATCTCGTCGAGCTGGGACGCCTTCAGCCAGCGTCCGAGCGAGGTCAGCTCCGCCTCGGTCCGGCGGACGAGCTCCTCGCCGAGGTACTGGCCGATGCGCTCCTCCGCGCCGGCTCGCAGCGTGCGGAACTTGAGCATCGCGAAGAACCGTCCGCCACGTCCGACCCGCTGCCCGCGGTAGAGCACCGGCGCGCCGCAGGTGATGCGCACGAGCAGCGCGATCAACAGCGCCGCCGGCAGGATCACGAGCCCGAACAGCGATGCGAAGAAGATGTCGAGCGCGCGCAGCTCGAAGTCGATGCGGCGGTGAGGCGCGTCCGACGCCAGGCGCTTGTAGCCCGTGACGAGGCTGTCCTCGAGGCGAGGCGGCGCCGATGCCACCCGTCGATGGTAGACCGTGGGTGATGACGGTCATCGGCATCGACCACGTCCAGGTGGCGGCGCCGGCGGGGTGCGAGGCGGCCGCCCGCGCGTTCTACGGCGGGCTCCTCGGGCTCGAGGAGCTGCCGAAGCCGGAGCCGCTGGCCGCGCGCGGCGGCTGCTGGTTCCAGGCCGGTCCGGTCGAGCTGCACGTCGGCGTCGAGGAGCCGTTCTCGCCGGCGCGGAAGGCGCACCCGGGTCTGGTGGTCGACGACCTGGAGGCTCTCCGCGCGCGCCTCGCGAAGGCGGGGATCCCCGTCCGCGACGACGATGCCTTGCCGGGCGCGAGCCGGTTCTACGCCGACGACCCGTTCGGCAACCGGCTCGAGTTCAGGGCGGGCGATGTATAAGCTGCGCTTATGGACACGCGGCAGTTACAGGCGTTCTGCGCGGTGGTCGAGCGACGTAGCTTCTCCCAGGCGGCCGAGCGCCTCGGGGTGACGCAGCCGGCCGTCAGCCTGCAGGTGCGCGCGCTCGAGAAGCGCCTCGGCACGCAGCTCCTCGACCGCTCCGGGCGGCGTGTCGAACCGACTGAGGCGGGCCTGCGCTTCTACCGCGGCGCCCAACGCCTCCTGGCGCTCGAGGAGGACCTCGTCAGCGAGGTGACGAGCGACGCGGAGGGCGAGCTCTCCGGCACGTTCGAGATCGGCGCCTCCACCGGGCCCGGCGGGGTCGTGCTCCCGCGGTTGCTGTGCGAGTTCGCGCAACGCCACCCACAGCTGAATATCGCCCTCACCGTCAGCGACACTCAGACGATCGTCGAGCGCATCGCCGAGCGTTCGCTCGCGGTCGGCATCGTCGGCGCCGCGCCGCGACACCGCGGCGTCGAATACGAGGCGTTCTTCCGCGACGAGCTCGTGCTTGCGTGCCCGCCGGGCCACCGGTTCGCCGGCCGCCGCATCAGCCTCGACGAGCTCCGCGGCGAGCAGCTGCTCATGATGCAGGAGGGTGCCGGGGTTCGCGACGTGATCGAGGAAGAGCTGCGGGAGCTGGGCGTCCGGCTGAAGGATCTCGACGTGCGGCTCGAGCTCGGCCTGCAGGAGTCGGTGGTGAGCGCCGTTCGCGCCGGGTACGGCGTCGCGTTCATCTCCCGCACGGCCATCGAGGACGATCTCGCAGCGGAGAGGCTCACGGAAGCGCGCGTCGCCGGGCTCGAGGCCGAGCGCGAGCTCTGGCTCGTCCGCGCGGCCGGCCGCTCCGAGACGCGTGCCGCCCGCGAGTTCGTCGAGTTCGCGCGCAGACAACTCGTGTGATCGTTCGCTGGGGTCTCGCCGAGCTGCCGTCGGTGCTTGCCGAGGTGGGCGTCGAGCGGCCGTTCGCGGTGGGAAGCGACCGCTGGCGGCGTCTCGAGCTGCCGCATGCCGCCTGGTGGAGCGAGGTGCCGTCACACCGCGTCGAGGTGCCGGCCGGAGTCGACGGCGTGCTCGCCGTCGGCGGCGGCTCGGCGATCGACACCGGCAAGCAGGCATCCGCTCAAAGCGGCCTGCCGCTCGTCTCCGTGCCGACGACGTACTCCGGCGCGGAGTGGTCGACCTTCTACGGCGTCCGCTCGCCGGACCGGCGCATTCGCGGCGGCGGCAGCGGCGCTCACCTTGCGGCGATCGTCTACGACGTCGAGCTCACGCTCCACCTGCCCCCGGACGTGACGGCCGGAACGGCGCTGAACGCGCTCGCGCACTGCGCAGAGGCGTTGTACGTCCGCGGCCGCAGCGACGAAGGTGACGACGCAGCGCTCGCCGGGGCGCCGCTGATCGCCGGCGCGCTGCCACGGGTGCTCGCGGACGGGCACGATCGGGACGCGCGCGAGCAGCTCCTGCGCGGGGCGATGCACGCCGGGCACGCGCTCGGCGTCGCCGGGCTCGGGCTCGCGCACGCGATGGCGCAGGCGGTCGGCGGGGCGTACGGCCTGCCGCACGGTGCGATGAACGCCCTCTGCCTGCCGCCGGCACTGGAGTTCAACCGGCGCTTCGCGAGCGGGGCGGTTGCCCGGTTCGGAGAGGCAGTCAAGGGAGACGCGGTGGAGCGAACGCGCGAGCTCGCTCGGCTTGGCGGCTTCGAGCGGCTGCGTGACTTCGGCGTCCCGGAGGGCGATCTGCCGGCGCTCGCCGAGGCAGCGGCGGTACGGGGCGGCAACCTCGCCAATCCCCGGCAGGCGACGCCGGGCGAGATCGAGCAGCTCTACCGTTCGATCTACTGATAACGACTACTAATCCGTCGGATCAGGTATAGTCGCGGTATGGCCGCCTCGGCGACCACCTTCGACGTGCTCATCATCGGCAGCGGCGCCTCGGGTCTCGCGGCCGCGGTCTCGGCCGAGCGCGCCGGCGCACGGGTGGCGCTCGCCACCAAGGGCTCGCTCCAGGCGAACAACTCGTCGAAGGCGCAGGGCGGCATCCAGGCCGCCTTCGCGGCCGACGACTCACCCGAGATCCACGCCGAGGACGTCATGCGCTCGTCCCACGACACCGCGAACCCGGAGCTGGTCGCGGTGCTGACGGGCGACGCGCAGGGGGCGATCCACTGGCTCGAGGAGCTCGGCGTCGAGTTCACGCCGGAAAACGGCGGCTACCGGCTCGCCCGCTGCGGCGGCGCGTCGCGCAAGCGCCTGCTCCAGGTCGGCGACCGGACGGGGCACGCGATCACCAAGCAACTGCGCGAGGCGTGGGAGGCCGGCAGCGGTCACTCGTACACCAACTCCCCGCTGCGCGCGCTCGCGCCGACGGAGTCCGGGTGGCGGGCGACCTGCGGCGACCACCTGATCGACGCCGGCGCCGTCGTGCTGGCCGCCGGCGGTCGCTGCTACGCCGAAGCCGAACGCCGCGGCGAGCTGTCGACGAACCATCCGAACGCCACCGGCGAGGTGACGCAGACGGCGCTGGAGCTCGGCGCGCAGGCGCGTGACCTCGACGCGCTGCAGTACCACCCGAACGGCGGCGCGTGGCCGCAGAACATGCAGGGCTACTCGATCCCGGAGACGACGCGCGCCTACGGAGCCGTGCTTCTCAACGCGGAGGGCGAGGAATTCACCGACTCGCTCGGCCCGCGTGACACCGTCAGCCAGGCCATCTTCGACGAGGTCGCCAAGGGCAGCGGTGTCACGACGCCGGACGGCCGCCCGGCCGTGTTCCTCGACACGACGCGCATCCCGCGACGCGACGCCGAGATCTCGCTGCCGTACATGCTCCGCCGCTACCGCGGCGCGGGCATCGACCCGCTGCGCGAGAAGATCCTGACCTACCCCGTCCTCCACTACCAGAACGGCGGCCTCGTCATCGACACGAACGCCGAGACGACGTGCGAGGGCGTCTATGCGTGCGGCGAGATCGCCGGCGGCACGCACGGGCGCAACCGCATGATGGGCAACAGCCTGCTCGAGTGCGTCGTCTTCGGCCGTCGTGCCGGCCGGTCCGCCGCGGAGAAGGCGAGAGCATGAGCATCGACATCACGACGGACCTGCAGCATGCGGTCGAGGATGCGGCCGCGCATCTCTACGTCTGGGCGCTGAAGGACATCCCGCAGGACCTGCGCGACGCGCTCGCCGAGGCCCGCCACCGCGAGACGTCGGTGCCGGGCAAACGTGTGCTCGAGACGATCCACCGCAACATCAACGTGGCGGACAGCGAGCAGAACCTCGTCTGCCAGGACACGGGGATCGCCGTTTACCACTGCCGCGTCGGCGAGCATTTTCCGCTCCATCCCGCGCGCATCTACGAGGCGCTTCGCGACGGGACGGCGAGGGCGACGATCGAGCATCCGCTGCGCTCGAACGCCGTGCACACGATCACGCGCGAGAACACCGGGCCCAACATCGGCTACCGGCTCCCGATCGTGCACTGGGAGTTCGTCGCAGACTGGGACGGGCTCGACGTGAAGTGCGTTCCGAAGGGCTCGGGCAGCGAGAACATGAGCTTCCTGAAGATGTGCGTGCCGGCCGACGGCGTGAAGGGAATCAAGCAGTTCGTTCTCGAGAGCATCGTCGGCGCGGGCGGCAAGCCCTGCCCGCCGGGGATCGTCGGCGTCGGCATCGGCGGTTCCGCCGACTACGCGATGCACCTCGCGAAGGAGGCGATCATGCGGCCGATCGGGACCCGCAACCCGGACCCGCTCGTCGCGCAACTGGAGGACGAGCTGTTCGAGCTGCTCAACGAGACGGGCATCGGCCCGATGGGCCTCGGCGGCGACGTGACCGTCCTGCAGTGCCACATCGAGCACGCCGACACGCACATGACCTTGAACCCCGTCGCCGTCAACTACCAGTGCTGGGCCGCGCGCCGTGCGTCCGCGCACATCGGCCCGGACGGCGAGACGCAATTCGACCGGGAGGCGTAGCGATGGCGACGCACGAGGTCACGTTCCCGATCACGGATCCGCAGGAGATCCTGAAGCTGCGCGCCGGCGACGAGGTGACCGTCCAGGGCCGCATCATCGGCATCCGCGACCGCACCCAGATCCGCATCTTCGACCAGGGTGTCGCCCCGCCGATGGACCTGCGCGGCGCGTTCCTGCTGCACACGGCGCCCAATGTGCGCAAGGTCGGCGAGGGCCGCTACGAGAAGATCTGCATCGGCACGACGACGAGCGCGCGCATGGTGCGCTTCACGGAGCCGCTCGGGCGCGAGTACGGCGTCTCGGCGATCTGCGGCAAGGGCGGCTTTCCCGACTCCGCTATCGAACCTATGCAACGGCTGAAGATGGTCTACTTCGCGATCGTCGGCGGCGCGGCCGCGCTCGAGACCACGCAGATCGAGGAGATCGAGGAGGTCGCGTGGGAGGAGCTGATGCCGGAGTGTCTTTGGAAGTTCCGCGTCAAGGACTTCGGCCCGCTCACCGTCGGCATCGACGCGCATGGCAACTCGCTCTATCGCGACGTTCAGGCCCGCGCGAGACAGAAGCTGGAGGAGCTCTATGCCCGCCTTTGATCTGGGTATCCGCCGCGACGGCGGTCTCACGCATGTGCTCGACAAGGGCCTCGGCCCGCGCGCCTGGGAGGACGTCCTCGAGACGAGCGGCGACTACATCTCGATCGTCAAGCTCGGCTGGGGAACCGCGTACGTCACGAAGGCTCTCGAGCGCAAGCTCGAGATCCTGCGCGAGAAACCCGTCGTCATAGGCGGCACGTTCTTCGAGGTCGTCTACGCGCGCGGCAAGTTCGACGAGTACAAGCAGTGGCTGCAATCGCTCGGGCTGACGCACGTCGAGATCTCCGACGGCACGATCGAGATCCCGCGGGAGCGCAAGCTCGAGTTGATCGCCGACTTCGCCCGCGACTTCACCGTGCTCTCGGAGGTCGGCTCGAAAGACTCGGAGGTGGTGTTCGCGCCGTACGAGTGGGTCGAGTGGATCAAGGAGGAACGGGACGCCGGTGCCTGGAAGGTGATTACCGAGGCGCGCGAGGGTGGCACCGCCGGCATCTTCCGGCCGTCCGGCGAGATGCGCACAGGTCTCGTCGACGAGATCGCGCACTCGATCGACTTCCACGATCTGCTGTGGGAGGCGCCGACGAAGGCCTCCCAGGCGTGGTTCATCCGCCACTTCGGCCCCGAGGTGAACCTCGGGAACATCCCGCCGGACGAGGTCATCCCGCTCGAGACGCTTCGCCTCGGCCTGCGCGGTGACACGCTCAAGGAGGTTTTGCTCGGTGGCGACCCCGAGCCTGCAGCTGCCGGCTGACGTCGAGGCGCTGAGCGCCGAGGACGTGCTCCGGTTCGTGCTCGAGCAGTTCCCCGGCCGAGTCGCGCTCGCGTGCTCCTTCCAGAAGGAGGAGAGCGTGCTGCTCGAGCTGCTGTTCTCGCTCGAGCCGAAGGCGCGCGTCTTCACGCTCGACACCCACCACCTCTTTCCGGAGACGTACGAGCTCTGGCGCGAGGTCGAGCGCCGCTACGACACGACGATCGAGGTGTTCGAAGGTGCGCCGGTCGAGGACAAGCTCTGGGACACCAACCCCGACCTCTATCTGGCGGTGGCAAAGCTCGAGCCGCTGAACCGCGCGCTGCTCGACCTCGACTGCTGGATCACCGGCGTCCGGCGCGACCAGGCACCGACCCGCGCGGACGCGCCCAAGCTCGGGTGGGACGCGCAGCACGAGCTGTGGAAGGCGAACCCGCTGGCCGACTGGAGCGACGACGACTGCTGGCGGTTCATCCGCGAACGCGCGCTCCCGTACAACGCGCTGCACGACCGCGGCTACGACTCGATCGGCGACACCCATTCGACGATCCCCGGTAGCGGCCGCGAGGGACGCTGGGCCGGCACCGACAAGACCGAGTGCGGCCTCCACGTTGGAGAGCCGTCGTGAGCGGGTTCGTGCTTTGGTTCACCGGCCTGTCGGGCGCCGGGAAGACGACGATCGCGAACATCGTCGACCCCGAGCTCGAGCGCGAGGGGTTCGTCGTCGACCACCTCGACGGCGACATCGTCCGCACGCATCTCTCCAAGGGGCTCGGCTTCTCGAAGGAGGACCGCGACACGAACATCGCACGGATCGCGTGGGTCGCGTCGCGGATCGCGCGCGCAGGCGCCGTCGTGATCGTCTCGGCGATCTCGCCGTACGAGGAGGCTCGTGCGCATGCGAGGACCCTGATCGAGCCTCACTCTCCGTTTGTCGAGGTTCATGTCGCAACGCCGCTCGACGAGTGCGCGCGACGGGACCCGAAGGGACTGTATGCGGCCGCCTTCGCCGGCGAGATTGAGGACTTCACCGGCGTCTCGGCGCCGTACGAGGAGCCGCGTCACCCGGAGCTGCGCGTCGACACCACCGACCAGACGCCGTCGGAGTCGGCGGCGGTCGTGATCGCGCGCCTGTCCGAGCTCAACCTGCTGGGGACGAGGCGCGAGGCATGAGCCTGTCCGTCACTCCGCGGACGCTCTCGCACCTCGACGAGCTCGAGGCGGAGGCGATCCACATCATGCGCGAGGTCGCCGCCGAGCGCGAGCGGCCCGTGCTGCTCTTCTCGGGCGGCAAGGACTCGATCGTGCTCCTGCGGCTGGCGGAGAAGGCGTTCCGTCCGGCGCGGTTCCCGTTCCCGGTCATGCACGTCGACACGGGACACAACTTCCCGGAGGTGATCGAGTTCCGCGACAGGCGCGTCGCCGAGCTCGGCGAGCGGCTCGTGATCGCCAGCGTCCAGGAGTCGATCGACAAGGGCCGCGTCGTCGACCAGACCGGCCCGCGGGCGTCGCGCAACCAGCTGCAGACGACCACCCTGCTCGACGCGATCGAGGAGCACGGATTCGACGCGGCGATGGGCGGCGCGCGGCGAGACGAGGAGCGCGCGCGCGCGAAGGAGCGGATCTTCAGCTTCCGCGACGACTTCGGTCAGTGGAACCCGCGCGCGCAGCGCCCGGAGCTCTGGAACCTGTACAACGCGCGGATCCGCAAGGGGGAGCACATCCGTGTGTTCCCGATCTCGAACTGGACCGAGCTCGACGTGTGGCAGTACGTCGCGCGCGAGGGGCTCGAGCTCCCGTCGATCTACTTTGCGCACGAGCGCGACGTGTTCCGGCGCGACGGGATGCTGTACGCGGTCTCGGAGTTCGTCGAGCGCTACCCCGAGGAGACGCCGTTTCGCGCGAGCGTCAGGTTCCGCACGGTCGGCGACATGACGTGCACCGGCGGCGTCGTCAGCGAGGCGAGGACGATCGCGTCGGTCGTCGACGAGATCGCGGCCACGCGCGTGACGGAACGCGGCGAGACGCGCGCGGACGACCGCGTCAGCGAGGCGGCGATGGAGGACCGCAAGCGTGTCGGATATTTCTGAAACTCGCGTCCCAGGTTCGTCTTCGACGAACGTAGGACGGGGAGTGTCGGGCTGATGGCCACCTCTGAGCAGATGCTGCAGTCCGAGCTGCTGAGGCTCGTCACCGCGGGCTCGGTCGACGACGGCAAGTCGACGCTGATCGGCCGGCTGCTCTTCGACACGAAGCAGATCCTGGCCGACCAG
>Ga0070731_10004143_pt1 | contig 12637 bp, 13 predicted proteins | sample Coa_R1_2_FD_66448 | JGI IMG/M metagenome (GOLD analysis project Ga0070731, IMG submission 66448) | Surface soil microbial communities from Centralia Pennsylvania, which are recovering from an underground coalmine fire - Coalmine... | ecosystem: Environmental > Terrestrial > Soil > Unclassified ... | reverse complement strand
CGCTCTCGCAGGTGATCGGCGGCTGGACGAAGGGGCTGCGCCTGCGAGTGTCCCCGGGGACGTTCCTCCTCGCCTTCGTACCGGTGTTGATCGTCGTCGGATGGATCATGGTCGCGAGCCAGCCGGGCCACGGATGGCACGAAGGGACGCTCGTCTCCTGGAGCCGGAGCGTCGGCATCCTCGGGCTCGTCCACGACCTCGCCCTCTGGCACGGCGTGCTGGCGTTCGGCTTCGGGCTCGTGCTCGGCCTCTCCTTCGACACCGTGCCGGCGCTGGCGCCGGTCACGGAGCCGGCTGCGGCGCCGATCCCGGCGTCCCGGCCGGTACCCGCGAGAGTGCCGGCGGACGAGCCGGTGACGGCCGAGCGGCGCGAGGTCGTCGCTCCCGGGATGGGGCAGCCACGCGAGGCGGTCGTCGGGCCGCGCCGCGGGCGGGCTCCGAACCGGATGGACTGAATGGGGGAGGCCGCGCCGGCCTTGCCGGCGCGGCCCCCGGCCAATCCCTTCCGTCAGGGAGAGTGCGGCCCGTCGAGGCCGCCGATAGACATCGTGGATGGAGCCCAACGTGTCGCACCGGGACGTGCGGCTCGACCTGATCGCCGCTCACCTCGAGGCCTTCGAGCCGGACGCAGGACGTGCGCGCGAACGGCTCGAGCACGAGATCGGGAAAGATCTCGCCCGGCTGCTCGTGGCCGCCTTGAGCCGCGGGAGCGTGCGCGTCCCTCCGGCGGCCCGTCCGTCTGCGGCCGTCGCCGCGTAGGGCTCGCGCTAGGCGCTGTTGCCGCGCGCGCGGACGAGCAACCAGATCCCTGCGGCCGACACCATCGCGATGACGATCGCGAAGGCGCCCGAGGACCCGACCGCGAGCAGGCCGAAGTAGATGAACGTGCCGAGAGCAACGGCCCAGATGAGGGCGATGACGCCCGGGTCGATGCTCGGCGGATGGAAGTGGCCCACGAGGCTGATCCTAGAGGACAAGCACCGCTCGAAAGGTTTTGCGGGGTCACAAAGAGAAGAAAGGTTGTGCGGGGACACAATGAATTGTGTCCCCGTCAACGGACCAATAAAAAGTCGCCGAGCCGGTCGCGGTTTCGTCCACAGAACCGCTCGACTTTCCGCCTCAGCCCTTGCGGGCTTCCTCGTACGGCCTATCGGCTCCGCTTCGCCCTAGTCCCGCGCCGCGCTCGGCGCAGCCGTCAATCTAGGGGGTCCTGCAAGGCCGTGCAAGGCCCGCCGGATCGAAAAGATTCGCACTTTGCGGATTTTCAACAATCAACATTTCCACAGCGGACTGTGCAGTCTGTGGATAAGGGGCCCGGTCGTCCTCACCGACGATGGGAGCCGTCGTACCGGTCGATGCGGGGGGCTGCGCGAGGAAGCACCTCCCAGGGGACTGGCTATCCCGGTTCTGGCCCAACTTGACATAACACCTGTTCCCGTGCACCGGCTCGACCACACGGGTGGTCAAGCGGGCGAGCTTTGACGCGGCACTTGATTTGGGAACGCTCCGCATGGTTTGGTAGCGAAGGGGCGCGGAACGATCGGCATACAACGATCGGGGGGAACGTGACGGTCGAGATCGAGATCATTCTTCGGAGCGAGGAGCTCTTGGCGCTGCTCGAGGCCGCTGAGGCGAGCGGCCAGCTCCGGCACTCCGAGCTTCAGGAGGTCCTGGAGCCGCTCGAGCTCGACCCGCTGGAGGTGGACGCCGTCTTCATCGAGCTCGACCGCCGTGGGATCGAGCTCCTCGAGGAGGTCAAGGAGGAGCCCCCGCCTCCACCCCCGGTGGCAGCGCCGGTCGAGACGACCACCGACGCGCTGCAGCTCTTCCTGCGCGAGGCCGGCAAGCACGCGCTGCTCACCGCCGCGCAGGAGGTCGAGCTCGCCAAGAAGATCGAGCGCGGGGACATGGGCGCGAAGACGCGGATGATCCAGTCGAACCTCCGCCTCGTCGTCTCGATCGCGAAGAACTACCGCAACCAGGGCCTTCCGTTCCTCGACCTCATCCAGGAGGGGACGCTGGGCCTGATCCGCGCCGTCGAGAAGTTCGACTGGCGCCGCGGCTACAAGTTCTCGACCTATGCCACCTGGTGGATCCGCCAAGCGGTTGCACGCGCGCTCGCCGACAAGGCCCGCACGATCCGCATGCCGGTCCACATCGTCGAGCGCATGCAGAAGATGAACCGCGCCGAACGGACGCTGTGGATGGAGCTCGGCCGCGAGCCGACGCTCGAGGAGATCGCCGACGAGGCCTCACTGCCGGTCGAACAGGCGCGGGAGGTGCGCGCTGCCGCGCGTGCGTCCGCATCGCTCGACCAGCCGGTCGGTGAGCAGGACGACGCGACGTTCGGCGACTTCGTCGCCGGCGACGACCCGCTGCCCGAGGACCGGGTCGAGGTCGCGCTGCGCAGCCAGGCGCTCATGCTCGCGCTCAGCTCGCTGCCGGAGCGCGAGCGGCAGGTGCTCGTCCTCCGCTACGGCCTCGTCGACGAGGAGCCGAAGACGCTCGAGGAGATCGGCAAGCGGCTCGGCCTCACGCGCGAGCGAGTCCGGCAGATCGAGCTCGAGTCGCTGCGCCGCCTTGCGAACCTGCGAGAGATGCAGCTCGTCGCGTCGAGCTAGACCGAATACTCCCGCCATCGCCACCGTCACCCTCGACAGCCCGCTCGAGCGAGAGGCCGTAGGCGCGGCCGAGCGCACCCGCCTCTTCGCGCTCAGCTTCCTGATGCTGTTCGTCGAGCTGGCGCTCATCCGCTGGACCGCCGCGAACGACATCCACCTCGCCTACCTGACGAATTTCGTCCTGCTGGCGAGCTTCCTCGGCATCGGCATCGGCTTCCTCCGCTCGTCGCGCGGCCCCGACCTCCTGCCGTGGGCCCCGGTCGCCCTCGCCGCCCTCGTCGGCTTCGTCCTGCTGTTTCCGGTCTCCGTCCGGCTCGAGGACGGGTCGACGTACGGCGCCTTCGGTTGGCCGGCGCTCCCGCGCTGGGTCAGTCTCGGCGCGATCTTCGTGCTGACCGTCGCCGTAATGGCCGCGATCGGGCACGGCGTTGCGCGCGTCTTCGTTCGGTTCCGACCGTTGGACGCATATCGCTTCGACATCCTCGGATCGATCGTCGGGATCGCAGTCTTCTCGGCGCTCTCGTTCCTCGAGGCGCCGCCGATCGCGTGGGGAGCGATCGCGGCGGCGCTCCTGCTCGTGCTCGTCGGCCGGCGCCCCCACGTCCTTGCGCTCCTTGCCGTCGTCGCGCTGCTCGCGGTCGAGTCGTCGCACGGCACCGACCACTGGTCGCCGTACTACAAGGTGACGGCGGTCTACGAGAAGGCGCCGCACCGGGTCGGCGGCGTCCTCACGCGCGACACGCTCACGATCAGCGCGAACAACATCCCGCACCAGACCGCGTACCCGGTGTCGACCCTCGCGAAGATCGAGCGCTTCTACTTCTTCCCGTATCGGCACGTCAGAGGGCGGCTCGACGACGTGCTGGTCGTCGGCGCCGGCAACGGCAACGACGTCGCGGTCGCGCTCTCCGAGGGGGCAAGGCATGTCGACGCCGTCGAGATCGACCCGGAGATCCAGGCTCTCGGCCGCAAGCTCCACCCGAACCAGCCGTACGAGAACCCTCGCGTCAGCGTCCACATCGACGACGGGCGCGCGTTCATCGAGGAGACGAAGCACCACTACGACCTGATTCTCTTCGCGTTGCCCGACTCGCTCACGCTGCTCGCGGGCCAGGGGGCACTGCGCCTCGAGAACTACCTCTTCACGAAGGAGTCGATCGAGACGGTCAAGCGGCGTCTGAAGCCGGGCGGCACCTTCGCGATGTACAACTACTACGAGCCGTTCCTGCTCAACCGCTATGCGGGAACGCTCGACGACGTCTTCGGGCATGCGCCGTGCGTGGAGCTGGGCGACTCGCTCGCGAGCCGCCGGCAGGCGGTCCTGACCGCCGGCGCCGGCGCCGGCGTCGACTGCAAGACGCCGTGGAAATCGGTCAAGGTCTCGGAGCCGACCGACGACTATCCGTTCCCGTATCTTCAGCACCGGTCGATCCCGGCGTTCTACTGGCACGCCCTGCTCCTCATGCTCGCCGCCTCCGTGCTCCTGATCGCGGTCGCGGCCGGCGGATCGGTACGCGTGTTCGGGCGCATGCGGAGCTACGTCGACCTCGCCTGCATGGGTGCGGCGTTCCTCCTTCTCGAAACGAAGAACGTCGTCCAGTTCGCTCTGCTCTTCGGCACGACGTGGTTCGTGAACTCGCTCGTCTTCGCCGGTGTCCTCATCAGCGTCTGGCTCGCCGTCGAGACCGCACGGCATGTGCGCCTGCCACCGATGCCGTTCCTCTACCTCGCGCTGCTCGCAGCATTGGTCGTCGCATGGGCGGTTCCGCAGGAGTCGCTGCTCTCCCTCTCCCCCGTGCCGCGTTTCTTCGCGGCGACCGCGCTCGCGTTCGCGCCGATCTACGTCGCGAACCTCGTGTTCTCGAAACGCTTCGCCGCAGTCGGATCGTCGACCGTTGCATTCGCGGCCAACCTCCTCGGAGCCATCGCGGGCGGCCTGCTCGAATACCTCTCGCTCGTGACGGGCTATCGATTCCTGCTCGTCGTCGTCGCGGTGCTGTACGCGGTCGCGTTCATCGCATATCGGGTCCTGGGCCGCAGCCGCGCGGTGGCCTCGACTGCCTGACCGCCGCTACCGTTCCGGGGGTGATCACCGACGAGCCAGGGCTTCGCGCCGTCATCGGGGAGCCTTCACAGCTCGTCACCGGGAAGATCGCCCGGCGGCTGAACCACCTGACCCGGCAGTTCATCGAGCGTTCGCCGTTCGTCTGCGTCGCCACATCGCGGCCGGACGGAGGGCTCGACGTCTCGCCGCGCGGCGATCCGGCCGGTTTCGTCCGCATCCTCGACGACGGCACGCTTCTGATCCCGGAGCGGCCGGGCAACAAGATCGCGGACACGCTGACGAACCTCCTCGTCGATCCGCGAATCGCTCTTCTCTTCCTCGTCCCCGGCGTCGGCGACACGTTTCGCGTCAACGGCACCGCGGCGGTCGTCGACGATCCGGAGCTGCTCGCGCCGTGCGCGGTCGACGGACGTGCGCCGAAGCTCGGCATCCGCGTCGCGATCGAGGAGGCATATACGCAATGCGCAAAGGCGCTCATCCGTTCCGATCTCTGGAACCCGGAGCGTCATGTCGACCGGTCGGAGCTGCCGCGCTCGGGCGAGATCCTGAAGGCGGTCAGCGACCCCGAGCTCGACGTCGAAGAGTACGAACGGGCGCGCGCCGAGCGATACGCCCGCCGCGAAGGCCTGTACTGAGCCCGTCGCGCCGGCGGATCAGGTGCTGAGGTACAGCTCGAGATCGGGCGCGGCGTTGCGCAGCTCGCGCAGGGCACGCGCCTCGAGCTGGCGGACGCGCTCGCGCGTGACGCCGAGCTCGACGCCGATGTCCTCGAGCGTGCGCGGGCCTTCGCCGTCGAGGCCGAAGCGCAGGACGAGCACCCGCTGCATCCGCGGCGAAAGGCTGTTCAACGCCCGCGTCAGCTCACCGTGCCGGTGCTCGATCGCCGTGCGCTCGTCCGGCTGAGCGGCCATCTCGTCCTCGATCAGATCGGCGAAGAAGCTCTCGCCGTCGCCGACCGGCGAGTCCAAGCTGACAGGGTCGTCGATGAGGCTGAGGAGGTCGACGACCTTCTCCTCCTTCTCCCCCGTCTCCTTCGCCAGCTCGGCGGGGGTCGGCTCGCGGCTGAGCTTCTGCGCGAGCTGGCGGCGGACGCGCAGCAGCCGGCGGACACGCTCGGCGACGTGCGTCGGAAGGCGGATCGTCCTGCCCTGATCGGCGAGCGCGCGGCTCACCGCCTGCTTGATCCACCAGGTGGCGTAGGTCGAGAGCTTGTAGCCGAGGCGGTAGTCGAACTTCTCCACCGCACGGATGAGGCCGAGGTTGCCCTCCTGGATGAGATCGAGGAGCGGAACGCCCGCGCGCGTATAGCTGCGCGTGATCGACATGACGAGGCGCAGGTTCGCCTCGATCAGTCGTCGCTTGGCCTCCTCGTCCCCGGCGTCCTTCCGCCGGGCCAGCTCTCGCTCTTCCTCGCGCGTCAGGAGCCGGCCCGAGCCGAGCGACCGGATGTACAGCTTCAACGGGTCATCGAGCTGGTTCTGAGGCTCATCGGCCTGCTCGACATCCCCGTCCGCAGCGAGGAGAGGCTCCACTTGCCCCATATCGGCTTCCGCTCAAGGAGGCTTGAGGGTGGATGCGACGAAGTGTCCGCTACGGTTGCCGTAGAGAGATCGTGTGCGGAATCGCCGGATACAGCGTCTCATCGGGTAGCAGCGTCGATCGGACGCTCGCGGCCCAGGCGCTGCTCGCAGGAATCGCGGAGCGCGGCGCCGACGCCGTCGGCTACGCCCACCGGGGGCCGGGCAGTCCGTACCCGGTGGTGACGAAGCAGCGGACCCCCGCGAGCCGGCTCCTCGAGCGGATCGCGGTGCCCCAGACCGCCACCGAGCTGCTCGTCCACGTCCGCGACTACACGAAGGGTCACCCCTCGATCGCGGCCAACAACCATCCGGTCCACCATGGGCCGGTGGTCGGGATCCACAACGGGATCATCGTCAACGACGACGAGCTCCTCGCTGACTTCGAGTGCGCGCGCGCCGAGCCGCGGATGACCGTCGACTCGGAGGCGATCTTCGCCCTCGCCGCGCATTCCCGAAACGAGCCGGCCGCCTTCGAGGCGCTGCTCGGCTCGATGGCGACCGCATGGCTCGACGAGCGCGAGCCCGGGACGGTCTTCGCCGCGCGCGGGATCGGACGGCCGCTCTGGATCGGCTCCTCGAAGAACGAGCTCTTCTTCGCATCCACCCGCGCTGCGCTCGAGGTGGTCGAGGAGTACGCGCACGTTCGGCTGAAGAAGCGCGAGCTGAGAGACGGCACCTTCCTCGCCGTGCGCCACGCGAAGGTCGTGCGCGACGAGCGCTTCCATCCGAATCCGCGCTTTCAGGAGCCGGGAAAGCCGCTTCCCGCCGTGCGTGCGCCCGGCGAAGGCGTCTCCTGCCTGCAGCAGCTCGCCGCCCTGACGGCTGCTTAGCCGTCGCCTACGACGCCGAACGCAACAGGCTCTGCCGGCCGCTCCTAACGCCGTTTCCTCAGCGTCCCGTCCGGCCCGACGTGGGCGCCTTGCTGCTCGAGCAGCTCCCGCACGAGGAACTGGAACGTCGACCAGGCGCCCCGGCGGGCGTCGAGGAGGCGGTAGACCTGCCACTCGGTCATGAGCGAGTCGTCGGCCTTCCGTGCTGCCGCCCAGTCCGCGAACTTCGGTAGCCGGCCCAGCCTCCTCGCCATCGCCGCCCCCTGCTCGACCGCTCGCTCGAGCCGCTCCTCCCCCACCGGCATGTCGTAGCCGGCTTCACGCAGCGCGTTCGCCAACGAGCCGAAGGTGTGCCAGTAGAGCGACTTCGATGGGAGCTGCCCCTTGTGGCCGTCGATGTCGCGTGCGGTCGGCGGTCGGCCGAGCTCGTCGCCGAGCTCACGGAGGAGGCCGAGCAGCTCCTCCCGCGTCGCGAACCGGCGCGGGACGAGACCTGCGGTCCGCTTCGCCGCGTTCCAGGAGCCGAAGTGCTCGATCACCGTCTGCGGGTGAACGGTCGTGCGCGGATCGGAGGCGAACTCGCGCATCGTCGGAGACTTGCCGAGCCGCTCCGCGCACGCCTGCAGCTCGCCGACGATCTGCTCGTCCGTGTACCGCTTGCGGATGCCCGCCTGGAACTCCGCGAGCCGTTGCGGGTCGATCTGCGCCACCGCACGAAAACGTGGCTTCTTCGCCATGACAAGTATGGTAGATCAGGTTGGATAATTCGCAAATACACCCGCGCACGGCTAGATTCGGCTGGATGCGCGTCCCGCTCGCCGCCGAGGTCGCCGCCGCACGCGCGGTCGCCGGCCTCTCGCGCCTCGTCGGCGCCGGAGCCGGAATGACCGTTCCCGGGAAGCTCCTGTCGATCGTCGATCCCGGCGCGGTCGACCGGCTCGCGGCGCGGCTGCCGGCCGGGACGGCCGTCGTCTCGGCGACGAACGGGAAGACGACGACCGCGGCGATGGCGGCGGAGATCCTGCGCCCACGGTTCCGGCTCGCGCACAACCGCTCGGGCGCAAACCTCCTCTCGGGGGTCGCCTCCACCCTCCTTGCCGCCGACGGCGCCGAGCTCGGCCTGCTCGAGGTGGACGAGGCCGCCCTCCCGGAGGTCATGCGGCGCGTGCGGCCGCGGGCGGTGTGCTTCGGCAACCTGTTCCGCGACCAGCTCGACCGCTACGGCGAGCTCGAGCTGGTCGCAGAACGGTGGCGCGCAGCGGTCGACGCCCTGCCCGAGACCACGGTGGTCGCCGTCAATGCCGACGACCCCCAGGTCGGCGCGCTGCAGGCCCGGATTCACTTCGGCATCGACGACCCGCGCGTCGCACGCACGGGCCTCCCGCACGCCGCCGACTCGAAGTACTGCCTTCGCTGCGGGAAGCCGTACAGGTATACGGCGGTCTACGTCGGTCATCTCGGCGACTACCGCTGCGACTCGTGCGGGCACGCACGGCCGGCCCTCGACGTCGCGGCGCGGAACATCCACCTGCAGGGTCTCGAGCGTGCCGCGTTCGACCTCGAGCTTCAGGGCGAGGCCGTGCGCGTCGACCTCGCACTTCCCGGCCTCTACAACGTCTACAACGCGGTCGGCGCCGCCGCACTCGCGCGCGCGCTCGGCGCGAGCGTCGGCGAGATCGCCGACGGGCTCGGCCGCTTCAGCGCCGCGTTTGGCCGCTTCGAGCGCATCGCGATCGGCGACAAGAGGCTCTTGCTGCTTCTCGTCAAGAATCCCGCCGGCGCGAACGAGGTGATCCGCACACTCGTCGACGGTGGCGCGCCGCGGCTGGCGGTCGTCGCGCTGAACGACGCGGTCGCCGACGGCCGGGACGTGTCGTGGATCTGGGACGTCGACTTCGAGCCGCTGCTCGACGATCTCGAGGTCGTCGTCGCCACGGGCGAGCGAGCCGCCGAGCTGGCACTTCGATTCAAGTACGCGGGGTTCCCGGAAGACTCGATCGAGGTCGTCCCCGCGCTCGAGCGCGCGCTCGACCGCGGCCTCGAGCTCACGCCGCCCGGCGACGAGCTCGTCCTCCTTCCCACGTACACGGCGATGCTCGGGTTCCAGCGCATCGTGTCCGCCCGCGGCCATACGGTTCCGTACTGGGAGCGCGCCGCATGATCGTCCGCGTCGCGCATCTCTATCCCGACTATCTCAACATCTACGCCGATCGCGGCAACATCGCCGTGCTCGCTCGCCGTGCCGCCTGGCGCGGCCACATGCTCGAGGTGACGTCGATCGGGATGCGGGGCGCGATCGACCCCGCCGCGTACGACCTGTACTACATCGGAGGCGGGCAGGACCGCGAGCAGCTCCTCGTCTCGGACGATCTTGCGGCGAAGGCCGAAGCGCTGAAAGTGGCGCACGCAGACGGTGCTGCGTTCCTCGCGGTCTGCGGCGGCTACCAGCTGCTCGGCCGCGGCTACCGCGGCTTCCACGGCGAGGACATGTCCGGCGTCGGATTGCTGCCGCTGGAGACCGTCGCCGGCAGTCGCCGGATGATCGGGGACGTGCTCATCGACACCGACGTCGGCCCGGTCGCGGGCTTCGAGAACCACGCCGGGCGCACGCTGCTCGATGCCGGTGCGCAGCCGCTCGGGCGCGTCGTCTCGGGGTTCGGCAACGACGGCGAGAGCGGCTTCGAGGGCTGCCGTCTCGGCCGCGCGATCGGCACGTACCTGCACGGACCGCTGCTGCCGCGCAACCCGCGCCTCGCGGACTGGATCCTCGAGCAGGCGCTCGCGCACCGCACCGGCGGCGGCGCTCCGGAGCTCGCGCCGCTAGGTGACGAGCTCGAGGCGGAGGCACACGCGGTGTCGTCCGGCCGCGCACGTTCCCGCGGCGGCAAGTAGCGGGCCGGTAGGTCAGATTCCGGCCGCGCGGACGACCTTCTCGACCGCCTGCCTGAGTGCGTCGGGGACGTCGCCGTTGCCGGTGTAGCGGCGGTAGGCCCGGTGCGGCTTGCCGGTGCGGCCACGCGAGGCCATCCCCGAGACCGTCTCGAAGTCGGGGACGAGGACGACGGTGCGGCGCCGGCCCGCCACCTCCTGGATCTGCTGGTTGACGACGAGCTCCGACTCGCCGGGCCGATGCCCGGCGGGTGCGTCTCGGTCGTGGACGACGACGTACGGGATCCCGCACGCGTTGCACACGCGCGCGAACAGCGGAATGTTGCCCTTGCCGCCGCACTCGAGGACGACGATGCCCTCCTTGTCCGCCTCCACGTCGAGTGCGTCGAACACGAGTGGAAACGTCAGCTTCTCCGTCCTCCCTTCGACGAGCAGGGCCGCGCGCGCGAGGAACAGCTCCGCACGATCGCTGTCGAACTCCGAGAGTGCGCGAAACGTCTCGGCCTCGGGCAGCGGATCCGGCTGGTGCAGGGTCGTCCCGAGGTCGGACGTGTGACGCACGAGCGCGAGCTCCTCGAGCCGGTCGACGCTGAGGAAGACCGGCGCGTGGGTCGAGTAGAGGATCTGGTTGCCGTGCGAGGCGAGCTCGCGCAGCACCCGGTAGAGATGCCGCTGTGCGTGGGGGCTGAGGTACAGCTCCGGCTCCTCGATGAGCAGGACGAAGCGGCGCAGACCGGCGGCGAGGACGCGCTCCATCCCGTTCACGAGCAGGAGGCCGCCGTCCGCCGCCGACCAGTGATGATCGGGGAGCGGCGGCCTCAGGAGTTCGGCGACGTCGGCGGCGCCCTGGCCGGTCGCCGGTGCGACGAGGGTGCGCGAGCGGAGGTTCGCAGGGAGGAACAGCACCGGCGGCGCGCCGGCGCGGTTGAGGTTGAGCGTGTCGGGCGGGCGGGCGTCGAGGAAGATCGACCCGCCGCGCTCGAGCCGCGCCTCCAGATGGATGCGGCCGCCGGATGCACCGCGGGAGACGTCGTCGATGGTCGGAGGCGGCGACGCCGCCTCGAGCAGCGTCCAGATCGCGGTCAGCACGGTCGACTTGCCGCTCGACGCCTCGCCGACGAGCGCGCACACGTTCCCCGGAGCGAACTCGAGCTCGCGCGCCGCGCGATATCCCTGAATCGAGATACGCGCTAGAGCGGTCATGCGTGCACCTCAGGGTTGTAGTCCGGCAGAGCAGAGGGACGCGCGGAGGAGCCGCGCGTCCTGAGGCCGGCGTCGCAAGCGACGGCTAGGGAGCCCACAGCGCGCCGAGGTACGCGGCCGGGTCGCCCGGCTGCCACCGCCGCAGGAAGCGCTGGATCGGCGGGTGCAGCACGACGCCGTCGAGGTCGGATGCATCGAAGAGGCGGTGCCCGCGCACAGCGGCGTCCTGGGAGGTGACCGCCTCGAGGGACCGGCCGGTGAGGTCGGCCGCGAAGATGATGTGCACGACGTGCTTCGCGCCGAAGCCGCGCTGCGGGGAGATCGAGTCGACGATCGCGACCGGCCCCTCCACCGGCAGCCGGTCGGGGATGCCGATCTCCTCGAAGAGCTCCCGGTGCAGCGCGGTGACGAGGCTCTCCCCCGCGTTCACGCCGCCGCCGGGAAGGAGCCAGTACTCGCCGCGCCCGCTCTTCTCGTGGCGGCACAGCAGCACGCGGTCCTGCCAGCGCAGGATCGCGGATACGCGAATGCGCGGCTCCTGCGCCACTACGCCGTCGAGGACCCGAAACCGCGGACGCCGCGCTCGCTCTCCGGCAGCTCCTCCATCTCGACCGGCTCGGCGCTCGCGACGGGGACGACGACGAGCTGCGCGATCCGCATGCCGGGCTCCACGACGAAGGGCTCGCGGGCATCGGTGTTGAGGAGGACGACGCGCACCTCACCGCGATAGCCGGAGTCGACGAGCCCCGGCGCGTTCACGATGGTGATCCCGTGCCGCGCGGCTAGCCCCGAGCGCGGCTGGACGAAGCCTGCATATCCGTCGGGCACGGCGACCGCGAGGCCCGTGCCCACCGTGGCGCGCCCGCCGGGCTCGAGCACGACGTGCTCGCACGAGGCGAGGTCGAGGCCGGCGTCGCCCTCGTATGCGCGGGCGGGCACGACGGCGTCGTCACGCAGCTTGCGGAAGGCCACCTCCACTACGCGCCGACGAGGTAGCGGGCGAAGCGGTTGATCTCGCGCCGAGGCAACCGCGCGACGACGAGCACCCCCTCGCTCGTGTCCTCGCGTTCCTCGATCGGCGCGCCGAGCGCGTACAGCTCGTTCAGCTTGCCCCCCTCCTGGTAGGGCAGCAGGAGGCGCACGGGCTCGAAGAGATCGGAGAAGCAGTCGGCGATGCGCGCCCGCAGCGACTCCATTCCCTCGCCCGCGAGCGCCGATACCTGCACTGCGCCGGGATAGCGGTTGGCGAGCTTCCGCCGCCGCTCGTCGTCGACGGCGTCGATCTTGTTCAGCACGAGCTCGACGGGCAGCTCGTCCGCGCCGATTTCGTGCAGGACGACGTCGACGGCGGCCATCATCTCGACGAGCTGCTCGTCCGACGCCGACGCGTCGACCACGTGGAGGACGAGGTCGGCGACGAGTGTCTCCTCGAGCGTGGCCGCGAAGCCC
>Ga0070731_10004142_pt1 | contig 12639 bp, 9 predicted proteins | sample Coa_R1_2_FD_66448 | JGI IMG/M metagenome (GOLD analysis project Ga0070731, IMG submission 66448) | Surface soil microbial communities from Centralia Pennsylvania, which are recovering from an underground coalmine fire - Coalmine... | ecosystem: Environmental > Terrestrial > Soil > Unclassified ... | reverse complement strand
GGATCGCCGGCAAAGCAGCTGATGTTACTGCGTTGCCCCATTCCATTGCGACGCTGATCTTATAATTGCCTTTCATGGCGGTTACCATTTAGCATGGTTGCAATCATTGATTTGTTCATTGGATGCTCATGCTGAAAAAAAATAAATGAGTCACGCGGGAGCACCGGCAAATCTATTTTCCGATACTTCGAATAGCAGAATAGATAATGATTTCGTGAATTGAGAAATAGCCATAATTCTTTTGCTGACTTGATTCCAAATAATTATATTTAAGATCATTCCCCAACTAAAAACTAACTTTTATGGCAATTTTTGACAGAGCAAAAAACATTCTGCTTTCTCCGAAAACAGAATGGCAAACAATCAGCACTGAAACGGAAACCCCACAATCTTTGCTGATGAAATACGTAATACCAATGGCACTAATTCCGGCCATTGCGCTTTTCATCGGTTATGGCTTAATTGGATTTGACGTTCTTGTTGCACGGGTATCCGGTCTCGGCTGGGGCGTGGAAATGGCAGTTATCAGCTTTATTTCTTCCATCATTGGATATTACATCAGCACCTATGTTGTAGATGCGCTGGCGCCAAATTTTGGTTCAGAAAAAAATATTGGCCGGTCCGCACAGTTGGTGGCTTACTCTTACACGGCTTCCTGGGTGGCCGGGATATTTTTTATTCTCCCTTCTTTATCCATCCTTGCCCTTTTGGGTCTGTATGGAATTTATCTTCTTTACCTCGGTCTTCCGGTGCTTAAGAAAACACCTGCGGATAAACAGATCGGCTATATAGCTGTGAGTATCATCGTTATCATAATTGTTGTTTTTGTCATACGCCTGATCATTTCAAAAATAACTTACGCAATAGTTGGTGATCCTTTTCTTGGTGAATTAGATAATATGCACGGTTTTTTCAGGTAGAAAAAATACTACGAATGTAGTATTGGAAAAAAACGAAAAATGTACGAAATTTACCTTCCGTTTTAATCCCTACACCCAAAACGAAGAGCGTACCTTAGTTTAAATGGCGCGATTTATCGCGTCATTTTATTTTATATCAAAGTCAACAGTAATTCTATCTGCGCGCGGGTGGGATTGACAGGTAAGGATAAAACCTTTTTCGAGTTCATCAGGTTCTAATGCATAATTGTGTTCCATTTCAACCTCTCCTTCAATCAACTTCGCCCTGCAGGTGCTGCACACCCCGCCTTTGCACGCAAAGGGCAGGTCCACCCCCTGTTTTAGCGCGGCATTTAAAATGGTTTCATCATCAAAAGGCAGATCAAAATTGAAGGAGATCCCGTCTTGCTTTATCGTTATGTGGCTGATTTTCCCTGGAACCATTTTCTCATTGGCTGCCAGAGGCCGGCTATCGCCAGCCTGCTCCTGACCCGGAACTGTAAATAGCTCAAAATGAATTTTCTTTTTTTCTATTCCTTTTCTCTCCAACCAATCTTTTACTGTAAATATCATCTGCTCCGGTCCGCAAATAAAGAAATCGTCTGCCATTCTCATGTTGATAATTTTAGCGAATTCCTCACATTTTGCAGCCGTAATTCTTCCGTGATTTATTTCCGCGTCAGTTTTCTCACGACTGAGAATATTGTGCAAAACAAAACGATCGATATAGCGGTTCTTTATCGCTTCCAGTTCTTCCTTAAAAATAATTGAGTTGCGGTGTTGATTACCATAAATCAAGGTAAAACTACTCCCTGGTTCCGTTGCAAGTGTTGTTTTAATAATTGAAATGACCGGGGTAATTCCGCTTCCCGCCACAAAAGCGATATAATTTTTTTTATTTGACGGATTCAGCTCGGTATAAAATTTTCCTGTCGGTGGTAAAATTTCAAGCAGTGCATTTTTTCTCAGGGTATCGGCATAAGAAGAAAATTTTCCGTTTGCGATTTTTTTTACGGCAATACGCAATTCATTCTCCAGTGGAGAACTGCAGATGGAATAGGAGCGCCTGATTTCCTGATTGTCAACAAGGACTTTTATGGTGATATTTTGTCCCTGAATAAAGGCGAATGCTTCTTTTAATTCTTCAGGCAGGTAAAATCCTATAGAAATACAATCTGCTGTTTCATTTCGGACATCCCTTATCGATAGTTTGTGAAAATGAGCTGCCATTGCTAATTCCTTATTTCATATTAATCTTTTCTACTTCTTCAATCCTTCAATCAAATACTTAACCATATTGGCTTCCAGCGTTTCGGCGCTTGTACTTTTTCGCGAACGTTGCCAGGATTCGATCCCGCTTATTGCCGAAAGTATAGTGAGCACGGCAACATAAGGCTCTATTTCTTTCATTTCGTTTTTTGTAATTCCTTGGTCAATAATATCCCCAAGCCGTTTGCGGTAACTCCTTCGCTGATTTAAAAAATTAGAAAGATAAGGTTCCGGAAGATGACGCCATTCATGATCAGAGATATAAACATATTCATATTGTTCCAGCATCATTCGGATATGAAAACGGATGATCGTTTCCATTTTTTTCAATATGGATTCTGTGTTTCTTTCCACGTCTTCCAAATGAGAAATAAATTCATTGGCGATCTTAAAACAAATAGCCTGAAGGATCTCTGATTTTGATTGAATGTGATTGTACAAACTCGCGGCCTCAACGCCAACGGTTTCGGCAATATCCCGCATGGATGCCGCACCGAATCCTTTTTCACGAAATAGCTTAGCAGCTTTTTCGATGATGATTTCTTTTTTTGTGCTGTTTTTTTTGCTTTGAATTCTTGCCATAATTATTTCAAAAATAAAACAAAACTAACAACTGTTAGGACATGTATTTTTTTCGCATGGCACATTAGATTGCACCTCCATGATTACAATATCTTTGTGCAAGATTGTTTTCTTTGTTTCATGGTGTTCAACAATAAAATTTCTTGTAGGTTTGTGCGATTTTTTTAATAAACAAAATTCAACATGTCATTAATTGTAGTCGGCTCAATGGCTTTCGATGATATTGAAACCCCTTTTGGAAAAAGCAATAAAATTGTAGGCGGCGCTGCAACGTATATCGCGTGGTGTGCAAGCAATTTCACTCCGGTAAAGCAGATTTCAGTGGTTGGCGGGGATTTTCCAAAAGCAGAACTTGACGCATTAACCGCAAGGGGCGTGATTCTGGAAGGAGTGCAGGTCAAGAAAGATGAAAGATCTTTTTATTGGTCAGGACGCTACCATATGGATATGAATACGCGAGATACCCTGGCAACCGAATTAAACGTGCTCGGAACTTTTCAACCCGTTGTTCCTGCCAGTTACCAGGACTGCGAATTTTTGATGCTTGGTAATCTTGCCCCTTCAGTACAAATGAGCGTGATTGATCAGCTGACCAAAAAGCCTAAGTTAATTGCCATGGACACCATGAATTTTTGGATGGATATTGCTTTGGATGATCTGAAGAATGTTATTGGCAGAATAGACGTGCTATTGATAAACGACAGCGAAGCCAGACAACTTAGCGGAGAATACTCATTGGTAAAGGCTGCAGCTGTGATTGCGCAGATGGGCCCAAAATACCTGATCATAAAGAAAGGGGAGCACGGCGCACTGTTATTTCATGGCAATGAAGTTTTTTTCGCACCCGCGTTACCGTTGGAAGAAGTGTTTGATCCTACCGGCGCCGGTGATACCTTTGCCGGAGGATTTATCGGGCATCTTGCAAAAACAAAGGATATTTCCTTTAACAACATGAAAACCGCGATCATTGTTGGTTCTGCCATGGCAAGTTTTTGCGTAGAAAAATTCGGAACACAGCGTTTGCGCGAAATCACCAAAGCAGATATTGACGAAAGAATAAAACAATTTGTTCAGTTGGTCAGCTTCGACATTGCATTGGTATAATTCAATTTCTTTTATAGGATGCGATAAATCGCCCAATGCCTTATTCATTTCCTGTACTTGGGGTTACTTGCATTATCTGCCCGGCGTCAATCAATGGTTATTTCGTATTTGACGTGCATTTTTTGATCATTTTGAAATTTGCGCCAGGCCAGTATTAATACGGCAATGGTTGAGTAAGGAATTGCAGCGTAGAGAGGCTTTAAGAAATAAGTATAAAAATTTGGGATTACCGGAGGGCTTATTTATTTTTGCCGGGCAATGATGAATAAGAAACATACAAAGCAAACATGCAAGACGCTCCATAAATGGGAAGTTGTTTGATTGTTTTGTGTTCAAAATAATGAAAGCCTTCCCAAATTAGGGAAGGCTTTTTTAATTGGCTGAACCAGGAATTCTTCAATTGAAGGCGTATAGTACCGGGCAGAAGAGCGAAAATGACAAATGGTTGCAAGGATGATGAAGCGATTATGGAAACCGGTTATATAAATGAAGAAGGTCAAGGCTTAAGAACTAACTGATGGAAGGTGGTCGAAATAAATCGAAGGCCATACATTTTATTAATCACAATTTAAAAATCAAAAATGAAAGTTGCAGTTGTTGGCGCTACAGGATTGGTCGGCACCAAAATATTACAGGTACTTGCGGAAAGAAATTTTCCGGTTGCGGAATTGTTTCCGGTTGCCTCGGAAAAATCGATCGGTAAACAGGTGGAATTCAAGGGGAAGAAATATAAAGTCGTGAGCGCAACGGATGCAATCGCCGCAAAACCTGATGTGGCGCTGTTTTCAGCAGGCGGCGGAACATCCTTGGAATGGGCGCCGAAATTTGCTGCAGCCGGAATTACGGTTATAGACAATTCTTCAGCGTGGAGAATGGACGGAACAAAAAAATTAATTGTACCTGAAATTAATGCGGACGCGCTGACAAAAGAGGATAAGATCATTGCAAATCCGAATTGCTCAACCATTCAAATGGTTGTTGCCCTGAATCCATTGCACAAAAAATATAAAATAAAAAGAATTGTTGTTTCAACATACCAAAGCGTGACAGGCACAGGAGTGAAGGCAGTTTCGCAGCTGATGAATGAACGCATGGGCGTGCTGGGAGAAATGGCATATAAATACCCGATCGATCTGAACGTGATTCCGCAAATTGATGTCTTTCTTGATAACGGTTACACGAAAGAAGAAATGAAAATGGTGAATGAAACAAAAAAAATCATGCGTGATGATTCGATTAGGGTTACCTCAACGACTGTTCGGATTCCGGTCATCGGCGGTCACAGTGAAGCCGTGAATGTGGAATTTGAAAAAGATTTTGATTTGAATGAAGTGAAAGAGTTATTAAGCAGCGAACCGGGGATCGTTGTTGTTGATGACCCTTCGACACAACAATACCCAATGCCAAGGGATGCGCACGAAAAAGACGAAGTGTTTGTTGGCAGGCTCAGAAGAGATGAAACGCAACCGAACACTTTAAATCTTTGGATCGTGAGCGATAATCTTCGAAAAGGCGCGGCAACGAATGCCGTGCAGATTGCAGAGTATCTCTTAAAAAAAGGATTGCTGTAAGTGCGCTTTTCATGGATCCTTTGCCGATGATCGAAGAGGAAACCCGAAAGACATCGGGAGCTTTCACTCTTGAAGCGCCTTGTTAATAAATTCAACGAGTGGTTGCAACGCATCGAATGCGGCAAGCACTTGTTTTTTTAATGTGTCAGCGGTGATGTCCGAATCCTTTAACTTCTTTATGGCAAGAAAACTTTTCAGCTTCAGAAATGGTGCCGCAGGATTATCTTTTTCAAAACCTTGTGGCACTTTTACAAGGGTAACCTCTTCTTCTGCGTATAATGTATCGTAAACCGATTTGAATTTTTTTGACTGGATAATCTTTGAAAATTCTTCCAAATTATAATCGATTTCCTGACGAACTTTTTTTAATTCCGCCGGCATGGGCATCCAGATTCCGCCACCGGCAAAACTTTCGCCGGGCTCAAGATGAAAATAATAACCTGCAAAAATTGATTTTTTCCTCCCACGATTTATGCTAGCCCCTAAGTTTATTTTATACGGGGTTTTGTCTTTTGAAAAGCGAATATCGCGGTTAATGCGAAAGCTGCAGCCTTTTGCTTTAAGTTCTTTAATGGTTGGATCCTTTTTGCCATGGCTGTCGATTATTGATTGAATAAACGTATCAAAATCGCTTTTGGCATCTTCATATTTTTTTCGATTGGTCTCAAACCACGGTTTGTTGTTGTTCTTTTTTAAATCCTTTAAGAATTTAATTGTTGAAGGTTGAAGCATTGGGGAGATTTTCTGGTCAATTTACATGAAAAAAAATGGAACTGATCTGCATCAGTTCCACAATTATTTTTTTAAGGCGCACCTCCTTTTGTCAACGCCAGGCGACAATCGCTTATTTCACTTTCGCCCAGTTTTCACCACTTTTAATTCTGTACAAAGTCATTTCGCTGACTCCGTATTTTTTTGCAATATTTTTAATGGTCGTTTGTCTTTTTTTGTTTGACAAAACTTTTTTGATGGTTTTTACTTGCGACGCAGAAAGCTTTAATCCTGAAGTTCTGTTAGCCTGCACTTTTTTATACGCTAATTTTGCAGGACTCTTTTGCTGATGCGCTATCATTTCATCCAGGGTGACCCATTTTAAATTCTTGGCCGAGTTGTCACTCTTGTTATAATTCAAATGGATTACGTATTTATGTTTGGGTGAAGATTTTTTTGAAAAAATGCGGGCGATCTCGCGATGGACATAAAGAGTTCCATTGTTTCCCGAACGATGCATATTGAGCGTTTTATAACCAGTGGTCACGGAGCCATTAAGCAGTTTACCATCTTCCTGAATATTTTCAGAATAGCTTGCAACGCGACCGTGCGAGGATAAAGCATATTTTTTTCGGAGTTGTTTCCAGCCAGGAAACTCTAACGTTTTCCATGTTTCATCTGGATGTTTTTTAATCATTGAGTGCAATTTTTTGAAAGTTACGAAAAAGAATTCCGAATAATGTGAGGCAAGGTAAGATTTCTTATCATTTAATGAGTGTTAAGAACTCCTGTTCCGTCAAAATTTTTATTGAACTAATTTTTTTTGCCTTTTCTAACTTTGAGCCCGCATCTTCACCGACGATCAGATAATTCAGTTTGCTGCTAACGCCGGATAATAATTTACCACCGTTTTTCTCAACCATTTCTTCGGCATCGCTGCGTTTTAATTCGCTTAAAGTCCCGGTGAATAAGAATGTCTGGCCCTCCAGAGTTCCTTCGCCCTGTCGTTCAGATCTTGTGTTTTTTAAATTCAATCCAAGGGTTTCCAGTTTTCGCAGCATCGCAACATTATCATTATTGTGAAAGAACTCGAAAATACTTCCTGCAACTTTTACTCCCACATCCTCGATTGCCTGCAACTCTTCTAAAGAATAATTTGCAAAATCCGGTAGATAAGATACAGCATTGGCCAACGTTTTTGCAGTGGTTTCTCCGACATAACGTATGCCCAATCCAAAAATTAGCCTATGCAATGGTTGTTGTTTGGATGCTTCAATTGCCGAGTGAAGATTGGATATACTTTTTTCTCCGAAACCCTCCAGCGCGTTTATCTTGTCAAGGGGAAGAGCATAAATTCCGGGAATGTCTTGTAACAATCCGAGTTCAAAAAACTTGCGAACATTGGCGTCACCAAAAGTGCGGATATCCATTGCATCTTTGCTGGCAAAATGAATAATGCGTTCAACCACTTGCGCCTTACAATTGATGTTTACACATCGCCAGACCGCTTCGTCCGATGGTTTTACAAGGGGGTCTCCACACGCCGGACATTTCTTTGGAAAGATGATCTTTTCTTCATCCCCATTGCGTAATTCAATTAACGGTTTGACAATATATGGAATGACATCACCGGCACGTTCCACCAAAACCGTGTCCCCGAGCTTCAGGTCTTTTTCTCGAACAACATCTTCGTTAAAAAGAGAGATAGACGTTACCGTTATACCTCCTATCGGTACCGGGTCAATCTTGGCGACTGGAGTAATGCTTCCCGTTCTGCCGACCTGGAATTCTACTTTACGTAATTTACTGGTAGCTTGCCTCGCCTTGAATTTAAAAGCAATTGCCCATCGGGGGTGATGCGTTGTCATTCCCATTTTTTCCTGCAGGGCGATTTCATTTACTTTAATGACCATTCCGTCAATTTCGTAGGGGAGATCATCACGCTGTTTTTCAAATTCATGACAATAATCAATAACAGATTCTATCCCTTTCAACACTTTTTTCTCTTTTTGAGGACTGCGAAAACCCAGGTTCCACAACATTTCCAGAGAGCCGCTGTGGGTCAGTAACGCATTGACCGTCGCTCGTCGGGCGTCGATTGTGGTGAAATAACTCACATGATATAAGAAAGCTTCGAGGTTTCTGCGACTTACTTCTTTGGGATCTTTTATCCTTAATGAACCGGAAGCAGAATTACGAGGGTTGGCGAGCGGAGGAAGATTTTGTTCGGACAGGCGATCATTATACTTTTTAAAATTGCTCTTATTCATCAACACTTCACCCCGAATTTCTATTTGTTGGATGCCGTAAGATGAAAAATCTGCCGATAAAGGCACAGATCGGATTTGCCTGATGTTTGTTGTTATCTCATCTCCTTCAACCCCATTTCCCCGCGTTGCCCCGCGAATCAATTGATCATGATCATATATAAGAGAGATGCTGGCACCGTCAAATTTTGGTTCAACACAATATTCTACCATGGCAAGCCCGGTCAATTCTTTGGCTTTTCTATCCCAATCAATCAAATCATCAGCATTGTAAGAATTTTCCAAAGATAACATGGGAACAAGATGTTGAACAGTGGGAAAATCTTTTGTCAGGTCTTTTGCCACGCGTTGTGTGGGGGAATCGGCGGTGATTAATTGGGGATTTTCTGCTTCAATTTTTTCGAGTTGTTTATACAAACTGTCGTATTCAAAATCCGCAACAAGCGGATCATTTAGAACGTAATAGCGATATTCGTGAAAACGAAGCACGGAACGAAGTTGGTTCAGTTCTTCTTTTTTTAAAGAATTTGCATTCATTTTTTTTAGTAAGCTTGCAGTAAGATTTTGCAGTTTTTTGGTTAGTTCCGCAGAATACATAAAAGTGATTTGTTTTGTAAAAATAAGAGAATCGCGTTTGCACTTTGCATTCAATTGCTACATCTTTTTTAGCGGTAAGATTGGAAAAATTCAACAGTATGCTACATTCGTGAATCCGAAAATCTTTAAACAATGATTGCTGATACCATGATAACGTCGCCAGGGAAAAATATTAAATCCATATTAAAAGAGTTGGAAAATGACGGAATAATTGGTATTTCGGTTGACTGTGTCATATTTGGATTTGATGAAAGCGAATTAAAAGTATTATTGATAAAATCAGATTTCAAGAATTTTGAAGATAAATGGTCATTGCTGGGAGATTTGGTGAGCAATCATGAAGACCTGGACCAGGCTGCTTACCGCGTTTTAAAAGAAAGAACAGGGTTGGATGATGTATATCTCGAACAGGTAAAAACTTTTGGTAAAGTGTCGCGTCATCCCGCCGCGCGCGTTGTTACCATTGCCTATTGTTCTCTTATCAATGTGCAACATCACGAAATAAAAAAACTTGATAATGAGTTGCACTGGCATCGTCTGACCACCTTAAAAGAAATGGCTTTTGATCATAAAGAGATCCTGGACACCTGTTATGAATGGTTACAGAAAAGAATACAGGAACATCCGCTGGGGTTTAGTTTGCTTCCAAAAAAATTTTCTTTGCGCGAATTACAAAATTTATATGAGGCGATCTTAAATGTAAAGCTTGACCGGCGTAATTTCAGAAAAAAATTTTTTTCCATGGATTTACTGGAGGATACCGGTGAGCTGGAAACCGATGTTCCCCACCGTCCCGGAAAATTGTACCGGTTCAACTACGAAAAATACAAGAAAAAGGAAAGGAAAAAATGGTTTGGGATTGATTTTTAATTTAATCCTGCTGCAGCATTTGTGCATAGAAAGATGTCAAATAAAAGCGCCTTACTGACTCCTGTTGAAAATCGACGTTTTAAAAAAAAAGTATAAAAAAAATTTTTTTCGTTAAATAATAGATATTTTTCTATATTCGTCCATTAATTGCTTAAACCAAATTGCTTATGCCTATCAAACGATTGCTTGGAGGTTTTTCCTCTCTATTACTTTGTGTATTAATAACACAATTTTCCTTTGCTCAAAACAAGACTGTTACTGGTAAAGTACTCGACGATAAAGGGAGTCCTGTACAGGGTGCGACAGTAACCATTAAGGGTTCAAGAACCGGAACGGCCACTGATGCTGCCGGAGCCTTTAAGCTATCCGTTTCTGCCAATGCAAAAACTTTGGTGATTAGTTCGGTCGGCTTTGCCGCACAAGAGATAGACGTCTCTTCCCAGACAAACATAACGGCTTCCTTAGTGCCTTCCAATGCTTCTTTGAATGAAGTGGTGGTGACCGGATATGGAACAGCGAGAAAAAAGGATGTTACCGGAGCCATTTCCAGTATATCTTCCAAAGATTTTTCAGTAGGCGTGACCTCGCCACTGGAATCCATTGAGGGTAAGGTCCCTGGTTTAGCGATTACCAGTCCTGGAGGAGATCCCAATGGAAATCTGATCATCAGGCTAAGAGGTCAGGCATCACTGACAGGTGGTCAAACTCCCCTTATCGTTTTAGACGGGGTACCTCTTGATGATCCTACTCAGATTGCGAATATCCCCCCCAATGATATCGCCTCATTTGACGTATTGAAAGATGCTTCTGCTGCTGCCATATATGGTACGCGCGCAGCTAACGGCGTAATTATCGTAAATACAAAAAAAGGACATGCAGGCAGAACGACGGTGGAGTATAACACCTTTGTTGGCATGGATGTCCAGGCGAAATACTATCCCTTATTAAACCTCGCGCAGTGGAGATCTGCATCCATCAATCACTTAGTGAGTGACTTGGGATATTCTCAGGATTCTGCGCAGAATCTGGTAACCACTTACGATCAGGGCGGCAATACCGACTGGCAAAAAGCGATTACGCGCACTGCATATACGCAAAGTCATAATATCGCTATTTCAGGAGGTTCCGGCGGTTTTAATTATCGTGGTTCTGTAACCTATCTTGACCAGCAGGGTATTGTCATTAACAGTGGAAAAACAGGCATCGGTCTTCGTTTTAACGCGGAACAAAAAGCGTTAAATGACAAACTGGATATAACCATGGCCATTGTTAACACATCATACAACAGAAAATATACTGACTATAGTAATTTTACGTTTGTGTTTTTTAATCCCCCTTCTTATCCCGTTTATAAGAACGGCTCTTATTATGCTTTTTCTGATTTTTCTGAAGCAAACCCTGTTGAGCATTTAAATGAAGAAGTAAACCAAGGTAAAGAATTCCTTACTCAATTACAGGGTACTGCCAATTACAGCATTATCCCGTCATTGAAAGTGGGTGTCACGGGTTCCACTTCACATTTTAATAAACAAACTAATTTCTTTGCCCCCGCTTATCCGGTAGAAAATACATTCACACAGGCGAATGCTTATCAATACAACACGGATTCCAAAAAGGGAGATTTTCATGTCAATTATAATAACCAGTGGGGTAAAAGTAACTTAGGAGTTACTGCTGTGTATGAATATAACTATTTCACCGACGATAACTTTGGTGTAGCGGGACAACAATATCTTGTGCCCCAGCTCCAGGGCAATTATTTGGCTGGCGGTAACTCCACGCTGAATGCGCCCACGTCGTACAGGGACGAATTTTTCCTCATCTCCTACCTTGGGAGAGTTGCGTATAATTATGATAACAGGTTTTATGCAACCGCTTCCATTCGCAGGGATGGTTCTTCGAAATTAGGAGCAAATAATCGTTGGGGTAATTTCCCGTCTTTTGACGTTGCCTGGGCAATCAATAAAGAAGAATTTATGAAGGATGTTACCTGGGTAAATTACCTGAAACTCAGGGCTGGCTATGGTGTAACGGGTAATCAGGATGCGATCACTCCGTATAGCTCACAATTTTTATTGGGAGCAGGGACCGCTTCCTATTTTGACCCATCCAATTCTGCTAATCAATATCCAAAACCTTACAGTCCTTCTCAGAATGCAAACCCGTATCTAAAATGGGAGCAAAGAGCTGGTAAAAATGTAGGGGTTGATTTTAGCCTGTTTAATAACATCATTTCCGGCGATCTGGATTATTTTAATGATAAAACCACCAACCTGTTGTACAATTACACGGTGCCTGTTCCTCCGTTTTATTTAAATACAATCCTTGCCAATGTAGGGTCACTCACCAACAAAGGACTTGAACTGGGGTTGACTGCGAAAGTAGTGAGCAAAGAACATTTTACATGGACTCTGGGTGGTCAGATCAGCTTTATAAAAACCAAGGTGACCAATCTTTCCGGCACTTATGCAGGCGGATATAAATTAAGCACAGATAACATTCCTGGCGGAGTTGCTGAAGGCAGGGGCTTAAGCAGTAACCCCATCACCTATCTTAAAGTTGGCTATTCACCATACGTCTTTTACCTGCCCCATTATGAAGGGGTTGACAAAAGCGGCAACCAGCTGTTTGATTCTGCCGGGGTAGCAAAAGTTCCCTATTCAAATGCTACAAATTATTATATTGACCCCGCTCCGAAATTCAATTACGGTATAACTTCAACATTTACCTATAACAACTGGAGCCTGTCAATTTTTGCACGCGGTGTTT
>Ga0070731_10004141_pt1 | contig 12640 bp, 7 predicted proteins | sample Coa_R1_2_FD_66448 | JGI IMG/M metagenome (GOLD analysis project Ga0070731, IMG submission 66448) | Surface soil microbial communities from Centralia Pennsylvania, which are recovering from an underground coalmine fire - Coalmine... | ecosystem: Environmental > Terrestrial > Soil > Unclassified ... | reverse complement strand
CCGTTTGCAAATCCGATTCGTACAGCACGCGCTGCAATTCCAGCCGGTCAAGATCCACCTGCGCAATCCCACCGGCCTGGTAACGCTCGCGATTCACTTCCAGCACGCGGTCGTAATACGAGAGGTTTTCCCGTGCCAGATCGAGGACAGCCTTTCCCTGCAGCGTTCCGACAAATGCCGTCCGCAGATCGAAAATCAGGGTCCTTTCGAGGTCCGCCTGCCCCGAGACGGCGATGCTCGTCGCCTCCTGCGCGCTCTCACGGCGCAGTTCGCGCTTGTGTTGCCGCTCGTGCAAGTAATTGACGCTCGCAAGCGGCAGCAGGAACCCGAAGGTGCTATGCGGAGGCCCGCCCGGGAACGGATTGATCTGATCCGCGGTCAACGTAAGGCCGGGATTCGGGCGCAGATACGCCGTGACCTCTTGCGCTCGGGATTCATCAACGCCAATCTGCCCGGCTCGCAGTGTAGGATTCGCCGCCTCGAATTTGTCCCGAATCTCCTGCCAGGTCAGCGCTTTCTGGGCTCTGGCGGTAACGGCAAACAATGCGGTTAGGGACAGTACGCCGCAAATAAATCGAACAAACCACCGCATGAATCCTCCTTGCCCTGATTGCCAACCCCGCACGAGGACGGACCAACGCATGAGTGCGCATTCTTGGGGGCGGCAGTCTCTAAGGACCACACCCAAACCAGTAGTCTTACCGCAAACCAGATGAACAGATTGTTACAACGGGAAGGTGCGGCGAACGCCCCCTCCCTTTACTGTTTATTCCTTGCCTTTATGAGAACAAGTAGTCTGTGCCTCGGTCTGCGTTGCTACAAACGCGGGATCGTTTCCCCTTGTTTGCGGTTCGAACGTCGCCATTGACGGATCGATCCAGACGCCGATGAGCGGCGCGTTCTCCACTTCGTGCGCACGAATCCATACGCTGTAGAGGCCCGGGCGCGGCTCGGAATACCTTCGGTTGTTGATGGTGAATTCGAACATGATTTCCTCCCTGTATCCACACGTTTCATAACCGGGCTCCGGCGCCTCGTCCGGCAAAATTATTTTTCGGGAGGGGATTTTTTCCGCTATGTGCCGGTGTCCCGCCCGCTCCGTTTTTTCGTCCGCCAGAGCGAGGGGAAGCCGGTTCACAGCGGCTTGTGCTATGCTCGCTCGGGGTGGAAGTCCGGGAGGCTCGAATGACCCGGAGGTTCCGGTTCTTGAACTGGAATATCCATGGGATTAAATTTCCTTTCGGGCCTTTGCAATGAGGCCCTGAGTTCTGATACCATACCCCCATAGGGTAGTCAAGCTAAAATGTCGCATTTATCAAGGGAAAAGCTCGATCTGCTTACGCGCACGAAGAAAATCGTCGGGCAGCTCGAATCGGTGGGCCGCGCCCTCGATCAGGACGAGCCCTGCGCCGATGTTCTGCAGCGCCTCTCCGCCGCGCGAGGCGCCATCAACAGCCTCATGGGCGAATTGATGGAAGACCACATCCGCAACCACATGCCCCGCAACACGAAATCCTCCGAGGAAGCCGCCGACGATCTGATCGAAATTGTGCGCACTTATCTGAAGTAACCGGCGCCCCGGAAAAAATCTTCTAACACAGAGAACACAGAGAAAATCCACAGAGAACACAGAGCAAAGAATCGCAAACAATTGCAGCGTGCGAATTTCTCCTCTTTTCTCGGTGTGCTCTGTGTTAAGCCTTTTAGGTTTTGCCACAGGCGAATCCGGCGCGCGGGTCGCGAATTGTTTGGTTGTGATTATCCGTGCAGGAGAGAGGGAAGGGTTTTTAGAATTTCCCGCGAAAAATTTTGGCGGGTTGGGTAGCACGCTTACGAACCCGATTTCTCGGGGCCGTCGTCCCCGCAGCGCAACTCCCAACCCACTGTGAGAACAATCTTGGCAGTGGGATGTGGTTGGCTCAATGGGCTACTCGCCTCAAAAATTTTGGGACCAGGGTTGTAGTACTAGCTCGCGGAGCGCGTGCAAAAAAGCATTGCGGATGGCGTCGATGAGGAAACGGGGAATGCATGTAAGTTACTCTACAGGGAAGACTTGCAGTGTAAGTCTATTCGACAACAGCGATTTTGTTGGCTAGGGAGAGCGGCATCCACAGCCGGCCCTTGGCATCACGCGCCATGTTGCGCACGGATGAATTTGGCGCCGGCATGGGATACGTTCTGAACACTTCTACCGCGGGATCGAAGCGCACCAATTTGTTGGCGTTCGATCCGCTCTCCTCATACCAGATCTTGCCGGAGGAATCGGCGGAAATCCCGTAAGGCTCGGAATGGTTCCCCGAGGGGCTCTCCCAAAACTTGAATTTCTTGTCGGCCAGTGTGAGGCGGCCCAGTCGCCCGCCGCCCGAATCGGTGAAATAGATTGCGCCCTTAACCGCGACAAGCCGCCGTGGCTCCACGTCAGTCTCGGCGGGAGAGTATTCGGTAATCGATCCGCCCTTCGGATCGATTCGCCCCAACTTTTTCCCGGACAGTTCGCAGAACCACAAAGCGCCATCGTCCGCGAGAGCCATGCCGTAGGGATGCGAGTCCTGCGTCGGCACACCGTACTCGGCGATTTTTCCCGTTTCGATGTCCAGCCGCCCAATCACGTTCGAATTCTGCGCCGTGAACCACAGCGCCCCGTCCGGCCCGAACACCGGCGTGTGCGGGTCCTTCGCTGTGGGAGGAGTGAATTCGGCAAACGCGCCAGTCGTCGGGTTCAACCGACCGATTTTCCCGGAATAATTTTCAGTGAACCAGATGTCGCCGGCCGCGTCGGAAACCAGGCCATGCGGGCCGGAGTCCTCCGTCGGCACCTTAAACAATTTCCAGTCATGCGTGTCCGGATTGAACCGCGCGATATGCCCCGTCTCCATCAGCGTGAACCAGATGTTCCCCTTCGAATCGACAGCGGAGTCATGCGGCACGGCTCCCGGCACCGGCGCTTCCCACACGCGCATCGTGCCCTTCAGTTCGACGCCCGGCGGAGGCGGCGGCGCCTTGAAAGTCAATCGCAGAGTCACATTCGCGTCGTCGCCCGGACGCACCAGAACGTTATGCTCCCACTCGGACCATGTCTCCCCTGCGGATGCGCGCAAATCATAGAAGCCCGAGCGAAGTTTTTCGATGTGGAAGCGCCCCTGTGCGTCGCTGTGCAACACATGCGGCGTTTCGCCATCCGCCGCCTGCCACAAAATCTGTGCACCCGCCACCGGCGCGCCCTTCGCGTTCACCACCTCGCCATCCAAACCGCCCGGCTTCTGCTTGGCCACGGCGCTCTTGGGCACCTGCGCCCACGCGCGCCCGGACACACATGCAGCGGCACATGCAAGTAACGCGATCTTGAGGCGCGTGCGACGCATTGCAGTCCGCCTCCCAGGCGGTGCCTTCTCCCAATTTTACACGCAGGAATTCCAGCCGGGGCCGCCGGATACACGGGACGAGGCGCGAATGATACGGGGTCCAGTAGGACAGGCTTCCAGCCTGTCGGTTTTCGTCACGGGAGGCACAGCAGAAAAGCGACAGGCTGGAAGCCTGTCCTACCCGGAAACCGAGGCGCCGCTCGTTGCTGGTTTTGCAAAGGCGGGGATTTTCGGGCCATCTCTCTTCAGATTCACGGTTCGGTTGAATCTAAACCTCTCACCTTTTGAAATATACAAAGCGTGGTGAACCCACACGTACAGCATTCCGGCGGGCTGCATTACCTGGAGGGAGTTACAGCGCTCAGATTATTCAATTCATTGCGAATGATTTCGGCGGCTTGCGGGGGCGCGCCGACTCGCCGGTAGCGGGTGATTTCCGTGCGTTCGTGGATGCCGAAGGCGAACAGAAATTTACGGCCGTCCACTTCGTAGTCGAACTGCGTCGGCAGCCAGACGCCCGGAGCGACCGGCTCCTGAACCATCACGACGTGGCCGCCGTGATAAACCTTTCCGGCCACTCCCCCAGCAAACGTAATATCCGTGGCGATATCGCCTTCGAGGCGCGCGAATTGCGCTTCATTTTCGTCCACCCACAGTGTGGCGTGAACGTGCTGAAAGCTGGTCGCGAAACGGTTGATCGGCTTGTAGTTCGGGTCCGGGTCGAGCAGGAATTTCATTAGCGTGCGCGGCCCGGCTGGTCCGGTGAGCGTTTCCCGGCCTGCCCAGGTCACGCGAAACGCTTTCGTCGAGGTATCCAGCAGTTCGGCATGTTCGTGGTTCCGCCTCTCGAATTTCGCTTGATCTTCCTTGTAGCGGTCGTCCGGGTGAATGGCACGGTCGAGAGCGGTAACCGCGAATTCCAGTTCCTGGCGATAAAGTTCCGCAGACACGGGAGTTCCGTTTTCCGACATCTTCAACTTAATGTTGCCGGTTCCGGAGGGGAAAATGCGTTCCGTGAGGTCGGTGAGGATTTCCGCGTTCTCGGCCTTGCGCGTGATCACGCGCTCGGTGCGTTCGAATTCTTCCAGCGCGCGATCGTCGCGGTGCTGATTTTCGACGGCCCGCATGATCATGGAGTGAATCTCTTCGGGGCTGGGCGCGGGATTTCCCGAGATGCTTGCGCCCTGGCCTCCGGCCTGCGCCCGCGCAGGCGGAGCGCCGAGCCACGGAGCGATGGCGATCCAGCAAACTCCCAGCGCAACGATATGTCTGCTCTGAATCATGCCTTCGCCTGGCGCCGCCGATTGTGGCGACCCTCCGCGTTGCCTAAAATTTCATTCTACGGCGGATTGAGCGGTTGCAACCGGAAGTTTCTGAATTAAAATTCCGCGCTTCTGTAAACGGATCATGCGTTCAGCGCATTTCACGCTTTGCTCGCATAAACGCAAACCGGCAGCTAACATGGGCGACTCGGTGGCGGTAACCAAAATTGGCGGGCCCGTCGTCTGCCGGGGTCGGTGTGAGAGATCAGGATTTGCACATTTTTGTAGCGCCCGCCTTCAGGCGGGCACTTTGGAAGCGCGCAGATGCCCGCCTGAAGGCGGGCGCTACATGAACCAGAAACGGCTCCTATTACATACTTGGTTGTTGGGTTTGTCTCGCGCGCAGCTGATGGAGGAATGCCGTCGATGCTTTTGACCGAAGCGGCTCAGTTGAATTCGGCTGGCGACCGCGGTCCGGACACGGTGGTGATCGGTTCGGGGGCGATCGGCCTCTACGCGGCGAGCGAGCTGGCGAAGCATGGGCAACGCGTTCTCGTGGTTGAATCGGGGGGCGTGCATCTTGGAAACTTCGCGCCTGAGTCGTACGAGTCGGTCGGTTTCCCGCACGAAGGCGTCAGGATCGCGCGCAGCCGCAGCCTGGGGGGCACCACCAACCTTTGGGGCGGGCAGCTCGTGGAGTTTCAGCCTGTGGATTTCGCGGGCCGCGAATGGCTGCCAGGCAGCGCTTGGCCAGTGAAGTATGAAGAGATCGCCCCCTTCTACCGCGAGACCTACGATAATTTCGGGATTGAGGGAGACGCGCAGAACGACGACGCCGTCTGGAAAAGCATTTCGTCAGAGCGGCCGCAACTGGGCGACGAATTCGAGGCGTTTTTCACGCGGTGGCTCCAGATCCCTAGCTTCGCAATCCTGTACGCCAAGCAGTACAAGACCAGCGAAATGTTCTCTGTATTGCTGGGGCACACGGTGGTCGGGTTCGAAGGCTCCAGGGAGCGGATCACAGGAGTGCGAGTCGTGGACGCGGCCGGAGCGCCCCACACGATCGCGGGCAAGACATTCATCCTCGCAGCGGGCACGATCGAGAATGCGCGGCTTCTGCTTCACGCTGCGGCCGACGAATCCTGGGCGTGCCCGTGGCGGCAGAATCGAAACATCGGAGCCTATTTTCTGGACCACCTGGGCGGCAAAATAGCCACGGTGCAGCCCAGCGACTCGCGCACGTTTTTCAACAGCTTTTGCACAATCTGGCTGCGCGGGCACAAATACCAGCCGAAATTCCGCCTTCGCAATGACGTGCTCGCTCGGGATCGCATCCTGAATATCCAGGGCGCCTTTGGGTTCGAAAGCTCGGTGTCGGAGAACCTCGTCTACCTCAAGCAGTTTGTGAAGGCGGCCGTTTATAGCCGCCAGTTCACCGGCGTGGGCGACCTGTTCAAAAATGCGGCGGCGTGTTCGAAATACCTCCTGCCGCTGATGTGGCGTTACGTCCGGGACCACAGGATCTTCGTGCCGAGCGGGTCGAAAATATCGCTGCTGATGCAGGGAGAGCCAGGCCCTGTGGCGGAAAGCCGCATTTGCCTGGATCGCAGCGTGACGGACGCGTACGGGTTGCCCCGGGCCGTTGTGGATTGGCGGCTGAGCGGGCATGAGCTTGCATCGATCGCGGAATTCGCCCTGCGTGCTGAAGAGGCTTTGCGCACCACAGGCCTTGCGAACATCACGATCGACCCGGACCTGAAGGCCATGGATCCGAAGTTTATGTCGACGATGCATGACACCAACCATCAGGCGGGCGGGACGGTGATGGGAACATCCGAGCGGGACGGCGTGGTGGACCGCAACTTAAGATTGTTTGGGACGGAGAATTTCTACGTTGGCGGGGCCAGCACGTTTCGAACGGTGAGCAATGCCAATACGACGTTCACAGCGCTTGCGTTCACAACGCGCCTGGTCCACCACTTATGCGGCGAGCATCCCACGGATTGAATTCCCGTCACTACCCTGATATGTCATCAAGATTCGAATAATTGCGTCATTGGCCCCGCGATCTGTATTCGAAACCCGCGCCACCGAATACCGATTGAACGAAATCCGAATTCAAGCTGGATCTGCCGCGAGAAACCCGCCTTAGCAGGGACATTCCGCGGGTCAGCTTCGACTTCAAAGGAAAACGGGCACCCTGACAAAATTGAGGGTGCCCGCGGAGAAACGCCTGTCACTTGAAGATTCCTGACGGGTGCCGGCAACCAAATACCTGCAATAAAATCCCGGCACCCGATCGGCTTAACGGTTCTTTAGCGAGTAGCCGGGACTGATCGTCAGAGTAATGCTGCGCCCCGGCAACAACATCAACTGATCCGAAGGTCCCGGGAGATAAACAGCTGTCGCCTGACTGGTGTACGTGTTGGCGGCCTGCTGGTCCATCACAACACCACGGCTATTGAGCACATTATTGACGCTCAGTCTGAACTTGGTCTGGTCCCAGCGGGAACCGTTCCGAATCACGTAGTTGAAGTAAACATTTGTCGTGCTGAAGGGGTTGATGGGAATGATCTGGTTGGCCACCAAATTATTGGACAGGGCAAGGTCATTCCACATTGAACCGACCCGTTTGTCGAAGATCCCAAAATCAAAGTGCTTCTGCTGATAAGTCAAACCAAACGCTTCCGTGTCGGACGGCGTATTGGCGATCCACAAGCCGGTATTAACGTAATAGCCCTTTCCCGCTGTCCCGTTGGCGTAAAAGCTCAATCCATGTGTGATGTAGACATTCGCTTCTCCCTCAAAACCCTTGGTGACCGAGTCGCCGGTGGCGACATAGTTGACCGGGACATCGGTGCCCGAAACCGCATTCGAAGTGTACGTATTCTGGAATCGGATGTAGTACAAGTCAGCATTCAGGGTCACTCGCTTGAGCTTCAACACCGTGCCGCCCTGGTAGGTCGATACTCCCGTCGGCTTGGGGACGGTTACAACATCCGCGCCGGTCACGTCAAACACGCTGCTCGGCGGAATGATGGTGCCTTTGCCGAACTCGGCGTAGACGGACCAATTATTCATGATGTGGTAATTGGCGTCGACCGACGGCAGGTAGGAGCTGTAGCCGGCGCTGTGATTGACGGAGGGGGAACCTCCCACGCAGGTGCCCGTGGTTCCGCCCGTCAGCACGCCGCCGAGGCACCCAACGATTTTTCCGTTGTCCTGAAACTGCGTCAAGCTTTGATTGAAGTAGGAATATTTGAACCCGGCGGTGATCGTAAGTCTTTGGGTCGCGTGGAACTCATATTCCGCAAAGGGCTGATAGGAGTTGGTGTAAAAGCGTTCATGAAAATTAGGCAATGTGGTGTCCACACGGGTGAGAGGATTGGAGGGAATTTGAAACCGATTTGTTGTAGCCCACTCATACCAAAGGCCCGCGCGAAAGATGCCGTACTTGGAGACCTGGCTTACTTCGAAGGTTTCGCCATACTTGCGATAGCTGTTGAGTTTGTCGACCGCGCTTGTGGGTGATACGGCGCCGGATTTGAAAGTTCCGTCGGCATTATATTTTGGGTTGTTGTAAAACTGCGCATTGTAGTAGCTGAGAGTGTATGGCTTGAAATCGGATTGCCAGCCGCTTCCCCACTGTTTGGACCAATCCACATACTCGAAGTCCGTGGGCACATGGTAGGTGTAGAACTTGTAGTAGAGAGGATAGAGGCAATTGGTATTGCTGACGCAGGCTCCAGAGGGCTTCAACTCCGAGGCATTGGAATCGTTGGAATTCAGGAAGTTGTATCCATAGGTGGCGATCTGGCCTCGAGTCGGGTTGTTGTTGGGCGTGTTGGCGTCCAGCCAGACGACGCCGCTGAACCCGGTCAGAACGTTATTTTCAGAAAATTTGTACGTGTACTTGAGCATCCCTGCGTTGCGATTCTGGTAGTTGAACGTCTCAAACCCCTTCGACTGCAAATGCTGGGCATCGACCGTGAGGTTTGATTTCTTTCCGCCGAACGCGCCGGAATTGACGGTGAGGTCGTACAGTTCCGTGTTAAACGAACCATAGGAGATGTTTCCCTGTATCAACGGGGCGGCGCTCATGTCCGGAGAGAGCAGGTGAATCGATCCGCCAAAGGGCGTGGGCCCGATGGTCGAAGCGGTTCCGGGGCTCCGGTCAAAGTCGACGCTGCCGGTCCAGGGGTCGGGGAAAAATGCCCAGGTGTGGTGCGTGGGTGTGTTCGTGTCGTAGAAGGGCACGCCGTCGAAATCAATGTCGTAGTCGCCGTCAGGGAAGCCGCGAAAGAACGTCTTATCTTGTCCAAGGCCGATTCCGTTGGTGTTTAAGCTGAAGGTTCCCGGGGCCATTTCAACCAATTCGCCAAAATCGGCGAGCGGCGAAGTGTAATTCTGGACAAAGATCGGAGTGACTTCCGTTCGCGCGGAGTGCGCTTCCAGAAGGCCGTCCATCGGCGCGTGCTGCGCGGCAATGGAGCCGGAAGTGGCGGCTTCAACGGTAATCGCATCGCTCACGCTGCCGAGAGTTAGCGCAATCGTAAGATCTTCCGCGCGATCGGCAGTGGGTTTTACGCCTTGGCGTGTGGCCAGCGCAAATCCCGGCGCGGATACTTCGACGGTGTAGTTACCCAGCGAAAGATTGGAAACGGAGAACTTGCCCACGGCATCGGTAGTGGTCCGGGTCTCCATGCCGGAGGACTCGCTCCTTACCACTACGGTTGCGTTCGGGATGGCGCTGCCGACCGGGTCCAGGACAGTGCCGCCGATGAAAGCAGAATCTTTCTGTTGCGCGTTCAGTTGAGCCGGGCTTTCCGCACAGACTAGAACGGTAACGGCAAGAATGACACACAAAGAGCTATATAAACCTTTCATCACACCCCCCCACAGAGATGACTTCTGGGGCGCAATGCTGCCCTGCGACTGTTACGTTCAGGCTTCACAAATATGAATAGAGGGTTAAGCGGCGGATTTTGGCCATTCTTTGTTTGAATCAGGCGTATCGAATATCTTGAATAGCCCGCCTGGTACCTGAAGTTTATTTGTGTTACCCGTCAGCCATAATGGAGTTTCGCGTTTATGAATAAAAATTCACCGTAGTTTATTTTTGTTGTAACGAAGAACTGGCTTAGTGGGCTGCCCTATGATCACAATGAAACGCGAGAACGCTTTCCCTGACGCGCCAGGTTTTTCTAAATCCTTGCCAGGTTCAATTGCAGCATGCGCGATTTTCCTCGCGGCAGCCGCGACGCATGCCCAGGCGCTCACGCCGGCCTGGGTGGAATTGGGTGAAGACGGAAAAGCGGTCGCGCGGATCGTCGTAAATAATCCGCGGGAATGTCCCTCGATCCAGATCGATGGGGTGAGACGACCGATGTCGCTGCGGCAACCGATGCCTGACGGACTCCGTCCCGTATGCGAATCCTCAATTCCATCCGGCGCAAAATCCGCCTCCGTAAACGCACAATCGCTGGCCCTGCCAAAATCGGATCCCGCGCGCGTGATTGCACTGGGAGATACCGGGTGCAGGATCAAGGGCGCGCAAATCCAGGCGTGCAACGACCTTGCACTTTGGCCTTTCCGGCAGGTGGCCGCAAGCGCGGGAAATGAAAAGGCGGAACTGATCATTCACGTCGGTGACTATCTTTACCGCGAGAGTCCATGTCCCGATGCATCCCAGGCGATGTGCGGCGGCAGCCCCGCGGGCGATAATTGGGAAGCTTGGAACGCCGATTTTTTTGAGCCTGCCGCCGGGCTACTCGGCGCCGCTCCTTGGGTTTTCTCCCGCGGGAATCACGAAGATTGCAATCGCTCCTGGCGGGGCTGGTTCTACTATCTTGAACCTCGCCCGTGGAATGGGACCTGTCAGGATTATTCCGCGCCATACCTCGTCAAGCTCGGTAAATTTCAGGTTGCCGTGCTCGATTCCTCCGCCGCGAAAGAGAATTACCTGGACGAAGAGCAAGTTTCCGCGTTCGCTGCGCAACTTGCTTCGCTCCATCCGGAGAACGCCTGGCTCGCGACGCATTATCCATTTTGGGGATTCAGCACGGATCCGCGTGGCGGATTGCCGAAGCCGCTTGTAGCCGCGCTGGAAGCGTCTTGGGAGAAGGCGTCGCCCAATGGATACACCCTGATCCTCTCCGGCCACATCCACCTATTCGAGTATGTAAGCGTGGATCAGGGCCGCCCGCCGCAGGTGGTGGCAGGCGACGGGGGCACTCAAATGGCAGTCCCGATGCACGGGTCGATGAAGGGAACTCAAATTCGCGGTGCGAGCGTAATCGGAAGCAGAAGCCGGCAGGAGTTCGGATACATATTGCTCAGCAAAGAAGGAAAACTATGGCGCCTCGAACTAAAAGATCAGCGTCAAAGCGTATTGGTTCGTTGCACCGTTCCGGGCAGCAGCGAGAGTTGTGAAAGCGCCGGACCGGACTAGCCCCGATCTCTCGAAAACATTACGAGTTCATTCGCAGATTTTTTAATTCAGAGGAATTGCTGCCGGCGACGCCAATGGTTGGGTATTCGGTGCGGCGGCTCATGCCCCAATGACAAGGATGCGTTGGAGTTTTCCGTGTTCGCGGATGAGTTGGGCGAGGGGTAAGAAGGGGGCGATCCAGGTCGATTCGCCCCCTCCTTGTGGCCCGACTTGTCGGAGGAAAGTCGGGCCATGCAGCCTTGATGTATTTGGTTGAACACTGGTTTCAAAAGAAAGTTGCCTGAATTGTTGAAATAGTTAGAGATATACGGGATTTACTCTATTTCTTAGGGGTAAAGTGCCTTAGATTTCCGTCTAATTGCGCCTCATGGCCGAGGCGAGGCGTTCCAGTTTCATTCACCGGCAGCGCTTCAGCTTGAATTGCGGTGGCAGCGAAGAGCTGCCCGCCGCAAAAACGGGCGGCCGCTACAAAACCAACTGCGTACTGCCGTTGCGGTTTTGTACTGGGCGCGTTCCCTTTCAAATTGAGCCACCACGCATTCACCCCACCCTTCGCGTTTTTTCCGAAGAGCGCATACAATGGCCGCTTCGATGCCAGACCATGACGAGCCGCGAGCAGCTGTTACCGAAGCCGAGGTCGTGGCACATCTCGCGCGATCGCGCAAGCCGCAGAGCCTGCGCGAAATCGCGGCGGCGCTCGGGCTGCGCCACTCGGGACGCCGCGCGCTGGTGAAGCTCGCGCGAAAAATGAAGAAGCGCGGGGAGATCCACGAATATCCGAATGGGCGCGTGGGCTTGCCCAAGGAAAAACAGGGCGAGCAATACGCGCAGGCCCCGCAAAAAGGCGCACCGCACAAACATCGTTCGGAAACACGGCCGGAAACCCGCCCGCGGCCCCGCGAGGAGTCGCATGATAAATCGCGTCCCGCGGTTCGGCCGGAAGCGAATCAATTGACGGGGCGTCTTGTCGCGCATCGCGACGGTTATGGTTTTGTCGTTCCGGATACGCCGCGGAAAGATTTGGACGGAGACCTTTTTATCGGGCGCGACGCGATCGGCGACGCCATGCACGGCGATCATGTTCTTGCGAGCATCGAACGACGCAAACGCTTTGGAGACGGCGCGGGACCGGGGCGTGCCGAGGGACGCATCCTGCGTGTAATCGGCCGCGCGCACACGACGGTCGTCGGCCTTTTCCGCTACGGATCGCGTGGAAATACGGTCGCGCCGTACGAATCGCGGCTGCTCCAGGAAATTATCATTCCACCGGGCGATGAACTGACGCCGGAGCTGCAAGGGAAGCTGGGCCCGCATCAGCCGAAGCGTGGCGTGCGTCTGCCGGAACTTGATGGCGCCGTGGTCAACGTGGAGATGACGCGCTTTCCGCGCGGCGGCGTGGCACCCGCAGGGCGCGTGATCGAAATTCTCGGACGACCGGGGGATTTCGGCGTGGACGTCGAGATCCTGATCAGGAAACACCATCTGCCCCACGAATTTCCAACGGACGTGCTGGCCGAGGCTGCCGCCGCGGCGCATCCCGTGGGCGATGCCGAGCGGGCCGGGCG
>Ga0070731_10004139_pt1 | contig 12641 bp, 11 predicted proteins | sample Coa_R1_2_FD_66448 | JGI IMG/M metagenome (GOLD analysis project Ga0070731, IMG submission 66448) | Surface soil microbial communities from Centralia Pennsylvania, which are recovering from an underground coalmine fire - Coalmine... | ecosystem: Environmental > Terrestrial > Soil > Unclassified ... | reverse complement strand
GCGGCCGCGGTTTCCAGGACGCCGTGGTGCGGCAGCTTTCCATCGGAGGAGCCCCGCAGCGCGGCCGCTTACTTGCAAATTTGATAGAAAAGTTCGATGAAATGGTGCTGCCGCTTGCGCTTGATGAAATCGGGATGTGCGGCGATCCGGAGACCGCTGACAAGCTGCTGCAACTCGCCGAGGGAGACATTCTCACGGGAGGTCCGGAGTACCTGCGGGTAAAGGCCATTGAAGCGCTCGGCCGGATGCGCGCGACGGTCGCCATTGATGGCCTGCGGCGGTTTGTCGAATCGCGCAAGGCGTTCGGCTGGGCGTACCCGGAGGAAATTCGCACGGCTGCGGCCCAATCGCTGATGAAACTTGACGAAGAATGGATGCGAGCGTTTTTGCCGCAGTCCGGGCTCGACGCCAAAGTGATGGAGCTCGCGCCGCTCGACCCGGCGCCGGAACGCGACGTGGTGAGGTACCGGCGGTACCGGCGCATTCGATTGCCGCGGAATGTACCGGCCGTGATTACTTCCCCGCGCGGGAAATATTCGTCGTCAATCAGCGTGCTCAGTCTCGAGGGGGGCCTTTTGAGCGGAGACATTCAGCTCGCGGTAGGAACCGAAGCGACGCTAAAGATTCCAGCTGGGCTGCGTTCGATCAGTATGCAGACCGTGGTGCGATTCGTGCGTTCGCGCCAAGCGGGCTTCGAAACGGTCGGAATGGCGATCGAGGACCGCTCAAAACTGCGGCGCTTGCTGCTCTCACTTGGAAGCCCCAGGCGAGCCCAGACATCGCCGATTGAAAGCGAATAGTTTTGCCCACGGCACCGAGCTTCTTCGCGGAAAGCTCCCGCGAAACTCCAGATTTCTTCCCCGTCCCTTCGCATCCTTTAGGACTCGCTGCTGTCAGGGACGCGGGGTGGCATCGTTGAGGGCAGGATGCGGCGATGGGGCAGGATGCTGAAGAATTTGGCCCGGCATGGGCTGCAACGGTATGCGGGCAGCCCAAGCAGGCGTTCGATGGATGTGAGGATGCCCGGCGGCACGCGGTCAGGGTCAATGCGCTGCAAATCGAAGTTACCGCAGCGCGAGCAATGAGTGTAATGACAGAAAACGGCGGGCACTCGGCGAGCATAAAACCGAAAGCTGCATGTGTAGCACCGCCAGGGTTTCAGTCCGATCAGTCTGCATAGAATATCGATTGCACCAGTACGACGTGACCGATAGCAATCACTGCTGCGGCACTGCGGGCAGATCATTGCGCAAATCTACTCCCTGTTGCGGCAGCAGAAGATCAAGACAGAAAAATCTCAAAACGACGTTGTATCAAATCGGAGCTGCCACTGCGCAGGGAGAATACTCCCGTCGTTTTCAGTGCGATTTCTTGGTGGTCTTCTTGCGCTCGCCCACCATTGTGCTTGCACCGCCACTCATCTGGGCCAGGGAATCCAGCATTGTCTTGCACTGCGCCGCGTAGGGCCCGTTGGGGTCCGCGTCAATGCACTTTTGATACGCGTCGTTAGTGCCCGGAGGAATGATGTAAGTCATCTTGTCGCCTTCCTGCTTTGAGTCAATCGTGCCCGTGAAAGCACTTCCGAGCAAATACCATCCCTGGGCGTCTTTGGGATCAGCTTGAGTGGCTTTCTGTAAGGGAGCAATCGCGTCCTTCAAATCCCCTTTGTTGCTGAGCACGATTCCGATGTTCTTCCAGCAGCGAGCTGTGTCGGTTGGATTCGGCGGCGTTTGGAGCGCACTGGCCTTGTCGCAGGCGGCGCCAGCATCGGTGATTTTGGATGTGACGGCAGCGGGATCGGTCTGCGATGCGGCTGAATTTGCCAAGGAGGAACTCAAACCATTGTAGTAACCAGCTTGGGGATTCAACTCAATGGCTTTTTGATAAGAGCTGACGGCCTGGTCGTATTGACCCGAATTACTATAGGCAACGCCGAGATCGGACAAGATGATGGCATGGTTTTTGGTGTCTTTGGGGTTCGCGGCAGCGGCCTGTTCGGCTTGCTGAAGCTCAGTGACGGCGGTCTGATAGTCAGTCTTCATCTGGCCCTCGAGGGCTGGCTTCTGATCGGCCGAGGCTGTCTTTAATTGTTTGCGGACGTCTTCGGCGCTGCTGAGCGCTGCTACGCCGGCGTCAACGTGAGCCTTCATGTTTTTGAACTGATTGGCCGCTTCCTGCTGCTTTTTTTCTTGCTCCGGGTTTGCCCCTTGTTGCGCAGCAATGGCTTTGAAATTGATCGTTACGTCGTTGTCCTCGCCCGAAGAGAATTGATGTTTTTCCGTGTAGGGTTGTTGTTGGCCTGGCAGATTCACGCTGACGCTATAGACGCCGGGCGTTAGCCCGATCTGGCTGAACTTGCCTTGGTTATCAGTCTTCAGCGTGAAAGAACGCCCCGAATCGCTTTTGATAACCACCGTGAGGCCGGCCCACGGCTTGCCATCACGGTCCAGCACCTGACCGGTTACGCGCACGTCCTGCGCGGCGGCAATTGTAGGCAAAAGGAGTGCGACCGCCAAAACAGTCCAAGCAGGAATCAGTCGTCTGATCATTTTCGTCTCCCCAGAATCACGAAATGCGGCTTCCCCCCAAAACGATGGACTCATTCCACCCGCTTATTATCGCGCAACTTGCACCCGGTAAGCGATAGGATCGCGCATGCCGGCCTCGCCGAAAGCGTGCAGTCGAAGCCGGCAACTATCGCACATCCCGCAGGCTTCGTCATCCGATTGATAGCAGGACCAGGTTCGCTCCAGTGGCGCACCAAGTTCATAGCCGCGGCGAACGATTTCACTCTTTCGCATGCCGATCACCGGCGTGACGATTTCTATGCAGGTTTCAGGGCGCGTCCCCTCGCGGATCAGCGCTTCGAAGGCCCGATAATATTCGGGACGGCAATCGGGATAACCGGAACTGTCTTCCGCTACAGCGCCAATGTAAATCGCCCTCGCGCCAATTACTTCGGCCCAGCTTACTGCGGCGGCGAGGAAATGGGCGTTGCGAAAAGGCACGTAGGTGACCGGAATCCGAGCTCCGGGCGCGAGCGCTTCGCCCGATTCCGGCACAGCAATTCGCTGGTCGGTCAAGGCCGATCCGCCGATCTGTTTGAAGGCGTCAAAGCGCACAATCAGCCGTTCGCGCACACCGAAGAATTCCGCGATTTCCTCGAAGGCACGGCGCTCGCGTTCTTCCGTTCGCTGGCCGTAGCTCGCGTGCAACAAGGCGAGGCTGTGCGTTTGCGCCGCGATCGCAGCACAGACACACGAATCCATTCCTCCGCTCAGCAGCACCACGGCTTTAGGCTTTGCCACCATCAATCGCAGTTAGACACCCTTTGTTGCCGGATCCCAGACGAATTTGTGCAACTGCAATCCCAAGCGCACCGGCAACCCGTCGGCGAGAATCCATTCAACCAGCTCGCGCGCGTTCAACCCCGGCCATTTCCCTTCCGGATCGGGGAAGACGGGCGAGAATAGTACTTCTCGAACACGCTCCACCAAACGGTTTTCCCGTGTGAAATTGCGCGCAAAATCATAATCCCGGCGGCTGGCGATCACAAACTTGATTTCGTCATCCTGTCCCACGGCGTCCAGATTGGCGGCGTTGAATGTATCGGGTTCGCCCGAATCGGGGCACTTGACGTCCACGATTTTGATGACGCCTCGCGGCAAATTGCCGATGAATCTTTCGCCGCTCGTCTCGATCATCACCGTATATCCGGCTACGAGCAGCTCCTGGGCCAGTTCGGGTGTCTCGGGCTGCAACAACGGCTCGCCTCCGGTGATTTCGACCAGGCGAGTAGCGGACAGAGTATCTCCGGCAAGCAAATGGACCTTATCGACAATTTCGTTAACGCTGTACTTTGTCCCCCGGTGAAATGCATATGCCGTGTCGCACCAGGTGCAACGCAGGTTGCAACCGGTTAGGCGAACAAAAATGCAGGGCAGACCCGCGCGGGTACCTTCACCTTGGATGGATTTAAAGATCTCGGTGATAACCATGAAAACCAGCCATGAAACGTCGTGGAGGCCAGCGAGCAAGCACCCGCTAAGGCCGAAATGTGGCTGCTGACGTTTCCGTTTCCCAGACCGTTACACTTGCCACCGCAGCGCCGTTCGGCATCTCGTGAAGCTGCTTGGCAGCCTGGTCGTGGATATGCCGCGCGATATTTTCGGCGGACGGATTGAGCTTATCGAAAGGCGCAAGCTCATTCAAATACTTGTGGTCCATCTCGCGAATCACGCCCTGAATCACGCGCTTAAGGTGTACGAAATCGTACAGCAGGCCAGTGGAATCGAGTTCTTTTCCGGCCAATACCACTCGTACCTTGTAGTTGTGTCCGTGCAGATCCTCGCATTTACCGTGGTAATCGCGCAAATTGTGCGCGGCGGCGAATGTTTCATCAACGCTGACTTCGTACATGAATGTCCTTCGCGCCGAAGAACGGCGCTATTGCGGATGATTTTCCATGAAGCGCGCGACTTCCGCGAGGTCCTGCGTGGTCGAATATTCGGGCAGGGACTCGAGGAAAATTTTACCATATTGCATACGCCGGATGCGGTTATCGAGAATCGAGAGAACGCCGCGATCTGTCTTCGAGCGGATCAACCGGCCAAACCCTTGCTTCAGCGCAAGAACTGCTTCCGGTATCTGGTATTCGGCGAACGCGTTGCGGCCGTCTTCTTCTAAAGCGCGCACACGGGCCGCAACGATCGGGTCGCTCGGCACCGCAAAGGGCAACTTATCGATAATGACGCACGAAAGCTGGGCGCCAGGGACATCGACTCCCTGCCAAAAGCTCGCAGTGGCAAACAGCACGGCGTGGGGCGTCGACCGGAAGCGGTCGAGCAGGATCGAACGCGGCGCTGTCCCTTGCAGCAATAGCGGGAACTTCACTCGCGATGACACTCGCTCGTAAATATCGCGCATTTGCACATAACTCGTGAAGAGGCAGAAGGCTCGTCCGTTCGAAATTTCGAGCAGGCGCGCGATTTCGTCTGTGGCGCCGGCCGCGAAAGCTGGGTTGCGCACGTCCGGAAGAGCACGCGGTATATAGAGTAGCGCCTGCTCCGGATAATCGAACTCCTGCGGCAACACCGTCTCATTCGCCGGCCTCACACCGAGGCGCTGCTTCAGATAATCGAATCTACCGCCGACCGCCAACGTCGCCGAAGTGAGCACAACCGTATCGAATCGCTCGAAAAGCTTCTCGCGCAGAATTTCGCTTACGTCGATGGGCGTCGCCGCCAAAAACACACCCCGCCCTCGCCGCTCGTACCAGTAAACATAGGTCTTTTCCTCGCTTTCCATCAGGAACGCGAGCTCGCGACGCATTTCCGCGGCGCGCCGGGCCATTGCAATCACTTCTTCCGGCTTCGGCGTAAGAGCGGAAAGCTCCGCTTCGACGCGTTTCACCGCGGACGCCAACTCGCCATATTCCTCGCGACTGCTATCGAGAAACGCATGCCTCTCCGCCGGACCGAAGGGATACCGCCCTTCGCGTTCCGGGAAGCGCTCAAAGAAACTGCGGGCACGCTCGCGCAGCCGCGCCAGATGCCGGCGCAGCGGCGCGGCATCGATCTGCAAGACACGCAACATATTGTCCGTATCCCGCGCCAACTCCTCGAAGCGATAACTCGAAAGTTGGCGCCCGAAATAATCGCTGGCCACATCCTCAATTTCGTGGGCCTCATCGAACACCACGGCGGAATATTCCGGCAGGATCGAACCGAAATCCTCCTGGCGTATGGCCAAGTCAGCAAAGAAGAGATGATGATTTACGATGATTAAGTCCGCTTCCTGAGCCCGCTGATGCATCGCCGTGATGAAGCAGCGTTGAAATTCCGCGCACTTCTGACCGGTGCAGAGGTCGCTGCGCGCGTCAATGCGATTCCAGAGCTCGGCGTCGTCCGGCAGGAACGTGAGCTCGCTGCGGTCGCCGGTCTCTGTGAGGTTGGACCAATCCCGGATTTGTGTGAACCAATCAACTTCATCGATGCCTTTTAGCGACGCCTGGCCATCCATCTGGTGCACTTTTTGCCTGCAAAGAAAATTCGCGCGGCCCTTCATCATCGCGGCTTTGAGATTGGGCGCGAAATGCTTTTGAAGGAAGGGAACATCCTTTTGGAACAACTGCTCTTGTAGCGACTTAGTTGCCGTTGAAATTACCACGCGCCGCCCGCTGCGAATCGCCGGGATGAGATAAGCCAGTGTCTTGCCAGTCCCCGTGCCGGCTTCGATCACCGTGTGCTGGCGCTTCTCGAAAGCTTCCTCGACCAGCTTGGCCATGGCGAGCTGCGACGGGCGGAATTCGTATCCCGGATGCCGTTTTTCGAGCATTCCACCCGGACCAAATACGCCCTCAATGGTGATTTCTTCGGGTTTGGCGGTGGCTTTTGGGGACATGGATTCGGCCCGTACTTAGAAGCCGACAGAAGTGCGAAAACTAAAATAGCACACCGTTAGCCGTTGCGCTGGATTGCGAAAGCCACAAACGCGTTCGTTTCGTCCGATGTGCTTCTCCTCTCCGATTTGCCACGCTCAGTTACCTGATAGGTCATTGCCGAGGCCATTTTCAGGCCAGATTTGCGTATCCTACGTCCAAAATGGGTAGACAATTCAGACGGCCTAGAAAAGCTACGAGGGGTGTCCATGGTAAGGCGGGCTGGGTTCCTATTTCTATTCTTTGCCGTGCTCGTGGCATGGATTGGGATTGGCGGGTGCAGCAGTTCGTCAGGGTCGCTGAGAGTTACGTCCACCAGCCTGCCTGGTGGAAATCTTGGGAGCCCGTACTCAGTCACCGTGAACGCCACAGGCGGCTCCGCCCCCTTCATGTGGTCCATCGAATCGGGCTCGCTCACAGCGGGACTCTCGCTCGGAAGCAGCACAACACGTTCGGTTACAATTGCTGGCACGCCCACTGCACAAGCCGATTCCAACTTCACTATCATGGTGACCGATTCAAAAGGGTCGTTTTCCAGGCAGGCGTTGACAATTGCCATCGGCGCGCCGTTGCCCCTAGCCGTAACAACAACCACTCTGCCGGGTGGCGTCCCAAACCAAGCGTATGCGGCTACTACTTTGCAGGCCTCTGGCGGCGTTCCTCCTTTCACGTGGACCATAACTTCGGGGAACCTACCTCCCGGACTGTCCCTGGCCTCGACGGGCGTCATCAGCGGCACGCCCACTACTATTGGCACCTTCAACTTCACCGTTCAAGTCGCCGACTCTGAAGCAACTCCGATGACCGCCACTGCAAACCTGAGCATCACGGTGGGCGACCTCGGCGTGCTAAATGGCAACTACGTTTTTGAATTCAGCGGATTCAATTCCGGCGGACAAGTGATCGTCGCCGGAAGCTTCACATCCGACGGCGCAGGCCACATAACGAACGGCGTGGAAGACTTCAACACCTTGGCTGGCCCGCCGAAGAATCAGACTTTCACAGGCACCTACACGCTCGGCAGCGATCATCGCGGCCAACTGGTTTTCAGCGGCCTCACCGGATCGCCCACCTATGCGTTTGCAATCGATTCCGCCGGCGCGCACGGCCGCCTGATCGAATTTGATTCGAGCGGCATTCGTGGATCGGGCCAGCTCGAGCAGCGCACGGCCAATACATGCGCTTTCAACACGCTCAGTGGAAATTATGCTTTCGGCGTGACCGGTGAGAAAACGGCTGTTGGGGGCTTTACGGCGGGACCTTCTGTGGTTGTGGGTAGTTTCTTGGCATCCCCTGCGGCCTCGCAGGGGGGCCAAGGCGCTATTTCTTCCGGCGAAGCGGACTCCAGCGATCCGAGCGGCGTCACGGGCGGTACCGGAATTGGAGGTCTCTCCGGGACCTTCAACACCTTCGCATCCGCTCCGCAAAACACACGATGCGCGCTGACGCTTTCACCAGTAAACATCAACGTGAGCAGCATGACCTTCAGCGTCTATCCGGTGTCCAGCACGGAAGCATTCCTTGTTGAAACCGATACCGTGAGTTCGACGACTCCTTTTCTCACTGCCGGAAAGATGCTTTCGCAAACTGGATCGCCCTTCTCGGGCGTGGCGGGAAGTACTTTCACGGCGACGAGCGTAGCGGGTATGGTCGGGCAGTTCCCTTCGGGAAGCGGCGCTTACGTGCCGGACCTAGCGCTTGTCTCGCTCACGGGATCCAGCAGTACCACCTACAACATTTCCATAGTCGAAAACCAGGGTGGGACAGTGATGCCTCCTTTCAACCCAGGGAGCCTCAACTTCGTTTCGTCCGATCAGTACGGACGAGTCGATTCAGGAATTTCTACTCCGATATCTCTGGTCTTCTACATCATCAATCAAAACGAAGCCTTCGCCATTGGTAAATCGCTGAGCAGCAGCACGCCGGTTCCGTTTTTCGGGATTTTCGAACCTCAGTCCCCTTCTCCGCTCAATCTCAATGCTTCCGCTCTCAATTCCACATTTGTCCTGGGCACTTCGGAGCCTGCCACCTCTCCCGTTACTGACATTTCTGGCTCGGTGGCCCTGGCGAACACGTCGTCCACAGCTGGGACGATTGCCGGGACGCAGGACCAGGGCGCCTCCGGCGGCAACTCCTCAGGGCAAACCGTAACCGGAACCTACGCTGGCCTTAGCTCGACCACCGGAAATGGCACGCTTGTGCTGACGGCACCCGCAGCTTTCACTGGAGATTTCCTGGTCGTCTCACCTACGAAAATCCTGGTGTTGTCGACGACAACTGGCAGTGCGGACCCGGTTCTCCTGTTCTTGGGAAACTGCGAAAGTACTTGTGGAGAAGACTAGCTCAGGGTGCAGCGGCGTTGTTAAGTCACGATCTGCGTTCGCGTCAATACCGATAAAACCCTTGGCCGGATTTGCGTCCTAATCGCCCTGCCGTGACGTATTCTTGAAGTAGCGGGCAGGGACGATACTTTGTGTCGTCGAATCCTTTCTCCATCACGCCGAGAATTTCCACGCACACGTCGAGCCCAATCAGGTCGGCTAGCTCGAGCGGGCCCATGGGATGATTCATCCCGAGCTTCATCACCGCGTCCACAGCCTCCGGGGTCGCCACGCCCTCCATCACTGCATACGCAGCTTCATTGATCATCGGCATGAGCACGCGGTTAGCGACGAAGCCCGGCGCGTCATTCACAGCGACGGGCTTTTTGCCTAGCTTCTCGCACAGCGCCATAGTTGTTTGAAAGGTCGCATCGCTTGTCTCGCGCCCACGGATCACTTCCACGAGGACCATCATCGGTACCGGATTCATGAAGTGCATGCCAATGAAGCGATCCGGCCGTTGAGTCTGCCCCGCAAGCTCAGTGATTGAAATCGAAGAAGTGTTGCTGGCGAGGATCGCGCTGGAACGCAACACTGCGTCCGCTTCCCGCAACACGCGTATTTTCAATTCGCGCTGCTCGGGAACGGCTTCGACCGCAAAGTCCGCGGCCGCCAGAGTCCCCATGTCGGTTGTTGCTCGGAGCCGTGCCAGCACCGCCGCTTTCTCCGCCTCGGTGATTTTTTCTTTCTTGATTTCGCGGTCCAGATTCTTGGTAATCGTTGCGACGCCGCGATCGAGAAATCGCGTTTCAACATCGCGCAGAATCACGGCATAGCCTTCGCGGGCGAACACGTGCGCGATGCCGTTCCCCATTGTGCCGGCACCCAACACGGCGATTGTTTTGATTGGCTCAGCGGACATCAGGTGTTCACGATAGCGAGCAACTCATTCCGCGTCGCTTCCGACTACATCCTGAATCGCCTTCTTCGCGCGAGACAAATCTTCCTGCCTCACAAAAATGGCGTATTGCGGCCTCGGAATAGCAGGCTCAAACGGCAACTGTTCGTGATCGGACATTTCGTAATTCGGAATTTCCTCGTCGCCTAAAGCGGCCAGCACGGCGCTAAACACAACCGGATCGTCCCCTCGCCACGCCAGCGCTGGGCGATCCTCTTTCGATGGGCCCTCTCGCTTCGAAGAAGAATCCAGCCTATCGACGAGGTCGACGCCGCAATCCGAGCATTTCGTAAAACCCTCGCGGTATTCCACCTTGCATTTTGGGCAGATCATATTTTTAGAGTCACAGAGTTCTGCTGTTAAGGACGCTCGACCGCCAGCGCCACCGCATTTCCTCCACCCAGGCAGAGCGCCGCGATGCCGCGCTTCAAATTCCGCCGCTGCAATTCATAAAGTAACGCCACCAGTATCCGCGCACCGGACGCGCCAATCGGATGTCCCAGCGCGACCGCCCCGCCGTTTACGTTGACTTTCTGCGGATCGAGCTTCAGTTGCCGGGTCACAGCAATGGCAGCCACCGAGAAAGCCTCATTGAGCTCGTAGAGATCCACGTCCTTGTCGCGATCCCACCCAGTTTTCGCGAGCAGTTTTTCCACCGCGTCCACCGGCGCCATCATCACCCATTTCGGCTCGACGCCGCTCACCGCCTGCGCGACGATTCGTGCCATCACCGGCCTGCCAAGCCGCGCCGCAGTTTCTTCTCCAGTCACCACAACCGCCGCCGCTCCATCATTCGTGCCCGGCGCGTTACCCGCGGTCACCGTACCGCCTTCTTTCTTGAACGCCGGCTTCAGCCTCCCCAGCGCTTCGAGTGAAGTATCTTCGCGCGGCGATTCGTCCGCCTTAATAATCAGCGGCGGCCCTTTTCGTTGCGGCAGCTCGACGGGAACAATCTGCTCGCTCACGAAACACGACTTCGTTGCGCGCACCGCCTTGCGATGGCTTTCCAGGGCAAATTCATCCTGCTCCTGCCGCGATATTCCGTACTTCTCGGCCACGAGTTCGGCCGTCATTCCCATGTGGAAGTTTTCGTACGCGTCCCAGAGGCCGTCCACGATCATGGAATCCAGCAGCTCGGAATTGCCCAGTCGAAATCCGCTGCGCGCGCCCTTCATCAAATAAGGCGCGTTGGTCATCGATTCCATACCGCCCGCAACCACAATTTCGGACTCGCCCAGAGTCACCGCCTGCGCAGCGAGCGCCACAGCCTTCAGTCCCGACCCGCAGACTTTGTTGATCGTCATCGCCGCCACGCGCGGGTCCAGGCCGCCTTTCAACGCGGCCTGGCGGGCCGGATTTTGCCCAAGGCCAGCCTGCAGTACGTTGCCCATGATGGCCTCATCCACTTGGTTTGGGTCGATTCCAGCGCGCCTCACGGATTCCGAAATAACTTTTGCGCCCAGCTCTGGCGCCGTGAGCGGCGAAAGTCCGCCCATAAATTTCCCAATGGGCGTGCGCACCGCACTCAAGATGACAGGTTTTTCCACGCTGTTCCTTCTCTCTTAGTTCTGCAACAACTTCAGTATAGGCGCGACGAAACCGCCCGGTCAATTTGCAGCAGCGTTCGCAAATCGGTTCTTCACAACTCAAATGTGCCCTTGTGAATCAGCACGCTCTCGCAGATAATTCGCGGTCATGGATGAATCGAGCCGCGTTCGTGCGGAAGCTTGGCTCCGCTACGCCGACGATCTTGGCCTCGGCCCCTATTACCTCAGCCGCACCGCACCACTGGCCGTCCCGTCAAGCACCTCACCAAGCAAATCTGAAATTGCGGAATCTTCCGTCGAAGCGCCGGTTGCAGTTGTATCCAATTTGCGATGGGCGGCGGCCGCGACGGCTTCGCTCTCCGCTCCTGCTCCTATGACGGCGCCCCGCCCCGCTTCCGGTTTCGTTCCTCCTGTAACCGCCGCGTCCCTTTTCGAGGAACGCATCGAAAACGACAGCCTCGAGCGCATCCGCGAACACATCAGCCCAAATTGCATGCGTTGCAAGCTACACAAAGCCCGCACGCAAATCGTCTTCGGCGTCGGAAATCCGAAAGCGCAACTCGTCTTCGTCGGAGAGGGGCCCGGCCGCGACGAAGATATTCAGGGCGAACCGTTCGTGGGTCGCGCCGGCAAACTACTCACGCAAATGATCGAGGCAATGGGCCTCCGCCGTCCCGACGTTTACATCTGCAACGTCGTTAAATGCCGCCCGCCCGAAAATCGCCTCCCGGAAAATGATGAGATCGCCACCTGCTCTCCCTTTCTGCTCCGCCAGCTGGCAGTGATCCAGCCAAAAGTGATCTGCTGTCTCGGCGCTTGCTCCGCGCAAACGCTGCTCCAAACCAACCAAGGCATTTCCCGCTTTCGCGGCGAATGGTTCGATTTTCGCGGCTCAAAGCTGATCGCGACCTACCATCCTGCGTATCTATTGCGCAATCCGAACGCAAAAGGCGAAGTCTGGAAAGATTTGCAGAAAGTGATGGCCGTCCTCGGCCTCACGCCGAAGCGCAAGTGACATCAAACCAGAATTTTATTCTGAGCGAGGGCTCGCTTTCTTTTGCGAAGCGCGATACAGAAGCAGGGACAAGTGGGCGTAGTACGAGGATACAAGGTAAATCTTTACACCGCGGGCCGAAATCGCGCAAGTAGTTGTTGGTGTAAAGAAAAATCGTCCACGGTGAGTGTGGACTTTTGAGCCGGGCGAGAGCCTTGGACTGCATCCGCGCCGCTCGGAAGCGGCGCGACTGGAAAGCGCGGAACTTGGCTCCCTTCCTGCGTCAGGGCAGGCAGGATGACGATGGGCCCTAGAGAAAAAGTATGGACATCCTCTTCGGAATATCGGCGGCTCTCGGCTGGGGAGTGGCGGATTTTTCCGC
>Ga0070731_10004137_pt1 | contig 12646 bp, 10 predicted proteins | sample Coa_R1_2_FD_66448 | JGI IMG/M metagenome (GOLD analysis project Ga0070731, IMG submission 66448) | Surface soil microbial communities from Centralia Pennsylvania, which are recovering from an underground coalmine fire - Coalmine... | ecosystem: Environmental > Terrestrial > Soil > Unclassified ... | reverse complement strand
GCGCTTCCTGGAGAAAACGCGCCAGACGTTCGGAATCGCTGGCAACCTCGGGCAACAAAACCTTGAGCGCCACCTTACGGCGCAAACGTGTGTCCTCGGCCAGAAAAACTTCGCCCATGCCACCGGCGCCCAATAGCGAGAGGACCTGATAATGGGCCAGAGCGGCCCCGGGCTGCAGGATCACTCGCTTCTCCGGCAGGGCACCACCATCTCGGCCCGAAAATGATTCTGATCCGTGTGCGCAGTCAACCGCGCATCGGCGCCGAAACGCGTCTCCAGGCGGCTGCGCACATTCCGCAACCCCAAGCCATTTCGGCGAGGCGGCGGAGAATCCGGATCGAATCCATTCTCCACGCTGATCTCGAGCAATCCGTCGTTCACGCGACCCTCTACTTTTATTGTGCCGCCATCCACCAGCGTCGCAATACCATGCTTCACGGCGTTCTCGATTAACGGTTGCAGAACCAGCGGCGGAACCATGCAGTCGGAGCAGGCTTCGTCGACGTCCATCTCCACCCGTAAACGGGCTCCGAATCGCACCTGCTCAACGTCCAGGTACGTACGGGCCAGTTGCAGTTCCTCGCGCCAGGAAATGCTCGCTCGCTCTCCGAGGCCCAGCGTATTGCGCAGAAAATCCGAGAGCCGGATACACATCTCGCGAGCGCGGATCGGGTCCACCGTAGTCAACGCGGTAATCGAATTCAGGCTGTTGAACAGAAAATGGGGATTAATCTGCGCCTTCAAGGCGCGCAGTTCCGCGTCACGCGCCAGGAGCTCGGATTCCTTGGACTGCTCCACGGCGAACAGCATATAGTGCAGCGCAACGGATAGCGAATAAAACAGCAGGCCTACGACGAACAGGTGCGGCAGCTCCAGATGCATTCGCGGCGTCAGATTGAGCGGGTACGCGATCAACCGCGCGATTTCCACCCACATGACGCTCGCGAGCACGCCGGCGCCCAGATGATGGAGTACAACCCTTGCGGTATTGCCTGCACCCATCGGCAGTTGCCTGCACATGTACCACGGTGTCAGGCAGACGAACTCGTAAAACAGGCACAGCGGGATCGAAATGATCAGGGCCTCGCGCCACGTCAGCACGCCCGGCATCCGGAGCAGGCCCGCCAGCATGACCGCGACGAAAGTCCACACGCCCAGGTAGGCGGCGAACCAGGATTTTTTCGTGAAGATCGGATGCATGGCGTGAGGCTAGTTTTTCACATTGACGCCACCGAAAATCGCGCCTCCGGTGACAATCAGATGCGGCCGCTTGCCGTCCCCGGCCGGCATGCGGTGTGTCTCGTCGCCATAACCGCCGAAAATGCCGGTGCCCCGCACGGTGACATCCCAGGTCTCCGGCACTCGAATTTCGATGCCGCCGAAAATCGCGTTGGCTTCGATGTAAACGTCGTCCTTCTTGGTCTCGGCCTTGCGCAGATCGATTTCCAATCCGCCGAAAATCACGTTCGCCTCGCCGCCTTCGAAGTCTACGGCGTCAACGCGCCGCTTTCCCCCGCCGAAAACGTGATCTTCCTTGAAAGAGTTTCTGAGGTTCGCGCCGACGGAGCCCCCCGCGGCGCTTGATCCAGGAGTTGGCCCGCCCGTCGGCCCGGAACTGGATAATCCCGAACCGCCGGAACCATCCGGTTTGTGCCCCCACAGATCCCAGGCCCGGTTACGGTCGAGCGTGCGAGCCAGCAAGGCCAGCCCGATCGCGATCAGAATCACCGGCCAGAAAAAGCCCCAGACGCTGGAGTGGATTAATCCAAGGTTGCGCACCAGGAACACGGCACCAAGGAATGCCACGATGGCGCCCCAAACCCGCCCGCCGAAGTCCCACGACGTGGCGGCGCGCGATACACCCACCACAATCAGGATCACAGGCCAATAATCCCAAAGATCGTCGACAAGAATAATCCCGAGGTTCTGCAACAGCAGCAGGACGCCGATCCCCGCCAGGATCACACCCGCCAGAAGTCCGCCGAACGGGTGTGAGCGGCGATGCGCCCAGCGCTGCTGCCGGCGCGACATTTTTTCTTCCCACCGCGCCCGCCGCCGATCCATCCGATCGTGAAAGCGGTCGTGAATCTCATCGTGGATATCCTGATGCAGGCGATCCCCGAAGTCGCGTCCCGGTTGGTTCTTATCGGACTCTGCCATTGCAATTACCTTGCGTAAGCGCCCTACGTAAGCGCCCTACTAGAGCGATGTTAGCAAGCTTACCGGATGATCCAGCAGCAATTCGGCGAATGGCAGATTCTGGTCGGTGAATTGCATCAAACCACCCAAATCTGGCACTTTTGGACCCTTCCGGGTGATTATGTTAGCCTGCGGCAACCGAGGCCCCAATCCAGGATGGACAAACACACCCTTGCGATCATCAGTATCGTCGGCAGTTCGCTCGACTGTTTGGGTGCGCTCTATCTTGCCTACGACCTTCTGGGCGGCGAACACGGACCCTTGCGCACCCTCACCAGAGCGGTCACTTATGGAGTACTCTTCGGCTCCGGTTATGGCCTGGCCCTTGGTCCCTTTTTTGGCGTAACAAGCGGCATCGCTCACGGGATCACACTGGCCTGGGAGTTTTCCCGCGAGTCGCGCCGTCAGACCGATCACCGCATCTGGCGCGATGCTGTCGCCAGCACGATCCGCGGGTCTGGTTTCGCGATCGGCGCGGCACACCTCTACGGGTGGACGTTCGGAGCCGCGTTTGGAATCCTGAGCGCTGTCTCGCAAGTCATCGCTTACCAAATCGGAATCCGCCCGACTCTCGATTATCAGCCGGCCACCCGTCCTAGACTCACAAAACGGCAATTCTGGTCCTCGGTCAACCGTGTGATCGGATACACCGTCGCCGGTTACATCAGCGCCACGATCGCGCATCAACAAACACGAGCGCTGGCGCTCGGGATCAAGGCCGGTCTCACGATCGGCGCCGTAACCGTCGTCAGCGTTGCCTTCGTCCCCTTCGTCGAGTGGACCGCGGATCATGTGCCCGCCAAGCGTATGGGCGTTTTTGGCGTCGCCTTAATCCTGATCGGCTTCACTCTTCAGGCGGTTCAATACTGTGTCGCTTTCATGGATATTCCAGTTCGTTAAACCACAGTCCCAACATCTTGAGCCGTCTTGACTGACGCGGTAGACTCTGGGCATGTCCATTCGACCGGTCAAGAAGCTGATCAAATCCAAGCCGACGCTGGAAGGAGCGGGCGTCCATCTGCGCCGCGCCTTTGGCTTCGGAAACACGTCCGATTTCGATCCATTCCTCCTGCTTGACGATTTCCGGAACGACATTCCCGCCGACTATCTTGCCGGTTTTCCTTGGCATCCGCACCGCGGCATCGAGACGATCACGTACGTGCTTGCCGGAACCGTCGAGCACGGCGACAGCATGGGCAATCGCGGCGCCATCGCCGCCGGCGACGTCCAGTGGATGACCGCCGGACGCGGCATCATCCATCAGGAGATGCCCAAGGGCGATCCTGAGGGCCGGATGCATGGGTTTCAGCTCTGGGCGAATTTACCGTCGTCGCTGAAGATGACCGCTCCGCGCTATCAGGAGGTCAAAGCCGTCGAAATTCCTCTGGTTACCGACGACGACGGCACTGGAGTTCGTATCGTGTGCGGAAGCTTCTGGGGCAAGCGCGGACCTGTGGATGGAATCGCGGCCGATCCCATTTACCTCGACGTGTCGGTGCCTCCAGGCCGCCGAAAGAGCCTGCCGGTCGAAACCACGCGTCACGCGTTCGCCTACGTGTTCGCTGGTTCCGGGAAATTCTGCAACGCCTCCGGTCCGCTCGCGGTGCCCACCGAAGGGGTTGGATGGGCGGACACGAAGCCTCCATCGGAAGCCGATAACCGTTCCCTGATTCTGTTCGACAACGGCGACGAGGTCACCGTGCAGGCCGGTCCCGACGGAATCCGCTTTCTGCTGGTCTCCGGAAAGCCGCTTGAAGAGCCGGTCGCGTGGTATGGCCCCATCGTGATGAACACGCAAGCGCAGTTGCGTGAGGCGTTCGACGAACTGGAACGCGGAACGTTCCTCAAATCCGAAGCAAAGAGCTGATCGTCAGCGCAACGGCGGAGTCGACGCCGGGGCGTGCCGGTGATGGGTGGCTTGTTCAAAAGCGTAGGCGTACTTGATGAGCGCCGCTTCCGACCATGCACGCCCGTAAATCGTCATCCCTGCCGGCAGTGTTCCGCCGCGCGTGAATCCCATCGGGACGTTGATCGCGGGGAATCCCGTGGTCGGTGAAAAGAACTGGCTATTGTCTCCCGCGGGGGTATTCAGGTCGCCGATCAGCCGCGGAACATTGCTCCATGTCGGATAAACAAAGGCATCCAGCTTCAGCCCGTCCATCGTCTTAAGCACAGCGGCTCGAACCTTTTCGCGATACTCCCCTTCAGCCTGACACGCCGACGACCCTGGCCCGTTCTGCGGTCCGTTCTCCGCCTGCTCCAGCCGCCGCTGCGCCGATGGATGAAACCCTCCGGACTTAATGATCTCCGCCAGCGTCTTCACCGGCATTCGGTCCCCGCGCGATGCAAGAAACTGGTTCAGGTCGTACTTAAAACCCATGCATGGTCCGGCATCCCGCGAGCGCGTGATCGCCTCCAGCCCCTCTACCTTCGCCGGATCGATGATCGTCGCACCGGCGCGGCGCAGATCCTCGACGGCGGCGATGAACACCCGAACGATTTCTGCATCGGTCGTATCCCGCTCATACGCCTGCCGCAGCACTCCGATCGTCGCGCCCCGCAGGCCATTCCGATCGAGCGAGGCAGTGTAGTTCTGTGGCAAATGCCCGCGCGCGGCCGCCGTAACGGCATCATCGGGATCGTCCCCGACAATCGACTGAAAGACCGTGGCCGCATCTTCCACGGTTCGACCCATGGGTCCCGCGATATCGGCCAGCAGGTTCAGCGGAAAAACGCCAGCCCGGCTGGTGAGCCCCATCGTAGAACGAATTCCCACCAGCGACTGGTGCGACGAAGGCCCGCGAATCGAGTTCCCGGTATCGCTTCCCAGCCCCACCAGACCGAAACTCGCCGCGATCGCCGCCGCGGTCCCTCCACTCGACCCGGCCGTGACCCGGTCCAGACTATAAGGATTTCGCGTGTATCCCGGCAAGATCGAACTGACCGTTTCATAAGGACTGAAAGCCCATTCCGCCATGTTCGACTTGGCCAGCACAATCGCGCCCGCAGCCTTGGCGCGCTTCACCTGGAACGCGTCCTTCTCGGGGATATACTTCTCCAGCGCCACCGCGCCATTGCTCGTCCGCAGACCTTGTGTTTCAAAATTGTCTTTGACAATCAGCGGGACGCAGTGCAGCGGTCCCGTTAATCCCGATTGCGAAAAACGGCGGTCCAACTCATCGGCCTGCCTCCCGGCCTCCGGATTCAACATGACGATCGCATTGATCGCCGGACCGTTCTTATCGAACGCAGCAATCCGTTTCAGATATAGATCCACCAGCCCGCGGCAAGTCAGACGCCCTGCCTTCATCGCGTCGTGCACCTGCGAAATGGTTGCTTCCTCGACTTCGAACGGTGGGGTTTGGGCTACCAGCGCACAAGTAGCAGCGAGAATAGAAACAAAGAATCGAATCACGTGATTGATTCAGAATAAACGAATTAGAAAGTCCACTACGCGCTCGAATGGATCGAACCCGAATGCCTGACCGATCGGCGCGCGAAGATTCGAGTTGGCGTTGACGTCGTAGAAAATCAGGCGTCCGTCCCGAGCCTCCAAATACTCGATCCCCCCGACGTCCAGCCCCCCGGCCGCCACTAGTTTCAAGCCAGCGTCTACGGCCGCCGTGGGAACGCCTTTGTACGGATGAAATTCGACCGGCTTCGTAGGCGCCGCGGCCGGTTCTTCGCAATGCCCCGGACCATCCGCCGGATTACACACCTCCGACGGACACAGATTGAACGCCCCGTGCGAAATCACCCGCATCGCATAGAGCAACTCTCCGCCGAGAAACTCCATGCGCACGATCCCTTGGGCCGGGTCAACTTCAAAATATTCCTGAAGCAACAGGAGATTGTCCGGAAACCAAAGCTCCGGCCGGTCGCGCAACAGACGGATCAACTCGTCAGCAGAATTGACAAGATACATCCGCGCGCCGCTGCCGCCCTGTTCCGGCTTAAGTAGCGCTGGCCATCGATCTCCCCATCCCTCGATCGCCGCGTCGACATCGTTGAACGCCAGACTTCGAGGATGATGAATTCCCAACTGATGCATTAGAGCCGCCTGCGCTGACTTGCTGAGTTCCAGCGAAAAAGCCCGCGACCCATTCAGCACCCGGGCGCCGCCCAGTTCCAGCGACCTCATCAGCGATAACGCCAGCGGCACCGCGCGCGTATTGCCTCGGACGTAAGCGCTGGGGCTCGCCTGATTGAAATAGAGCCGCGCCTCCGGAACGCTGTCGGGATCGAACCAGGCGCGCTTAAGATCGAGTTTTCCGAAGTTCACGCCGCGGCGTTCCAGCGCGGAAAAGAGTGGCTTCTGCCATTCGGGATGCTCGAACAGGACAACCAGGTCGTAGCGCATGCATTCCCATTCTAAGGAATCGCGCCTTAGGATCGTCTTAATATCTGGGCACGCGCGGATCGATCGTCAAACTCCACGCGTCGATGCCGCCCATCATGCTCTGACACGCTTCAACGCCTTGCTCGCGCAGCCACTGTACGACGTTCAGGCTCCGAACGCCGTGGTGGCAGTACACGATCAACGGAGCCTCGTCGGCGTCAGCGTCGAGTTGCTGTAACGTCGCGGGAACCGTGCGCATCGGCACCAGCCGTCCGCCTTCGATACGAGCCTGCGCGTACTCGTGCGGCTCACGCACATCGATCAGGTGGATCTTCTCGCCCGCGTCGACTCGACGCTTCACGTCCTGCGGACTGATCTCCAAGGCCAATGCCATCTCTAGAAAGTGATTCGAAAACTAGCTTGCAGGCGGCGTGCCTGCGTGCCGTCGGGGAAGCCGCCGTCGCCCGATCCCTGTCCAAAAGCCGTCGGCGTGTACGTCAGCACTCCCTTGGCTTCAGTGTACGCCTGCGTGGTCAGGCTCGTCGGTGACCAGGTATTCGTCAGGTTGAACGCCTCGAAGCTCAGGGACAACCGGACCCGCTCCTTAGGCAAGGGGATGGTCTTGGTCAGACGCAGATCTTCACGATAGACCGGGGGCGTGTACAGACTGTCGACCGGCAGGAACGGAACGCGGAAGTTCCCGCCGAATCCGTTAATTGAATTGCTGGACAGCATCCCGGCGACCGGCGTGTCCGTCAGCCGGATCGTTTCGCTGGTGGGGCGCCCGCTGCCAAGCGTCGTAATGCTCGATAGCGCCCAATTGTTCACCACGTATTTTGCAAACAGGCCATCGTTATGCCAGAACGTCGGCGTCCAGACAAAAGAATACGTGAACCGGTGCCGCTGATCGATCTGCGAACTGCCTTTGTCGTACCCGTAAAGTCCGTTATACGTCCAGATGCTGGTGCTTCCTGTGAACACAGCGTTGGTGCTGGTGCCCTGCCCGTCGTCGATCGCGTGCGACCACGTGTACGATGCCAGCGACTGGAAACCGTGCGAAAAGCGCTTCTCGAAGGAAACCGACAGTCCGTCATACCAACTGCTGACGCCGTTGGTGGTCTCGTAAACGCCGCCGTACTTCGTGTTGGGGCGCGGATTCAAATAGATCGGCGTCGAGAACGAGCTCACCTGATTGCCGCTCGCATCGTCCACTTTGTAGGTGAAGTTTCCGGTCGGGGCTGGAGCGTTCAAGTCCGTGGTCCCATACAGGTTCACGCCATGGCTCCACATACCCGAAACCGTCAGCACCATGTCCTTGCCTACTTGCCGTTCCACTGCGAGCGACGCCTGCTCAGAGTACGGAGTCTTCAACCCCGGCTGTGTAAATTGAAGGCTAAGCGCCGAGACATTCGCTCCAGTCGGAACGACGCTCAGCGCATTCGGGAGGTTCGGGCCTGCGGCAAACTGCGCCGAATTCGTGCTGTTCAGCGTGATCGAGCTTTGGAACAAGCCTTGTCCGATCAGAACATCCTCCACCATGCCGGAAACCAGACGTGCGAAATAAGTCCCGAATCCGCCGCGAATCACCGTCTTGTTGTTCAGGCGATACGCGGCGCCAAAACGCGGCGCAAGATTCAGACTGCCGGTATCGATATGGCTGGTTTGCGGCCAGTCGGGATTGATCACGGTCGGCGTCGGCGCCAGGGATTTTTCATAACGTAAGCCGAGGTTGAGTGTCAGGCGGTCCGTAACGCGCCACTGGTCCTCGAGGTATACACCGATTTCCTTAATCGCGTAATTGACGGTAGGCGTCCCAAACCCCTGCGAATAGGAAGACCAATTCTTCACGCTGGTAGCGCCGCTGTAGTCTTGGGCGAAAGCTGTAGGCGTCAGATACGTATAGGAGCCATAGCGATTGCTCACTGTATTCACCAGATCCGTGGTCCGCGCGAAATCGATCCCGAACTTGACGACATGTTTTCCCTTGCTCCAGCTCGCATCGTCCGCGAACTCGTTGCGGATCTCGAGAGGCTGGATTCGCGGCAGGTAAGTGGCCGGCCCAAGCTGCACTCCACCGACGGAGACATCCAGATAACCGAGGCCGCCGCCAAGCTCGGCTGAATCGAACGTGTCAGCTTCGCGGTCGGTATACAGGCCGTAACGGAATGCGTTGACGAACCTGCCGTTGGGCACGAAAGTCCACGCGGCCTTTCCGTTCCGGAGCGCGACGAAATCGTCACCGTTGCCGGTGATGCCTGCTCCTGTCGTCGAGGAAAGGCCCGTCTGAATGCCGTTCGGCGAGACCCAGCGCAAGTAGTTGAAGCTCGCGTTGAATGTGTTCTTATCCGAGAGGTTATAGTCGAGGCGGCCGAAATACAAATCGTTCTTGGCGGTTCGGGGAATCAGCCCATAGAAGCGCGGCAGCAGGCCGTTGATCGCCGCGCATTGCGCCGGAGTCGCGGGAAGCGTGCATCCCACCCACACCTGATTGTTCGGATCCAGCACGCCGACTTTGATCTGGCTGTCGACGAACGGAAAATTGCGACGGGTGATGTCTGCGCTCAGGAAATAGAACAACTTGTTCTTGATAATCGCGCCGCCCACCGTGCCGCCAACCTGGACAAAGTGCTCGCTCGGATTCAGCCCGACCAGTTGGCCATTCGGCAGGGAGATCGTCGAGAACGGATCGCGCGCATCAAAGCCGGTGCTGCGCAAAAAATAAAACGCGCTGCCGTGAATGTCGTTGGTGCCGCTCTTGGTCACCGTATTTACGATGCCGCCCATTGCACGCCCGTACTCGGCCGAGAAGTTCGAAGAGACTACTTGAAACTCCTGCACCGCGTCGGCGGAAATCTGCGACACAATGCGCGTGCGGCCTGCGTTCTCGTTATAGAACTGTTGCGTATTGTCGTTGCCGTCCAGCAGGAAATTGTTGTTGCCTTCGACGCCGCGGAATGTCAGAAGTCCGAACGTGCCGTCGTTGGTCACGCCTGGCGTGTTCAACACGAACGCGTCGACGCGACGCCCGTTCGTTGGCAGATTCATGATGTCGCGCGTGCCGATCACGTTCGAAACATCCGATTTCGTATCCTCGATCAACTGCGCGGCCGCCGCGACCTCTATTGAGGTGGTTGTCTGGCCGAGCGAAAGAGAAATTTGCAGATCGACGTTCTGGCCTACCTGAAGCACCAGTTCCTTTGCCTCATACGAGCTGAACCCCTGCGCGGTAACGGTTACTTTGTAGCCCGATCCCGGAATTAGCGCGGGCGCGCTAAAGAGTCCCGCGTCATTCGTCGTCAGATTACGAGAAATGCCCTGAGCTTCATTCGTAATGACGACTTTGGCTCCGGGAACAAATGCACCCGCCGAGTCCTTCACAGAGCCGGAAATACCGGCGACACCTGCCGCCGATTGACCAGATCCCAACACGGAAAACAAAGAAAGTAACGTAACAATTGAGTAAAAGCGCATCGAGACCTCTCCCCAAGAAAGGGGCTAGTTTATCACGCGCCTCGTTTCAGAACGATGAAATTGCTGCCCGCGATTTTATCGGCGATCTACAATCGATCGCGGCCCGCTCACTGGCGTTCGCGGTTCAGTGCGGACACGGAGCCACGAGCGGCAGCGAGTGGGTTTTCCTCGCTTACTAGCTCCGTTTAAGCGCATAATCCAGAGCATTTTTGGGAACTTTGAATTCTGTCATTCCTTTGTTCCCCATGTAACCGAGTTCTTTGATCCCTGCCGCGCTTGTATAGTAAGCGTCAACTGCCATCCGGCGAGTCCAGTAAAAAAATCGCGCACCCGCGGCGAGATCGGGATTGTTGTTGCGCCGCGATGCCAGCTTGTCCAGCATCGCGGTCCGGTCTTCGGCGCGCGCCGTCAGAAAATCCGTGGAATAGCCTCGCTTCATCGCCTCATCGAGCCACGCGAGCCCACCCGTATAAATCGCCGCCATCTCCGGATTCTGGCTCGAAAGCAGGTCGATGAATTCCGCCGCATTGCCCTTGGAAGCGCCCGGCACGATCACGTCGCACAACGCTCTCAACGAATCGAATTCATGCCGCGTCAGAGCCTTCGGCGTATACATGCCGCCGGCGGCCTTTGCGTCGGCGGCCGTTGCCTGATGAACGTGCTGCGCCTCGGCAAGCTCCAGCGGCCCGGCCAGCGCCATTGCAGCGATCGCCGCCAGCGTTTCGCGCCGGGTGATTCCGTCAGACATTGCCTTTCCTCATTTCCTCCGCCAGATATTCGGCCGTCCGCCACGCCAGCGCGCAGATGGTCAGCGTCGGATTCTTGTCCGGATTACTCACGAAAGGCGCGGCGTCCGCGACGAACAGATTCTTCACATCATGCGACTGGCAATATTTATTCAGCGGCGCCCTCTTCGGATCGTCCCCCATTCGAATCGATCCGACTTCGTGGATGATCTCCCCTCCGGTCGAGATCTTCTCGCTCGCCGGACCCGGCCGCGCCGTGACCGTCCCGCCCATGGTCTGGATGATGTCGGTGAACGTTTTCTCCATGTGCTCCACCTGCTTCAGCTCCGCTTCGGTCCATTTGAAGTGAAACTTCAGCACCGGAATGCCCCACTTGTCCACGACATCGGGATCGATCTCGCAATACGTATCCTCGTTCGGGATCATCTCGCCTCGTCCCGCGAAGCTGACGTGCGTGCCGTAGTCTTCGTAGATCGCCTTCTTGAGCGATTCGCCGTACCCGTCTTCGCGCTCCAGCACGCTCCCAAACGTTCCAATCTGCGGCATCCCGTAACCGCCGCCCAATTCGATGTGATACCCACGTGGAAAATCGAGCTTCTTGTCCCACAGCCACCACGGCATGTACAGATGCGCGCCGCCCATGCCATCGGAATCGTGGTGCGGCATCCCACGCAGCGCCGGGATGGACGCACTCATCCCGAACCCGGTGTTATCCGTCAAATACCGCCCCACCGCGCCCGATGAATTGCCGAGTCCGTTCGAATGCCGCGATGATTTCGAATTCAGAAGCAGCCGGGTTGACTCGCAGCAGCTCGCCGCCAGAACCACGGTGCGGCATTTCACCTGTTTCTCGGTACGCGTGATACGGTCGATATAGGAAACCGCCGTCACCTTGCCTTCGCTATCCGTGATGAGTTCCCGCGCCATCGCGTTGGTGATCAGGTTCACCCGCCCGGTCTTCATCGCCGGAAAAACCTGAACCTGCGCCGAAGAATAGTTCGACGCCGAAATGCATCCGCGCCCGCACTGCCCGCAGTAATGACACGCGGCGCGGCCGTTGGTTGGCTTGGTAATCACTGCCAGCCGGTTGGCGACGCACGGAATCCCCAGCTTGTCCGACGCTTTCTTGATCAGCGCTTCATGCACTCGCGGCGGAGGACATGGTTGAAAAATCCCATCCGGCGCGCTGCGCAAACCTTCCTTAGATCCAGTCACCCCGATAAATCGTTCGGCCTTGTCGTAATACGGCGAGATGTCTTCGTACGAAATCGGCCAATCGGTCCCGATTCCGTCACGAGAGTGCGGTTTAAAATCGTAATCCGCGTAGCGTAACGAAATTCGCCCGTAGTGGTTGGTCCGTCCGCCGACGATCCTCGACCGGAACCACCGGAATTTCGACCCTTCCGCAACAGTGTAGGGTTCGCCCGCCAGCTCCCACCCGCCGGCGTGCGCGCTGAACCAGCCGAACGGCCTGGCACGGCCGAAATAGCTCGCCCCGCCTTCACCCGATCCCCGATGCGGCACCTGATAGGGCCACATGTGCTCCTTGAAATCCTTCTCCGGATGCAGCATCGGACCCGCCTCCAGCAGCGTCACGCTAACGCCAAGATCCGCCAGGACCTTAGTGACCGTGCCGCCGCCGGCGCCGGAGCCGATAATCACCACGTCCGCGACCGGAGCGCTGCGCATCACTTGGGGCATCCCCATGATTATATGTCGCAACCAATCGAGAGACGGGCTCGTCTATAATTCTCAAGTAGAGCCACATGGACGAGCCGACGAATACGCCGCCACCGGCCGACGCTGTTGTTTCGCCGTCACCCACCGTCGACGCGCGCCCGCGCAACACGGCCACGGCGACCATCTCCTGGCTCCGCGACCTGTTCGTCAG
>Ga0070731_10004136_pt1 | contig 12647 bp, 10 predicted proteins | sample Coa_R1_2_FD_66448 | JGI IMG/M metagenome (GOLD analysis project Ga0070731, IMG submission 66448) | Surface soil microbial communities from Centralia Pennsylvania, which are recovering from an underground coalmine fire - Coalmine... | ecosystem: Environmental > Terrestrial > Soil > Unclassified ... | reverse complement strand
GACAGTTCGGCTGGGCTCGATAGGCGGAAGAGATCGGTGTGCACCACGTCGAAACGCGGCAACTCGTAGGTTTGCAGCAGCGTAAAGGTCGGGCTCGGCACCTCGATCGTGTCGTCGTCCGCGAGGTAACGGATCAGAGCCCGTGCAAAGGTCGTCTTGCCGGCTCCGAGGTCGCCCGAAAGCGTCACCAGATCGCCGGGCTCCAGCGCGCAGGCGACGTCGATGGCGAAACGCACCATCGCCTGCTCGTCGGGCAACTCGGTGGTGAAGCTCGCCCCACTGGCGGCGAGAAGCATGGGGCGCCCCCAAGCGCATGAACTGATCCGGAAGCTTGATTCCACTTTTTGGGATCAGACGCTAGGCCGACCTGCCCTATGGCCGCTAGGCGGCGGCCCTTTCTCCGGCTCGGTCGGCCGGGAACGTGCAGGTCACGGTGGTTCCTTCGCCCTGGGACGAATTGATGGTGACGGTACCGCCATGCAGTTCAACGAATGACCGCACCAACGAGAGGCCGATACCGGAACCGCGATGGTGCGAGCCCAGTGAGTTCGTCTCGAACCAGTTGAAGACCTTTTCCAGCATTTCCGGTGGAATTCCCGGCCCTTTGTCGGAGACCGAGAAGGCCACCGCGTCAGCTCGCCGCTCGGCCAAGAGCGTGACCGCGGTACCCGCCGGCGAAAAGTTCACAGCGTTGGCCAGGAGGTTGAATAGGATCTGCTTCAGCCGCTTGCTGTCCGCAATGAAGCTGCCAATATCAGCGGGCGCTCGGATGTCTAACTTCAGGCCGGTGTTCACCAGGCGGTCCTGCACGCCTTCCGCTGCCTCCCGCATGGTCTGGCGAATGTCGACCGTTTCGAGATTGAGGTGCATGCGGCCGGCATCGATGGTGGCGAGGTCGAGAATGTTGTTGATCAGCGCCAAGAGCGTATTCGATGAGACCGTGACGTACTCGAGATATTCGCGCTGCTTTGGCGCCAGGGCACCCGTCGCCGGATCGCCCAAGAGATGCACGAAGCCGATGATGTTGGTGAGCGGCGAGCGCAGTTCGTAGGACACATTATGCACGAAGTTGACCTTGATCCGGTCGGAGTCCTCCAGCGCATCGTTGCGTTCGCGCAGCGCTCGCTCGACATTGACCGAGTCGGTGACGTCGTGGAACGCGACCAGCGTTGCACCGGCGGGAAGCGGCACGGTGCTGCAAACGACGACGCTGCCGTCGCGGCGTTCGAGGCGTCCAGAAAGCGGTTCGCGGCCGTCCATCGCCGTTGTCACCTCGCGCAGCGACTGCCAGATGGCATCGTCGCCATGCAGCGGCCGGCATAGGGTCGTGATCTTTTCGATATGAGGCCGGTCGTTGAGCGCCTCCGGTGAGAGCCTCCACATGCGCGCGAAGGCCGTATTGTGCAGCTGCAAGCGCCCGTCGCTGGCGAACACCGCGACGCCTTCAGCAAGGTTGTCGAGAGTCTCGCCTTGCACGCGGATCAATTCCGCGAAACGGCGCTCGAGATCGAGCCGCTCGCTCACATCGTGGAAGAGATAAGTGACGCCTCGATCGGGATTCGGCGTGGTCACGACGCGTAACGTGCGGCCGTCGGGCAGGTGCCATACGTGCTCCGTGGCTTCGTTGGAGCGATAGGCTTCGTGCAGCGCTGCCTTCCATTGGCGGAAATCGCCGAAATCCATCTGCTCCGGCAGCTTCCCCGCGACGCGCAATTCCTCGATCAAAGTCGAGTCGCTCGGCCCTTGATCGAGATACCGGGCATCGAGCCCCCACAGCGCGCGGTATGCGGCGTTGTAGAAAGTCAGGCGCTGAGTGGCGTCGAACATGGCGACGCCGATCGGCAACTGGTCGAGAGTACGGCGGTGAGCGTCGACCATGCGGGCGAGCTCGCTCCGCATCGTTTCCGCTTCCGTGGCGTCGGTACCGATGCCGGCGCTGCCGCCTTCGGTGCGGAAATCGAGCACGTCGAAACTTCGCCGCTCTCCAACGACGACCGCGGGTAGCCGTCCCGCGTAGGACCCGTTCGAGCCGCGCGCTTGCATGATCGTTTCGCGCGCGGCGCCGTCGAAGAGCTCCACGTTGCGCTCGACCACATCGTCCGCGTCCTTTGCTTCGACTGCACGGGCATAAGCGGCGTTGACGAAGGTCAATCGTCCCACAGGGTCGCGCGTCCACGCCGGTGAAGGCAGCGCTTCAATCAGCGTGCGCAGAGATCCCGCCTCGGTCTGCAGCTTCTCGTGGCGTTCGGTGAGTCGCATGAGCTCTCGGGTCACCGCGCTTGCATCTTTCAGTCGCAGCACCGCGCGGCCTCCGATCGCTCGCCCTTGCGCTTCGATCGGGTCGCCGGCAAGCGTCGTCAATGTCATGGCGAAAGGTTCACCGCGAACGCGTAGTGCCTCAACCGCACGCTCCATCTCGGCCGCCTTGCTGGCATCAAGCCAGCTGCCGAACGCAAGCACACGATGTGGCTCGCCGACGCCGAGGATTTCCGGATCGCCATCGATATGCGGGCGGTCGGAGGCCGCCGGCCAGTCCACCGAGATCTGTTGTTCGGAAAGCAGCAAAGCGCTGGCGCGATCGAGTTTGTCGCGCAGCCTCGCGATCTCGTCACGCGATTGCGCTTCGAGGCGGGCCGACCGCGCCCGCGCACGCAGAAGCATGATCGCGGTCACTACGGCAAACAAAACAAGGCCAAGTACCAGCGCCAAAATGGCAACGTCGGTCTGGTCGAGGTTCCGATACGCGTTGAGGGTGTATTCCTTCAGGGTAAGAAGGGCTTGTTCCTGCGCGCGGGCCTGCACCGGCCAAGCGGCGGCCGCTGCAGCCAAGAAGGCAGCTACGAGGAATCCGCGTCGCCGCGGGTGAGCGAACTCCCCGCCTGTCCGGATTGTCTCCGGCATGCCCCTTTGCCTCTGTGTTGGCGGTGACCGCCGCTGCGCCAACGCGGTTCGCGGCAGGCAGCCGCGAATCACCTCACTCTACTCTCAAGAGGAATCGTGCTGGAAGAGTCCAGAGCGTGAACGGCAGGTGGGTCAGTCGCGGCCGCTCGAGATTTTCGGCCTTGTTCCGGTGGAGCCCATTCCGCCGTCCGCACGTTCTGTCGGCTCCAAACTCGCTGATTCGATCAGTTTTGCTTGCTGAACCTGCGCGATAACCAGCTGCGCGATCCGCATACCGCGCTCAACGATGAAGGACTCCGATCCGAGATTAACCAAAATGACTTGAATTTCTCCGCGGTAGTCGGCGTCGATGGTTCCGGGGCTATTGAGGACCGTGATGCCGTGCTTTGCCGCGAGCCCCGAGCGCGGCCGAACCTGCCCCTCGCTGCCGGGTGGCAAGGCGATGGCGATGCCGGTCGGAATCATCGCGCGGGTGCCCGGTGTGATTTCGACGGGCGCGTCGGCCGGCACGGCGGCTAGGAGATCGAGTCCGGCGGCGAGCCTGCTTTGGTACTGGGGTAATGGGAGATCGGCAGCATGCGGCAGACGCATGACGCGCAGCTCGATCGAGTCCGCGCCGCTCATTTCTTTGCGTCCTTCAGGGCCGTCACGATCCGCTCGACCAGGCTGCGAGCAACATCGTCCTTCGATTGCGGCGGCCAGGATTCGACGCCGGCCGCGGTCACCAAATTAATCGTGTTGCTGTCGCCGCCCATGATGCCGGTCTCCGGTGAAACATCGTTGGCGAGAATCCAGTCGCAGCCTTTTTTTGCGAGCTTCGCTTTGGCGTTGGCGATGACGTTATCGGTCTCAGCAGCGAATCCAACGACGAGCCGCGGCCTGCCGGACTTTCGGTGAGCCACGGTCGACAGAATGTCGGGATTTTCGACGAGCCCCAACTGTTGCGCGCGGCCCTCCTGTTTTTTGATCTTGCTGCCGCTCGCATGTTCGACCCGCCAATCGGCGACCGCGGCAGCGAAGATGGCGACGTCGGCCGGCAAAGCCTTTTCGACGGCGGCGAGCATTTCTTTGGCGGTCTCGACCTTCATGACCTTGAGGCCAGCCGGGCAGGGCAGGTCGACGGGGCCTGAGACCAGCACCACGTCGGCGCCTGCCGCGGCCGCTGCCTCCGCGATGGCATAGCCCTGCTTGCCGGAGGAACGGTTGGCAATGAATCGCACCGGATCGATCGGCTCGTGCGTCGGGCCTGCGGTCACCAAAACGCGCTTGCCGGAAAGCGGTCCCACCGGACGCATCATGGCTTCGGCGGCGGTGGCGATTTCCAGCGGCTCCGCCATGCGGCCAAGGCCGGCTTCGCCGCGCTCGGCCATTTCGCCGCTGTCGGGGCCGACGACGCGGATTCCGTCGGCCACGAGCGTCGCGAGATTGCGCTGCGTCGCCTTGGCGGACCACATGCGCGGATTCATGGCGGGCGCCAGCAGGATCGGCTTGTCGGTCGCCAGCAGCACTGCGGTGGCAAGATCGTCTGCGTGCCCACCTGCCATTTTCGCTATCAGGTCGGCGGTCGCCGGTGCGACCACGATGAGATCGGTGTCGCGCGCGAGGCGAATGTGGCCGACGTCGAATTCGCTCTGCGCATCAAACAAATCCGTGAAGGCGGGTTCGCCGCAGAGCGCGCCGGCGGCGAGCGGCGTCACGAAGTGCTGGGCGGCGCCGGTGAGGATGCAGCGCACCTGGGCGCCGCGATCCTGCAAGCGGCGGATGAGATCGAGCGATTTGTAGGCCGCTATGCCGCCGCCGATAATCAGAAGGACGCGCTTGCGCGGCGCTGCGGCGGCTGGCGCCCTCAAGCCGGCAATGCGGTCGGAGGCGGGTGGCTCGGCCTCGGTTAAAATCTCCCGGCCCGCGTCCTCTCCGGCCTGCCGCAGGATGACGCGGACCTCATCTTCCATGGACCGGCCGTGCCGTGCCGCGCGCAGGCGCAGCAGGGTCTTCAGTTTTTCATCGAGTTGCCGGACGGTCAGGCTGGCCATCGGATAATCCTCATCCGCCAGTAGCATAGCCCAGTAACGATTGCATTGCAATCAATGCAATCAACGGAAGAAGACGTGCCAAGCCAGCAGGATCGCGATCAGCCAGAGCGCCCCGATGATCCAGGCATCGCGGCGTGCCTCGGCCTTGTCGATCTCTTCGACGGTCTTTTGCGACAGTACGAAGCCATCGCGCGTAATCTCGTCGAGCTGATCGAGCACACGGGCGCCGCGGGTCAATAGGCCCGGCACGTTGCCGATAAAGCGGCCGAGCTCGGTTGCCCCCTGGGCTGCACCTTCCAGCTTGCCGGCCGGCCCGAGATGCCGCGCGATCCATTCGCCCACGACCGGCTCCGCCGTGCTCCAGATATCGAGCTTGGGGTCGAGCGAGCGCGCCACGCCTTCGACCACCACCATGGTTTTTTGCAACAGCAGCAGTTCGGGTCGTGTGCGCATGTCGAAAATGCCCGTTACCTCGAACAAGAGCGTGAGCAGCCGCGCCATGGAAATTTCTTCCGCGGTACGGCTGTGGATCGGCTCGCCGATGGCACGGATGGCCTGCGCGAAGTTTTCGACCGAATGGTAGGACGGCACATAGCCGGCTTCGAAGTGAACTTCGGCGACGCGAAGATAATCGCGCGTGATGAAGCCGTGGAGGATCTCGGCGAGAAACAGACGCTCTTTGACGCCGAGCCGTCCCATGATGCCGAAGTCGACGGCGATGAGCTGGCCTTCGTCGTCGACGAACAGATTTCCCGGATGCATGTCGGCGTGAAAGAAGCCATCGCGCAAAGCGTGGCGGAGAAAGGTCTGGATCAGAGCGCGAGCGAGTTTGCGCAGGTCGAAGCCCTTAGCCTCCAGGCGGGCGCGGTCCGAAAGGGGCGTCGCGTCGACCCATTCGAGCGTCAGCACTTCTTTGCTGGTGCGGTCCCAATCGACGGCCGGCACGCGGAAGTCCGGATCGTCCTTCGTGTTCTCGGCCATTTCCGAGAGCGCCGCCGCCTCCAGGCGAAAATCCATTTCGACCATCACGGAGCGGCGCAACGTGTCGACGACCTCGACCAGCCGCAGCCGCCGCGCCTCGGCGGAAAGGTTTTCGGCGTGCCGCGCCGCGTAGGTGAATGCGCGCAGGTCGGCGTGGAAGCGCTTCTCGACTCCGGGCCGCAGGACCTTCACCGCGACGGGGCGCGGGCCCGACATTGTCTCGATCTCCGCGCGATGCACCTGTGCGATCGAAGCGGCCGCAACCGGCGGACCAAAACTCGAGAAGAAAGCACTGATCGGCTTGCCCAGCGAGGCGGCGACGGCGGCTTCGGCCTCGCTTTGCGGAAACGGCGGCATGTGGTCCTGCAGCCGCTCGAGATCGCGGGCCAGCGCAACGCCGACTACGTCCGGCCGTGTCGCCAGGAACTGGCCGAGCTTGACGTAGCTGGGTCCGAGCCGGGTGATTGCCGTCGACAGCCGTGCCTCCGCGGTTCCGCTGCTCCGACGTTCGATCAGGCGTCCGAGACGCAGCGGAATGCGCGCTGGCGCCGGCAAGACCGCTGGATCGATGAGACTGAAAACGCCTTCGCGGGCGAACACGAAACCGGCGCGGCCGAGGCGGATGAGATACGCGGGGCCGGAAATCACAAGCGCCAGCCGGAGTGCAACGCCACGATCCCGCCGGTCATGATTTTATGAGTGACGCGTGCGAAGCCTGCGGCGCGCAGCATGGCCTCGAAGGCTTGCGGGCTTGGGAAGCGGCGGATCGATTCAACCAAATAACGATAGGATTCGGCATCGCCGGCGACGACGCGGCCAAGCGCCGGGATGACGTTGACCGAGTAAAGTTCGTACAGCCGGTCGAGACCGGGAACGTCGACGGCGGAGAATTCGAGGCAAACAAACTTGCCGCCGATCTTGAGCACGCGAAACGCCTCGGCGAGCGAGGCATCGATCCGCGCCACGTTGCGAATTCCGAACGCGATGGTGACGGCATCGAAACTGCGGTCGCCGAATGGCAGCGCCTCGGCGTTCGCTTCGGCGAATGTAATGGCGTCGCCGAGTTCGCGCGTGGCGGCGCGTTCGCGCCCGATCGCAAGCATGTCGGCATTGATGTCGCAAACCGTTACCCGCGTTTGCGGGCCGCCCGCGTCAATCACCCGCAGCGCCACGTCGCCGGTGCCGCCGGCAAGGTCGAGCAGCGCAAACGGGCCGCTTTTCGGCGGATCGACCGCCGTGACCAGTGCATCCTTCCAGGCCCGATGCAGGCCGAGCGACATCAGATCATTCATTAGGTCGTAGCGGCGCGCCACGCTGCGAAACACGCCGTCGACCAGCGCCTGCTTGTCGGCCAACGGTACGCGGCGACTTCCGAAATCAGTCTGATTTTGCTCGGACTCGGTCATGTCACGCTCTGACCAGGTGAACATAGCGCGGCTCGTCCCCTGGCGCTACAAAGTCCGGGTCACCTCGGTTAAACGGAGGGAGGCGTGACAATCCAATTTGAGCGTGCCGTCCCGATTTTCCGTATTTTCTCGCTCGAGAAGGCGCGCGAGTTCTATCTCGATTTTCTTGGCTTCAAGCTCGACTGGGAGGCGAGCTTTGGGCCCAACTTCCCACTCTATATGCAAGTCTCCCGGGACGGCCTTGCCGTCCGTCTGAGCGAGCATCACGGCGATGCTACGCCGGGCTCACACGCCTATGTCACTATGACGGGTGTGAAGGACTTGCACAGAGAACTCAACGAGAAGAACTATCGCCATAACAAACCGGGCCTGCAGCAACAGGACTGGGGGACAACCGAGCTGACCGTCATCGACCCGTTCGGCAACCGGATCACATTCGGCGAGCCGACCGCAGAGGCAGCGTAACCAAGACGAATAGGAATGCCCGAGCTTCCCGAAGTCGAGACGGTTCGCCGCGGCCTTGAGCCTGCTATGGATGGCGCGCGCTTCGTCAAGGTCGAGGTCCATCGGGGCGATCTGCGCTGGCCGCTGCCAAAGGATTTTGTGCCGCGCCTGGAAGGGCGCACCGTTACGGGTATCGGAAGACGGGCCAAATATCTGCTCGCCGATCTTTCCTCCGGTGACGTGCTGCTCATGCACCTTGGCATGTCGGGTTCCTTTCACGTCTTCGCCGAGAAGGGCGCCGGTGCGGGCACGAGCCCCGGCAATTACTATCACGAGCGATCCCAGCACGCCGCCCACGATCATGTGGTCTTTCACATGTCTTCAGGCACGATCGTCACCTTCAACGATCCGCGGCGCTTCGGCTCCATGAAGATCGTGCCACGGCAAAAGCTCGACGCCGAGCCGCTGCTCAGCCGGCTTGGTCCCGAGCCTCTCGGAAATGAATTCGACGCTGCCATGCTGGCGCGGGCCTGCAAGGGAAAGAAGACGAGCCTGAAGGCCGCGCTGTCGGACCAGCGCGTGGTCGCCGGCCTCGGCAACATTTACGTCTGCGAGGCGCTGTTCCGCGCGCGGCTCTCGCCGAAGCGCATGGCCTCGACCATCGCCAGCAAGAGCGGCGCGCCAAACGAACGGGCCGAACGCTTGGTGGACGGCATCAAGGCCGTGCTGCAGGATGCGATCAAAGCCGGCGGCTCGTCGTTGCGCGATCACAAGCGCACCGACGGTGAACTGGGCATGTTTCAGCATCACTTCTGCGTCTATGATCGCGAAGGCGAAAAATGTCCGGCGCCCAGCTGCGGTGGCAGGATCAAACGCATCGTGCAGAGCGGGCGCTCGACGTTTTATTGTCCGAGCTGCCAGAAGTAAATTTCAGCACCGAGAAATGCCCATGAGCACTGAACACATCATCGTCGAGACACGAGGCCGCGTAGGCCTTATCCGGCTCAATCGTCCGCAGGCGCTGAACGCGCTCAACAGCGCGCTTATGGACGAGCTTGCGGCTGCCGTCGATGCGTTCGAGGCCGACGACAAGATCGGATGCATGGTGATCACCGGCTCGGAGAAGGCGTTCGCGGCAGGCGCTGACATCAAGGAGATGGCGGGCAAGAGCTTCACCGACGTGTATTTCGCCGATTTCATCTCGACGTGGCATCGTGTGGCCGAAGCACGCAAGCCGGTGATCGCCGCGGTCGCCGGCTTCGCGCTCGGCGGCGGCTGCGAGTTGGCGCAACAGTGCGACTTCATCATTGCGGCCGATAACGCGAAATTCGGTCAGCCGGAAATCAAGCTCGGCATCATTCCGGGCATCGGTGGCACGCAGCGCCTCACCCACGCGGTCGGTAAGGCCAAGGCCATGGATCTCATTCTCACCGGCCGCATGATGGATGCCGCCGAAGCCGAACGCTCTGGGCTGGTTGCGCGTGTGGTGCCGGCAGCGAATCTGCTCGAGGAGGCGATGAAGGTCGCGGAAGCGATCGCATCCATGTCACTTCCGTCGGTGCTGGCCGCGAAAGAGGCCGTCAATCGCGTTTTCGAAACTTCACAGGCCGAAGGCATCCGCTTTGAGCGGCGGATTTTTCATTCTCTGTTTGCGACGCACGATCAGAAGGAAGGCATGAACGCCTTCATCGAAAAGCGGCCGCCGAAGTTTGAGAACAAATGATGCCAGGGATGGCGTCCGCAAGCAGGCGGTTCCAAGTGCGCGGTTAGTATCCGGCCGCTAGTCCATCGTGGGTGCGCGGATCGGTGGCGCCGACGAAAAAGCCATTGGGCCCGACCATGATCGAATTAGCCGAGGCGAACGGCCGCTGCGCAACGACTTTGTCGCCGCGTGCCTGCAAGGCCGTGAGCACTTCGTCTGGGAGGCCCGGCTCGGCGTAAACCTGGTCGGGTACCCACTGATTGTGCACGCGCGGCGCCGACACGGCCTCCCCGATATTCATGTGTCGATCGAGCACGTTGAGAATTACTTGCAGTACCGTGGTGGTGATGCGGCTGCCGCCAGGCGAACCGGTGACGAGAAACGGTTTGCCACCCTTCAGAACGATTGACGGCGTCATCGACGACAGTGGCCGTTTGCCCGGGCCCGGCGCATTCGCCGTAAAGCCAACGAGGCCGTACGCATTCGGCGAATCCGGCTTGGCGGCAAAATCGTCAAGCTCGTTGTTGAGGAGGATGCCGGTGCCATCAGCCACAAGACCGAGCCCGTAGTTGAAGTTGAGCGTATAGGTATTGGACACCGCGTTGCCAAAGCGATCCACGACCGAAAAGTGGGTGGTGTTACGGCCTTCAGCCATCACGGTGCCGCCGGCACGGATTGCGCTCGCGGGCGTCGCATGCGCCGGATCGATGGTCGCGCGCCAGGTGGCGGCGTAATTCTTTGAAATCAGTCGACCCACTGGAGCCTTGACCTTGTCGGGGTCGCCGAGGAACAGCGCGCGATCGGCGTAAGCGCGCTTCATCGCCTCGATCATCAGGAACAGCGCTTGCGTGCGGTCGTCATGGGCCAGGTCGTAACCTTCGAGAATATTGAGCATCTCGATGAGTTCGACGCCGCCGGAGGAGGGCGGCGGCATGGAGACGATTTCGTAGCCGCGATAGCTGCCCTTAAGCGGTTTGCGCTCGACTGCGCGGTACTTTTTCAGATCGCTGGCCGTCATCACGCCGCCCGCGTTCTGCACAGCGGCGGCGATTTTCCGCGCCAGCGGACCGCGATAGAAGGCACGGGGACCACGGCGCGCGATGGCTTGTAGCGAACGCGCAAGGTCGCTTTGCACCAGACGGTCGCCGGGCGCGAAGGCGCTGGCTCCGGCCTTGAAAAAGATTTTTGCTGATGATGGCCAGCGCAGCAGCCGCGAAGGTTCGCTGGGCGGCGCCTGGATTGTCTCGCCAGTGACGGGAAAGCCGTCGCGGGCGAGCGCGATCGCCGGCGCCATCAACTCAGCAAGCGTGAACCGCCCGGAGCCGTATTTCCGTTCGGCGAGCGCAAGACCCGCGACGGTACCCGGCACGCCGATAGCGAGTGCGGAGAAGCGCGACTTTTGCGGGTCGGCGTTGCCTTGCGCATCGAGGAACGATTTGTCGGTGATGCCGTGCGGTGCGGTCTCGCGATAGTCGATGGCAACATTGCGCCCGTTACGGAGGTGAATGACCATGAAGCCGCCACCGCCGATATTGCCGGCGCGCGGGTAGGTCACCGCCATGGCGAAGCCGACGGCGACGGCAGCGTCCACCGCGTTGCCGCCCTTTTTCAGAATGCCGACCCCGACACGCGTGGCCAACGCCTCTTGGGCCACCACCATGCCGTTACGGCCGACGGCGGTTTGTGCTTGGCCGATCGGAGCGTTCGACTGCTCTTGGGCTAGCGCAACGACCGGCAGCAAGAAGAAGCAGACAAGCGTCAGGGAGGCGCGGATTGAATCTGTGTACCGTCGGGGCATTGCATATTCCAAACGCCGAGGGCGACGTTGCCGCCGCCCCCGCCTGATCTAACACATGCAACATGGCGTATGGGCAAGAAGAATTTTTATGGCTCACTGCCCTCGTCCAGGAAAGCTTGCACGGCCTCGAACAGTGCGAACCGGTTCTTTTCCAGCATGATGTGATGCGTGCCCTCGGCGAGTTCGACCAAGCGTTTGCCGGGCGAATTGACGAGCAGCGGGAAAAGGGTCTGCGCCATATAGGGCGGCGTGTCGGCGTCCCATTCGGCCATGACCAGCAACGTGGGCACGGTGATTTTTGCCGGATCGTAATAAGGCTTGCCGGCCGACCAGTATTCGAGGCCGTCCTGCGCCACGCCATTCGGGGCACGGACTACCGGAGGATCCATTTTTGCGCCGACTGGATCGCTGGCGAGGGTCGCGTTCAGCCAGGTATCGAAAAAGCCCGCTGGGATCAGCGACGCTTTTTTGTTTTCGGGCACGCCAGTGTACCAGCGCGTATGCGCCTGCTCGCGCGTGATCGTGCGATAGGCGCCGAGCGGACCCGGTCCGGCGCGCACCAAAGACGGCGTGTGGCGAATCCACACCGGCGCGTAGAGGACGAGGCGCTCGACCTGTTGGGCGTTACGCGTGGTGTAAGACGCCATCAGCGTTGTCCCCCACGACCATCCGATCAGGTCGAGCCGGGGAATGTTGCGCCGCTTGAGAATGAAATCGACGACAGCGGAAACGTCCTTGACTGCCGTGTCGCTGCGGACGATGGGTGGATGGGCATCCGGCTTTTCCGCCATCTCCTTCGGCCGCGTAGAATGACCGTAGCCGCGCACGTCGAGCAGATAAACGTCGTAGCCGCGCGTGGCGATGTATTGCATCCACGACACGCCATCGAGCTTAAGATCGAAGTTGGTGTGGGCCGGATAGGTCGCGCCGTGAACAAACAGGACCGTCCGTTCAGGCCGGAACGAGGTCATGGCACTCGGCCGCTTGTTGCGCACGTAAATCTCGACGCCGTCGTCGAGCTCCGGCACCATCATCTCTTCCGTCGTGAGCTTCGGCGACCTGACGGCCGCGGTCGTCGTCATGATGCCCCGTTAGAACGACAATCAGGTCCGCAATTACAGCATCGAGGGCAGCACACGATCGGGCGGGCGATGGCCGTCCATGAAGGTCTTTATGTTGACGATGACCTTCTCGCCCATGTCGACGCGGCCCTCGAGCGTGGCCGAGCCGAGGTGCGGCAACAGCACAACTTTGCCGGCGCGCGCGAGCTTGACCAGTTTCGGACTCACCGCCGGCTCGTGCTCAAACACGTCCAGGCCCGCGCCTGCGACTTCCTCGCTTTCGATGAGCCGCGCCAGCGCGTTTTCGTCGATCACTTCGCC